>Ga0180432_10005631_pt1 | contig 16567 bp, 24 predicted proteins | sample SS_ome_10_FD_132414 | JGI IMG/M metagenome (GOLD analysis project Ga0180432, IMG submission 132414) | Hypersaline lake sediment archaeal communities from the Salton Sea, California, USA - SS_1_MS_2 metaG | ecosystem: Environmental > Aquatic > Non-marine Saline and Alkaline > Hypersaline >... | reverse complement strand
TTACGAGATATTTGACGCGTCTTGTCTATCTGGTGGCGATGATGATAGTGGCTGGGATAACTGCGAAGATTTCTTTGAGGTGGTCACTGAATATTGTCGGGACGATTCGATAGTAGCCACATCCAACGCGGGCGAGGAACTAGGGCCGCCCGCTTTAAGTACCTGGCGTTCGGGTGAGTGGTATATGTTCGAGACCAAATCACCGCCCTACTTCGACAATCCCAGCCCGCCCCATGCCAGCGGAGCGGCAGACCTGACCGATAGTTTTGACTCGCTCCCTAATTGGGCTTCGGCGGAGAGTTTCGCCCAATGTGTGGCTGACCCAGGGGGCGGATATGTGCGCACCTATTTTCAATATGAAGAGGGCCAAAGCTGGGGCGTGCGGGCGCATGAAGGCTTCGGTGATTATATGGATAATACCGGCAGCCTGAATTATATGATTTGTGGGGCAGAATACACTCCGCCCCCGGCCCCCTGTGAAGCGAATTACAACCTGGTTGATTTATTTACTTCGGGCACCGTCGCCGCAGAGCGAGAGCGGGGCTATTATTTGAGGCGTATCGACTTTTCGGACTTTGAATTAGGGTTCCTTGAAAATCCAGGCCCTGGTCAATACTGCATGAATGCCGATAGCTGGTATGCCCTGGAAACCCAGCCCGGCCCCTGGTATGAATGCGATGATTCGGTTTGCACTCAATATACTGACCTGCAAATTTCCACCGATGATGGGGCTACCTGGTACGACTTGCAATTTGATAGCTGGCCCGGCCTGGCTTGCGTGGTGCCTCTGGCTGATAACTACGTGCGGGCCTATTTCCGTACGGACCACTTGACCAACGGCATGTCGAATGCCTGTGATTACAAAGTACGGGTCAATGATAAAAACGGTGATTTCAGTGATAACACCTTGTCTGTTGATTACGAGATTTGGACCGCTGATATTCTCTCATCGCCCCCGATCACGGATACCGGCTCTCCCATCTGTGAAGATTTCGCCCTTGACACCAAGATTTTCGATGATGCTGTTTTAGAAGATGCCGCCCAGGGTGAAGCGATGCCCAGTCCTGAGAGCGGCTATGATCTAATCCCCGATCAGTGGTATGCCCTCGAGACTCACGAGTTCCCCGATACCCCCGAGATCACCTCCGATGCCCTGCTACCCGATTCTATTCGGAATTGGTATCAGTTGGAATATTGGCCGGGGGCGGCCTGCGTGCAAACTGTGCTAACGCAAACCCTGATGTATTTCAAGGTTCCTGAAGAAAATGTTAACGCCCTGCGTTACCGGGTGAATGATATTCTTGAAACTGACTCGGCTTATAGTTTATGGACTGCCGAGCGCACTTCCACCACCCCGCCCACCTGTGGCAGCCAGTATGATTTTACTCGCATGGGCGATAGCAAAATTCCTGCCCAGTTATTCAATGGCGTGGCCGTGGATGATGCAACCGGGCCTTACTATATCGAGGCCGGGAATATCTACCGGATCGACACTACGGGCGGCCCCTGGGATACGGGCGATGGTACGCTCTCTTATGATGTCGATATTTCAGCCGATGGGGGCGCAACCTGGTATCCCATCTACGATTTCCCAGAAGGGGAATGTATGGTCAACCTGGGAGGCGGTTATTACCGGGTTTTATTCGAGGCTCAAGACGGGGCCGAATATCGCTTGCGGGTTTCCGATGGCGATAACCCCGATGATTATCTACCCAATTTGTGGGACATGGAGTTTGTACTTTACTTCTCTGAAGATACCACCATCACACCGCCGCCTGGTGACCCTGGGGGGCCGGGTGATCCGGGCGACCCTGGGGCGGGTTGCAATGTGGTTTGTTTCCACAACCCTAGCCCGGCCTGGCAAGGCAGCGGTATCTTAGATTTTGCATCTCACGCTTCTTACCTGGGCGATTGGCTTTCTTATGTGGCTGGTTATATCGGGTACACGCGGTGCAACTTCAGCCGCTATGTGGCCTGGTGCCCCTATCATACCGAGGTGGTCATGGGTCTGGATGAGCATTTTGTCGCCAAAGAACCCTACGGCACGCTCTACGAATTTATCAGCACCTATGAGCAAATCAAAGCAGAGATCGAGTCTTATAACTGGGGCGATGGTGAGAGCGGCGGCGAGACTTCATCCGCCCCCATATTAGAACCCCCGCAAAATTTCTTTTTAGCACCCCAGCCCAGCCCAACCCCTGGGGGGGCGGTTATCAGCAATACCCAATCCTATGTACCGTGGGAGACTGGCTCAGTCTGGTCGGGTGACGATCTGGAATGGGATCACAACGTAGAAACCTACTCGACAACCTGCGTCAATGCGATGGCCGATAGCCTGGGGCCGATACTCTCCCCCGGCGTTTGCTATGCTACCAATGCCCTGGAGGCCTCCGGCCTGAACACCTGGTTCAACTGGGTGATCTCTGGGGCTAGCCTGTTTGCCCTGGCCCTATACATGAAAAACAAATGGATCGACGACCCTTCCGGCTAATTTTCCCGCTGGCCTTGGCGCTGGCTTTGTGTGCTTTGTGGCTGGTGCCCGCTGCGGCGGCAGACCCGGCCCCGATGGCCCCCGCTTCGGTTTCGGTTGCTACCGAGATCGAAGATGCCGCCGCCCAGGCCCTGGGTGACAACCCCCCGATCACGGCCACGCATTACGCCGTTACCCATCTATCGAACCCATCCGATGATTATTATATGCTCTCAGTGGCAGGCTTGAGTACCACGACCCCCACTGATTGGAATATGTTTGATGATGCCATTTGGTGGGGTAATGTGATTGTATACAGTGATGCCGTGACCACTTCGGCGGCGGTGGCGGGCACCATGACCTATACTCAAATGATCTCGGCTGCCTATGGCAGCGGGACACAAGAATCCATGCAGCTTGACCCGTTGGTTGCTTCGGCTACATCTTCCGAGGCGGTGTACTTTCCCTGGCAGCCTGGCACCCAGGCCATGACCGGCTCTTGTGACTCTGACGGGACCTGCTACAATGCCCACCAGGGCTGTTATGGTTTGTCGGGTGATATCGCGATTGATTTCTTTGGCGGCGGTCTTTATCGAGATATGCCCAATATGATCTACGCCTCGCAGAGTGGCACCGTATCTCGTGTGTGCCAAGATGATTATTCGGCAGGGCTGGTGATCGGTGATTTTGGGTATCTTCATTTTCAACGTCAAGTAGGCAACAACTTTAACGAGGGCGATCACGTTAGCCGTGGTCAAGCCTTGGGTCCGTTAGTGGTTGGTAATATTCCAACCGGTTCCCCCTGTGGGTATGCGAGTCAGAGTGCCAGCAGCTTTCATGTGCATTGGTGCGCCATCCCTTCGGGCGGTTATCTGCGGGTAGAAAATTGGACCTTTGATGTTGCGGCGGATGTGTGGCGTTACGGTTCGGAGGTGGTCAAAGAGCGGGAATATTTGACCGCCCTCTGGAATGGTTCCGCTCCGCCCAGTACCCCGATGCCCACGGTCACGCCCGGCGGGCCCACCCTGACCCCCAGCCCTACGGCCATGTACAGCCCGCCCCCCGAAGTGGGCGGGGCCAGCTTCTGGGACCCGATTGTCTACGGGATTTCTAACCTGATCGGCGGCGTGCTTCAGGCTACCCCCGATCATGATGAGATCGGGTTGGCTACCACCTACGTTTCAGCCGCTGCTACGGTTTTTCGGGTTTCGTTTGTGCTGCTCAATTCAAATTTCAATATGACCGTTCCCTTTTTCGCCGTGGGCTTGATGCTGCTTTTTGAAAGCTGGCGGATCGTAAAAATGGTAGCCCGTAAAATCTGGTTTTATATCGAGATTTTACTCAAGTTCATTCCCTTCATAGGGTAGGTGATCTATGGCCCGCCCTAACGTTATTTTAGATTCAGAGACCGACCCCAAAACCAGAAACCCCCGTATGGGTTTCAAGCTGCCCAAGTTTTGGATCGGTCTTTTTGTTTTGGGGCTTCTGTTCTCGGGGTGGTTTGCCTGGAATGGTGCCCGGCAGGCGAAAGCCCAGGCAGATGTGACCCCTACCGTTACCCAGACTCCCCAGCGCAGCCCTACAGCTACGCCCACGGCCACCCATACCAAAACTCCCCGCCCCACCGCTTGGGTCAATAGCGGGGCGCTGGGGCTGGCAGGCTTTCGCCTGACGCCAACCGCAGCCACCACGGGGACGGTGGCCCCCACTTACCCGCCGGGGGCCATTGTGATTACCGTTCCCGTGACGCAGGTAGTGACCCAGGTCGTTTACCAAAATGGGGGCGTGCGAACCGTCAAGCAAACGGTGATCGTGCCCCAGCCTTACCCGGTAGAGCAAACCGTGATCGTCGTCGTTACGGCCACACCTACAAATACAATCACGCCCACGATGACGATCACACCATCCCTAACACCAAAACACTTGACCGTAACGCCCTCCCCTACGGCTACACTGCAGTCAAGTGTTACCCCCTCCCCCACGGCCACAGCTACAACCCCACCCACGGCAACCCCACCCCAGGCCTGGCCCGCGGCTTTCCGGGTCTATTTGCCGTTGGTGAGCCGCTCGATCAGCGATCCGACCATCCCCACCCCTGACCCTTATCCGGGGCCGTAGAAAGGAAAATCCCATGACACAAATCTCGATTATCTTACCGGCTTACAACGAAGAAAAGCGGCTGGATCGTGCCCTGGCAAAGATCACGGCCTATATGCGCCATATCGGTTACCGCTGGGAATGTGTTGTGGTGGAGAACGGATCAACCGACCAAACCGGACGGATTGCCCGACAATGGGCCTCCCGTTATCCCGAGATCAGGGCGCTTCAATCGGACCCCGGCAAGGGGGCGGCGGTGCGACGTGGGATGCTGGCCGCCCGGGGTCGATACCGCTATATGGCTGATGTCGATCTTTCGACCCCCATCGAGAGCATTCAAGAGTTTTTAGCCCACGCCCGCAAAGTCTGCCATACTCCCGACGGGCTGCCCGAAGGCTATGATATTGTGATTGGCTCTCGCAACCTGGCAGGCTCTACCCGTGAGAACGAACCCGAGCAGCGCCATTATATGGGGCAGGTCTTCAATTCCATTGTACAAATGTATTTACTGATGGGTATCTACGACTCGCAATGTGGTTTCAAGATGTTCACTGAACAGGCCGCCCGTGATTTGTTCGGGCGGGCGGTAATCGATGGCTGGGCTTTCGATGTGGAGATTTTGTACCTGGCCCGGCGGCTGGGTTACCGCATTCATGAATTGCCCGTCACCTGGGTTTATGATGCTGACTCACGGGTGGAAGGCTTCAAAACCGCCTGGGCGATGTTCTGGGATGTAGTCAGGATTAGGAGAAACGCTAATAAAGGGGTCTATCGGCTAAAACAGGCCCCTGAAATGCCCCAGGTTAAAATAACTCCCTGATTTCTGGCAGCCAAAAGAGAAACAGCCCCCATTACGGGGGCTGTTTTGTCGCTGCGCCGGGGGCGGTGGCTGGCGCTCGATGATCAGTACCAACCCGGCCAGGCTGCCAAACTGAAAATGACGGGGCCGGTTTTGCTTTGCGCCACATTCTCTGGCGTTGAGCGCAATTCGTTGGACCTTATAGCCATCTATAACTATGTCGGGCACCCGTGGAGAGTTTTCCAGCAGCCACCATTCCGGCTGGGCTTCGGTCACCACCCGCTGGAACTCGGCTAACATTTCCAGCCCGTAACCGGTGGGGGGTGTCCGGCGGGCAGGGCTAAAATCCTGGCAGGGTGACCCGGCGATGATGCCTCGAATTTACCGGGTGGGGTGTGGAAGTTGCGGATGTCGCCACCCCAAAGCAAGTCAGGCCCCCGTACAACACAAAAGCCTTCGTCTTCGAAGCCCCGTCCCAGGATGTCAATACCAGGGAAAAGCGAGAGAACTAATTCGGAAGTGTGACTCATCGATTTTCTTTACTGCCGGTTAGATCACAGTTTGCCGTGACCAAAGCGAAGTGTGATTTACTTGGTAAGTCACGGCTGAGCAAAGTCACATAAAAAAGGCCCCTCATTTCGTCCCTGTTAGATTTACCCTGTCTTTTTTGCGGTGACATTCTGCAATCCTTTTTGTGAACTGATGGCCAGGATAGATATTTTCGTCTATTATGGACATTGCTGATTTTGATCCCTGAAACCTGATTGCGGCCTGGTTTCTTGTTGCGGTGGGTTTATGCTTTCGATAATCAAAAGTTATCCGCAACCATAACCGTGATTTTTCGCCATTTTTTAGCAATGATCTTGAACGCCTGGCGTTTTTGGTCCTGATATCGCGGTCAAAAACTGCGAATCTAGGATACGCCGATTTGGGCGTACTTTTTCTGGATGGTTTCGTCTACCCCATCGAGCAATTCGCTAAGGGAAACCTCGCACCGATCACAGATGACTTTGAGCCGATTGGGGGGCGGTAGGCAGACGCCCCGCTCCCATGTTCCCAGCACAGGGGCGCTGACGCCCAAGCGAATACGGGCGACAAACTTCGCTTGTGAATCTCGATAACCGGCCCGGATTTCGACAAGGCGCTTGCCAAGTAAAAGCCGGTCAGCTTTAGCGGTTTCGGGTTGGCGTTTTTTGCGATTTTGATATGAAACCTTTTTACGCCCGTGGCAGAGACAGTGACAGCCCCCGCCTCCCCGGTTCCCGAAACAAACGAAACGGTTTTCGTGGTCACATTGACACATAGTACAAACTACCTCCAAAAGAAAACCCAACCGGCCACCGTGGGCCAGTAGGCTAAGTAGAAAACGATCACGGCCCCCAGTGCCCCCAATCCAAGCCAGATAAATGAGAGCGCAGGCCCCAGGCTCCCCCGGATGGGAAAGAGCTTGATCAATGCGCCGCCCTTCCAGGCTTTAGGAAACATATCTTTGAGTAAATGCAGGGCATAGGAAAGCAGGAATGGAGCCAGGAAATAAAGCCACAGCCCGCCCGGCGCAAAGTAGAGAATCACAGCGGGGATGATGGGACCGTGCGTCCAAAACGAGCGGTGACGGATGAGCAACGGCGGAGCCAGGTCAATATCGGCGAAGGTGTAACCCACCGCCAACCCGGCGCAGAAGATGAGCAGGTTTCTAAGGATGATCATTTTTCTCTACCGTTCCCGCTACGGCCATGAAGACCACCAGCGGGCCGTAATACCAGAGCGGCCAATCAACCAGCGAGTGAGCCAGCGTGCCCCCGATCATGGCCCATTGCCAGCGATCCCAGCGGATAGCGGCCCGGTTTTGATACAGCCACCACAAACCCAGTCCCAGGCCAGCCAAGCCGATCAGCCCGGTTTCGGCGGCGTAGTTTAGCAATCCGTTGTGGGCGTGGGGGTTGTGTGTGATCCTTGGGGGGTGTTTGCGGATATGCGTTCTCACGTATTCTTGTTCTGGGCTAGGGATGTAAAACTCCCCGTATGCAAAACCCACGGCTTTGATAGCCAGGTCTTCAAAGATGCCGTTGACCCCGATCCCAGCAACCGGATGATCTAAGAATATATTGACCGCTTGCTGGTAGATGGGTAAGCGGGTCATTACCGAGTGTGTTCGCATTGCCATCAGGCCGAAAACGGCCAGGATACCCAGAGCAGCCCAGGCGGCCATCTGTTTGGCGGGCACCCTGGGGCGGTAGAAGATCAGCACCGCGGCGGCCAGGCCGATCAGCCCCCCACGGCTGCCCGAGAATACCGCCACGGCCACAAAGGGCAGGGCGTGATACCATTTCTTCTGGGATGCCAGGGCGGCCACGGTGAAAGTCAGGCCCCAGAAACCAACGATATTACGGTCCATCAAAATATCTGGACGGTCGGGGAGATAGAACTTTGTAAAAAATAAAAAGGGCAGGGTCAGCAGCCAAACCCACCCGGCCCAATACAATGATTGTCTGACTCTCTCGGTCCCCAGTTTGGCGGCCACAAAGAACACGGCGGCGGCGCTCAGGTTGAAAACCAAGGGCACAATATGCAGGCCGCCATGCAGCAGGCTAACCAGCAGCAGCGCCCCCCAGATGGGAGCGAAAAAATACAATAACGTGGGGCGGTGTGCCTGGCCGATTGCCAACGAAAAAACACAACCGATCAATATCCCCAGGGCAGCCAGGAGCAGCAGCGGCCCCACATCGCCCAGGGCGGGCAAAAGCACGCCGCCCAAGATAGCGCAAAAGGCAAAATACAAAGTAGGTAAAACATTTTTTCTTATCATGATGGTATATGTAACTCCCAATTTGGTGAAAACAACAAATAGAATGGGCAGTCTCGACTGCATTCCAGCCAGAAACCGGATGAGATCAAAACGCCCGGCCTGAAAACTCGTTCGATAGCGGCCCCGCAGCGGGGGCATTTGAAGGTGATGGTCAGTTCATCCCCGCTGGTTTTGATGTGGGTTCCCTGGGGGGCATGTTCGATCATTCGGGTTCCTTGTCAGTGGTCACGGCCACCAGGCGGCGGGGTTGGTTGCCTCGGGCGGGTTCAACGGTGTAGGCGGCCCCTTCCACCATAATTTCTGTATCCTGAATCTCTTTGAGTAGGGTTTCAATTTCGGCCTTAGTGATGCCCCGGCTGCCATACTCATCAAAGATGCGATCCCGGCTCAAACGGCCCTGGGTGTGATCAATAGCCCAGATGTAGATTTCTTCGGGTGTTACATCGTGGCTCGTTTGGATTTCTTCATATTCCCCGCTGATGGCACCCTTCACGGTGGCCTTGACGTATTCATCCGAAATATAGGGTGCCTGGATGGCAACTTGCTCCCGCTTCCATTTGAAGACGAAACGCCCCTCTGGGGCCAGACCTCGAGCATCCCCGGTGCCTAAAATCGCCATCGATGAGATCACATCGGGCACACTGAAGGCACACACGGCGGGCAGCACACCCTTGATCCGGGGCTGGATGGCTTGCTTATTGGGGACCTGGGTACAGGCGATCACATGAATCCCTACCGCCCGGAAACGTTGGGCGATATTAGCCAGCATGTCATTGGCCTTGGTGCTGATGGTCTTATCCAGGCTGACATCGGCCCATTCATCGATTACCAAAAGGATATGGGGTAGGCGGTTATGTGCCTTTTTCATGCGGTTGAAATTGCCGATATTTTTATGACCGCCTTCTTTGATGATCTTGTTACGCTTCTCCCCTTCGTTGATTAGCCATTCGAGCAGCGGCGGCACATCGTTACGGTGTTCGATAATGCCCGTGCGGGTGATCTCGTGTTCGTTTTCGTTGCCTTCTTTATCGAAATATGTATTGACGATATGAGTCTTCAGGTGGGGGATACCTTCATAGAACGAAAACTCTAGCCCGCCCTTGAGATCGATCATCAAAATTTCTAGAGCTTCGGGGGGATTGCGGCGGATCAGGGAGCAAAGGATCACGTTTAGCAGGTTGCTTTTACCGCCGCCAATGGTGCCACCGACCAAAATCGAATACATATTTCGCAGGGAGCGGTAGTATTTTTTGCCATTCTGTCCCATGCCCAGCGGGAATGAAAGCGCGTCGGCAGATTTTGGGAAAGCGGTCATCATTTCGGCCAGTTTGACATGCCTGGGGATGGCTCGCACGCCCGAAGATCGGGCGATCACATACCAGACCCCGGCCCCAAAATCATCGGCGTCTGATGTGATTTCCATCCCTACTGAATGGGATAAATCGCTGAGTAAATCCGGGTTCCAGAGAGACTCTAATCTCACCCCGTAGGGCAGGCGGATGGCGTCAACGTGCAGGTAGAAGGCATCGGGGGTGACGTTGATCGTGTCGAACTTGACATAATCGATTTTAGGGGTGAACAAAGATTGTAGTAGGGGCATCCCCGAACGGCTGTACTTGTGGCAGATATTGCGGCGGGCCAGGGCGTCTTGAATGCGGCGGACCGTGATCTTAGCCTCCTCGATCAATTGCTTGGAGAGTTCCCGGCGATATTCGGCTTCGGCCTTCAGTCGCTCTTCCTCGGCATTCAGGGGCCGAAAGGGCGGGCGGTCAAAGAAACGTTTTACCCTGCGCACCATATAAACGATCTTGGGCTTGCGTCCTAAGCGCCAAATGGCCCGGCGCATGGGGTTTAGATTTGGGTCGGGGATGTCGGCCATTGGCCCGGCAGAGGGGGCCACCGTGCCCGCAGATGCCGCAGCCACCACCCCGGCGTTATGGCTGGTGTGCTGTTCGGCGGGTGGCTCTACCGATCCATGGGGGTTACTGGGGTGCAGGGTGAACGATTGTTTCAACTGTCCCCAGCGTTTCAAGCGGCGCTTTAAGCTACTCATCAAAAATCCCGAGAGCGAATCCTGTAGCTATTCCTGCGCATAGTGCCAGGCAAATTGTCACTAGTCCCATCCAGATATTCATAGAAATAATAAGGACGGATAGACAAAAAAGCAAAATCATCACGATAAGATATAGACCTTTATTTATGTTCATGCAGCCACACTCCATTAAAAACCGAACATATTCAAGCCATCAAACTTACCAAGCAAACAGCGTCGCAATGTCACGCCGTAAACATCCCGCCAATTTAGCCAAATAAGAACCCTGCGAAGCAAAAGCAATAGAATGGACAAAAGTATGGGGTGTTTGTAAATTCTAAGTACATCAAAGAAAACAGATATATTATTCATGTAGCCACACTCCACTAAAAACGCATTCGCTATCTTCGCTCATCTCCCAGGCTTCACCCTCGGCCAGGTATCCGTAATCCCGTACCATGCAGGCCCGAGCAGTAGGGCCGATGGTATAGGCCACCCAGGCCCGCCCATGATCGATTTCATCCAGGGGCTTTTCGATGATGCCCAATCCCCGGCGGGTTTCGGCGCTCAGGCTGCCCAGGGTTTCATCTTCACAGGGCGGCGCTAAGTATTGGGGTAAATCTCTGGCGTAGAGCCAAAAGCCCACCATCGAACCGGCGTCCACATGATAGATGATGTCTCCTGGCTGCCACTCCGCCCGGATGCGCTCGATTAGATATGCCACTTCTTGATTTGAGTCTTTGGGGTTGGCGGTGTAGTGATTGCATAGGGCCGCAAGCACCACGGGGACAATCAGAGCGGCGGCAATGGCCTGATACTTGACCGGCCCGCGAGTGAGCGCCCAGCCGATCAGCAAGGCCAGGGCAGCGGAGGAGGGCAGCAGCCCCCGGTAGAGCAAAACCGGCTGCCATAAATAAGACCCGATCACGGCCACGGCCAGGGGGGTAAACCCGAAGACTGCCAGGGGCACCCAGCCCGGCGGGCGTTTTTGGATCACGCGGTAAACCGTCAGAATGGCGGCCCCAAAGCACACCATCACGGCCACGGCGTGGAACTCGGGCCGCTGGGTGATCCCGCCCAGGATGTAATAAAAGGATGAGAGTATATCGCCCACAGTGGGGGGGAGTATCCAGTAACCCCCGGCCACCGTTCCCATTTGGCGGGCCAGCACGGCCACCCAGGGCAGCCAGAGAATCAAGGGGATTGTGAAGGCGGCGGCGTGCGAAAAAATAATCCTGGGGTGGTATAGCATCCCGAGAGTACGATAGGCTTTGACATAATCGAAAAGCACGACCAGGCCCAAAGCACCCCAGTAGATCAGGCCGTAATTATGCAGCCAGAGAGCCAGGGCCAGGCTCAGGGTTGCCAGCCACCATTGACGTTTTAGCAGGCCCAGAAAGGCCAGCAGAACCACAGCCTGAAAGATGGCATACATCCGGGCTTCTTGGGCAAAAAAGATTTGCGCCGGTGAAACTGCCATAAACGCAGCGGCGGCCAGGGTGGCCCGTTTGGGCCAGTAAAGGGCTTGGCCGATCTGATAGGTCAGGTACACGGCCCACAGGCTGAAGGGCACCGAGAGCAGGCGTAAAGCCAGTGCCAGGCGTTCGGGGGTATCCGCTCCCGTGAGATGCACCAGGCCCCAGGTCAGCGAATAGTATAGCGGCGGATGCACATCACCCAGCAGGGCGGCCCACATATCAGCGAAAGGAATAGCAGAAACCCAGGCGGTGAAGGCTTCGTCGTACCAGAGCGGGGCCGCTCCGATGAAAGCCAGGCGCAAGGCCAGGGCGGTAATTAGAATAGGGATTATGGGGTAGTGTTTGAATACTTTTATCATAAAACGAAGACCCAGATAAAATGAAATAAAAGGAAAATACCAGGGCATTGCTTTTTCCGTAGCTGTAATTGGGTCATCCATCCTAGACCGGCCAGACTTCTAACTCATTCCCGGTGATCTCTCCCAGGATAAAAACAATCCACTTGGCCCGAATGCGGGCGTACCGTTTGCGTAGGCGTGGCCCCATTTTGCCGTTGGATAATCTCCCGTCTAAAATGCGGCCAATCTCCCCAACATGTAAACAGTAGGGGTTATCGAGCCTGTTCATTAGCTCTGTGCTGCTATAAGATGCGAAGTTGTTCATTGTTTGCTCGCTTCCATTACATACAGGGCTACGGTGCCCCAATACATGGCGAAACCGCCAAAGATAAAGACCCTAAAACTAAGGGGGACCAACTGGGGGGCCTGTTTTTGCATCTGTGGGCGGATCAGGTCCGTGTACAGCACCCAGGCGGCGATGATGCCCGCAGCCATCAGACCCAGGGTAACGGTTACGGCGTCTTGCTGTGCCAGAGCGGCATTGTAGGCGTCAAAGTATGGAGTCATATCAGGCCCAGGCTTCGATAAGTGTGCTTTGATTTGCCAGTATTTGGCGAAATTTTGTTTCGCACTCTGGGCAGATAACAATCCCGTCGATGTATCGCTTTCGGCTTGTGCTTGCATCTATGCTGGATTTTTTTTCTATGTCTTCTTTGGTCAATCCGCATAGTGTTACTCCGGTGTCGTAGATGATATGTCCTTGGTTGTCCTGGTTTGCGGTTGGTGATACCGGATAAATATATTTGTGATTTTGATCTTTCATTTCAAAACCTCCGTAAAATAGATGCTGGGAGGGGGAGTAGCCCGACCCAGCCTAATAGGGTGACCCGGCCCTTGAGCCAGAAACCGATCACAATTCCCAGGATCAGCGGAACCCCGGAAAAAACACAAAGTATCTGTACGCCTAAGACAGTATCGGGGTACATATCAGTTTGCCGCCTGTCGCCTGTCGCCCGGCGCTGGGTCGGTTTGTATTTCACCCTTAGGGCAGATTTGCAGCCTTAGGGGGTAGCCACGTTTTTTGGTTTTAGTGACCAGCAGCAGCCCTTGGTTATTAAGTCTCTTAGTAACTGCGTGAGCGTGAGAATAATCAATTCCCAGGTCAATGGTGAGCCTGAATAACGAGATATATTCACCCGTTTCGTTGACGGCTGCTATGATTTTTGTGGCGATGCTTTGGCGTCTCATTTTCGGCACTCCCTTCTACTGTGCTTCGCTAGGGGTAATAAATTGAACTTCTATCCCGCTTTTATTGGCGATCCCGGTTAGTAACTTTTGGGTGCTACTAAACAAGCGGGATGCCACCCAATCACGGGCGGCGGCGTTGGGTGTAATCAGAACGAATGTGCCTTCGTCGTAATCGTGAATCTCAATATCTCGCACCCAGGTATCAAAGGCCGCTTTCGGCATTTCCATTTGAATTTGCCCTTTAGCCGCTTGCCACATTTTGGCAGGGGTCATGGTGCTACCATTGCGCTTGTGTATCCGGGGGTGCGGGGGTGGGTATAGGGGTTCGGGGTCTGTTTCGTCTTCCTGGGCTGCGTCATCGTCCCAGGCTTGGGGCTGGGTATCCAGGCCAATCATGGGGGCTAATAAATCCCGTAGGCCGTTGCTACACATGGCACGGGCCGAGTCACCCCAGGCGGTCCCGTAGTAATCCCCAGAGATCACCCGGCTGGGTCCAGCGATGACCATCTCTCTGTACTTCTTGGCAGGCTGCCCGCCGCGCTGAGTGTTGACTTCTGCCCAGCGGATGGGGTTATTTATGCTAGAATGTTCGATTGCGTATAGCCAATAACTGATAAATGTTGAGAACCCTTTGGGATCACTAAAGGTGACAGGTTGACCGGAGGCCTGGCATATCTGTTCAACCGGCCAAACCAAGCCATCATCCCCCACTACTACTACCGGCGCTGGTTGGGCCTCGTCAGATTTGTCTATGGGAGCTGGGGTAGTAGTTGTTGATGATTCAGTTTGATGATTAACTTGATGGTTAATTAACGGTTTGTCTGAGGTGGGCCTCAGGGGTGGGCTGAGGTCTGCCTCAGGGGGGGCTGAATCCCGCCTCAGGGGTGGGCTGAGGTCTACCTCAGGGGTACCCCTGAACTCCGCCTCAGGGGTAATCACCTGGTAGATATTAGATGTGCCAGGTCTTTCGGTTACTTTTATGGCTCCATCGCTGCGTAATTCTGATAGGATCAGACCAGCATATCGGGTAGAGATGCGCGTCTTTTTTGCTAACGTGGGCACCGAAGGCCAGGCTTTGCCTTGATCATTCGCGTGATCTGCAATCGCGAGGAGCATTAGTAACTTACTCCCTTTATAGGGGGAGTTTTCCCAAACCCATGACATTAGCTTGATGCTCATTCATCCCCCCTGGTGTAGAGTGGCCCACCGCATTGGGGGCAGGTAGTCCGGGTCCACAGGGTTTTGATCCCGTAGGGCGTGTTGCAATAAGGGCAGTGTGGACGGTGAGTTTTCTTCTTTGGGGCGGGCTGCGGTTCTGGCGCAGGCGTAGGTTCTGGTTCCCAGATGGCCAATTCTGTTTCGCTGGTTTCCTGGTCGGTGTGGTCGTAGGAATAAAACAGCATCCTAAATGCTCTGGCAATTGATCCCAAAATACCAAGACCAAGAGCTAGGCCAATTGGAACCATGTAAGTGGGAAATAACCCGTTTATCACATAGATGAAAGTATCGATCAACGACATGCTACCGGTGACCATTTTTTGCCCTCTGCTTCAGCTTGTAATTCTTCACCTGGCAATCTCGGGAGTGGTGTTCTTGCCAGGGCACCGTGGGCACGAAAGGTATCGAGCAAGGCGGATAGGCACACTTTTTGCTATCCCCTAAAACCAGGGAGCCGGGCATGACATCCCCCACAGCGTTGACTTCGATAGGCTTTGACCTGGCCCGTACCGGATCAACATCATCCAGCGAATAGGCGAAGGCCATCACCGCATGGGCGAATGCGGGACTCGGTTTCTTTTGCCCTGACCGCACCAAATAGATCAGCGAGCGGCCATAGGGTTTATCTAAATTTGAAAAGCTGGCGATCCGTTTGCCGATCTCAGTATCGAGTTTCGTTTTGCTAAGACCGGGCATTTTGTCCCCCAAGGCTTCAGTAATGTCTCTAAGGGCCTGGGCCGTTGGGCCGCCCTGGTAGTGGGATGAATCCATTTCGGCGCTCTCCGTGAAAAGTAACAGGTTTGTAACAACCTGTTTTGTGCAGCTTTGCGGTTTATAGTAGTTTCGATTGCTTGGCGAGGGTGTGCGGGGCGGCTTCTACGCTATCAGTGGAGGTGATGACAATATCTTGGGCCATCAGGCCGGGATGGGCTTTGATGGCTAACCCCGGCACGGTCAAACCTTCTGGGACGTGGCGCATAAAGGCGGCAGTGGGTAGCCGCCCCCTCTTTTGGTGGTAGTACGCGGCGGCCTGTTGGATGTATTCTTTTAGCGGTACCTTTTTATCCCAGGCGGCGAATAACATCGAGTCACTTTGAGCCATCTCAATCCCCTTGGGCAGCGGTGGCGCTTTCTAAACGGGCGGCCAGGGCGGGATCATCTTTGATGAGGTAGGCTTTATCGGCCCCGTCTTCGATCAATTTCTCCGCGGGCATGGTGCGGGTTTTGATCTCGTCGATCTCGTCTTGTAGATCGTCCATGCGTTCTAATAATTCATCGTGGCGGCCTTCGGGGTCATCGGTGTTGGTGAGTGAGAGAAACACCAGCCCGATCCCGCCCATAATTACGGCAGCCATGACAAACCCGGCGTTGAGAACATCGAGGTTGCAACTGCCTCCCGTGGTGCAAATTTCGGCATACAGCGTACCGATCAGCGCACCCGGCCCGCCGGGGAAACCAACCGCATAGGCGGCGAAGGTCGCGACGAAGGCCGAGAAAACCATAATGCTGATTGTGCGGTGGAACATTTGCAGCAGCCAGCCTGCGGTGTCAGAGATGGATTCCCAGAAGTTGAAAAGTTTATTGATCTTGTTGTCGGACTTGATTTCTTGTGCTTTGGTAGTCATACGCTTGCTCTCCTATGATTGGTGCTACGAAAGAAAAGAACGGGGGCGGGTGGTCTTTTCGTTGGTTATCAACCCGCCAACGAAGGACCTGGGGAATCTCCTTTCGTAGAATTTCAAAGAACCGTTTTGGATGCCCGCCCCCCTTTGTTTTGCTAGGCGTTTAGCTCCATTGCTGGCGGCTTCTTCGAGGCCATGATCTGGCCCTTACTCCACCGCCCGCCCAGTAGAAAAACAACTACCCCGAGTTTAACTTAATCCGTACTGGATGTCAATAACCTGTACGGATTTTAGTAAATAAAAAACGGGTGATCAATGTCACCCGTTTTGGAGGTTGAATTTCCTTAAGTAAAAAACTTTTGAATACCGCCCCATATTGCCGCCCCTCCGAAAATTAGGGATACTAAAAAGATGATTGCAGCTAAGAAGAATGAGACAATCGCCCAGCGGACCATGAAG
>Ga0180432_10005630_pt1 | contig 16572 bp, 9 predicted proteins | sample SS_ome_10_FD_132414 | JGI IMG/M metagenome (GOLD analysis project Ga0180432, IMG submission 132414) | Hypersaline lake sediment archaeal communities from the Salton Sea, California, USA - SS_1_MS_2 metaG | ecosystem: Environmental > Aquatic > Non-marine Saline and Alkaline > Hypersaline >... | reverse complement strand
CGACATTATCGAGGACCTGAAGGACGACGACCACATCGGAGTGATGGGCCTATCGGCCGATCCGGACGACTACGATCCGGAGGATGAAGGACACTCGGGCAGACTCTATTACTCGGGGTTGCATCCCACTTCGGACCACAACGTCGGCGTGCTGGAAGCCACTTTGAGCGACGACTTCTCGTATCTGAGGGACTCCGTGTTGACCGAGGACGTTCTCGAGGCGGGCAAGTACACGAGGTACACGGGTACGGGAGCCGCCATCGGCGATGCTGCCCATTACCTTACATACGGATCGGAAGCCCGCGACGACACACAGAAAGTCATCGTGCTGATGAGCGACGGCAGAGCGAACAAGCCAAACAACAGAGGCCCCAAATACGCCAAGACGATGGCGGAATACGCCGCCGACAAGAAGGTGTCGATCTACACCATTAGCCTGGGAGACGACGCCGACTTGGACCTTATGCAAGACATCGCCGACATGGCACACGGCGAACACTTCGACGCCACCGGTACCGGCGAGGAAGAATTGACGGAGCGTTTGGAAAAGGCCTTCCAGGACGCATTGGCCGCCATCAAGAGGGTGCAGATAGTTCAGTGATCGTCAACGCGGACAGGCGACGCGAAATCGTCGAGATATTCAATAACAACAGTTCACGTCTATAAGGAATGGGAAAATGGCCAATCGTCGAAAGAAACGTTTCATCGATTCCGCCGTACAGGGCGCGCTTTTCAGAAGGATCATATTGCACTGGTTCATCTTCCTGGCAATCATTTGCATCGCATTGCCCTTGTGGCGAGTAATGTACACCACGGGATTCTCGCAACCGTTTTCCACACTGATGCTGCAAAGCTGGCTGGAAATGGCCCCGGTGTTCGTGATTCTGTTGGCGATGTTGCCCATCTTTGCTTGGGACACGGTAACCTTCAGCCATCGCTTCGCGGGGCCCATGTACCGTTTTCAATCGGCGATGAAGAGTCTCTTGGCCGGCGAACCCTTCGTGCCCATTAAGCTTCGAAAGGGAGACTTCTGGAAGGACATTGCCGTCGACATCAACGAACTGGCGAAGCTCGTCGACGAGCAGCGAAAGACCAAGGAAACGACCGCCGAAACGCGTTCCGACGACGTGTCGGTGGAGGAAGAGCCCGATTTGGCACTTCCGGCCGACGGATAAACGCCCCACAAACACAATTCCACACACGATTCACGGCCATCGCCCCTTGCCGGTGGCCGTTTCTTTTTGGCGCCAAAGCCACACCCCCAGCCCGCACGGCTTGAGTAAAACGCCCCCACGGTGTAAAAAGTACGATTATCACTAAGCGGCCCATCCGGGCGGAGTGCCTACGCAATCGGGAAACCAAGCCACGTCTAAAAAGAAGAAGAAAAAAGGGGCAGCCGGAAAGACCGACCCCAACGAGAAGCCGATCACGCAGAACCGCAAGGCGCGACACAATTATAACGTGCTCGACACGCTGGAGTGTGGTATCGTGCTGGTCGGAAGCGAAGTGAAGAGCCTGCGCGCCGGCAACGTGTCCTTGAGCGAATCATACGGCCGGATTCGCGACGGCGAGGTGTGGCTGGTCGGGTGCGATATTGCCGAGTATTTCGAGGCCAACCGTTTCAATCACGAGCCGCGTCGGCCCAGGAAACTACTCCTGCACCGCCGGGAAATCAACCGTTTCGCCGGCCGAGCCATGGAAAAGGGCTTCACGCTGGTCCCTCTAAAGATGTATTTCAAAAAGGGCCGCGCAAAGGTCCTGCTGGGCATCTGCCAGGGAAAACGACAGTTCGACAAACGCGAGGCCCAGAAAAAGGCCCAAGCAAACCGCGACATGCGACGACAAATGTACGGGCGATGAACGGCTTCGTCGCCGATAGCGTATAATGGGAAGGGGATAGGATGGCCGGTCGTGTTCGTATTCCCGCCTTTAGGCGGAATGGAAGTACGAACAGGGATGTTGAACATGGTGCCCCTTGTCGCTTCAAGAAACAGGAACTAGTTAGTGTCGTGTAACGGGAACAATAACAGTCCATCTCGGTGCGTCACCACGCACCATTTTGTTTCATGCTGAATCTCAAAGAAGTGAAGAAGTCATTCACCGAGCCCGACGGATCGGACCTGCCGATACTCGATATCGAGCAGTACCACGTCGAGGCCGGCGAGCAGATCGTCATGGTCGGTCGTAGCGGCTGCGGCAAGACGACTCTCTTGCACGTGATCGCCGGCATCAGCCGCCCCGACTCGGGTCGCGTGAAGGTCGACGATTGGGACATTACGCTGTTTACCGAACCGGAGTGCGATCGGTTTCGCGCGGAGAACATCGGCTATGTTTTCCAAACGTTCAATCTGCTGCCCGGCTTCTCGGCCCTGGAAAACGTGCTTCTGGCCATGCGTTTCACCGGCGGGCGGCCCGACAAAGCCCGTGCCAAGGACCTGCTCGATCGCGTCGGCCTGTCCCATCGCATGACGCACAAACCGGCCATGTTGTCCGTCGGCGAGCAACAGCGTGTGGCGGTTGCCCGGGCGCTGGCCAATAAGCCGAAACTGCTGCTGGCCGACGAACCGACGGCCAACGTCGACTCGGGCCATCAACAGCAGATTCTCGATCTGGTTCGGAAGACTTGCGAAGAGGAAAACGTGGCGCTGATCGTCGTGACCCACTCGCCGGAAGTGGCCGAGCAGTTCGACCGTATTGACCGTCTTGAAGAACTGAACCAAGTGGCAGTATATAAATGAGTCTTTGGAAGATAGCTTGGAGAAGCATTCAACAGCGAGCGATGGCGTCGCTCTTGACGGCCATATCCATGGCCCTGGGCGTCTCGCTGGTCGTGGGCGTGTTGGTCGTCCACAGCGTGGTCGACCGCTCTTTCCGCCGCGGCGGCGAGGGGTACGATCTGGTCGTGGGACCCAAAGGCGGGAAACAGCCGCTGGTGCTGAATTCGGTCTATTACATGGGCCGTCCCGTCGGCACGCTGCCGTACAGCTATTACGAAGAGTTCGTAAATGTCGACGGCCGCTTCGCGCATCAGGTCGAAGTGGCCGTGCCCGTTTGCATGGGACATCGGTACAAGGACTGCCGCGTGGTGGGCACCACGCCCGACATGTTCGAGCGGCTCACGTACCGCGACCAGCAGGAATATGTCTTCGCCAAGGGCGAGAACTTCAAGGACGACAAGCCGTTCGAGGCCGTGGCTGGAGCAACCGCCGCTAAGAACGCGAATCTTGACGTCGGAAGCACCTTCCAGGCCCTGCACGGTGACGCCACCCACGAACAGGAGTTCACGGTCGTCGGCATTCTCGAACACACGGGCACGCCCAACGACAAGGCCCTGTTCGTCAACATGGACGGCTTCTACCTGATTCACGACCACGAGAATCGCGAAGCCCAGCAACACGCCGACCACGAACACACGCACGACGCCAAAGGCAAGTGTACCCACAAGGGTTGCAGCCACGGCGAGAAGAAAATCAGCGCCATGCTGCTCTGCGTCAGACCCATATCGCCGGGCCAGTCGCGAATCCTCGCCCGACAAATAAACAACGGAAAAGACGCTCAAGCCGTTTTCCCGTCGAAAGTCATCGCCGAACTGTTCGCCGGCATGATCGGCAACGTGCAATTGATACTGCTGATCTACGCCGTGATGATCGTCATCGTGGCGGGCATCGGAATCATGGTCAGCATATACAACTCGATGAGCGACCGGCGTCATGAAATCGCCGTTATGAGAGCCCTGGGAGCAAGCCGCTCGACGGTCATGATGGTCATACTGCTGGAGTCGATATTGCTGTCCCTCGGCGGCGGATTGCTGGGGCTATTTCTCGGCCACGCGCTGATCGGGGCCCTGTCGCCAATTATCATCGAGCAGACGGGAGTCGCGGTGAGCATGTTCCAGTTCCGACCCAACGAACTGATTTTGATACCGGGACTTGTTATATTGGCCACAATCGTCGGCTACCTGCCCGCGATGGTCGCATATAGAACCGACGTGGCCAAGTCGTTGACCACCACGCCGTAAGGAGTGTCCAAAACGCCCAGTGTCGCCTTTCGCTGAAGCGAAAGTAGCGTGAAGTAGTCGCTTTGATACCAACCCGAAGCGCAAGCGAGGTGAACGCGGGTAGCACATGGCCGCCGCTCGCTGTCACCAACGCCTTCGCTCCTCGCTTGCGCTTCGGGTTAGTGTGAATATTCCGGGCCAGCTCCGTTTCACGGTGCGTCGCGACGCGCGCTACAATCACAAATCCACGCATTCCACGGACAGAACCATGGAAGAAAGACAACAGCACTATCGAAAGGTGAGTGCCGCGGCGGTGGCTTCGCTACTGCTGGGCCTGCTGTCGGCACTGACCTTCTTTCACTGGTCGCTGGTTGCAATACCCTTGGCTAGCGCCTTTTTCTGCTGGCTGGCTTTCGAGAAGATACGCGAGACCCCAGGCGAATTGACCGGCCGCCCGTTGGCAATTACCGGAGCCGGACTGGGCGTCGTGTTCGGCATTATGGGTCTTGGATGGCTGCTCTTCGCCCATGCGAGCGAACTGCCTCCGGGCTACGAGCGGATTACATACGAGATGCTGCAACCCGACCCCGCCAACAAGAAGGAAATCGTCCCCCAAACGGCCGTCGAATTGGCCGACAAACGAGTGTTCCTAAAGGGCTACATGTATCCGGGCCGCCAGCAGGTCGGGCTTCGAGAGTTCGTCCTTTGCCCCGCCATTCCAGATTGCAACTTCTGCCGAATAGACCCCAAACCAACCGAGATGATCCAAGTCAAACTGGAAGGCGATTTGGTCACCCGCTACACCACCAATCTGGTCCGCATCGGCGGCTATCTGCGCGTCGATTCCACCCCGGGCCAGCCGGTGCCTTACCAGATGGACGTGGATTATATTCGGTAGGCGAGGGGCGGGGATTGGGGATTAGGGGCTAGGGATTAGGGGCCAGGGATTAGGGGTTGTCGTTCAGGGGCGGCGATTTGGAGGAAGAAGCTCCCGAGTTCACCTCGGGGGAGTTTCACCTTCAGCCTACTCCGCTACCTCCTGCTATATTCTTGACAACTCGCGCGGCTTTGGGGAGAATGCCGCATCATGAGTTCATCATCGGAAGAAATCCGAAGTGCGAAACGGGCTCTTCGCGAGCTGATCGGCCGGCGGCGGCGAGAATTGCCCCAGCCGGCGAAGAAGCGTTCCAGCAGAATCATCGTCGGAAGCCTCATCGATCTGCCCTGCTACCGCGGCGCCGAGACGGTCATGCTCTACGTCCATCTGCCGGACGAAGTCCGCACGACGCAATTGCTCGCCGACGCGGCCGAGCGGGGTAAACGCGTAGTGGTTCCCTACTGCGACGGTCGGCATTTGGGCCTGTTTCAAGTCGAGGAGCTTGAAGAGTTGGAGCCCGGCACTTTCGGAGTTTTGGAACCGCAGCCCGAATTGCGCGGCGACCCAGCCAGAAATGTCGCGCCCGAGCAACTCGATCTGATCGTCGTCCCCGGCGTGGCTTTCGACGCCCACGGCGGGCGCTTGGGGCGAGGCAAGGCGTACTACGACGGTCTCTTAAGCAGCGTCCGCCCCGATACCGCGCTGGTGGCCTTGGCCTTCGAGTGCCAAATCGTCGACGAAGTGCCCATGCAACCGCACGATGTTTACATGCACCAAGTCATCACCGAAGAGCGGGTTTACACCGCGAGGGAAACCTCGTAGGGTGAGTGGCGACGCACCATTGTCGCCTTTCGCTCCGCGAAAGTAGCGTGTGCCACATATTGGATCGAAAAACCAAGCAAGATCGCAGCACGCGTCGCCAAGCACCGGAGGAAACGGCTTGCTCTGCTTCGTAGCGCATCGTGAAGCACCCTACCAACTCGCCGTGGCCCACCATTGCCTACCTCCGTGGAAAAAGGGGACAGGCACCGAGGCGCAATGGTGGTTAGAAGGGGCTGACATTGAAGGTGCCTCGGAGCCAGTCCCCTTTTTCCACTCTCACTCTTCCCTCGCCTTCAGCAACGCCGCCAGCGAGACGGCCATTCGCGGCATGCTGGCCGGCATGTGGCGCATCTGGGTGGCGAACGTGGCGACGGTCTTTTCGGCCCGGTCCAAATACTCGGGCTTGTCCAGCGCGTCGGCCAGATAGACCAGATTGGCGACCGAGACCGCGTTGCCCGAGGGTATGACCGAATCGGCCGGGTCCTTGCTCCGCGCGATCAGTTTCTCGTGATCCACGGCGGTGAAGAAGAATCCGCCCTGGGGGTCGTCCCAAAACAGTTCGATCTGAAGATCGGTAAGTCGCTCGGCCTCTTCGAGCCACTTTTGATCGCCGTCGGCCTGGTGCAAAGCGATCAGCCCGTCGACCAGCAGGGCGTAATCGTCCAGGTACGCACCCAGGCCGTCCTCTCCGGCGAAGGTTCGCAACAAGTGTCCCCGGTCGTCGCGAAGATTCTCCAAGGCGAAGTCGGCCGCTTTGGCGGCGGCCTGCAAATATCGCGGATCGTCCAAAGCCCGGGCACCGTCGGCCAGTCCGCGGATCATCATCCCGTTCCAGGCGGTCAGTATTTTCGTGTCGGTTCGCGGCCGCTGGCGATTGCTTCTGGCTTCGTGCAATTTTCTCAGAATGGGCGCCAATTGGTTGTGCAATTCCTCCTCGGACACTTGGAAGAACTTGGCCGTCTCGTCCAACGGTCTCGGCAGCAGCAACACGTGGCGGCCCTCGAAGTTCCCCTCCTGTCCTACTCCATATGCTTGCGCCAGCAGGTCGAACTCCTCCTCGCGGAGCAGCTTGGTCAGTTCCTCTCTCCGCCAGACGTAATAAAGGCCCTCCTCGCCGTCGGTCTCCGCGTCGATCGCCGAGGCGAAGGCCCCTTCGGGCATTGCCATCTCGCGCAACACGAAGTCGAGGATTTCCTCTGCCACGCGGGCGAAAGTCTCGTTTCCGGAGAACAGGTAAGCCTCGGCGTACACGGACGCGAGTTGCCCGTTGTCGTAGAGCATCTTCTCGAAATGCGGGATCGCCCAAAACCGATCGATGCTGTAGCGATGGAATCCGCCGCCGAGATGGTCTCGGATTCCGCCCTCGGCCATTCGCGAGAGAGTCGTTTCCAGCATCGCCGCCGCTTCGGGATCGTCGCTCTGCCGGGCATATTCCAGCAGGAACACCAGATTGGACGGTTCGGGAAACTTCGGCACTTGCGGATTGGCCGAACTGTAGCCGAAGCCGCCGAAATCCGCGTCGAAACGAGCGGCCAATGCTTCCAGCACCTTGTCGGCTTGTTCGGTCCAGGGGCGGTCAATGATCTCGGCGTCGGCCGCCTCCGTGGCTTGCTGCTGCAACTGGCGCTTAACGAGCGAGACGACTATGTCGGCGTTTTCGCTCAGTCGCTCCGGGTTGGCTTCCCAAGCGTTCTCCACCGCCTTGAGCAACGTTATCAATCCGGTCATGCCTTGCTTGTCGCGCGGCGGATAATAGGTTCCGCCCATGATCGGGCGGCCGTCTGGCGTGAGGAACATAGTCAACGGCCAACCGCCGCCGCGGGGCGAGCCGACCAGTTGATAGTAGACATGCAAGGCCGTCATGTACACTTCGTCGATATCGGGCCGCTCTTCCCGATCGACTTTTATGCACACGAAGTGCTCGTTGAGAATCTCGGCGACCTCCTCGTCCATGAACGATTCTCGCTCCATCACATGACACCAATAGCAACTCGAATAACCGACAGACAGGAAGATTAACTTTCGCTCGGCCTTTGCCTTTGCCAGCGCTTCCTCGGCCCAGGGATACCAGTCGACCGGGTTGTGGGCGTGCAGCAGCAAGTACAAGCTGCTTTGAGCGGCCAGACGATTGATATGCTCGGTTTTCGGCGGCGATTTGCCGACCACCGGCGTCTGCTCGGAGTGCTTGCTCCCGGATTTCTCGCCAGTCGGGCAACTTCCGTCCTGATGGCACCCGAAGGTTATCGCCACGAAGGCGAACCCGATAAACAACGCCATTGCTGTATAGACATCCATGTTCACACTCCCTCGCGACCGTGGAAAATGTACATTCTCGATTTCAGACGCGACCAAGCCGTCGGTTCACATCCCCTATGGAAGTGTTTGGCGGTTGGGAGATCGCGGCAACCCCCCCGAAATAGTGCAAGCTCGAGCCAGTAGGGCAGGCCGATTAAGAATGTCGGCGGAATAAAATCGCCCGGAAATGCCGATAATACGGTGGGTAAGTAGGTTTTTGGAAGGTTTGCACCTGGAGCATCGTACCCAACTGGAACAGGGGCCCCCGCTCTCGGGGATAGCGGCGCTGTGTGATCACACCTTCTCGCAACTCGACCTGCCCAGGTTTTGGGTGTTAGAAACGTCGCATGGCTTGCGTTTTCGTGCTCCTTGATTGGACCCGTTGCAACGATTATCCTATGTGTGCCCTGGACTTGCGACTCGCGATTTCGTCGACTAGGGCATGCCACCCATGATACGATTCGGCGACAAGCGGGCAGATTATCGCCAATTTGGACTTTTCGCCTGTTTCGGCCGGCTTTCACTGCGATTGGCCTATATATTCGTCCTGGTCAAGAAGTTAGCAACGCGTCCATATATGCCCATATATAATAGATAGTGGCGGCGTCGGTCTCCGTTGGATTCCCCCCGTTGGAAGAGATATCCTATTGGTAACCGGCGGAGCGAACTCGAAAAACCTAAACCCGGTGGGCCCGACCCATGGCAACTAGATTTGTTTGCGTCGATCTTCAGGACGACGCCCGAGACTTCAGACCGATTGCCGTCGAGCCGGGCGTGCCGATGCTCGATCGCTCAAACGCGAACAACAAGATTCTGTACCGCTGGTTGGGGGGGCTTATTGCCGACCCTATTTGGATCGGGGAATCGGTCGATTTCTATTCCCGCGATGATCACGGCGGGAGGCTTGAGGAAGTCGTCTGCCAAACCATCGCCCCCGGCGATTTGGACGGCCCACTCAAAGGCGATCTAGACCTGCTTCGCAGTCGGCTCGACAAAGCCAAGCCGGAGACCCAAACTGAGCGGTCACTGCTTAAGATAACCAAGCGGACTCTTCGCGAACTGACCGAAGGTCCCCGCCGGTCCGATTTGGACGACTATTTCTTCAAATATCGCGATGTTCAGGGCCGCTGGCGGCTGGTCTGGTGCTGGGGCTATCAGCGTCTGGATCAGGAACCGGCCCCGGCCGTGATTTGCAACGACCCGGAATGCAACCTGCTGTTCGTCAAGCGTCCCAAGCAGAGCCCCAAGTGCCCCGCTTGCGAGGCGGCCTTGGCCAGCGGTTCCCGAAAGCGAAAGAACTTGAAGCGGAACCTGAAAATCGCCGCCCTGCTGGTGCTGTTGCTGCTGCCGATTTTGTATTGGATAACGCATCCAAATCGGCTGGTGGCAACGCCCGACATACACAGCGGTCCGATGGGCAGCCGAGTCGAGTTCAAACTGACCCACGCCGGGCTGTTTCCCTTCCTCGACGAGGACGTCACCCATCAGGCGGTCGGCCTGGTTCTCGATCCGGCCGTGGCCAAGCTCAACCAGTACGACTCCTCGGCCACGCTCACCGGTCGCGGCAAGACCCTGGTCCGTTTCCATCTCGGCGAATTGACGACCGATGTGAATCTGGTCTGCACCCAGGCGGTCAACCCGGCGAAACTGATCATCGAACCGGCCAATCCCAAGCTGGCCGTGCATACCACCGCGCGGCTGAAGGTCTTCGGCGAATACAAGGACGGCCACCGTGCCGACCTGACCGAAGTGGCCGAATGGATACCGCAAAACGACGGCACCGTATACGCATACAACGGACTACTGGAAGGCCTGACCGAAGGCAAATCGACCGTCGCCGTCCGCTATCGGGCCAACCCCGGCGACGATTACGTCGACACGGCCGCCAATGTGAGCGTCTCCAAGGCCAAGTTCAAGTCGCTTGAAGTATCCGTCGCGCAAGAGAAGATCGGCGTGGGCCGCGCCGCCTCGCTGCGAATCGACGCCGTCACCGCCGAGGGCGAAAAGTACTCCGTGCTGGAGTCCTCGCGGCTGAAGACGGCCGTTAAACGACCCTATCTGGCCGCCGTCAGCGGAAAGAACCTTTTGGGAGAACAGCCGGGCGAGGGCACGCTCTCGGCCAAGTTCGGCGACAAGCTCACGGCCGACACCAAGATCAACGTGGCCGTGCTGCCGGGGCTCGATAAGTTCGTCGTGGCCCCGGAGAAAATGCAAATGGTCACCGGCGAAATCGCCCGGCTGAACGTCTCCTCGCCCAGCCAGGCACCGATCTACCTGACCAGCAGCGACCCGGAGAAGGTCGAAATCACGGCCGACAATCGCCTGATCGCCCGTCGCGAAGGCAAGGCCAACGTCCAGGTCATCCAGGGCAACCAGCGTCAACAAGTCAGCGTCACGGTAACCACGGCCGACTTCGCGGCGATAGCCTTGCGGCCGTCGCTGGTGGCCGTGCCGGTCGACCATACGGTGAGTCCCCGCGTGATGGCCACGGTCAAAGGCACAAAGGATTCCGGCGAGCGGATGGTCGAAATCTCTCCCGACCTGTTGACTTGCGAAAAGGAACCCTCGCCGCGATTCGCCGCTTTCGAGTACGAAACACTCGACGTTCGCGGCATCAAGCCGACCGATCCCAGTTCGCCGCAGAAACTGGCTTTCTACTTCGGCGGCCATCAAACGTCCGCTCCGGTGGAAGTCGTTTTGGCTCCGCTGCAACTCGACATTACGCCGGCCGGCCCGGTCGACCTGCCGCTTGGCCAGATGATGCGGCTTCAGGCCTACGCGAATTACAGCGGCGGTCATCGGGTTCAAGTGCCCGCCGGTCGCGTCGAATTCAGCAGCACCCCGGGCAAGGACTGCAAGGAGGGGCTGGAACTTCGCGGCAACAAGGTCGCCGCGCTTAAGCAAGACGCCGGGCCGCTGTCCATCGGAGCGACATACTTCGGCACCGAGGCCAAGCCCGTCGTGTTCAAGTCGGTCGAGCCGGGTCCGATAACGTTGAACCTGGACGTCGACCGCAATATCTGGCTGGCCAGCGAATCCAGCAAGGCCACGCTCACGGCCAGCGGCCCCGACGGCGACGTCGAGCTAGTGCCCGAGTTGGCCAAATACGAAACATCCGCCGAGGAAGTTCTCACGATCGACGAGCAGAGCGGCGCCTTCAATGCCGTCGCGCCCGGCCCGGTCACCCTGACCGGCAGCCACATCGGCGCGAAGAACCCCACCACGCTGGACATGAAGGTATACGACCCGGCCAACGCCACATTGCTGTTCGAGCCGGCCTCCTTGAAACTGGCCGTGGATGAAGTGGCTCCCTTGAAGGTCATTTTGGAAGTCGTCGACGGCGAAAGGACGGATCGGGCCGAACTGAGCGGGCCCGGTGTCGGTTATGCAATCGACCAGCCCGACGCCATACGCTGGTCGCCGCCGTCGGTGGTGGGCGTCACCGCCGGCCTCGTGCAATTGACCGCCAGCCTGCCCGTACTTGGCACCCCGGCTGTTGCCGACATCGAGGTAATCGAAGCCGCCGAACCGGCCGCCTTGCGAATCGTACCCGACAAGGCAACGCTGGCTCCCGGCCAGTCGATCGAGGTCAAGCTTGAAGAACAACTTCCCGGCACGGCCGAAGCCTGGCGAGAAGTCAGCCCAGGTTCGATCGTGTGGACCGTGCCAGAAGGGTTGATCTGGACGGCCGCTTCCTCGCAATTGCGACCGACGGTGACCTGTCCCGAGGCCATCGGCCGAGACTTCGAGCTCAAGGCAGAATACGCCGGGAAAGAGGCCGTGGCAGTCATCTCCACGAAGAAGAAGGGCCTCGACCCGCGGACTCCCGGCTCCACGCTCACCCTTGTACGCCAACCGCCGGGCAGGTATCTGCCGGTCGGCCGGCAGCAACGATACAGCATCCTGATCGAGAAGGACGGCAAGTCCGAGCCGGTCGCCGACGTCCAATGGCCCGACGACTTCGAGAACGAGTTCATCCGTTGGCAGGCTCCCATTCTCACCGCCAAGCAACCCGGCTATCAGCAATGGCTGCGAGCCGAAGCCGGCGGGCGAACGGTCCTGCTGCACACGACGACGTACCTGCCGCCTGAAATCGAGCCCCCGGCGGTCGATCCCGACAAACCGTCGAACGTGACCTTCGTGGCCGACGACGGCACTTCGGTGACCATGCCCGTGGGCGCCGAGTTCGAGGACTTCGAGGTCGTGGTCGAGTATCCCGACGGCTTCACCCGCGTGGTGACAAAGAAGGCCGTGCTAAGGACATCGAAACCGGCCGAAACCGCCGCGGTGACCGCCAGCGCCGGCCGCCTGGTCGGCATCCGCCCGGGCGAGGCCAAGGTAATCGCCGAGTTCGAGGGCGTTCGCTCCCGAGAGCCGCTCAGCGTGCTGGTCACCGCCGACGTGGACGTCGACCAGTTGAAGATTCAGCCGCACGAGGCGGAACTTCTGCCCAACGAACGAATCAGTCTGAAAGTAATCGGCTACAAGGACGGCAAGTCGGTCGGCAACATCACCGGCCTGGGCGGGTTCACCTTCGCTTCGAGCAACCAGCAAGCGGCCTACGTCGACGGCAATACGTTGACCTCGCTGGCCTTGGGCCGAACCACGATCACCGCCACGCTTGGCAACATAACCAGCGAACCGGCCGTCATCGACGTGGTTTCCTCGATCGACGACGAGTTGGCCATCGAACCCCGCCGCATCGAGCTTTACGCCGGCGAAAGCCGCCGCGTGGGCGTCGACGTGTTAGTCTATCGGGGCGATTTGGAAGTCAGCCGCAATTGCTACGTTACGCCGGCCCTTTCCAGCGTTGTTAGATACGACCCGCAAACGCAGTCGCTCGTCGGTATCACGCCCGGTGCTTCCACGGCCGTGACCTTCTCGATCGGCAACAAGCTTGTCGATTTGATCGTCGACGTCGTGGGCACGGCCGCTCGTTTCGACGGCGAGATCGTCGTGGAACCGTCGGCCGGGAATCTGGCCGTTGGCCAGGCGTTGCCGCTTAGGGCTTATGTCCTGATGCCCGACGGCTCGCGCATCGACCGCACCGATGCGGCCATCTTCGCGAGTTCTGATTCGAGTGCCGTGACGATTCTCGGCAATCGGGCTTGTGCGATGGGAACCGGCCAGGCGCAAGTAACCGCCAGCCTGCCCGGCACGACTGCCAGCGGCTCGGCCCATGTTACTGTAAACAGCAACCCGATAACCGACATCATGGTCGAGCCGCCGCGGTTGGCCATGTCGACCGGCGACCGGGTGCGGCTGCAGATATTCGGCTCCGCCGCCAGCGGTACGCACGAAATGTTCCCGCAAGGAGAATTGACGGTCACCCCCGGCGGGCCCAATCCGACGGTCATCCAGATAAGCGGCGCCGGCGATGTATCGGCGCTTGCCCCCGGCCAGGCCGAAGTTGCCGTCAACTGGCAAGGCCAACTCGGCCGCCAGGTGCCCGTAAGCGTGGTCGACAATCCCTGGACCGATCTGCGAATCGAGCCGGGCAGTGCCACCGTAACGCCCGGCCAAGGCATGGTCTATCAAGTCACCGCGACGCGCGGGGGACAACGTCGCGTCCTAACGGCAGCCGACGGCGTGCAACTTCACGTTGATAACCAGAATGTCGCGCGGGTTGCTCCCGGCGACATGGCCGCCGTGGGTATCGCTCCCGGTCGGGCCGTGATCGTGGCCCAACTGGCCGGCCAAACGGCCGAAGCCGCCTTGAACGTGACTTCTTCCGAGCAAGTAGTCGTCGGCGGGACCGTGCCGTATGTCGACGTACACGACCACGGCTACGGCACGTATCACATCACCGACGACTGGCACACGCGTCTGTTCGGCGACGGGACGGTCGTCGACAGTACGGTTGTCGACGTTATCGACACGCATGTCATTCCGCCGGGCGAGGTGGTCGACCTGCGATTCGTGCCCGAGGTCCTGCGTCTGGCCGCCAATTCCCCGCCGACTTCGGTTCGCGTGGTGGAAGTGTACGCCGACGGACGACAGGGTCGCGATGTCACCAACGATCCGGCCCTGCAACTTCTGCAACCGCCGAACACGGTGACCGTGGACAAGACGGCCGCCGGCGCGATCATTACGCCCGTCGGCTCGGGCGAAGCCCGCGTGGGAGCTAAGCTGGGCGACTTGACGGCGTCGCCGCTGTTGGTGCAAGTTGGCGAAGGCGGGCTGGTGGCTGCCATGGGACGAGTCGTCGTCACGCCCAACCCCTTGGTCATCTGGTCGGGGCAGACGGGCACGTTCTCCAGCGTGCTGGTCGATCCCGGCGGAGGAATGCCGCTGGTGCCGGTCGATTTCACCGTGACAGCACCGGCCGGTCAGGGTATCATTACAGTCGAGGGATCGCGGCAAGTTCGCGGATTGTCCAACGGTACGACCCAGGCGATAGTCAGCGTGGTCGACCCCTCCGGCGTGTACACCGGTCTGAGCACGTCGGCCACCGTACAGGTCGGCTCGGCGGCGCGGATTTGGATCGAGCCGGCGGTGGTTGATTTGGCCGTGGGCCAGTCGACCCGTTTGACGGTGATGTCGGAAGACCCGCAAGGCATGCCGCATCAGATTCCCGCCGCTTTGCAGAGCATGGACCCGAACGTTTTGACGCCCGATCCGACCTTGCCAGGCGGATTCAAGGCCTTGGCCTTGGGTAGCACGCAGGTTCGCGCCGAGTATCGCGGCCGCGAGGCGTTCGCCAGCGTCACGGTCAGCGGCGAGCGGTTCGTGCAGGTGATTCCGCAATTGCACGAAGGTCCCCAGGACTTCGACGTAACGATCGAAATCGCGGCGGCCGAATCGGAAGGCCCCTTGGAATATCGCGTTTACGCCACCGGCCAAGCGCCGGCCGAGACGTGGGTCCCCGCCCAACTCGACGGCGGATTCCGGCGGGTGAACCTCCGCAGCCCGCGAATACAATACGGGCCGCGCGGTTCGCAATACAACTTGACGATCGAAGCCCGCTCCCAAGGCGGTGGGCCGGTGCAGAAGTATCCGTACACTTTCCGGCTGAAGTCGGAGATTGAAGAGACGGGCGTGCCCTCGGGCCGTCCGGCGGTTCCCTCGGGCAGGTCTCCAGTGATTCCGCAAACGACACCGGCCATACCGGAAACAACGCCTGTTGTTCCGGAAACGACGCCGATGGCCACGGACGCCGCGCCGGTCGTTCCCGAGTCATCGGCGGCTGTGCCGGAGGCGAACGAGTCACCATCGGAGGAAGAGGAGATACCGAGTATTTATTAGGATCTGTTGATAATAATTCAATTCGGGTGCCATGTCCCACGCTTGCGCGGGCATGCGAAAAGCGAGGCGAAAACTGCCTCACATGCCCACGCAAGCGTGGGACATGGCACCCGATTACTTGTATTGTTGACGGAAGCGACCAAATAGATCACGCGACGGAACAAGAGAAGACCAACCAAGCAACCTTACTTAATACGGTTTGAGCTTTTATGGGATTTCCAGACGAACGAGACCGGAACCTGATTCGCGCGGCGGAGCAGGTGGAAACATTGGCGACCGATCTTTGCGATTGGCTGTCGGAGTTCAACTCGGCGCGACGTGCCGCCGATCTGCTCCCGGTGGCCGAGAGCGATGAGTTCGAGATGCTCAAGCTTCGTCGCCTGGCCAGCAGCCTCTACACATCGGCCAAGGTCCCCGTGGCGGCGGCCGTTTACGGTCCTTCGCAGGTGGGAAAGAGCCTCTTGATCGGGCAGGTACTCATCCCGCACAGCGAGCAGTACAGCCCCATCGGCGGCGACGAGACGCACGGCGAGCCGGCCTACTACAAGGACCTTTCCTTCGACAACGACCTTAACCCGCAAAGCGGCTCGAACGAGGCCACCGCCCTGGTGACCCGCTTCACGACGAAGGACCGCCTGGGCGCCACCGTTTCGCCCGACTATCCGGTGATGGTCCGCGCTCTTACCCGGGTGGAATGGCTGCGGGTGCTCGCCCGGGGTTTCCACGTGGAATGCAAAACCTCCAGCTACACCTGGCAGCAGGGCGAGTTGGAGGAACTGTTCGAGGACGTGGGCCGCGCGTATGCCGCCCCGGAGGTCGACCGCAAGTGGCGGATGGACATCCTCGATGCATTCTCCTACATGCGGCACGTCGACCGCCGCGGTTTCCAGGCCAAGGAAGCTATTCTCAACGCGCTGTTGAGCCGCTACCCCATGACCGAGGAAGGATACGTTGCCACCTCGGCCGCCCTGTTCTGGGACAGTTGGCAGTCGCTTACCAACCTGTTCATCAAGATCAACAACTTCCTGCAAAGGATAACCCTCGGCGACCACGACCCGGCCATCTTCACCCACTGGGCCGGCGTGCGTTTCCTCTTGGACAGCCAACGAACCAAAGTCCACGAGCGGCGAACCTCGAAGATCTGGCCGCGCGTCGATTGGGCCGACTTCCATCTGGTCGAGAAGGAAAAGTACTACGTCCTCGACTACAAACCGGGCAGCGGTAACGGTAGCGAGGAACTGGAAACCATCCAGGCCGGTATGCTCGAACTGGCCATGCCCATCCTACCCCATCGGCTGAACGACGACTGGCGCCGCGTGATCGAGCAGATGGACTT
>Ga0180432_10005629_pt1 | contig 16573 bp, 8 predicted proteins | sample SS_ome_10_FD_132414 | JGI IMG/M metagenome (GOLD analysis project Ga0180432, IMG submission 132414) | Hypersaline lake sediment archaeal communities from the Salton Sea, California, USA - SS_1_MS_2 metaG | ecosystem: Environmental > Aquatic > Non-marine Saline and Alkaline > Hypersaline >... | reverse complement strand
TGGAAATACTTGATCGAAACTGGAGAGCGGCGTGCTAAATCAGTGCAGTTATTATAAAAAACCAACCCCTATAATAACCCCTTTAACGAAAAATCCCCGTAAGTTATTAACTTACAGGGGTTTCTTTTAAATTATGGCGGTCTGGACGGGACTCGAACCCGCGACCTCCGGCGTGACAGGCCGGCATTCTAACCAGGCTGAACTACCAGACCTTATTCTGTTGGTGGCTATGGATATTCTTCGTTAGAACGTGCATTGTCGAAATGCGTGGCAAAAATAGATGAATTTTTTCACCCGGCAAAGGAAATAAACAAAAATTACGCCATCGGAAATGGGGAATTATGCAGCCAACAAGAGCAGTGTAGCTGGAATGGACAGTACAAAAGGCAATGCAACCGGAATGTACAGTACAGCCGGACAGGCCATGCGACAGGGAGAAATAGTATAAGCGGAACAGGCAGAAGACGAGGGTGAATGGTATGATCACAAATACCTGGATTGCAAGCATATTGCAGGGAGAAATATTCGGCGAGGATGAAAATTGGTGGATGAAAAAACTCCGGGAGGATGGAAATTGCCGGATGGGTAGAAAAAACTGACGCGGCTAAACGATGACGAACAGGAACAGAAAGATAAATACAACCAGCAGGACGAGAAGCAATATCTCAATACCCTGCAGACCCGGTTTCCTCCTTAATGCCGACATATCCTGGCAATGATAAAGATAAAGTTAAGTAGCTGCAGGTTTGACAGGGTTTGCTACATTGATAAATTGGTACAGTAGATTGATTGGCCGGCCTATTTCATATATTCCTTGGGAGCTAAGGAGAACATATCGCTGAAACAGGTGGAGAAGTACTTGGGATTATTGAATCCAACCGCATAAGCCACTTCTGAAATATTGTAATGTCCCTGTTTGAGCAGCCTGGCAGCCACTTTTAACCGGATGGACCGGACGAAAATATTCACGGTCATCCCGGTCAGCATCTTGAGTTTCTTGTACAGGTTCCCCTTGCTCATTCCCAGTTCACAGGCGAGCATATCTCCCGAAAGCTCCGTATCATCAATATTCTCTTCCACCAGTTTCACAAATCTTTCAAGGAACCCCTGATCTATCTGGTTGATCCTGATGTTCTCAGGAATGTAGTTGCTGGCACTGAAGAATTTTTCGGCCAGTTGTTTCCTGCTTTCCAGGATATTCCCGATCTTAAGTTTAAGTACCTCTGCATTGAAGGGTTTGGTGATGTAGTCGTCCGCTCCAAGTTCAAATCCGGAGATCTCGGTTTCCGTCCCTGCTTTGGCAGTAACCAATACCACCGGGATATGGCTGGTAAGCTCTTCGCTTTTAAGATATTTGCAAAATTCAAGACCATCCATTCCAGGCATCATGATATCACTGAGTATCAGGTCCGGCAGATTTTCCCTTGCAATCTCAAGAGCTTCCTCACCATTCTGGGCCAGCAGGACATTGTAGCTTTCAGTTAATTCATTATAAAGATATTTCTGCATATCCAGGTTATCTTCCACCACCAGGATCCTGAAAAGATCCTCACCCACCAGAGGAGCATCATGATGGTCGTTCAGGTAGTAATCATAGGTTTCCATCATGGAATTCGTATAATCCATGGAGAAGTCGCTTCCGGATTCCTCAAGGATCTCATCAGGCTGATAAACCTCCTGGGAGATAGGAAGATAGACCCTGAAGCTGGTCCCGCTCTCCCCGTCGCTCTGTACCTCGATTGATCCGTAATGCTTCTCAGCCAGGTCTTTGGACAGCGAGAGGCCTATCCCGGAACTGACTTTGCCTGACCGGTGCCGGTTGGTGATCTGGAAGAACCGGTCAAAAACATGGGGAAGATTTTCCTTCGGGATCCCGGGTCCGCTGTCAGCCACGGTGATCCTGACCATCTCCTTCCCTTTTTTGATGGTTTTCTTCACCGCAAAAAGGACCTTCCCGCGGACAGGCGTATGCTTGAAGGCATTGGAGAGGATGTTGTAGAATATTTTTTCGACTTTATCGGTATCAAAATAGACCATCAGTTCAGGAAGGTCTGTCCGGAACTGAAATTCAACATCCTTTTTTTCCGCGTAAGGAAGGAACAGCTCGTATATGCTCCTTAGATAAGCAACCAGGTCATCCCGGACCACTGCCAGCTTCAGGTTCCCGGTTTCCACCCTCCTGATTTCCAGGAGCTGGTTAATTAATCTGAAAAGTCTGCGTTCATTTCGGTAAATAAGTTCCAGCTCTCTTCTGATTTTTGGCGTGTTGCTGTAATCCTCATACTGCAACAGCTTTTCGGTGGGTCCCATGATCAGGGTCAGGGGCGTTCTGAACTCATGGGAGATATTGGTAAAGAATTTGAGCTTCATCTGGTCCGACTCATGAAGCCTCTCGGCCATGAGCTGTATCTCATTCTTCTGGTCCTCCAGGACCTTGTTCTTTTCACTGAGGTTATCCCGCTGGTGGGCAATTTCTTTGCTCTGCCTGACAATCTCCTGTCTTTTCATTTCCAGCAACCTGTTGGCCTCTTTCAGGTCGCGGGTTCGCTCTTCCACTTCCTTTTCAAGCATCCGCTTCTGGTTTTTCAGCAATTGGGTCCGTACCCGAAGGATGGCCAGGAAGATCAGCAGGATGGAGGCAGCAATCACCAGCTTGAACCAGAATGTCTTCCAGAATGGAGGCAACATTTCGACAGTTATGCTGGTTGGTGTCCGGGACCAGATCCCGTCACTGTTGGTCCCCAGGATCTTCAGGGTATAGGTTCCGCTGGGGATATTGGTATAGCTGATGATCCTCTGGCCGGCATCCACCTCATTCCAATCCTCCTCAAATCCTTCCAGCATATACCGGTACTTCAGCTTTTTGGGAGCAACAAAATCGAGTGAGGCAAACTCAAAGGAGACGAAACGATCCCTGTGGGTAAGACGCATCTCCCGGGTATAGGGTATGGATTCTCTCAGCACCACCCTTCCGTTGATGGTGTCACCAGGAAGAACCGGAGTTCCTGACAGTTTGAAGCTGGTCAACACAACCGGGGCATCATAATATGGGTTCTCCCGGATCTCCTCCGGCCGGAAATAATTGATCCCGTTGGTCCCTCCGAAATACATCACCCCGTCCCTGTTCTTAAAAAAGGCTCCTTCATTGAATTCATTGCCCACCAGTCCGTCCTCTGCAGTATAAATATTTATCGCTTCGGTGACCGGGTCGAACTGAACCAGTCCCCTGTTGGTACTGAGCCAGAGATTTCCCACCCTGTCTTCCAGGATCCCGTGGATGGTGTTGCTGGGCATCCCGTCTTCCATGGTAAAGGAGGTGAAGGTTCCATCCTTTTTATTGAATTTATTCAACCCACCGTTGTTGGTAGCCACCCACAGGATGTCCTCCCCGTAAATTTCAGGTTCAAGGATGCACTTCACCCTGTTGTTGGAAATGGATGTGGAATCGGACGGATCATGCACGAAATGCCTGAAACGGCCTGTGCGGGGGTCAAACCTGTTCAATCCCCCCCTGATGGTGCCCAGCCAGAGGATGGAATCGGAATCCTCGCAGATGTACTGGATGTGTTCATCGTTTGCGCCACAGCTTTTACCGGTCTTTACTACCGGGAAATATTCAAAAGAGTATCCGTCACTTTTCAGGCGGCACAATCCATCACTCGTGGCCCCGAAATAGATCCGTCCGTTCCTGGTTACACAAATGGATCTGAGCGACCAGGCACGGAACGAAGCCGGATCTTTTTCATTATAGTGAAAACTGAGGAATAATTCCCGTCCGGGATCATAAAGACTTACCTTGTAATCGAAAGAGCCCATCCACAGTTTCCCGTCAGGTGCCTCCTTGATAATCCCGATCAGGTTTGCAGGCAGCTGCCTGGAATATTCATAGGTCAGATCCCTCTTTAAGTTGTATTCATTGCCAAAACCCTTCCATGTCCCGTCATTCAGGTCGATCATGTTCAGTTCGGTCTTGGTCCCGATATACAACTCCCGGTTCCCGGTTTCATAAATGGAATAGACTTCATCATCGCTGATGTAAAGTCCCCTCTCCGGATAACTGTCAATGGATTTGAATTTCTTGGCATTCAGGTCCACCCTGTAAATGCCATCTTTCTCCGAACCGATCCATAAAAGTCCTGTTCTGCTCTGGTGGAGGAACTGAACTCTTTTTCCTTTAAATGCGAGGGGATTTCGTACATCCCCCCCGAATCTTTCCACTGTCTGCAGGTCAGGATGCAACCTTATAAGGCTCTGTTTCACATTGACATCGGATGCAGCCCAGATGTAGCCGTTCTGGTCTTCAAGAATATGGAATATTTTTGTATGTTTTGTTTCTGTGATCAATTCACCGGTATAGCTGCCGTCTGTTTTCATTATCCTGTAAAGGCCATGGTACGATCCCACCAGCATATCCCCTGAAATGGTCCTGTAAATGGTATAGATGGTGGGGTCGTAATTGGGATTCAACGGCTCTTCGATCAGCCGGGTAACCTTCATGCTGTCTGAAAAGATGTTTTCAATGATATGCAGTCCACTTATGGTACCTGCCCAGACAGTGCGGTCAGAAGCTACATAAATGCAGGTGATAATGCTGTCATTCAATAGGCCCTGCGGCCGGTTGGAGCAAACCAGCCTGTCAATTTTACCGGTGGACCTGTCGATTCGGTTCAGTCCGCAATATGTGGCGATCCACAGGTGGTTATCCCGGTCACCCACGATGCTGATGATCCTGTCGTTACTCAGGGTGGTGGGGTCTTCGGGATCATGAAGAAATACCCGGAAAGTGTCCTCCTCACGGTTATACCGATTAAGTCCCCGGTCCGTACCTATCCACAAGGTTCCCTCTGAATCTTCGTAAAACACGTTATACCTGATGGTCAGACCGGACGGATAGGTGTTGCTGGAAATACTCCCGGGATCCAGGGAATCGGGCCTGTATTGATGAAATCTTTCTGTAAACGGATCAAAACGCTCAAGCCCGAAACCCTGATACCAGATCCACAGCTGGTTATGGCTGTCCACGTAAAGATCGTCCACCCAGCTGTCAGAAGGATACCTGCTTCCCGACCCTTTGAAATAGGTCTTGAACTCATAGCCGTCATAACGGTTAAGACCGTCCTGTGTGCCGAACCATAAAAATCCAAGGCTGTCTTCGGCAACAGAGGTAACCAGGCTGTGTGAAAGGCCATCCCTGATCCCGATGTTATGAAACCTGATTTCAGGATTCTGACCCTTTACAGCATGCGAAAGAATGCAGATCGAACAAAACCAGATGAACGCCGACCTCTTCATATCCGGTAACCATTTCCTCCTGATCCAAATTTATGAATTTATTAATTAAGGAAGCCATCCTACCATCATATCCTGGTGGGTGTTCTCAGGCGATCCTGTCCTTGATTCATGCTGTTCCACCCTGTCTTGAACAACGTAAATCCCTGAAATATAAGTTGATTTGGGGAATAGTGTGAGAGGATGATCCAGCTCGCCTACCGGATGATCACGATCTTTTTTGAAGTGCTTGTTTCCCCGTTCCCAAAGTAAAGAATATAGATACCGTTGCGGCCCACCCTGGCCTGGTCGCCCCGGCAGGGAAGGGCAACATGGTGTTCACCCGGATCACCGGGCAGGAAGTCCCAGCGACCCACCAGGCTTCCATTTACGGAATAGAGTCGAACCATGACTTTTCCTGATTCTTTCATCTGGTATACCAGATGAATCGCGTCTTCCCCGGGATGATACCAGGCCATCACCACCCTTCCCCGGATCAGCTTTTCAGGCACCTCCAGGTACAGGTCACTGAATTCTGAATCTTTCAATCTGCAGATTCCCCTGTTGGTGGCAAACCAGACAGAACCGTCCGCATCCAGGGCCATATCGTACACCGTGTCACTTACCAGCCCATCCCCGGTGGTATAGGAAATCCATTCATTATCGAGAAAATATGATACACCTCCATGGGTCCCGAACCACATTCCTCCCTGCTCATCTTCCAGGATCGATATGACGAAATTATCCACCAGTCCATCCTCCGTGGTATAGAGGAACCAGTTCTCCTTGGCCAGGTGTCCCACGTGTTGCTCCACACCCAGATCGGTTCCGAACCATTGATGGCCGCGGGAATCCACCAGGATGCTTTTGATGTTCCCGGAAAGGGGGGTCATACCATATTCACTGGTCCACCTTGAAGCCCCGGTGATCCCGTCCACTCCGGAAACGAACCTTCCAATTCCCCCATCCGCACCTACATAAAGGGTGTCACGGAACATGCAAAGCACATTGACCGGGGCATTCACCATGTTCTGGACATACAGGTCATAGGTAAGGGAATCCATGGTTCCCTCATGGAACCAGGTGATCCCTGACTTTGAACCGAAATATTTATGGTGATAAGAATCCACCGCTATGTCAGATACAGCGGTATCCAGCAACCCGTCTTCATAAGTATAGCTGGTGGAACCGCTGATCCCGTCAATGTCAAAGGCGGCCACTGTAACTCCCTTCCCGGTGGCAACCCATAATTCAGGGCCATAATCAGATGCTTCAAAAGTCAGGGCATTGATCTGATTCCCAATCAGGTGATCATCCTCGGTATAGGATCTCCAGGTCAGGTTGTCATAACGGTAAAGCCCCCTGCTGGTCCCGAACCATTTTACCCCGAAACTGTCAATGAAGACCGCTTTTACCCGGAAGGAATCTTTCAGAATTGATTCCGGTTTGCCCGGATCAAAATTCCGGGCAGAAATGGAAAGGCCCAGCAGGATGCAGATCAGGATCAGTAGCCGTATTGTTCTCATTCCCCGGCCGTTTTGTTTTCATTATTGCTTGTGAACGATCATCGAACGGCTGAAGGTTTCGCCCCGGACTTCCACGATGTAAGAGCCTTCAGGATAACCGGACAGATCAATGCTCACAGCTTTTCGCGGTCCGGACAGATGACCCGGCTGGTATGATAAAACGCGCTTTCCAGCCAGGTTATACACATGGATGGCAACGGACCCGGATTTCCCCGGTACCTGGTTCAGTTCGATGTACAGAATGTCCGTAAAGGGATTGGGATAACAATGCACCTCACCTTTCCCGCTTATTTCAAGGGATATACCGGTCAGATCGACTGATACCCTGAACTGGTCTGAAACCTGCGATTCTCCATCGGATGCCACCACCTCCACACTTGTTTCCCCGCTGAATGCAGGATCTGCATTGACGGAAAGAACATGATCCTCCGTAGAAAAGGTAAGAAGCGGATCGTCACAGTTTACGGTAAATTCCAGGGAGTCCCCGTCGGGATCATCAAACACTTCCAGCAGGTTGCTGTGGATCACCAGGTCGGTCTCTGCCTGGGTGATCTCAAAATCAGGAATGGATCCTGTAAGCTCGACAGCATGGTTCATGCGTGTCCCTTTCTTCACCAACCGGATGGTACCGTACCAGTCTGCATTCTTCCAGTGGTAGTTACTGGCTTCCTGGGGAACCCAGACCGAGCCGAAGAAATGATCCCTCTCCCCGTCCTGCTGGTCGTTGTCACAATAAGCCATGCTCATTCCCATCTCTTTCCCTTCGGAGAGTTCCGCCCTGGAGGTTTCCGGGTCAGCATGGTCATAGGTGTCGTCATATACCTTCAGGGAAAATTCATAACGGTAGATATTTCCTGTCTTTTTCATGGCCAGTTCCGGGAAATGATCCGCATAATTGATGGTGATGCGGTCCCCCCAACCGGTCCCGTCTATATCACATGCCATAAAATCCGAGGTCACCTCTCCCTCTGCGGGAGCATCCACGGCAAGGTGGTAGGAAAATGCGTTCTCGCTGTTCTCACCCAGTTCAGGGTTGTCATCGAATACGTGCATTCCGCCCGAATGATCCTCATCCAGGAAGACCTCCACGACGTCAAAACCGGGATACCCTTCATCAGGATACACATAACCGTCCACAAAAGCATCGTCCGTGATCTCCACATAGTAGTAAAGCAGGTTTTGCTCCTCCGACCAGCTTACCTTGAAGCGGCCGAAATAATCGGCAGAATCAATGCTTTCCCCCCAGGTGATCCATGTCTGGTCAATGTGGTACCAGTTCGCCTCTTTCCAGCACTGGTCGGTGGCTTCGCCGTCAATGACCGGTACCGCTGCACTCTCCATGGCCATCACCGCCAGCTCCACAATCGAGTCATTCGTAGATACCAGTTCAATTCCCGCGTCGTAACCAAGATTCCTGGAATACTGCTTATCTTCCGCGTTATTCCAGTGTTCATGCACACCCAGGCTGCCAATGGGAGTCCCGTCACCCTCGGGATCGTAAATGATATCCCCGGGCCAGAAACTTGAGTCAGCTGCCTGATGCAGGTAGTCATCCACACCCCCCATCCAGGGACGCGCCTTGGCCGGTCCGTCGGGATCATCGAACTCGTTTCGCAGGAAATCAAAGCAGACCGATTCCAGGGCCACCTGGTCCTGCGAGGCAAACAGGGAATTGGGCCAGTCCCCGTTAAAGGGAGATGAATCCCATTTTACCGGCTTCTCCACGGCTTCTGTACCGCCCCATAATCCGTCCACCAGGAAGAGAACCGTATTGCCTCCCAGCTTTTCATGGCCCATCACATCGGTGAGCACCCGGTACATCCCGTACCCGGTCCGTTCGGGTATATCGTTCTCAGGCGCCACCAGTCCCGGATGAAGGTGCTCCGCATTTTCACGGGTTATGGATCCGAAATGGTTCTTGGTGGTCAGGGTGATCCCGGCCCTGGCATGGGCCTTCAGGGCGGCCACATTGATCAGGTAATCGGCATTCTCCATCTCTTCATAAAGACTGTCTACGAGGGCACTGGTCATAGGGTCACCCTGGTCAGACCACCGGATAACCGGATCTGCCGGTTTGGTCAGCGTTGTCCTGCCAATGTCTTCATGGTTCGGATCCTTGTCCACATATTTCACATCGGGAAAGAGGGCAACCATTTGGTCATAATTATACTTGTAAATATGGGCGATGGGATCTCCCACATAGATGTTCTCCTGGGCAACACCCGCTTCATTCACCAGCTGGTCCAACACACTGATCACCACCGCGGGGGATGTTTCAGCCATACCGTAGTATTTCTGGGCCCAGTTAAGATCGGAGAAGGAGAGATCGTCATCAGGTCCTCTTTTCGTCAGCCAGCCGGCTCCCCCCTGGTTCATCTTGATGAAGATCTTTTCACCGGGCTGGTAAGGAACCTCATCCCTGCCCTTTCTCCTGTTAAAATCCGTAAAAAGACTGTCCCAGGCTGAGGCCACGGTGCAGGTTCCGGTTAATTTCATGACCACATCACCCAGCATCCTGTCGATCACCTCCTGGTTATTGTTCCTGGCCAGGAAGTAACCATCCTCACCGCGAACCGGGTCATCCCGGGTATTGGTGCAGTTCTCATCGGTGGCATCGGGATCCCATGCCCAGACCACCCGGCCCGGAAAGATCCCCGAACTTTCTCCGAAAGGCAAGTTGGAGATGAAATCCTCCGGCGAAGTGCCGTCTGCCGCACTGGCACTGAAGGTGAAAAGATTGGATGAAACAGCCAGCACTACCACTGCTGCAACAAAGGCAGCTCCTGCCAGCAGGTAGCGTGAACGGCAGAAGAACCTTCGTGCACGTTTGAACAGCAGTGCAGATCCGGTCAGCGAGAGCAGGTACAGCACAAAACTGGACATAAACGGCGCTGCAATCTTCATGCAGGGATACCCGGCACGGGATGGTTTCGGGATCACCCTGACCAGAAACCAGATGGTGGATGCAATGCCTATGATGAAAAAGGTGACCCGGTAAGGTATTTTCAGATTCCTGAGTTTTTCATGGAGCTTCAAAAACTTCCCCGGTATTTTTCCTTCGGTTCTCATTTATTTAGGATTTCATTTGGTGAAATATCATTTGGAACAGCCTCAGGTCACTTCCCGGCCGGTCGGTCACATTTTTCAGCGTGAAGATAGTCAATCCCTCATGAAAAGGGACATCCTCCACAGAAATCCTGTTCCCACCCGCTTTGAACTCCAGCCGGTAAACCCCTTGGGGGATCACCAGATCAAAGGGTTGCGTTTCCGTGTCCTGCATCCTGTAACGGAACTCAATGGTATAGATCCCGCCCTCGATCACATCCAGCTGATACACTGCGCTGTCTTCCGCACAGTGGAAATGATGGATATAATTCGATGCATTCTTCACCCCCCTGCTGATCCGCCGGGGTGCATATGCCAGCACAGTGGAAAGAATGGTTGGATCGGCATCAATCCGGAAAAGGGGCATCTCAAAAGCATGGGGATCATCAAACAGATCGGTATGCCATTGTCTCAGCAACTGCTTCATCCCTGCCAGCAGATCCGCGCTGTCAGCAGCCAGGTTCACCTGCTCCCCGGGATCACGCAGAATATCCACCAGCACATATCCTGAATCATCCGGATTTATGGTGCCATCCGTGGGCCCCGGATTGAAAAGAAGCTTGTACCGCTGTTCCCTGATGCCCATGATCTGCTGATGGTAACCAAGCTGATCTCCGTCACTGTATTTCCAGGGCCTGTATTCATCCCTGACCCCTTCCGGCGTCCAGGGGCGGTCCGTGGGCGGCCAGCCGGGGTTTGCATACAGGCAGGTTACTTTATCCCCGGGAGTTGCAGTGTCTCCGAGTAAATAGTCCGCCATGCTCCTTCCGTCAAGCTCAAGGCTGTCGGGATCTGTCTGATTACCGGCCAGTTCCGAAAGGGTCGGGAAAAGGTCGGTCACATCTGTGAGATTGTTTACCATCCGGGGCGTATAGTGTCCTTTCCACCGAACGAACAGCGGTGATTTTATCCCGTTTTCCCAGATATTCCCTTTATGCCCCCTCAAGCCGTTCACATACCTGATCCTGCGATCCATGTCAGTCAACCGCCCGTTCAGAATGGCGGGACCATTGTCACTGAGGAACAGGACCAGTGTCTTTTCGGAGAGACCCATTTCTTCCAGTGCCGCAAGCAGACGGCCGATATGATGGTCCATCTGATCCACCATGCCATACAGGGTTGCGAGGTTTTCAGAGATCCCTTTCGATATATATTTTCCCACAAAGGCTTCCGGGGCCTCCAGGGGCGCATGGCACGCCAGGTAGGGAATGTAGGCAAAGAAAGAGCTGTCCCTGTGGCGGGAGATGAAATCGATGGCAAAATCGGTCAGCAGCCCGGTCATCCAGCCGCTGGTCTCTTTGGCTTTCCCATTGAACAATCCCCTGTTATTGAAATGATCATACAACCCCGCCATGTAGGCTTCATCAAATCCCCTTTCCCATGGGAAATACCCCGGTGTTTTGCCGGAATGCCATTTGCCCCACATACCGGTCACATATCCCGCCTCCTTCAGGACTTCTGCCAGGGTAATCTCCTCGAGATGGAGAAAATCCTTCCCCCCGTGCACATGGGAAACACCGGTCCGGATAAAATGTCTCCCGGTAAGAAGTGATGCCCTTGTAGTGGCACATACCGGCGTTACATAAAACTGGCTGAATTGCACCGACTCCCCTGCCAACCTGTCCAGGTTGGGGGTCTGCAGGATGGTGTTGCCATGGCAGCCCAGGTCATCATAGCCCAAATCATCCGCCACAATCAGCACGATGTTCGGCCTGGAAACGGACGGACCCTTTCCCCCATCACTGCATCCTGACAGCATCAGCAGGAAAGAAAATAACATGAGGATATTGCCGAAACCTTTCATTTGTGTTCCATTTAACTTTGAAACATCAGCCTGGTTCAATAGTGAGGTTCAAATAAGTACTCTATTTTCTTATTACATCGTCCGATTCCCCGGTACATGGATTGGGATAAGTCTCAACGGAAAGGTCCAGCGTGAGTCCGGCCAGCCGTCCCCGTGGGGCAACGCGGTACCTGACTCCTTCGGGCAGAAGCAGACGGAGTACCAGTTTCTCTCCTTCAATTCTCCAGTCAACACCCACCGTACCGGCCGGATGGGGAACAATCCCCCGGGCCCAGGAAAGGGTTCCTGACTGCGGACAGATCTCGATCAGCGACCGGTTAAAGTCATGGCTGAAACCGAGTCTGACACCCAGCACCTCCGTGGAAAGGAAATAGGTGGGATGCCCGCTCCAGGCATGACTGGCAGTCCCATGACCACCTCCCTCCCCTCCGCCGATATCGAAATTCTCCCAGGAGGTATCCTCTCCCTGGTGGATCATCCTGGACCAGTACTGGAGCATGAAGTGTTCAGCCAGGGCCGCATGACCGGTCTTATATAGCGCCGCAAAAAGATAGAAGCTGCCATATGGGCTGATCTTACGGTTGCGGCTCTCTTCCCCGATATCACGAATCTCCTTTCCCAGGAAACCGACCAGGGAATCTTCCCTGTTTTCAGGACTGATCTCAAAAAGAAGCGGATAAACACTGGAGATGGGGTAATGATGGTCGATGGGCGCTCCATCCCTGAATCCGTCCCGGTATGCTCCCTTTTCCCCATCCCAGAACAGCTTGTTCACGACATCACCGAGTTGTTCGGCTTCTGACTTGAACAATGCTGCATCCTCTGTAAATCCAAGTAACCCGGCCAGGTCAGCCATGCATCGGAAGCTTTCCGAAAGCAGGACCTGGAAAGCCGTGAGATCGGCCGTTTTATCAATCTTTGTCCACTCAATAAAGACCCTTCCCGTGGAATAGTAACCTGCTGAATTCTTCCTTTCCAGTATGTGCTGCATCAGGAAACGGTAATTGGGATAGAGGGAGCGGACAAATTCAAGATCACCTGTGATCCGGTAGTACCAGGATAATTCAAGGAGTGTGATCAGGACAAAATCGTTCAGGCCTTCCTCCTTTCCCTCGTACATGTTCCCGTGATACATATCCTGGAAAAGCATCAGTGACCGCTTCATCAAACGGCTGTCCCCCGAAGTGGCCAGGGTGATGGCATATTCGGGCAATGCATCACCCGCATACAATCCTCTTTCCCTGAATGGCGTATCGGTATAGGAATCCTCCGAACAGACCCGGAGGGTTCTCCATCCCAGCTCCCAGATCCTGTCCAGCATGGGATTGGAGCAGGAAAAACTTCCCCTTTTCTCAAATGGATATACCTGCTGGATGATCCCGGTCTTCCCAAGGATGCAGGGAGAAGCACCGGGATCCACATGCACCTGGAGGTACCTGGCCCCGTATGGTTTAAAGGTTTCGTAACGGTTCAGACCCTTCCTGGTAATAAACCGCGCCGCAGCATTTACCTGGAGGCGTTTGTAGAGATAAGGCATTCCCTGCCGGTTCAGGTCCTCCGACCACCCCACATCCATCACGGCTCCTTCTCCCGCATCTGCCTCCAGGAAAATCCTTCCCAGTCTTTTGCCCCCAAGATCAAATACCAATGTGGCAGGTGTGGAGATCACAAAATCCGACACCTGATAATCATTGGGTTTCAGGTTCCTCTCCAGGTCCAGTTTTCTCCATGCCAGGTCACGGGCAGGATTGGGACCGGTGGTACCCAGTTCACGAATAGTCCAGCTGAACTTTTCGCTGGAAAGGATACCCCTGTCATCGCCGGGAGAAATTTTTTCCGGATCAAAGATCCCTGCATCTTTTGGAAACGGACCCGCAGTGAGCATCGCCATACCGGCGTCCCGCTCCCTGGCAGGGGAGAACCAGAATCCGGCATCCCCGGGAACAGCCATATAAAAATCCCAGCCTCCCCAGATGGCCACATGGCTGATAAACAAGAAATTCCATCCTTCTTTGAACCTGAAGACCCGGTTCTGCCTGACCGGATTACCGGGTTCTTCGCCGGATACTTCCAGCGGACCTTCTCCGTTCAGGTAATACTCACCCCACCATAATCCCAGCTCAACATCCTGTTCAACAGGAGAATATATATAGGTGCATGCATACATCTGACGCCCGCTGCCATAGAGCCTGTTGTTCTCATCGGGGGTCTTCACAAAGAATGAGTAGACCTGTTCATTCCCGGCCGGCTGATAAATCCCCAGCAGTTCCAGCGGGAGCATTTCGTCCCGGGTAAGAAGCGGAATGGTCCTGGGGGTCATCCTGCCCCAGTGATCCTGTATCCCGATTACTACCGGGTTTTTCCAGCCCGAATCATTGAAATCTGCCATTCCCCAGTCCCGGGGTTCCTGCCGGGTATCAAAGATCTCCATGGGTCCGCATGCAAATGAAAAACGCAGTGCATCATGCCGGTAGGCACCGGGAACAAACATCTTCCACCTGCCGGGAGTCTCCAGGGAAAGGGTACCGGATCCGGTTAGCACCAGTCCCCACGCCTTGAATCCTCCAATGCTCAGGGGTACCTGGAAGGTCTCGGTTCCGTTGGAAAGCACCTTCACTGCAATGGCATTCTTTCCCTCCCGGAGATATCCTGCCAAATTATAGCTGTCATACTGGGGATTCCGGGGATAGAACCTGGAGGGTCCGAAATTGAGATATGTTCCGTTCACATACAGGTGGTACCTTGAATCCGCGAAAAGACAGATCACGGCCGAATCAACAGGTCCATCGATCTCAAAGGTTCGCCGGAACAGGACCGTCTGTTGCCGGCCGCTACCCTCCGGGTCTTTCCAGACAAACCGGGCTGCATTTTCTCCGACGGACCGGGCATCATTTTCCACGGCAGTGGGGCTCATCTGACCCCGGGCACCGGTCGTCACCGCAACCAGCAACCAGGTGGTCAGGATAAAAAAGCCGCGGCTACCCTGACGGGATCTTTTTCCAGTATTCCTCATTTTCAAAGATTCTTTGCAATTCACTGCCCGGTTCATCGCCTGTATCACGCGGCTCGCAGAACCAGATCAACTTTCCCGTTGTATCCAGGCCGGAAGGCACATATTCAGCCTGGGGATGGGTTTCCATGAACCAGTCCAGCATCATCCCCTGAAGACTATCCACCATCTCCCGGTGCTCATTCCTGTAGGCCAGGTTCGTGGTTTCCCCCGGATCCGCTTCCAGGTCGTAAAGCCTGTGCACCACCCCGGAAGGTCCCTTTCCGGTGGCATACCCCAGTCCCAAATCCCGCTTCCCGGTGGCAAACACATATTTCCATTTCTTTGTAGCCACCATGGCCTTATTGTCCTCCAGGTACTCGGCAAATGCGGCTTTTTCAGGTTTGTCCGCGCTTCCGCTTATGAGAGGAAAGAGGCTCTCTCCCTGCAAAGCTTCATGAGAAGGGATCCCCAGCATCTCAAACAGGGTAGGTGCCAGGTCCACCAGTTCCACCACCTCTTCCTTGGTTTCCCTGACACCGATCCCAGGGCCTTTCATGACCAGCGGAGATTTGATGGACTCGGCCCACATGGTATGTTTCTCAAACCTTCCGTGCTCGTTGAGCAGGTATCCCTGGTCCGCCGTGTAGACCACCAGGGTATTTTCATCCAGTTCTGTTTCCTCCAGTGCATCCAGGATCATTCCCACATTCTTGTCCATGTATTCCACCGATGTGTAATAGGAAGCAATGATCCCTCTTCTTTCCTCTTCCGTCAGTGATCTGAAGATCTCCGGCACCCATCTTTCATCCTCAGCAACGGCCTGTGGCAGCGGGAGACTGTCGGGATCATAGCTGCCGGCATAATCCACCGGAAAGCTGAAAGGGGCATGCGGTTCATGGAAGGCCACCCAGAGAAAGAACCGGTCCCCTGCATGGGACCGGATGAAATCAACGGCCCTCCCGGCAAGGTAAGTACCCTGGCTGTCCTCGTCATAATAAGGCACCGGCAGCATCTGTGCATTTTTCTGCCAGGCAATGTTGTCCGGGTGGGACATATTCTCCCTGGTGGGAACTTCCGGCGGAACCTCCCGGGGAGGGTGCTGCTGCAGGTGGCTGCGCCAGTCACCCGCCGTAATAATGGTATCAAATCCGTAATCAGGCCATTGATCCCAGTAATCATAATAGATCCAGTCATTGAAATGGGTCTTTCCAATGATGGCGGTGGCAAAACCATGTTCCTGCAGGTGCTCGGCCATGGTATGGTTCCGTTGATCATTGAACGGGGTGAACAGCAGGTTGACGCCCGTTGCGTGGGGATATTTTCCGGTGAGGACCGATTGCCTGGAGGCTGAACAGATGGGGGCACTGGCATAGGCATTGGTGAAAAGGACTCCTTCCGCGGCGATCCTGTCAATGTGCGGGGTTCTCACATACCCGTTTCCGTAACATCCGGCAACCCTGTAACTGTGATCGTCTGACATGATCACCACCACGTTCCTTGACAGGGCATGTTCACCCTGGCTATCCTGGCACGAATAGGTCACGGCCAGAAGCGGGATGAGCAGTAAACATCTGATCATCTGTTGAATGGATCTCTTCATTTATTGAATATTTAATGGTTCCCGTTCAGTCATCATAAAGGTACCTGATCCACTCGATGACCCGGTCGGGCCAGGTGGAAAGATGGCCTTTCCCGATGGCCAGGGAATAGCCATGTACTCCATAGGGATATACGTGCAATGCTGCGGTAATTCCCATTTCCCGGAGCGCCCGGTAATAGGCCATGCTGTTCTCCACCGGAACGCCCCTGTCATCCCCTGAATGCACCAGGATGGCCGGGGGCGTGTCCCCGGTTACCTGAAGCTCATTGGAATAGGTT
>Ga0180432_10005628_pt1 | contig 16574 bp, 22 predicted proteins | sample SS_ome_10_FD_132414 | JGI IMG/M metagenome (GOLD analysis project Ga0180432, IMG submission 132414) | Hypersaline lake sediment archaeal communities from the Salton Sea, California, USA - SS_1_MS_2 metaG | ecosystem: Environmental > Aquatic > Non-marine Saline and Alkaline > Hypersaline >... | reverse complement strand
GTATTCACGGCTGACAAAGATTTCACGACGAGTGAACTCGTCAATCTCATCAACGTCCCAAGCACGGATGTCCTCCATGGCCTCAAGCGACAGGTAAACGTCGGTCAGACGACCGGAGTTACCATTGCCACCAGCACCACGAGTCATAGCGGTCTTCATGCGGCTAATCAGTTCCTTGGTGAACTGACCAGCAGCAGCCGTCGGCGTAAGAGCCGAGCCCGTGAACGGAGCATTACCGTTCGCAGTCACGACCAGGCCACGGCCATCGGCAGCACCAAGGATGGTACGCCAACCGTCCGAATTGATCTTGCGAACAAAACCAGCCTCGTAAACACGGATGGCACGCATAATGACATCAAAACGAGCTTCTTTAGCGTACTTCAACGACCAATCAATCGAGTTGGCGATGTTGAACGTAGGCACCCAAAGCTCATCACCCTCAACATGACGCTCAGGAACGCGGCCCTGCTTCGGCATGGTGAAAGCTGTGTAGTTATCCTCTTCACCCGGCTTAACGAAGTCAAGCGGGTAGTTAGCCTGAGCACCCGGAGCAAGCACTTGCTTCTCGTAGATGCCACCAAGGTTGTCGCGATCGAACACACCTTGACGAAGCGGCATATTAAGCTCAGCAGCAAAAGTCTGCTGAGCCTGCTCACGAACAGCACGCTCGCTAGAAGCGGTTGCTCTCAGAGCCTCAATGGCTGCAACTGTAGGTTCTTGTTTATTCATGGTTCAATCCTCCTCAAACCTCTAGGCGAATTTTCAGGAAACCATCCGAGGTGAGAGCACTGAGAGCAGTACCAACAACCGGACGCAATTCAGCGATCTGTTGACGGCTAACCTTACCATCGTCGGCAAGGTAAAGCGTATCACCAGCAGCGTAGGTTCCTACCGAGAATCCATCAGCGGTCGTCTCTTCAACGAAATCCGTCCAGAACTCGCCTTCGGTTGCGATGCCAACAACGCTGCCTTGCGGCACAACGTTACGCTGACGGTACTCTGGGTGGTTGAAGTAGTTTAGTGCTTCAACATCATCCAGAAGTAGACCAGCAGCTTTGGCTACCACACCCGAGACAGCGGTGCTGTCCGCATAATCGCAAAGACCTGCGACGCCGGGAACAAACGAAAGGATACCCCCACGCTCAGCTACACCAGAAACGGTGCAATCAATGTTAGTCTGAAAGACTTGACGACTTTCTCTTAGAGCCATTTTTCAGCCTCCTATTTGTTACTGAACAGGGTCAAAACCAGGCTGGTCATCAGCCTGATCATCATCTTCTTCGGTACCAGTCACGAGATTCGCAAGACTGCGAAATGCATTTCCAATACCGTCGTTACTCTCGTCACTTGCTTGAGTTCCGGCAAGTTGAACGCCGCCTTCCTCTTGAGCATTCTCAAGAAGGTCAGCAGGGTCGGCCCCGGCAGAGCCAGCTACCTTGTGGCGAGGAGTTCTAATACCTTCGGGCGAAACGCCCGACTTAACACCTTCACCACCAGGATGGTTGATAAGGTGCATGGTGTCGGTCGGGGTGTCAGGGCTAGCCATGCCACTTTCCGAACGACGCTTCTCAAGAAGGGCGGCAAACAGACTGCACTCAGCCTTGTCCTTACCTTTGTCTTTACCTTCTTTCTTTTCCTTCATCTTCTTCATCATTTCGGGATCCATCTTGGCCTCAGCGGACTCAAGAACCATAAGTTCTTTCTCGTCACGCCAGTCCTCGTAAGCCTCACCTTCAAGTTCGGCAGCACGAGCAACCATAGCCTCGACAAACTCTTCCGAGTAACCCTCAGAGAAGAGATTGCGAACTTCTTGTTCGCGAACAACAGCCTCAGCTTTAGCAAGCTCGGCCTCTAACTCGCTAGCACGAGCGGCACGCTCATTGAGCGAAGCCATCGACTTTTGAATCCAAGCAAGCTTGGCAGCAAAAGCAGCATCACCGTCCGAAGCCGCGTCAATAGAAGCGATTTCGGCAGGCGTGTCGTTAGTAGCACCAGCTTCGGTGCTTTGTTGAACGAGTTCCTGAACAGCGTTGTTGTACTGCTCAACAGTTTCCTTAAGAGCGTTAATTTCAGCCTCTTTGGCTTCTTTGACTTCGTTAAGCTCTTGGTTCTGAGCTTGAAGTTCATCACGCTCGTTTTCAGCAGCTTCGGCACGCTCGACAAGAGCAGCTTTAGCCTGTTCTTCGGCAGCGGCTTTTTCTCTCTTATCAAGAGCAGAACCAACTGCGGTCTCAATATCTTGGTTGTTAGCTTGAGTATTCATTACTAGAGGTACCTCTTGATTAAGAATCTCCGATTGTTGTGCATCCAGAAGATCCAGCAGTCTCTTGACTTCATCGTCTCCTGCCGCAGCAGTCATTGGTTCAGCGGCTTCAATAATAGAAGGCTTATTAGCGGGCCTATCTACGAAGCCGCATCCACCAAAAGTAATGTCTCGGAGAACACGACCAAGCCGCACATCCCGATTTAACTCGGGATCACGATACTTACCAGTACCCCCACCTGCCCTCAGGTGGTTATCAAGGAAACTGGTGCTTTCATTGCGACTGACCACTTTAGCGATAGTGCTATCGCTGGCAGGATCACAGAAGCCGTAAGCATAGTCATCAAACCACGCCTCCATAGAGACAAAAAGAGTCCCGGCCTGTGCTCGCGACTTGATCTCAGCCGCACGATCCTCGTGGATTAAACTAAAAACAGCCGCTTCGGTCCAAAGGTTAAAGTCGCAATCAGGCGGCGTTTCACTCTCGAAATCGAGAACATTGCCGTCGAGGTCTTTGGCCTGAACCGTGTAAATGACCCCCACAATATCCTTATCTACGTGCTGCCAGTTAAATGGCTTAAGGACAGGGGTGTGGCGTGCAGCCCACGCCTCTTCGCGAGTAAAAATGTCGTCATTATCGTTGACGCCAACATTCTCACCAGCAGATAACAGGCATGAACGTACATATAGTAAGTCCATCTGCGGCTTCAAATCGAAGCCGTATTTGTCTTTTAAAGAGCTAGCTACCGCCTTAAATTCCATGGAATTCGGCGTAAGTAGTTCAGCTTTAGAGTTTAATGTCGTTTTGTACTTCATGCCTATCGATGTAATAAACTAAAACTCACTTCTTTGAGTCTTTTTCTTTCTTAGAGGCTTTAGCACGAGCCATGGCGTCCCAAAAATCCTCCTTTTGGAACCCCTTGTTTCTATCCATGTTCCGATTGCGAATATCTAATGGATTTTTTGGCTTATCAGACATCACTCAACTCCTTCCGTAAACTCGGAAACGTCATCATTCGTAGTGATACCAGCGTCAGTCTCAACAACATCCTGAATAACGCTGCGTGCAATACCAGCAGGCTCGGTAACAGTTTTACGAATCTTACCGCCCGGAGCAGAAGGTGTTCCAACAGCATGACCAGACACATGCGTTAAAGTTACTTTTTCTTTATCACCATCACTATCGATATCAATTGCACGATCGGTCAAACGTTGTGAATGAGCCCCATCAACGCGGACCTGAATAACATTGATGTTATTGGTAAAACCAGAATTAAGATTGGTAGGCATAATGTACCTCAGTATGGCTTCTTCTTCTTTTTCTTTTTACTGTCTCCTCCGTCCGTGGGCTTTTGAGGGCCTTTGAATGGATTAGACTGGGCAACGATGAGAAATGCATCGAAGCTGAACTTTTGACCTTTGCCCTTCTTGGGACGACAGCTACCAGGCTCGCCGGGCTTCTTGCCGGGAACTCTTTCGTAACCTTCCCAACATGTCATGGGCTTTTTCTTTTTTGCCTTAGCTTGCTCAGCACAATCATCACAGCAGGGGTCTTCGCTGCCTTTTACGGGCGAACTAGCACGCCATTGCCAACATGACCAATAACGTGCCTTCCACTTAGGCCCAGGATTAGAGCAATTGTGACGAGCACGGAAATTTTTCCTGGCATCAGGATCATCACGCTTAATTTCCATGTTAGGATCACCGAATGTGACCTTTACGACATTTCCTTTGTCGTTCTTAACGTAAACGCCAAACTTCTTGCTGCTACCAGCGGGAAGTCTAAAAGGCTTGTTAAGAGGCTTATCCGGCTTTTTGTCACTCATCGTCTTCGTCCTCCTTCTTTTTCTTCATCTTCTTAAGGAGTTGCTGTTTGCGAGCAGCATTAGAAGACTTCTCTTTAAACATCATTTCGCGGAGAATATCTTCTTGAAGGAATGTACTAAGCGACTCGTAATCATCGCCACTGATCCCACCCTTCATAAGCTTTTGAGCAAGCTTCTTGGCTTCATTGGCCATCTTGACCTTTTGTTCAATCATATTCATGATCTCACCAGCCACGACTTTTCGATCGCCTTCATCTTCACAAATAGCCTTGAGGTCGGCAGAAGTAATCGTTGGACGATCGGCATTCTTAATTGAAGGAGTCTTGTGATCACACTCGGTTACAGGATCTTTAATGTCACTAGTCTTAAGAGCAGACTCTTTGTAGCCATCGGACAAAGCAAGAACTTCCTCGGCCGAAACTTTAACGTTAAGATCGATATCTTCGTGAATAGAAGCAATACCATGATAAACTTCTAAGCGAAGATCGTTAAGAGTACCCGAATACCAGTTCGGCACCTCATTTAATTGCATAACGCGAGCCATGCTCGACTGAGCTTGCGTCTGCGTAATTGCTGGAAAGTGATCTTTTGCATCAAGCAAACGATCAGAGGGTCGATTGGCAATAGTACCCTTTCTCAAGCTATCTTCTACGGAAGTGTGCTCAGAGCCAACCTTAAGGCTTTCGGGCTGATTCTCTTGAACTGCATCAGCTACCTCAAAACCTTCGGCAGCCGCTTTGCCCATGTTTTCAAAAATGTCTTTGTAACCACTCATCTTCGTACCTTTAGTATGTTTGAAGTATTCTACTTGTTTAAGGCGTTTTTTAGCACCTTCAAGAGTGTCAGAGCAGCCCAAGTTCTTGGTTCCATCCTTAGAAAAAACACAATACTTGTTCCCAACCTTCTTGATTACCATGACGCCGACCTCACCCAATAATACTCTAAAATAAGTCGGGCTTTGACGCAACGTGTTCCATAATCGCCTTTTGCGTCCACGCAGACACCATAAACTGCCTACGCATTTCTCGCGTAGGTGGCTTTCCAGTCGTCACGCTATAGTCAGAAACCTTTTGCGTGTAGATGTTTAGAACATCCGCCTTAACTTTTTCAGCCGCGTCGGAACGCAACATATGTACAATAAACTCGTCAGTAAAGTTTTCTTCCTTTTGTGGCGTAGGCATATGACTAAACACATTGTAGATTAGCCACTCTAACCGCTCGCGTTCTTCCGCACGCAATTGCTTAACGTTTTTTAGATTTGGATTCTCTCTTGCCTTGGCACTTAAAACTTTACTTGAAATGTAAGATTCAAGTCTATCCAACATTTCACGCCCTTGACGTTCGAGATCAGCATTAAGCTGCAACAATGTCGCAACACCCTGTCCCTTTGGTCCACGAGGATTCTCTTGTTGTCCGGTAGGGCCCGTCGGCGTATTCTGCGGACGACCATTCGGAGTCTTCGGGTTATCTTTCGGTGCAGCACCAGGTTGCGGCTTCGGCTTCGGATCCTTAACAAAAGGACCACGAGCTTCAAACACTCCTTTCTCTCGAAGTTCTTTTTCTTTTTTCAGCTTAGAAGACTCAATCTCAGCATCAGTGTTGGCCTCAACAAGAAGAGTATCAGCCGACAAGATGTTACGGTCATACAATCCAGTCAAGAACGCCTGATGGGCTTTTTTATCAGTAAGGCTAGTTTGACCAAAGCGAACAGTCGGTAATTTTTGAAAGCCCATTGCATCAGCAATGACCTTCATCTCGCCCATTACCCACGAATGTACGCGGTCACGATATGATTCCAGTCGCTCAAGAACCGTTGCAACACTAACGAACGAGTTACTAAAGTTTCCGCCCTTACCACCAATAAGAACTTCGGGAATACCAAGAGCAGTAAGAATGTCCTTGTCGGCAGAGTCATGCTTACCAGTATCAAAGATACCCTTTACATCTGCCTGAATAACCTCTGCTTCAATACCTTCATTCCATAAAATATTAAGAGTTTGCCCAGGTTGCTGTAACATATCAGCAAGACGCTCAAACTGCTCATCATCTGGCACAAGACCCTTATCAATATCTCCTAGCTTGAAAAGGAAGATGGAGTTGATAACGGACTGGCAAGCACGAAGCTCCATGTCGCGAAGACAGTCTTTAAAGCTCAAAGCACGCAGAGCCGGATAAACGAACGGCACTGCCCAGTCAAACCAATCCCATTTGCCGGGAGACTGAACAACACTTAATTCTTCGTCAGAAAGCTTGACCTCTGCCGAGTAACCTGCACCCGGACCTTGGTACTTTTGAATTCTGGACAAAAATTCCTTCGGAAGATTAATCTCTGTCGTTCCGAGATCCTGCTGGCTTCGCATGCCAAGCCCCTTGGCAATATCCATCGTATCTCTTTTGTCGATGGCCATTACCCAGTAATGGTCGCCACGCAACTTGCGTCCACGAACTTCCATCTGCAATGGATTCAAGAAGGTGTACCCCCAAGGAATACGCTTATCTTCATTATCGGGCAGATGCTCCTCAATAGGAGCAGTATTTTTTGCTGTTGCCTTATCTAGACGAACAGACTCGCTAATAGCAGATTCGCCTTTGCTTAAAAACCAATCGATGAATGCCTCTTCGTTCTTCTCGATCACAACATCCTTCGTTTTACCACGAAGAATGATCGCGTCTTCCAGACGTTCAGCAGAAGTGGCACGCTTCATAGCCTTTTTCTCGGCAGGGGTAAGCGTTGCCCAGCGTCTATGCGTAAATACGTTACCAGAAACAAACAAGTTAAGGAACATACTGTGTACACGCTCCTTAAGACCGACTTTTTCAGCCCATGTACGATAGAAGTTACGCACCGTCTTGTCTGGGTGCTCGATCGTAATTCCTTCTGTAGCAAAGTCAGCATACAGGTCCACAATATTGCGAACTACGCCGTAGCCCAGGTAAGCCATCATGCACGAGCTAATTAGCTGGTGATTAAACGCAGCATTAGACGAGAATCGTCTTAAATATGTAAAGCCGCCGCCGCCACTATGAACACCGGAAAACATCCGGCCATAGCCGTTTAGTAATCCAGTTCCAAAGTAATTGCCTAGCCCCTGTGCTTGCCAGGTATTGTTTCCGCCGAAGACGCCCTGAAATCCATCATGACCATTGCCAAGCATTCCGTCGCCCTGGCCGGTGTAGCGTCTCTCAATGCTGTCGCCTAAATTGCCGTAAAAGTAACCGCGAGCACGGTTTGTCTCATTTGCTCGGTTGGCGGCAAATGCCATTGAGTTAGCTGATGCTAAGTTCTCGGGGGCACGTTTGATGCCCGTAGTTTTGTTTCTGGCCATATGTGAATACCTAATTGGATTGCAACCCAATTGACTAGTACACTAAAGTCTACCAAGCGACACTACCGCGTTGTCGTCTTCCTCTGCCGCTGTAAGTTCTTGAACGCGGCCTGCTTGTACTCATGCCAGGACTATTGGTTGGCTTATGTCCCGTTCCACGATGAACTTTTGCTGCGTAATTAGCAAGCATCAATGCTGACCACCTATCTCGACGCCTCATATCAAGCCCCTCAGGCTGTTCTGCAAGCTTCGGTAACTCAAACTTCTCTGTGCCAGCAGGAGATACAAGTCTAACAATAGCACAAGTCTCGTTCACGCATTCATCAATATGTTGTGAAATGCCCATGTGGCCACGAGACTTATTATCACCCATCATTTGAGCTTCCCAGTCATCTACACCCCATAAGTCATGTTGTAGCTGAATCTTTTCAGAATCGCTAATTGATGGAAGTCCAAAATGAGTCATGTATTGGTTGTAAACTTGTAACTCATCGCCGCGATGCGGGAAGAGAATATTACATTGCTCTACGTCAGCCTCAACGCCGTGTGCCGCATCCGAAATCCAAGCAGGCGTGAAATTAACCATCTCAAGAATCTTCTTTCCTGGTGCAGCCATGCCAGTTTTGTCGCCAGTGAATTTCTCCATTTGGTCTGGAATGACCCAGATGAATTCTTCGGGAGATACATCGTCCATCTTTTTACAAAGCCACTCACGAATAGATTCACCACCACCGCCTTGGTCCATTGCAATATAAGAAACATTAAATCGCTTAGCAATTTCACGAATCATTTTCGAAGACTTTCCAAACTCTGTCTTCTCCCAGGCATTACAGTAAACAAGTTCTTTGCCGCGATCGGTTAGCTTGAGCACAACGATGCCAAGGTTATCGTTCCATCTAGCAGGGTCAACACCCATTACATACGTTGCTCTCGGGTCACCATACAGCTCAACAAAAACGGGAGTTTCATCGGGCGGACGAGGCGTAGCTCTTTCGACCCATGAACGACGAATAAAACCATCGGTATCATCAGGGAACTTAGCTTCATACTCCATCGCAAATCGATGAGATGGATACTGAGCTTTGGCTTTACGAATAATATCTTCTTCCATAAAGCCTTCTGGCAATCCAGTATGAGGCAACTGGAATACGGAATAATGAGCCCATGACGCCTTGGCGTGTTCGATATCCTCATCACTTACGTCTCCGAAATTACCAGTCGAAGCAAGCTGTCTTTCTTCAAGAGCCTTCTTGAGAATCTTCGGATCGCCCTTGGACTTAAGGAACGACATGTAGACGGACCACCTCTTATAGAAGTGATTATGTTTGTACGACGGCGTTCCCGAAATAACAACTTGGTTACCAAACCCCTGGGCATCCTTAATGATGTTTACAAGAGACTCATCGGCACCAAGACGTTCCAATCTTTTCATAAACTCTACTTGCATGGCACGTTCAGCCGGATTAAGGTGAACAGCAAGAAATGGTTCAAGAACAATATCAAAGATATCTTCTGGAATAGAGGCAAACTCGTCAGCAATCAAAACCGTAGCACGCATACCACGAATCTTTTCACCATCACCGATAGGAATGGCACTGATTGTCGATAACCCAACACGAAGAGTAGCTGCATCAGAACCGTACTTAGGTCCGCCCCAGTGGGCAATGGCCTCCTTTACAATAGGAGAAGCCTCATAAAGCTGCTCAATGTATTTGAATACAAGTTTTGCCTGACGGAAGCCCGCACCAGCAATAACGATCTTCGAACCAGGAATCAAGAGGGCACGAAGCAAGGCATACAACGCTAGCATGAAAGTCTTACCAGCACCACGAGTAGCCAACACCATGGGGAACTTCTTGTGCCACAGCATATCTAACATTACCTGCTGAAAAGGCAACAACGTAAGTGGCTTACCTTGCTGGTTGTTAAAAATCAACTTAACAAACCAAGCAAGATTAAAGAAGGCAAGATGGTAAACAGAATTAAAGGGACCACATTCTTTAAAAACGTGCCGCACATCTGATGCGTCCCACTCTGTCTTCCAGTTGTTCCCTCGAAGGGCCTTGACTTCACTCGATTTCATAATTTGCCGCGTTGGAACAATTCGTAGGTTTTAAGTAAAATATGTTTTGCCATGGACTGTGCCTTTTCTCCAGCAAAGATTACCTGAACATTGTCGGTAATCATCAGTTCAGTCAAAGCACCACTAACAACAGCAACCGGCATCATTGGACTCTGCTTATTGATTCGACGCTTGTTGACGTAGTATTTGTCAGGATTAAGAATCCCTTCGCATGTTTCTTCTACGATGATAAACTTAAGTTTATGATCCTTGAGACGATCAAACTCAGCACGAATTCGTTTCTTGTCTTTTGTAAAATTAACGAAAAGCTCATCTACTGATGCTTTACGCTCAATAGTAATAAAGTCTTCAAGCCCCTGAATGGAGTAATCTCCACCGTCGAGCTTTTCGTAAACTACTTCTTCGAAAGAGTCATCACCCTCAAAATTCCAGGGTGTTTTCTCTCTCGTATCAACGATCAGTGTCGGTTTGTTGATCAGTTTCTTCGGGGTCATTTTCTTTGTCTCTGCCAAAGTTAAATTTCACAGCACGATTTTTTTCTACTGTGACTTTCTCAACTTCACCGCTTTCTACGGCTAAATGCAAATCAAGTACAACACGATCGTCAGAAAGACGATAAGCCATATGTTTACCCTGACCCCAATAACCAGCAATCGTTACTGTTTTGCCATCAATACGAACAGCGTCTCCAACTTGTAATTTATTCATTAAAAAATCTCCTTCATTTTGTTAGCTACCGAAAGCCATGCTTTTGCAGTTTTTAAATCATCAGCCTCAATGGCTTCATTGATTTTTTCAAGCAAACGATCTTGCACAATGCGTCGCCAATTTGTTTCTTGAGTCCAATATGTTATATGTGGATTAATTTGAAAATTATCTTGCAAAAAGAAGTTTTGTTCTGGAATATCTCCAGTCCATGAATATGTAACCATAATTACCTCGCTTGTGTTTGGACATGTCCTAAATGTCGATAGAGAGGCATAGCGATGTGTGCAATTTTACACCCATGGTCTGCCACTCGTTTTTGATACACAGTTTCACCGTGCCGGGGATCTGCACCAACAATCGGCTCAGGATATGGGCCGCATTCACGATACAGTGTTTTACGCATAATAACAGGATTGTTATTGAAGCCGTTTGGAAACTCAGAAACTAGGTATGTATAGCCACCTTTTGTTTCTTCCGTCCAAACCTTAATGCCAGCAGCTTCAAGTTGATCTTCACCGCAAGACCAAGGATTATACTCTGGCTTACCAAGGCCGTGGTTTTCTTTAGGGTCACGCGGGTCTCGAAGTTGAATGATACCAACGTCAGGATTACTCTCAAAAATATCCTGAGCGATTTCCAAGAAATCAACTTTACGTTGACACCCCCAATCGTTCTCGTGAATTAAGACGTATTCACCACGCGATAATGCCCACCCTTGATTAAGAGCCTCATTGATACCATAATTCTTCTGAACAACAGTTACTTTGCGATCATGGGGAAAATCAAAAAAGAATTGACGATTTTGCTCTGATTGACCATTTTCAACAAAGATCCATTCCACTTCACCATCATGTGATGAAATTGCATCATATGTAGAAAGAATACAACCACGAGTCGTATCAGGACGACCGTGTGCGATAACTACGATGGAAAACACGCCAGGCTCAAAAAACACATCATCATTACTCTTGTAGCATTGATGATTGAAATTCCAACGTGGTTGGCCAGGATCGACTGTTTGTTCACTTGATGTCATTTACCGCCTCTAGCAATTGATCAACACGGGCTTTAACAGTATGATCTTGCATCACTCGTCTATATCCGTTCAAAGCAATTCTTTCACGCTCAGCCGAGTTGTCCGTGTAGTAACGAATCTTTTCAATAGCGTCTTCGGCATTGTCGTAATAAACAATCTCTTCATTCTCAAGGAATAAATCATCCATGCAACGATAGCCTTCAAGACGATCAGTTAATACCATCTTACCGCAAGCCATACCTTCGAAAATCCGTCGTGTAACTTCTCCATACTGCGAGCACTGAAAGACAATATTGCCCATACAAAGCCTACGAGCATGTTCTTCACCGTGAAAATAACGTTCATTGTTAAATTTTTCTCCTAATGTCTTTTGAATCTGTTCTGTTAAGCCATTGCGACGAGGACCACAAGTAGTCACGCAATCGAAAACAACCTCAACATCATCGTATGGGCGAAAAATATTCTCATCCGCATGATGTGTCCACCAAATTGCATTGCCACCGTTCTCGTTGTAATGTTGCGTGCATGGTGCGTCTGGAGACACTAAAAGATGCACGCGGTCTCTTTTTGGCCAATGGTTTCTATGTGACTGAGGCTCGTCTCCTGTTTCAGCAATAAGAATTGATCCAGGAAAGAACTTTTTGTCAAATTGAATTGCATCCCAAGGACCGTAATCCATACATAAAATAATGTCTGGACGATAACCATTACTGAACTCATGATGCAGTAAATTAATGCCTTGGTTAGAATATGAACGCATATTCTTGCCCGGCAACATAGCACCATCGTCATGGTAAAGGTTGTAGTGCTTTACCTCAAAACCTCTCTCCTCAAATTCGCGTTTTACACCTTGAGGCGTAGACCACGGCTCCCCGAACTTCTCCCAGGAAGCATAAAGCATTGCAATTTTCATTCGTAACCCTCGAACTTTGCGTATACGTGTCCTAACTCAATAAGTCTCTTAAGCTCAGCGTCTTTTAGTTTCGATAACGCCTCAATCTCTTCTGCAATCTCAGCCTGCACATTCTTGCTTGATAAGCTTTCCGCAATATCAACCAAGGATAACTTCTGAGAACGCACTTCTTTCAGTCGTTGCTGACGAGACATTTTCAACCCCTCCATGGCCTTCACATAAGACTTCATGTGCTGGTCATGCTCTCTCTGATATTTGTCGTCAACAATACGAGTAAAACGAGGATCATCATCTTCAAATTCACCGTTAAGAGTTCTATCTCTTAGCTTCTCTAGCTTTTCTTTGCGATTAAGTGCTTGAAAAGAAAGAGTTAGGGATAGGATCGCAGCGAATAAGCTCTGCTCCTCGGCCTCGGTTAAAGTATCGGTTGAACGAATAATGTTTAGATACTCGTCCACGAAGAAGTCTCGTTCTTCGTCGTCAAACTGTTTAAACGCCATATTAAATCGCGGCGTTGTACGGAGTCGAGACTGGATAAATCTATACCGCTCATCGCGTGACATTTCATCCAGCGTCTTAGCTTCATCGGCATCTAGAGCGACCACCTCTTGCTCCAAATCCTCCTCACTCTCCCTGAGAATTTTGGAAACGCTCCTGAATGAATTTTTAGCACTCCAATGATCTGGGTGGTTACGCTTCATGATTTCGGCAATCTCTTTATGAGTTTTGCCTTGCTTAGAAAGCTCAATAACCTGTAGCTTCTCTTCGGGAGTAAAAATCTTAGGCATTGTTGATTACCACTAGTACAAATTCACGAATCTGTTTTTTGATTCTTGGTGCAACCTTTTCGCCTTTTAGCATCTGTTCATAGTGCTCCAAAAGATGATCCGGTAACGTGCTGCGAATGCTTTGATCGAGCATAATCGCATCCAACTCTTGCTCCTGTTGTTCGTGAGCAACGTCTACCTCAAGCGACGCTGGTTGGCGAATCTCGGCTTTTCTCGCCATGTTCTCACGGTATTTAGCAATCGGCTCACAACCTACCTCTTCAATCGTGCAAGTCTTGTTGACTTTATCCCATAGAGGGCACCTTACACAAGGCGGATTGTTAGGAACCCAAATCCCGCGTCTCTGGTTATACAGAAAGTTTCTTACGCAGGTTCTCAGGTAACTGTATGGTGAGGGGCCGATGCGTTCCGGGTCGTAGAAACACAACACTCTTAAGCATTCGGTCCTGATTTCCTGTGCCGTGTCTTCAAAGTCATAGCCGGGAATAGGATATTTACGCCCCTCGGTGTTCACGAGAGATTCAACGATGTCTTCTACATCATGGTACGATAATGTGCCACTCGCAGCGGGGGTCATTCGTGATAGTGTTCGTCTTCGTCCTGTTCTTCGACGCCAGGCTCGGAAACGTTTTTCTTCTCTACGTTTTCTTCAATTGCCTCAGCTTTTTCCTTTTCAGTTCTACCTAATACACGCTCGGTAACTTTCTTAAAGAAAGGTGAAGCTTTCGCAAGACCGCTAAGATTATCACCCTTGACATCGCCAGTGGCTTTGCTCGGGGTACGAACTTCTGCTTCCTGCTTCGGAGCATGATTAACTACATGACCACCCGTGGCCATGGTCGAAAAATCCTTACGGTTTCTACTACGTTTAATTCGTTGATTCATTATTTGCCCTCCTGTTTGTCGCAAAATCGGTCAACTAGCGAGTGCATTTCTTCTCGCAATTTAGATACATCTCCATCGGAGATAACAAAGAAGCCGGGTTCGGCATCTGCTCTATCGTATAACTTACGTCCGTTAAACTCGCATTCCCGCTGGGTGTTTGGTCCAATTCCTACAAGCTTGAAATAGATCATTAACAGCCCCTCGGGCAGTTCTTCGAGATCGCAAACGTCTTGTGCTGCTACGGTTGAAGCTTTCATCTGTCTTGGTTACGGACGGTGTATGTCTTTTTGGGTACTATAGGCATAGCCTTTCGGCTCTGTCCCGAGGGCCATCTGCCCAGGTAAGGGATCTGACGTGTTGTATACTTTTTCGCCTGTTCTATACTTAATGCACATACCCTAAGATTTTCCTTTTTCAAGCAGAAGTTTCTATTAGTTTACTTTCTAATAGAGCTAGCAAGGAGGATAGGTATGTACAGGCTCAAGCAAAGTATCTTAGCAGCAGTTGTGATAGCTGTTGCTGCTTGTATCCCAACACGTACCCTTACAGTGGATGAGAATAAGCCTCTTTCACACCCTGGGAGTCTGCCTACTTATAGAATTAATCTTAACATGATTTCCTACGAGAAGTACGCAGAGCAGTATCCGAATATCCATGCGGCAGTAAATAGGGCTATAAACGAGTGGGAGAAGCGTGTTCCAATTGATTTCAGTGTGATCATGGAGCCTAAAGATCCTAAATTTGGAGTTAGTGGCTTTTATTCCTTTCTGTCGCCGATTAAGATCATTGCGACGGATGTACACGATCCCGCGATCGGCTTTGAATCGATTCCCACGATGGTTGGGCTGTGGGATGCCGAGAATGGGCGGCTATTACTAGACGACTCCCTAGAAGAAGACCCGGATGTCGCCTATGCAGTTGCATTGCACGAATTAGGCCACCTGCTTGGCTTGCCACATATCGTATCGCCCGATGAATTCCTGACTTACAACGGCCAGATCGTAGTTGAAGAAAACGCAGAGGATTACGTGATGTTTCCGCGACTCGTGGAAGATGCACCAATTGAGCTTTCTGAATTGGAAATTAAAATGGCTACAGAGTACGTAACGCATCATCTGACAAGTAGTTCTATGCGTTTGTCGGTTGACAACTGCTTGCATCAGCGGTAGAATGTCTACATGAAGATTCGATACAACACGAATGTCGAAGTAAGAGGTGGTCGAGTTCTTAAAAACTCGATTGCAGATGGGTATGCTTTGACGCCAGACGAGCAAGAGCTTGAAAAAACTCTTAAACCCTTATTAAATCAATGGGTTAGGAACTATCTGCAAGGCAATCAAGAATACGAGAACTGCAAAATTGTAGTAGCTGTGAAATGCTCGTTTTCCGCTTCGAACTTTTCGGCGGATTTCAAGGTGCAGGGGGTTTTAATCAATGAGTCAAGTCAATGACATTGTTTCTAACCCTGTTCTTCGCCAGAGTTTAAAGCTGGTGTCCCCCCAGGCTGGACTTATTCTCGATCTAGCCGATTTGGCCGTCGCATTTTTTGGCGGATTTCGTTCGCGTGACCGTCGCCTGAAAGCTATGATTAAGGTGCTGGATGAACGTATTGCGGCTTTACTGAAAGAGTTAGGTGAAACTGAAAGTGACTTGCGGCGACATGAGATCGAAGTTACGCTACTGGAGCTACTGGGGGTGCTCAATGAATTCGACAGAAGGACTTAATGACTATTACATCTATGTGACCAAAGACTCTGATGGCAATTCTGACAAAGTTCTTTGTGTTGTTAACATGGAAGGGTTTGCAGAGCAACAGTTTGATCCTGTAAATACGAATTTTACGGGCGTCTTGGTAAAAGCTCAGAATGCAAAAGAAGCGTATGCGTTGTACCGCAGACCGACTGCTGATCTTGATGGCGAAGTATATTTTGTTGAAGAACCCGAGGTAACGCAACAAATTCGTAAAGACTTTAATGCATTAAAGGGCACACTCAGTACATTAAAAGCTGCCAATGACGATCTTGCTGCTGCAAATAGAAAACTGCAAGCCATTGAACTTGGCGGACGAATTAAGGTCATGTTTGATAAGATTGAGATTATGACTCGACATATCGCTAATCTTGCGTGCGAAGACAAAGATGTGAATGTAGAAGAAGTATTTGATACGTTTATCACTAAGTTCGCGGAGGAGTTTAAAAAGTCTGCCCGCTACAATGGCTAGACAGAAAGATTTAGATCGGGCATACATGCAGTGTGCTTTTACGATGAGCGAGCTTTCGCACGCCCGTCGCAAGAAAGTCGGGGCTATCTTAGTTTCTCCAAATGGAGGAATTATCGCGGAAGGGATTAATGGCACTCCCTCTGGATTTGATAACGTTTGTGAATTTCTAACAGACATGGACAAGCGTGTTAATCCTACCGAAATGCAGTATGAAAATTTACCAATGGAAGTTTTTACAACTAAGCCCGAAGTGCTGCATGCAGAAAGTAATGCAATTGCTAAAGTTGCACGATCTACCAATAGCTCCGAGGGTGCTACTCTCTATGTTACCATGTCCCCTTGTTTCGAGTGCTCGAAACAAATCATTCAGGCAGGCATCGTAAGAGTCTGCTATGCAGAGCAATACCGCATTACCGACGGGTTGGATCTACTCCGAAAAGCGGGGATTGTCGTAGACAAGCTTGACTGGAATGCGTAGCATTCCAGTATGAACTATCTCATCGATAGGTTAGCGGGCTTTCTTTC
>Ga0180432_10005626_pt1 | contig 16578 bp, 7 predicted proteins | sample SS_ome_10_FD_132414 | JGI IMG/M metagenome (GOLD analysis project Ga0180432, IMG submission 132414) | Hypersaline lake sediment archaeal communities from the Salton Sea, California, USA - SS_1_MS_2 metaG | ecosystem: Environmental > Aquatic > Non-marine Saline and Alkaline > Hypersaline >... | reverse complement strand
GCATTGTCCGCCGCACATCTGAAGCCCCTCGCCGCACTCGGTAACGAAGGAGACGATCCGGACGATCGGCGTGCAGCTGCCGTCCGCCTGCAGCTCGCACAGGTCCACCCCGGAAACCGTCGCGGTCAGCGCCGCCTCACCTTCGGTCGCGGAGCTTATAAAGACCACCACTTCCCCGTTCTCGTCGGTCAGTTCGCCGGACCCGACGATATCGTCCACCTGGCTGCCGTCCTGGTTGCGGCCGGAAAGCACCAGCACCTGGGCGCCCTCCACGGGCGAATCGTCCCTGATGGAGAAAACCCGGACGGTCACCCGGGCGGTAGCCACCCCGTCGGCCATAACCTGGTTGGGCTCCACTTCCATCTGGCCGTGGAACCCCGAGGTCTTTAAAGTCCCGGTGCACTGGCAGCCGGTGGCGAAGGCACCGGCAAACAGCACAAAAACGACCAGAAGAAACCACCTGGAACATCTAGAATCACTCATAGCCACTACCTTTCTACTGTTATCCTTCTTATTCTAACCCTAATCGTGATATTGTCCACCCACTCATGACCGAACCCCTTCACACCCATCCCGTGCCCGGCGCGGAGTTGCACGACCGGCGCGGGGCGCTGGCCCTGGGCATACTGGGACTGATCGGCTTGGGGGTTTCTTCCTGGTACGCGTTCACGCAGGTTGAATCCTACGACATGTGGAAGGGAACCATGGCCATGGGGTTTTCGTCGGCGCTGCTGGTCGCCGCGGTACTGCGCGGCGGGTATGGGCGAACGCTGGAAACCGGACCCGTCCTGGTATCTTTCCACAAGGAGATCGGCGGCTACGTTCACTACAAAGTGCTGCAGTTCGTCTCCCTGACCATCGACGCCGCCTTGTGCTTCGTTGTGGCCGGTGCTCTCTTGGAGTTCCTCGACCAGGCCCAGGAGATCCTTGGATCCATTGCGGCGACCGGTCTGTGCGGCCTGATAATCTTCGTCCCGGCCGCCTGGTGGGGCGCCACGCCCGGAATGCTGATCTGCGGCCTCCGCTGGCTGCGCACCAAGGACGGCCACCGGGTGGGCGCCCTGCACGCCTTTCTGCGTTTTCTGGCCATGGGACTCTTCGCCGCCCCCCAGGCGGCCATAATGGTTCTGGGAACCGTGTTCGGGGTATGGAAGGTCAGGGGGTACCCGGGCGGCAAGCTATACCGCAACAAGACCATCCGCAACGCCACCTGGAAGTCCCGCCGCACCCTCGCCGACCTGGCCTGCCGCACCGAAACCCTGCGACCGTCGACTTACACTTGAAAGCTCTAGTAACAATACTGCTGGCCGCATCGGTTCTTTGCTCTTGCTCCGACGACGCCTGCATCGCGCACACTGGCCGGGTTTGCGCCGAGGGTAAGGTCTACTGGCAGGACAGCTGCGGTAATTACCAGGAGATGATCGAGGAATGCCGCTGTGGGTGCAAGGCCGCCGCGCCGGAGTGCAAGCGCTGCGATGACTGCACCTGCTCGGTGATCAACACCTGCTGCGACGGTTGCCTGGCGCAGAACGACGGGGAGTTCTGCGACGACGGCGACCCGGGCACCCGGCTCGATCTTTGCCTGGACGGCGCCTGTGCCGGGTGGGACTTCAGCATCGAGGAGCCGGCGCCGCCCGCCGTGCCCGCGGCCCCGGAGCCGGTCCAATTGCAGTCCTGGGACTGCCCGGCGGACTGGACGGCGGTCGAGCACGACGAACTGGGATTCTCCTGGTGCCGGCCGCCGCCGCCGCCCCGGCTGCGGCTGGGGACCTACATCACCCCGATGGTCGAGGGGGAGCAGGACGGAGACCGCCCGGTCTGCGAGCCGGAGATCGACGGGACTTTTCCACTCCTGGGCCGCGACACCTGCCAGCCGCTGGGCGATCCCTGTCCGGCGGGCGAGTGGCCGGAGATTCCGCCGGAGGTCACCGGCAATCGCATCTACGTGCTGGCCGGGGCGGTAAACGGCGACGGCACCCCGGCGGCGCCTTTCGGCACCGTCGGCGAGGCCATCGGCGCGGCCGCGCCCGGCGACGTGGTATTGATCGGCGCGGGCGTCTACCCGGAGGCGGTGTCCATCGGCAAGGATCTTACCCTGTGGGGGAAATGCGCGACCGAAACCGTCATCTCGGCGCCGGATCCCGGGGGCGGGCTCAACTCAGGCGCGGTGCGGGTTCCGCAAACCGCCCAGGTGAGCCTGCGCAATTTGCAGATCACCGGCGGGCAGTACGGCCTAGTGCTGGACTGGGAGCAGGCGCAGGTCTCCCTGGAAGGCGTTTGGATCCATCAGGCCACCGAGGCGGGCATCAACGCCCAGCTGGGAACCTTGATCCTACGCGACGTGCTGGTGGATTCGACCCAGCCCAACGCCGCCGGCCTGGAGGGTGTGGGGATCGTCGCCCGCGCCGGCGTGCGGCTGACCGCGGTGGCCACTACTCTCGAGCACAACCGCCACATCGGGTTGTGGGCTTATACTCCGGGAACCAGCCTGGACCTGCAGGACCTGGTCATCCGCAACACCGAGAGTCAGCAGGCCGACGCCGGGTACGGATGGGGAATGGAAATCGGATTCGGAGTGCAGGCGGTGATATCCCGCGCATTGTTCGAGTACAACCACGAGCTGGCCATCATGGTTACGTCCGCCAATGCAAGCCTGCGGCTTCAGGACGCGCTGGTTGGGGACACCCGCTACAGCGACTTCGACGCCAGCGGCGGCTCGGGGGTCTGGGTGCAGTCCGGCGCCAGCGCCGTACTGACCCGGGTGCTGCTGGAGCGGAACCGCAGCAACGCCATCGGCGTGGACGGCGAGGGCACCCGGCTCCAGCTGGAAGACGTGGCGGTCCTGGACACCCGGATCGACCTGGACGGCGGCGAGGTGGGACGCTCCGCTCTGGTGGAAAACGGCGCCAGTCTCGAAGCACGCCGGTGCCTGTTCGAGGAAAGCCGCGCGGTGGCGATCACCGTAATCGAGGCGGGCACCCGGGTGACCCTGGAGGACTCCGTGGTGAGCTACGCGTATTCCTCCGGGCCAGACAACCTGAGCGGGATCGGCCTGCTGGCCGTCTCCGGCTCCAACGTCACCCTCAACCGGGTGCTCCTGGACGAGAACCGCCAGTTAGGCATGTGGATCGGCGATCCGGACACCACGGCCGACATATCCGATCTCACCGTGAGCAGCACCCGCGGCGAGTACGGCACCGGGCTGGACGGCCAGGGCCTGCTGGCGACCAACGGGAGCCAGGTGACCCTCGAACGAGCGCTATTCGAAGGCAACCGGTCGTCGGCAATAGACATCCACGACCCGGGCACCCTGGCGCAGATGTCCGACGTGACCGTCCGAGTGACTCACGGCCAGCAACAAGACCACAAGTTCGGCTGGGGCCTGCAGGTCGTCGGCGGCGCCCGGCTGGAACTGACCCGCGGGCTGCTGGAGAGAAACGCCGACGCCGGTATGGTGATCTACCGGCCGGGCACGGTGGTCGTACTCGAAGACCTTACCGTCAGCGAAACGCTCAGCTCCCAATATGACCGCCGCGGCGGCGGCGGCCTCTACGCCCTCGAGGCCGCCTCGTTAACCTGCACGCGCTGCCGCTTCGAAGGCAACCGCCACGTGGGGATCTACGGCCAGGACGACGGCACCAGCCTGACTCTCGAGGACTTGACCGTGCTGGACACCCAAAGCCAGCTCTCAGATGGGCTGGCCGGTTACGGGCTGGCCGTGGCCCAGGGAGCCAACGCCACGCTGACTCGCGGCCGCATCGAGGGAAACCACTCGGTGGGCGTGGGTGCCTCCTGGCCGGGTACCCGGGTGATCCTGCAAGACGTAACCGTGGCCGGCACGCGCAGCCGGGAAGCAGACCTCTACATGGGCCGGGGCCTGGAGGTCAACCTGGGAGCCGCGGCCGAGGTGACCAACGCGCGCTTCGAGCAGAACCGCGACCTGGGCGTGGGAGTCTTCAGCCCCGGCTCGCAGGCAACGTTCAGCCGGGTGGTTATCAGCGGCACCCAAGAAAGGGAGTGCGCCGACGGGTCCGGGCCGTTTCCCTGCGAGGGCTTCGGCCACGGAACCGGCCTGGGGGTCTTCCAGGAGGCGACGGCCACCCTGGAGGGCGTTGAAATAGACACTTCCAGCCTGGCCGGCTTGCAGCTGGCCCTGCAGAGCACCGCCTCGGGGCGGGGGGTGTCGCTGAAGGACAATCCGATCGGAGTCAACGTCCAGGACACTCCCGCCGGCTACGATTTCTTCGACGCGGTCACCGGGCTGCTGATGGAGAACAACCAGACCAACTTCGATACCACCAACCTGCCGATACCCGATCTGATGGACATGGGACCATGAAAGTTTCCGTCAGCATAATCGTACTGATCTTCATCGCGGCCGGATGTAACGGCGGCGACAAGTGCATCTCCCACAGTGAAACCTACTGCCAGGACGGCGTGACCTACTGGATGGACAGCTGCGGAGAGTTCGAGGAGGTGCTGGAAAACTGCCAGTGCGGCTGCGAGCCCGATCACACCGGGTGCCGGGTGTGCGACTGCACCTGCAGCCGGGCCGGCGACTGCTGCGACGGCTGCCATTCTATCAACGAGGGCATGCCCTGCGACGACGGCGATCCCGGCACCACCACCGACATCTGCCGCAGCGGCACCTGCGTGGGCTGGACCTTCGACGTGGCCGAGCCCGCGGCGCCGGCCATGCCCGATTCCCCAGCGGCGCCGGCCGAGCCCGCCGAGCCGGCCGGCATCCAGTTGAAATCCTGGACCTGCCCGGCCGGATGGGTGGAGGTGGAGCACGAATCCCCGCCGTTTTCCTGGTGCCAACCGCCCCCGCTTCCCCGGTTGCGGGCCGGCGCCTACACCACGCCGAAAAAAGACGGCGAGCAGGACGGCGACCGGCCGGTGTGCGATCCCGCAAACGACGGATCCTATCCGCTTGTGGGTCACGCCGACTGCCGGCCGCTGGGGGACGCCTGCCCCTCGGGAGACTGGCCGGAAATCCCGCCGGAGGTTACCGGTAACCGCATATACGTCCGGGCCGGATCGACCGGGGCGGGAACCCAGGCTTCTCCCTACGGAACGATCTCAGAGGCGGTGGTGTCGGCCTCCCCCGGTGACGTGGTGGTGATCGGCCCGGGCAGCTACCCCGAATCGGTGGCGGTCGATCGGGACCTGACCCTGTGGGGCAAGTGCGTGGCCGAGAGCGAGATCCAGGCCCCCGGTCCGCACGCCGGCGGAGACGCCGGCACAGTGCTGGTGGCCGGGGACCATCGGGTGGATCTGGTGAACCTGAGGATTTCGGGAGAGCAGATCGGTGTGCGGGTGAGTGCCCCCGGCGCGGCGGTCACCCTGCGGGGCGTCTGGATTCACTCGGCCACTCGCTACGGCGTGCTGGCCGACGCCGGCAACCTTACACTGTCGGGCGTGCTGATAAGCTCTACCCGCTCGCCCGCGGACGGGCAGAGCGGCATCGGGCTGGGGGTGTGGTCCGGGGCCCAGGCGCAGATTGAAGCCGCCACCGTGGAGAACAACCGGGTCATAGGGATCACCGCGCTGGACACCGGCACCGTTCTGTCTCTGGCCGACAGCGTCGTGCGAAACACCCAGAGCCGCCAAGCCGATCAACTCTTCGGGCGCGGCCTGGAGATCGGCTCGGGCGCCCAGGCCACCGGCGCGCGGCTGCTGGTGGATGGAAACCGAAACATCGGCGCGATGATCCGCGACGCCTCGACGGCGGTTACCTTGACCGACGCCGCCATAACCGACACCCAGCCCCGGGACTCGGACCGGACCATCGGGGTGGGCCTGCAGGCCCAGACCGGCGCCCATGCCGATCTGACCCGGGGCCTCTTGGAAAGAAACCACAACGCCGGTATCGTGATGTCGGACGCGAACACCACGGCCACGCTCACCGATCTGGTGGTCCGCGACACCCAGAGCCAGGAGGTCGACGGGGTCAACGGGGAAGGCCTGTGGATGCTGGACGGCGCCCACGCCGACTGCTCCCGGGCGCTGTTTTCCGGCAACCACTCCTCCGGCATTCTGGCGCAGGGCCAGGGCACCCGCCTGGATCTTTTAGACGGCGCGGTGCTGGACACCGAGAGCCAGGCGTCCGACCAGCGTTTCGGGCGGGGACTGGAGGTCAACGGGCGGGCCCACGTGACGGTGACCCGCGGCTTGTTCAAAAACAACCGCGACGCCGGCATCGTGGGCATCTTCTGGGAAACCCTGGTGGAGCTCGAGGACGTCACCGTCACCGACACCCGCAGCCGGGAGTCCACCCTCACCGACGGCATGGGCCTGGGCGCCGCTCAGGGCGCCCGGGTGACCGTCCTGCGCGGGCGCTTCCAGCGCAACCGGGACGTGGGCATCTACGCCGACGGAGAAGGAACCCAGATCGATCTAACCGACGTGACGGTTTTTGAAACCCAAAGCGCCGAGGCCGATCGCTCCCTGGGTCGCGGCCTCAACGTCCAGGAAGGCGCCGAGATCACCGTGCTGCGCGGGCGCTTCGACCAGAACCGCGAGCACGGCGTTTTCATCGCCTCGGCCGGCACCGTCGCCACCCTGGAGGACCTCATCGTCAGCGGCACCAGAAGCCGCGAGTCGGACCTGACTTACGGGCGCGGCCTGGAGGCCACCGCCGGCGCCCAGGTGACCTGCCGCCGGGCGTTGTTCGACCAGAACCGCGACAGCGGAATCATGGCGGGGCTCTCCGGCACCCGGCTGGTCCTGGAGGACACCACCGTGTCCGACACCCGGGGCCTGGAGTCCGACGACGCCAACGGCCTGGGCCTGCAGATCCAGACCGGCGCGGAAGTGACTGTCACCCGGGGGAGTTTTTCCGGCAACCGCTTCGAGGGGATCGGCGTCAACGGCTCGACCCTGGTGCTCGACCAGGTGACCGTCTCCGGCACCGTCGGACGGGATTCCGACCAGCTGGGCGGCATCGGTCTGTTCGCCTACAACGGCTCCCGGGTGACCCTGACCGGCGGGCTTTTCGAGAACAACCGCACCGTGGGGGTGTTTGTATCCGATGCCGGCACCACGGCGGATCTTTTCGACCTGACCGTCCGCGACACCCAGAGCGAACAGTCGAGCCAGGATCACGGGCGGGGTCTGGAGGTCCAGGAAGGGGCCCGGGCCGGCTGCACCCGCTGCCGGCTGGAACGGAACCGCTACGCGGGAATCGCCGCATTCCACGCCGGCACCGTGCTCGAACTGACCGACGTCTCCGTCCTGGACACCCGGGGGCGGTCACTGGATCTTTCCGACGGCTACGGCATGCTGATCCACCCGGGCACCGAAACAACCATCACCCGCGGCCTGTTCGAGGGCAACCACACCCTGGGCATCTTCGTGGTGGGACCCGACGTGAGCCTGACGGCGACCGACCTGATCGTCCGCGAGACCCGGAGCCAGGAGTCCGACTTGTCCTTCGGGCGCGGGTTGGAGATCCACCACGCGGCTCAAGTCACCATGAACCGCGCGGTCTTCGCCCGCAACCGCGAGGCGGCCATCTTCGCCTACCACGCCGGCGCCTACCTGCAGATCGAGGATCTGATTGTCTTGGACACCCAGGCGGCGGAGGCGGATCTCCTGCTGGGCCGGGGCCTGGTCCTGGGCGGGCGCGCCCAGGCCTCGATCACCCGGGGGCTTTTCCAGCAGAACCGCGAGCTGGGCATCGCCCTTTACGACTCGGCCAGCCTCACCCTCGACCAGGTCAGCATACGCCAGACCCTGGAGAGGGAGTGCAGCCTGCTGCCGCCCCAGGACGAGCGCAACTGCATCGGCGCGGCGGTCGGCTCCGGCCTGATGGTCTACCAGTCCTCCACCGCGGCGCTGTCCGGCGTCGAGATCTCCGACTCGGCCATGGCCGGCCTGCAGATCGTCTCCCAGGGACATGTATCCGGCCAGGGTCTCACCCTGCGCAGCAATCCCATCGGCGTGAACATCCAGGACCCCCTCCCCGACTACGACTTCTTCGAAGAAGTCAGCGACCTGGTGATGGAGGACAACGCCATCAACTTCGATACCACCCTGCTGACGATCCCCGACCTGGCCGGCGATCTGGAGGACGACCAGCAACAGGGCTGGCAAGAGTAAAGGCTTTGCCCCGAAACACCCCGGTGCTATACTCACGCCGCGACCGAGCGGGAAGATCCTGAAATGACCATGGCTGACACCTGTCCGCGCTGCGGAAAGACCGTCGATGACACCCAGCAGGCCTGCCCCAACTGCGGGCTGCCGCACCAGGCCTCGGCTTTGTGCCCGGCCTGCGGGGTGCGGGTGCGCAAGGACGACGAGTTCTGCTGGACCTGCGGGGCGCGTCTGGAGCACCAGCTCTACTGCTGGCACTGCGCCTCGGTGATCTGGGCCCGGTCGAGCTTCTGCAGCTCCTGCGGCGCCCCCCAGCCGGACCTTTCCGAGCTGCTGCAGCGCACCGCCGAGTCGGAGAAGAAGAAGCTGCCGTTCTCCGACCGGCGCAAGGCCCAGCCGGAGGCGCCGGCGCAAACCCCGCCTCCGCTGCCGGCGGTGGAGAAAGACCGGCTCAAGATCGTCACGGTGCTGTTCGCCGACGTGTCGGGCTTCACCAAGATGAGCGAGAGCCTCAACCCCGAGGAAGTCAAGGACATCATGAACGAGTGCTTCCAGGGGCTGACCGAGGAGATCCTCTCTCGGGGCGGGACCATCGACAAGTACATCGGCGACTGCGTCATGGCCCTCTTCGGAGCCCCGGTGGCCCGCGAGGACGATCCCGAGCGGGCGGTGGACGCCGCCCTGGCCATGCAGGCATTCCTGGAGCGCTATTCCGAAGACCTGCAGCGCCGCTCGGGGCTTTCTTTGTCCATGCGCATCGGCATCAACACCGGCAAGGTCCTGGCCGGGTACGTGGGCACCTCCGACCGCGAGGATTTCACCGTCATGGGCGACGCGGTGAACCTGGCCAGCCGGCTGGAGCACGCCTGCCCGGTGGGCTCCATCCTGGTATCCTACGACACCTACCGCATGACCCGGGGCCTCTTCAGGGTCAAGCAACTCGACCCCATCCAGGTCAAGGGCAAGAAGGAGCCCGTCCGGGTGGTGGAGGTGCTGGGCCGGCGTCCGGGGGGCATCCAGCTTCTGGAACCCACCTTCCGCGGCGTGCCCACCAGGATGATCGGCCGCGACCGCGAGCTGAACCAGCTGCGCTCGGCGCTCAACCGCGCCCGGGACCGCCGCCAGGTCTTTCTGGCCACCATCCGCTCGCCGATCGGCGTGGGCAAGAGCCGGTTGGTATACGAGTTCGCCTCCTGGCTGCTGGGGGAAATTGGCTGCGAGCTGGACTTCATGCGCTGCCGCGACTACCGCACCGAGTCCACATACGCCCCGCTGGTGGAGCTGCTGTACCGCCTGGTGGGCGTCGAGGGCAACGAAAACACCGACCTGCTGCTGAAGAAGATCAACGCGTTTTTAAAAGATCTGGGCAACGTGGAGAAAGCCGCGGAATCCGTGGCCCACCTGCTGGGCGTCCCCGCCGATCGGCTCGCGGGATTGTCCTCCCTGGCCGCGGATCCCGAGCAGCTCGAGTCGGCGGTCAAGGCCGGGATCCTGGATTTTTACCGGGCCCGGGGAAGGAAGGGGCCGGTGGTCATCGCCATCGAGGACCTGCACACCGCCTCGGCCCCCATGGTCGATTTTTTGGCCACCCTGGCCTCGCTCGACGATCTTCCGCTTTTACTGGTGCTCTCCTACCGCCCGGACGCCGACGACCTGGTGGAGAAGCGCTTCGAATGGCACGAAAACCGAGTGCATCTGCCCCTGGAGCCGCTCGCCGAGCCGGACGCCAACACCATGGTGCTGGACATCCTCCAGCGGATCGAGGTGGTTCCCGACGAGCTGATCCAGCGGGTGGTCCAGGTGGCCCAGGGCCGGCCGCTGTTCATCGAGGAGATCCTGGCCGACATGGCCGAGAGGGACATCATCCATGTCGGCGATGAAATATGGAGCGTGGATCTGCACAAGGCGCTGGAGGTCCCGCTGCCGCAGTCGGTGGAGGCGGCCATTCTCTCGCGCGTGGACGCCCTGCCCCCCCACGGGCAGCAAGCCCTGCAGATCGCCGCGGTGGTGGGAGACGTGTGCTGGGAGGGGCTGGTGCTCAAGATGGGCATTCCCACCCGCTTCGTCCTCGAGGACCTGCAGCAGCGCCAGTTCATCCGCTACCGGCGGCCCAGCCAGATCCCCGGTGAACGGGAATTCAACTTCGTGCTGCCCGCGGTGCGCGAGGCGGTTGAAAACCACGTGCTGCAGAAGGTGAAGACCCGCCTGCACGCCGCCATCGCCGACTGGATCGGCGCGCGGGTCAACCAGGAGCACGAGTACTTCGATCGCCTGCTGGGCCATCACCACTTCGAAGCGGGCAATACCACCGCGGCCCTGCCCTTTCGCATGCGCGCCGGACAAAGGGCCGAGGAGCGCGGCGACACCAACCGGGCCCTTCAAGACCTGCAGTGGGTCTGGAAGGAGTCCCGCAAGACCGGCGAACTGCTGCTGGATCCGGAAGAGTTGATCGAAACCCGTGTGAGCGTGGCCCGCCTGCTGCGCCGGGCCGGGCTGCCGGAAGAAACCCGCGCCGCTTTGGAGGAAACCCGGCAGGTCTTCGCCGAATCGGCGCTGCAGAAACAATCCATCAACCTGGGCCTGCGGCGCGCCGGCCTGGAAGCCGCCCACGCCCTGATCCAGGCCGGGCAGCGGCCCGAGGCGGCCGAGCTGCTTCAGGGCAGCCTGGACAAGCTGGACGCCGACCAGCCCGGAACCAGGCAGCTGGCCGCCCGGGCCAACAAGTGGCGCGGCTGGATCGCCTATCTGGACCAGCACCATGAGGAGGCCCTGCAGCTGTACAACGAAGGGATAACCCTGATCGAGCCCCTGGGCCCTTCTTTGGAGCTGTCTTCGCTTTTCGACGGCCTGGGCGTGTGCCTCTCCAAGCTGGAACGGTTCGATGAGGCCCAACGGGCGCTGGAACGCGCCCTGGAATACGCCCGGGAGGTGGGAAACCGCGAGAGCCAGGCGGGCACCCTGACCAACCTGGGCGTGCTGCGCTACCGGCAGGGCCGTTTCGACGCGGCCCTGGAGCGCTTCCGCGAGGCGCGCCAGCTGAACGAAGCCGTGGGAAACCTGGTGGTGGCGGCCATCTGCCGTTCGAACATGGGCGATGTCCTGCTGGAGCAGGGCCAGGCGAACAAGGCCCGCCGGGAACTGGAAGCCGCGCTTTCGGTGTTCCGGCGCACCGGAAGCCAGGACTACCGCGCGGCAACGCTCAAGAGCCTGCTGAAATGCCTGCGGCAACTGGGCGACGATCAGGCGGTCGCGCAGCGCGAATCAGAGCTGCAAACGCTCAACAACAATTGAATGGAGCCGGTCGCTACGTGGGCACGTCGATGATGTTGTCGGGCACGGGGACGTTGCCCATTCCCAGCCCGCGTGCCACGTCGAGGATCCCGCCCAGGGCGTCGGCATCCTGCAGTTCGGGGGTGATCACCTCCGGCGCGGAGGTGGAGGTGCCGTGCTGGTCGGCAAAGCCGCGCTCACCGTCGCCGGATATTTTCACGTTGCTGAAGGTGACGTTGGTTTCATGCCCGGCGGCGCCCTGCTCGTCGCGGCCGTCCACCACCACCCCGGCGCGGGTGTTGTTGTCCAGCACCAGGTCGGTGAAGGTCAGCTCGTCAGAGTAGGTGATCTCGATGGCGTCGCCGATCTGCACCATGCCGGTCTCCTGGCCGTAGGGTATGTGATTGGCGCCCTGGGTGCCGCTGATCTGGGCGTCGGCGAGCGAAACCCCCGCGGAGTGGTACACGCCGAAGGCCACGCCCAGGTTGTTGTCCAGGTCGGTCCCGGTTCCGGAAAAGACCACCGAGGGGCCGCCGCCCGCCTCCCCGCAGTGCTGGATCCACACCCCGCGGCTGTGATTGCCGGTCACCACCGCGTCGATGTGCTCGCCGGTGGCGTGATCGAACAGCATGCCGGCCACGAAGTTGTCCTTGGAGGTCAACCCCTCGGTATTGACCTCGGCCTGGTTGGAGGCCACCAGGCCGTAGCCGAAGGGGGTGGCCCCGCCCCAGATGTCGTGGCTGTTGACGTTCTTCAAGGTCACCGCGGCCCGCCCGTCGACGTGCACCCCGCTGCCGACCATCTCGCGCATCTCACCCCCGTCCCACACCGTGGGGGTGCGGTGGAGCAGCACCCCGCAGGAGGCGAAGCCGGTGCCGTTGATGTTCTTCAGCTCCGCCTGGCCCACCTTGACCACCGCCAGCCCGGCCAGCGCCCACAGCTCGCCGTTGGGCTTGGCCTGGATGGTGCCCTGGACGTCCTGGGTGACGTTCCCGGACAGTTCCAGGTTCTCGGCGGTCAGCGAGCCGATCTCCCGCGCCTTAACGCAGAAACCGCCGGCAACCGAGATGTCCAGGTCCAAGAGCGTCAGCGCGCCGTCGCCGGAGGCGTAGATCCCGCCGGTCGATCCGCCTTCCACGGCCAGGTCGCGAATGACGGTCGCCGACGCTCCGGTGGTCACTTCCAGGACCGGACCGGCCCCGGCGGCCTTCAAGACGGTCGAGCCGCTGCCAGCGCCCTCCAGGGTCACCCCGGCGGGGACCGTGAAGTTGCCCTCGATGGTCCCCGCCCCCACCTTGACTGTGGAGCCGGCCTTGGCGTCAGAAAGCGCCGCGGTCAGGCACTCGGCATCGGTGCAGGTATTGTCGCCGTCTTCGCTGCACGCAGCTAAAGCCAGCGCCGCGATCAACAGAACCAGGAATAGCTTTCTCATGCCCGCCTCCATGTCATACCCAGCTTACGCCCAGAATCATCAGCAGCGCAACCACCACCATCATGACGCCCTCGCCGGCGATCAGGCCCGAGGCCAGCGAGGTGGAGTATTTCCCGGTGGTTTCCGGCTTCTTTTTGCCCGCCACCCAGGTGATCAACGCGCCCAAGAAGATGCCCCAGGCATAATAGGCCGGCACCAGAAAAGCGATCCCCAGGGCCACCGGCGAGGGCAGCCAGGCGGCAATGCGCTTATTGCGGCCCAAAATAGTCAAGAAGATCCCCAAAGCGCCGGCGGTCGCGGCCGCCTCCAGGGCCCCCGGGGGCAGGCTTTTCAGGCCGTCGGCCAACACCCTGGCCACGGCGTACCAGGACTGCACCGAGGGGGCGGTGAAATCCTCGCCGGGGATCGGATAGGCGGCCGCCAGGGCCTTGTAGACGCCCACCACCACGAACACGCCGCAGCCGATTCCCAAAAGCTGGGCCAGAACCTGGCGGCGGACCGAGGCGCCCAGCAGGTGCCCGGCTTTCAGGTCGGACATGAGGTCGGCCGCCTGGGAGGCGCCCGCCGCGGTGATCCCCGCGGTCATTACGTTGGTGGAGACCCGGCCGGGGTCCATGAAACCGTAGATCACCTGGGTGATCTTGGCCATGGGCCCCGAGGGGTTCATGTCGGTCTCGCCCACCGCGTGCACGGCGATGGAGCAGAAGACGAAAGACAGCAGGATGGCCAGCACCGCCATCCAGGGAGCGATGCCGAACAAAAACCAGCAGAGCACAACCACAGCGGCCGCCGAAGTGATCAATCCGATCAGCCACATCCGCAGCGGAAAGGGATCCGAATCGCCGGCCCCCGACCGGGTGCCCCGGGCGATGGTGGAGAAGGTTCTCAAGATGCTCTTGTAGCGCATCAACAGGCTGGTGAGGCCGGCGAAGACCATCATAGACACGCCCGGCCACAAAAGCCACTCGAACGCCGCCTTGTATTCCCGACCGGCCTGCTCGGGAACCACGACGCCGTGGTGCAACAACAGCGGGGCTCCCACCGCCCAGGCGGCCGCCGAGCCCAACAGCAGCGACCATCCCACCCGGGGTCCCACCAGCGCCCCCGCGCCCAGGATCATCGGGGAGAAGGAGATCCCCAGCTTCAAGGCGGCCAGGGATACTCCCAAAATCCCCACCGACAACCCCAGGTCGTCGAGGCCGAAGTTCTGAAACTGTCCCAATCCAAGCGGCTTGATCGAGAACAACAGTGCCACCAACCCGGCGGCCAGGGCTGAGTACAGCAGCACCCGGGCCTTGTAAACCGCGTTTTCGCTTTCGGCGAACATGGCCGAGATGGTTTCGGCGGTGGCGGTGCCGGTGGGGTAGCGCAGCTGCGCGGCCACCACCATCGAGCGGCGCAGGGGCACGGCGAAGAAAACTCCCAGGCCGGCGGTGGCCGCGGCCCACAGCACCAGTTCCAGATAGGAGAGCGGGGTTCCCAGCATCTTGAGCGCTGGGATGAAAGAGATCAGCCCGGCGGACGAGGCCATGGCGGCCGCCGCCGATCCCGCGGTCGAGGAGATTACGTTCTCGCGTTTGGAGAACGTCTGGCCGACGGCCCGCACCAGGGCGAAGGCTAACACCGCGGTGGTCAGGGTGGCCCCGAAGGCCAGGCCGATCTTCAGTCCCACGCAGACGTTGGATGCCCCGATCAGGCATCCCACCAGAACGCCCGCGGCCAGCGCCCGTACGGTCAGCTCGGAGGAACCCGGGGTTCTCATGGCTTGAAGGCGACTTTCTTGGGTTCCCGCGGCAGCGCGGGATCCTTGAAAACCCCCTGCTCGAGCTTTTCAAACCAGCCGCGCTGCTTCAACGCAGCGTAGGCAAACAGGACCACGCCGGGGAAGTTGTGCTCGCGGGCGATCTGGATCTCGTCTTCCAGGACCTTGAATCCCCCCGCCTCCACATTAATCCCCGACAGCACTTCCACGGTCTCCAGCAGGCTGGAAAAATCCTCCACCAGGGTTCGGTAGTCGCTCTTGCCCCCGGGCGGCCGGGTGGGTTTCCAGTAGATCATGGGGACCAGCACATCCACCGCCCCGGCCTTTGCCCAGCCGTGGGAATCCTGGTGGAAATCCGAGAACCCCTTGACCACTTCCCCCCACTCCCAGCGATCCTGGTACACCCCGGTAACCGCCGCCGACACCACCGCCGCGGGGCGCACCTCCTTGACCTTCTCCTTCAGTTTCAAAACCAGGCCGGTGAGCTCCTCGCGCTGCCATTTTGCCCGGGTGAGCCTGGGATCCTTCTTCTTGGCCTTCCAATACAACCGATTGGAGACCTTGTCGTAGGAGGTATCCGGGGCGGGGTAGCGGATGTAATCGAAGTGCACCCCGTCGACCGCGTAGAAGCTGGCGATCTCCGCCACCACCGCCTGGATGTGCTTTTTAAACTCCGGGTTGGCGGGGCTTACAAAGATATAAGCATCCGCATAGGGCATCGGACGGCCGTCCTTGTAAACCATCCGCCACCCGGGGTGCGCGCGCAGGATGTGAGCCGGCGTGCTTTTTCCCGGGGGCAGCTTGCCCTTCCAGGCGGTGGCCACGTTGATCCAGGCGTGCAGTTCCAACTTGCGCTCGTGCGCGGCCTTTACGGCCACCCCCAGCGGATCCCAACCGGGATCCTTGCCCAGCTTCCCCGAAAGCGGCGCCGCCCAGGGCTCCAGGGTCGAACGGTAGTAGGCGTCGGCGGTCCCGCGGATTTGGAAGTACACCTGGTTGAAGCCGGCGGAGGCGCAGGTTTCCATTATGGAGACGACGTCTTCCGGCGTTTTGAAGTCCCAGCGGGTTACCCAGACGCCGCGGGCTTCGATTAGGGGGGATGGGTGAGTTGGTTCGATTCCGGGCTCGGGCTCGACTTTTGGTTCTGGTTTTGCCGTTTCCGTCGCCGTCGCCGTCGCCGTCGCCGGCCTTTCGGGTTCTTCAATCGCCTTCCGACTACTTGAGCATCCAAAGAGAAAAATGATGAACAATACTGCTATGCGGTAGGCGGTAACTATGGCTTCACCCGCTCCAACAGCCGATCGACTATATCCACCGAGGTTACGGAAGAAACTTCGGCCTGGAAATTGGTGATGATCCGGTGCCTGAGCACCGGGCGGGCCAGGGCGCGGACGTCGTCGGCGTTGACCGCGAAGCGGCCGTTGAGCACCGCGCGGGCCTTGCCGCCCAGAATCAAAAACTGGCTGGCGCGGGGGCCGGCGCCCCAGGAGATGTACTCACGCACGAAATCGGGCGCGTCGGCCTCCTTGGGCCGCGAGGCGCGCACCAGGCGGACCGCGTAGTTGACCACCTCCTCGGCGGCCGGCACCCTTCGCACCAGGCTCTGGAGCTGCAGGATCCTCTCGGGCCCCAGGGCCTTTTCGATCACCGGTTCTTGCGATCCGGTGGTGGACAGGACGATGGTCTGCTCCTCGTCCTGGGAGGGGTAGTCCACCCCGATGAAGAACATGAAGCGGTCCAGCTCGGCCTCCGGCAGCGGGTAGGTCCCTTCCTGCTCGATGGGGTTCTGGGTGGCGAAAACCAGGTAAGGCTGCGGCAACTGATGGGTATCCCCCCCGGCGGTGACGGCGTACTCCTGCATGGATTGCAGCAACGCCGCCTGGGTCTTGGGCGGGGTGCGGTTGATCTCGTCGGCCAGCAGGATGTTGGTGAAGATCGGACCTTTTAAAAACTTGAAGGTGCGCTCACCGGTGGAGCGGTCCTGGATCAGCACCTCGGTGCCGGTGATGTCGGCGGG
>Ga0180432_10005625_pt1 | contig 16578 bp, 13 predicted proteins | sample SS_ome_10_FD_132414 | JGI IMG/M metagenome (GOLD analysis project Ga0180432, IMG submission 132414) | Hypersaline lake sediment archaeal communities from the Salton Sea, California, USA - SS_1_MS_2 metaG | ecosystem: Environmental > Aquatic > Non-marine Saline and Alkaline > Hypersaline >... | reverse complement strand
TCCGGGCTAACCGCTTTCCCGCTGGAGACGGAACTCGACATACTCGCTCGCATGCTCGGCATATCGGCCGATGCGTCGCCGGACGATTACTCGGGCTTGCGGCATTGGATCGCCAAGGTTCGCCAGGGCATCGTGCAAACCAACGTCGACTATCCGTTCATGGCCTACGGCACCGACTGGCTCGCCTTCGCACATTTGATAATCGCCGTGGCCTTCATCGGCCCGTTGCGCGACCCGGTGCGAAACATTTGGGTAATCGAGTTCGGGCTAATCGCCTGCGTGGCGGTAATTCCCACGGCACTGATCTGCGGCGCCGTTCGCGGCATCCCCTTTTACTGGCAACTGATCGACTGCTCATTCGGCATAATTGCCTTCGTGCCGCTGTGGCTGTGTCGGTGTTATATCAAGGAGTTGGAACTATTGGCAAGCGATGAGCAGTGAGCTCTGAGCCACGAAGGCTCGCATCACACTATCCACTACCCACTATCCACTACCCACTATCCACTACCCACTATGACCCGCTTCCATCAAGCCTTGCTGATCGTATCCACGCTGGCGTTCTGCTGGCTTGCGATGCAAGCGGTTCACGAACTTGGGCATGTGCTTTTTGCCTGGCTAAGCGGCGGCATTGTCGAACGGGTATACTTGCATCCGCTGGCTTTCTCGCGAACCGATCTGGGGGCCAACCCGCATCCGCTGGCGGTCGCATGGGGCGGGGCCGTTGTGGGATGCCTGCTGCCGCTGCTGATTTGGGTCGTTGTAAGAGCCGTTTGGCGGTCGCAAAGCTATCTGGCGGCCTTCTTCGCCAGGTTCTGTTTGATCGCCAACGGTGCCTATTTGGTCGGCGGATCGTTTTTCGGCGAAGGCGGCGGCGACGACGCGGGCCAAATCCTCGCCAAAGGCGGCCAGCAGTGGCAATTGATCATTTTTGGGGTTTCAGCCATGGCCGCCGGATTGTATCTTTGCAGCGGGCTGGGCGAACGTTTCGGCCTCGGCCCGGCCGGTAGCCAAGTCGACCGCCGCGCGGCCGTGGTTGTGGCGGTCGCCGTGGTGGTTATCGTCGGGGTGGAACTTGTGTTTGCCTGTTAGGGAGTTCATGGTCTTCCCGGAATATTCATGGACTCTATTCAAAGACGAAGCGTTGCCATGTAAATACTAACCCGAAGCGCAAGCGAGGAGGGAAACCGTCGAGATTGTGAAGAGGAGTTGAAGTGTCAACGCCACTCTCCTCGCTTGCGCTTCGGGTTGGTATGAAACTTCCGAGCAGAGCCAAGTTTTCAGCAAAGCATTATCACGAAAGAGGAAACGCCATGCAGAAGGTTAAGCTTTTCAAGAGTCTGGAGAACGACGTTACCCGGCTCGAACATGAAGTCAACGACTGGATCGCCGAGAGCGGCGCCAAGATCATCAGCCTAACGGGCAACATCGCCCCCCAGAGCGAGCGCACCGGCGCCTCGACCGGCGGCATGGGCGACAGCCGCTACCCACCGTCGGACATTGTGCTGATCGTTTTGTATGAGAGCGAGTAGGATACCGTGGAATTTCTCGCAACGTATCCGAAGTGCAAACGGGAAGAATTCGCGTGACGGAAGACCCGAAAGACGACTCCGCTTTCGCAGTTGCGGATAATGACCGTACCTGGCGCCGAAGGGGGAAGGTTTATATCCTTCTCCATGCGATTGCCGTCGCCGGCGTGTGCTTCCTCGTGTTTGCTGAAGTCTATTTCGATCTGCATTCGGTTCCGAAGGTTCCATGCCTCGCAGCCAAGACGGTGGCGGAGTTGGGAGTTATTCCGTTCCTTCTTTCATCGCCGATAGTAGCCGGGATAATGCTATTTGGACTATCTTCTCGCCATCGCGAATGGCTCTATCTTGGCATGTGCGAGGCCGCATTGCTTGTGCTGCATGTCGTCGCGATAATAGCGGTTTGCACCATGTAATAACCCCCTCGGCAAGTGGGGCGTACTGGACAAACGGGCCTTCGGGCACGATGATTGAGGCGTTTAGCCTGGGGCGGGGTGACAAGGTGTAGGGCGAGACGCGGCTAGGCCAAAGGTGAAACTCCCCCGAGATGAACTCGGCGGCTTCTTTCCCGGCCCGATGTTTCAAGCTTTCATCTTCGCTGCCAATCAAAACCTCCAATCGCGATTACCAACCAAACACAACTCAATATACAACGAGAAGAACCATGCAAACTGCCTGCGAAAACCAAACGGACAAAGACGCTCTGATCGTGATCGGCGGGGCGGGGGGATTTATTGGCGGGGCGCTGTCTCGATACTTTATCGAGCGGGGGTTCACTCGGATTAGGGCAATCGATAAGAAGCCGCTGCCCGAGTGGTATCAGGTTGTCCCCGGCGTGGAAAGTCTTTGCCTCGACCTGAGCGAGGAAGAGAATTGCAAGAAGGCCTGCCAGGAAGCAACCGAGGTCTACAATCTGGCCGCCGACATGGGCGGGATGGGGTTCATCGAGCTGAATCGGGTCGATTGTCTGCGAAGCATTCTGATCAACACCCACATGATCGAGGCCGCCTACAACGCCGGCGTGGACAGATACTTCTATTCCTCCTCGGCCTGTGCCTACAACATCGACTTGCAGAAGGACCCCGAGGTTCGGGCGTTGAAAGAGTCCGACGCATATCCGGCCAACGCCGAACGGGGATACGGCTGGGAGAAGCTGATCTCCGAGATTTTCTGCCAGGAGTACTGGCTGGAGCGCGGCATGAAAACGTTCATCGCCCGATTCCACAACGTCTACGGCCCGTACGGTACCTGGGACGGCGGCCGCGAAAAGGCGCCCGCGGCAATGTGCCGAAAGGTGATCGCAGCCAAGGACCAGGGCACTGACGGGATCGAGATTTGGGGCGACGGCACGCAAACCCGCAGCTTCATGTACATCGACGATTGCACCAAGGGCATTGATATGATTGCCCATTGCGAGGACCTGATCGCCACGCCCATCAACCTCGGCTCCAGCGAATTGGTGTCGATCAACCAACTGGTCGATCTGGCCGAGGACATCGGCGGCATCAAGCTGCAGCGTAGCCACAAGATGGACGCCCCGCTGGGCGTTGCCGGCCGCAACAGCGACAACACCATGATAAAAGACATCCTCGGCTGGGAGCCCGACACGCCGCTTAGCGACGGCTTGGCGAAGACCTACGCCTGGATCGAAAAACAGTACAACGCCCGCAAAGCCGGCAAGCGAACGGTTAGTTGAGGCGAGTTGCGTCGGATCGAAAGACACACTCGTGGGGCGCGCTGAGCCGTTCGTAATCGTCGCGCTCCGCGTGATGGCCACTCAAAACGTCGCACTTATTCGGCGTGAAATGCACGAAACCGGTCGCGGCGTGACCATCACGCGGAGCGTGATGAGTACGGGCATGGATGACGGTTTGTCGTTGTTCGTGGTGCGTCGCGACGCAGCCTACAAGCTTCCAAGACATTACTCGCTGATAACAACTTCGACCCGATGAAAGAGACTTCCCTGTAACCGACAAGAACGCAATCGCAGCCTCTTTGCCCCTCGATCAAGTCGAAAACCCCGCAGCGTCGTGGGAAGTGCCTCGCTTGTGATAATGGACCGGCAAAGCTATCATCGTCAATTATGACCACTACACAAATATCTACCGAACAAACGCGTATCGGCTGGATCGGGACTGGGGTGATGGGCGGCAGTATGTGCGGCCATCTGATTGGGGCCGGTTTTCGGACGACCGTCTTCAACCGAACGAAAAGCAAAGCCCAGGGGCTCCTCGACGCGGGCGCGGCGTGGGCCGATAGCCCCAAGGCGGTGGCCGAGGCTTCCGATGTGGTTTTCACCATCGTCGGATTCCCCGGCGAGGTTCGGCAAGTGATCCTTGGGCCCGACGGCGTGCTGGAAGGTTGCGCGCCGGGCAGTGTTATCGTCGACATGACCACCAGCGAACCGTCGTTGGCCGTCGAGATTGCCGAGGCGGCCGGTCGGATCGGGGCACATGGCGTCGACGCGCCCGTCTCCGGAGGCGATGTTGGTGCCCGAGAAGCTCGGCTGTCGATCATGATCGGCGGCGAGAAAGAGGTCGTCGATTCGCTGCTGCCTTGTTTCGAGGCCATGGGCAAGACGATCGTTCACCAGGGCCCAGCCGGCGCGGGCCAAAACACCAAAATGGTCAACCAAACGCTCATCTCCGGCGGAATGGTGGCCGTTTGCGAAGCTTTGCTCTATGCCCACAAGGCTGGGCTGGACCTGGAGACGGTGCTCGAGTCCGTCGCCTCGGGAGCGGCCGGGAGTTGGTCGCTGTCGAACCTCGGACCGCGAATCATCCAAGGCAACTTCGAGCCGGGATTCTACGTCGAGCATTTCATCAAGGACATGAGCATCGCGTTGGAAGAGTCGAAGCGGATGGGCCTGTCGATGCCCGGTTTGGCGTTGGCCCATCAACTCTATCTCGCGACGAAAGCGAAAGGCCACGCCCGCGACGGCACGCACGCCTTGCAGTTGGCCCTGGCGGAACTGTCGGGCGTTGAGTGGCGGTGAAGGGAAAGGAGCGAGGGGACAGGCTCCACAACATCTGGTGCCCTAGGTCAGCCGGAAATGCTGTTGGTTGTGGTGCCTGTCCCCTTTTTCATCACGTCTTCTTCAGGCCAGGATAGGGGGCGCTTGCCGGGCACGCTCGCGGCGCTACTTTCGCGGAGCGAAAGGCGACAATGGGCCGTGCGTTTGCCGTCCGTCACCAAGATAACAACGGCTACCGCGGCGAAACCTTCGCGCCGTTTTCTAGATTGGTTTCCGGGGCGAGGATTACTTGCTCGCCGGACTTCAGGCCCTTGGTTATCTCGACGGCGTCGTCGTTCATCAGGCCGACTTCGACATCCTGCAATGTGGCATTGCCTCCGCGGATAGCGTATAGCTGCCAGTTGCCCTTGGGGCAGCGAAACAGGGCGCTGCGAGGCACGACCAGGGCTTCGTCTTTCTTGTCGGTGAATATCCGCACGCGAACGCGATAGCCGACGCCCAGGTTTCGATCTTTCAGCAATCGCGCAAGGTCCTTCTCGTCGAGGCGGACGATCACCTTTACGCGTTGTTGCTCAACGCCCAGGGAACTGACCTTGGTGAAACCGGCCGGATAGATGCGAGTCACGGTTCCCCTCGCGGGCGGAGTCCCGATGGCCGGGCCGTGTATTTCGACCGGTTGACCCTTCTTCACGTTTCCCATGTCGAGGCTCAATATGTCGGCCTCGACTTCGAGGTCTTCCGGCTGGCCGATTTCCAGCAGCACGGTTCCGGCGGTTAGCTCGCGTTGGTTGGTTACGTGGCGTTTCAATACGACGCCGTCGACGGGGCTGGTCATCGCGCCCCGCTTCTGGTCCAACTCGGCCATCTTCAGCAAAACGTCGGCCCGATTCTTTTGGGCTTCGAGGACCTTTCCGGTAAGCTTCTTCTTCTCGATATATTGAGCGATCATGGCCGGCATCCGGGCGGTGGCGGCGTCCATGGCCTTGGTGGCAGCGTGGGTGAAGAGACTCTGACGGTAGCCGGCGTCGCTTTGAGACTTCTCTCGAATGGCTTCGTCGAGATCGCCTTCGGTTCGCGCGCCGCTGGGGCGAAGTTCCCTGACGCGGGCAAGGTCCTTTTCCGCGTAGACCAAAGCGGCCTTACTGGAACGGACCTGCTCCAGACCGGCGCTGACGATAGCCTTCATCGATTCGACGAAATCCTCGGCCTGTTCGGCGGCCGTCTTCTCGATGGCGTCGTATCGGTTTTCGCCCAAAGCCGCTTCGGCCTGCTGCAAGTCGGCGTCGGCCTGGGCAAGGGCTAGCTCAAGGTCTTCGTTGTTAATGCGAGCAACCACGTCGCCCTCGGCAACCGGGTCGTCTTCCTCTACGGTGATTGGTTCGATGCGACCGCCGTAGGGCATCGTTATCAGGTATGTCTTGGGCAGTCGGGTTTTGCCGCGCTCATCGACGAACTCGCGTATCTCGCCAACCCGCGCGGCGGCCGCTTCCACTTCGATGCCCGAGGAGAGCGAGTTCGACATCATCCACATCGCAACCACGGCAACCACAACGACGACGGCTATTATCCAAAGTTTGACGTTCATTATTCCGTTGGTTTGGTAGGTAATGTCTTGAGTACAGGGTGGTTCGCAAACTTAACACCAACCCGAAGCGCAAGCGAGGTGGAAAATCCACACTAACCCGAAGCGCAAGCGAGGCGCGTGAATGTTTGAAATGTCGAGGATCGTTGGCGTTTATTGCGCCGCTCTCCTCGCTTGCGCTTCGGGTTAGTATGTGCGTCGCGACGCATCCTACTAAAGCATAACCTACGCATTACTCCTTTGCTTGTAAGGCATCGAGCCAGTCCATGCGGTGGACCGTTCTTTGCACGGCCAAATGGGCCAAAAGGGCAAACATCACGGCCAGTACGATCGTCCATATCCAAGTCGCGGCCGAGGAACAGACCGGGAAGCGAAACAACTCGGTATCATACGCATACGAAGTCAACACCGTCAAGAAGTATCCCAGCGGCATCCCCAGCAGCGTCCCCAGCAGTGTAACCAGCATGCTCTCGCGCAGCAACAGACTGCCGATCTGCCACGGCCCGTAACCCAACACTCGCAGGGTGGCGACCTCGCGCTGCCGTTCGGCCAGGCTAACCAGCGAGGCGGTCAGTATCGCTCCGAAGAAGACGATTCCGGCGAACAGCACCAGCATGCCGATGAACACCCACATTTGGCTGAGGAACTCTTCTTCCATGTTCCGCACCATCTCGGTTCGCGTGCTGACGCCTTGGATGGCCGGCATTGTCTTGATTTTCGCATACATTGCCGAAAGGCTGGCCGGATCGCCGTCGGTCTTAAGCTGCGCGCCGGTCATGGCGATTTCCTCGCCGATCAGGTGGCTGAGGTATTCGATGTCGGCGTAGACCATGGTGCCCAGGTAGCTGTCGGATATCTCGACGATCGGCACCCGATGCGTTCTTCGCAAGCCCTTGACGGTACGGAACTCGACCGTGTCGCCGCGTTTAAGGTGCAGTATCTCGGCCAGTTTTCGGCTCATCGCCAACCCGGCCGACGGAATGCGAATCGGCCTGGCGCCGGTGTCGCGGGGAATGGTCAATTGCGGATTTTCGATCAGGCCGGTAATGCCGCCCTTCTTGCGATAAGGGCCGTTTATGAAAGTACAGCCCACGGCCAACGTCGGCTCGGCCATATCAACTCCCGGCAATCGGGCGACTTCCAACAGTGCGTCTTCGCCCTGCTCGCCTTTGAAGGTCAGATCGACGTCGCTGCGCGATACCCATTTGAATTGAAAATCCAACAGGTAATAGGTGGCTTCGGTCATCATGAACCCGGAGACCAGCACCGAGGCACCCATGGCGGCGGCGAAGGTGCCGGCGATTGTCCGCAACCGATGTCGCACGACGCCGCGCACGACCATCCGCCATCCACTGTCTAAGCGGCTCCACAGCCACTCGACGCGTTCGATTGCCACAGCCCCACCCCGCGGCGGCGGCTTTGGGCGCATGGCTTCGGCCGGTCTCAGTTTCAATACGGCCCTGGTGCCGCGAATACTCCCCAACGCGGCACAAACCACGCTGACCGTCATACCGGCGAAGTTCACGCCGGGGTGGAAATGGTTGGTCAATTCCGGGAACTCGAAGAAACGGCGATACTGGATCGTCATCCCCTCGGCCATCCAATATCCGAGAAAACAACCGATCAACCCACCCAAGACGCCCACGGCCAGGCCGAACTTCAGGAAATGGGTGAACACCTGGCGGTCGGAGTACCCCAAGGCCTTGAGCGTGCCCACGGTGGTTCGTTGCTGATCGACTAACCGCGACAGCAGAACGTTTAGCACGGCGGCCGCCACGGCCAGAAAGATCATGGGCATCACCACGGCGAACGCCCGCAGGCCCTCGATCTCTTGCGTCAGGTACTTGTTCGAGGCCTGATCGGCGAGCGGCGTGACGGTGGCCACGCCGTACGGGGCCAGCATTCGTTCGATCCGCTGCAAGAGTGCCTTGGGCCGCTCGCGAACGGTTGGGGCCAGTTTGCCGGAGACCTGATTGGCCGCGCCGTCGAAGTCGAACACGTCCTCGGCGTATGATTGCTTGACGTAGAAAGCTCCGTAACGCTTGGGGTCGGGCGTCAACGCGCCGGGGCCGAGCATGTAGACGAACTCGCTGCTGATCGCGGTGCCCACCACGTGCAACTCCTGCCGTCGGTTGTTCAGCAGCAAGTGGATGCGGCTTCCCGGCCGCAGGGCGTGCTTCTCGGCAAAGGCTTCGCTGACGATGACCTCGTTTTCGCGCGTGTCGCTGAAGTAACCGCCCCATTTCATGACGATGTCGTTTATCGTCGCCTCTTCCCGGTCGGGCAGGGAAATCACCGTGCCGTTGAGTGGTTCCTCCACGTCGGCGATGTCGACCGTGGCTTGGAATTGTATGCGGGGACGAATCTCGGTAACGCCCGGAAGATCGGCCACGGCCGCCAACTCGGCCACGGGCACCTTCTTCAGGTCGATCGTGAAATCGGCCATGCGGCATTGGGCGTAGTAGCGTTTCTTCGCCTCGTTCAGGTTGTTGTAGGCGGAACCCATCGCCACCAGACAGGCCACGCCGACGACGATGATGCCGGTGATGGCCGAGATCATGCCCCACTGGGCCCTCAACTCACGCGCGAGTTTGCGATCCAACACGCTCACCAGACGATCTCCTCCGGCGGGATGGGCTGTTCGTTCACGCGAACTTCGACCACTTGTCCGCTACGCAGGCGGATGATCCGGTCGGCGGCCTGGGCGATGGCTCCGTTGTGGGTGATAAGCACGATGGTGGTGCCCAAACGTTTCTTCAAATCGACCAGCAAACGCAGGACGCGCTTGCCCGTGTTGAAATCCAAGGCCCCGGTCGGTTCGTCGCACAACAGCAGTTGCGGCCGCTTGGCCAACGCCCGGGCGATTGAAACGCGTTGTTGCTCGCCGCCGGAGAGTTGCGAGGGGAAGTGGTCCATGCGGTCTTCCAGGCCGACCAACTGAAGGGCCTCGACCTCGTCCATCGGATCGCGGCACATCTCGGTCGAAACCATCACGTTTTCCCGGGCCGAGAGATTCGACACGAGGTTGTAGAACTGAAAGACGAAGCCGACCGTATCGCGGCGGTATTGCGTAAGCTGTCGAGTCGTGAACTGGCTGAGCTTTTCCCGCTCGAACCAGACGTCGCCGGCGGTGGGCGTGTCGAGCCCTCCGGCGATATTGAGAATCGTCGATTTCCCCGACCCGCTGGGCCCGACCAGAGCCAGCAACTCGCCGCGAATCATCTCCAGCGAAACATCGTCCAACGCGCGAACGGCCACCTCGCCCATCTGAAACGTCTTGTCGACGTTCTTCAGACGCAACAGAGCACCGTCAATTTCCGGGGAGGGATCGCTTGGCATGATACGTCGGTGGTTAGGGAGTTGCTGGATTGTGAAGCGGGTAACCCATGTTCTTGAACCTGGGTCGCGCGGCGGCAAGAGGCATCGAGCGCCGCGTAGTTTTGTCAAACGGCATGACCACTTCGTTTGACTACCCGGCCACGAGGCCTCTAGTGCTTCGCACCTCGATTCGAGAATCGAGGCTACCCAAGTTTTTGGCGTTACTCTGGTCGCGAGCTACTTCCGCTTCAGCGAAAGGCGACAATGGGCACTATAAAACATAACCCACGGCCTGCTGACTCGCTGGGGTTTTTCCGTTACAATCGGCAGTATACACGAAACGGGAGGTTCAAGACCATGGTATTTCAACGCGAAATCAGCTTCCACACCAGCGGCCATCGAGATATGCACGACATCACCGACGAGGTCGGCTCGTTGGTCGACGAATCGGGCGTGAGAACCGGCATCGCGGCCGTGTTCTCCGTCGGCAGCACCTCGGCCGTCAGCGTCGTCGAGTTCGAATCGGGCTTGATCCGCGACGTGCCCGAGATGTTCGACCGCCTTCTGCCGCCTAGTCGGGATTACGGCCACGAGCAAGCATGGCACGACGGCAACGGCCATTCGCATCTGCAAGCCACGCTGCTGGGCCCCTCGCTAACGGTGCCCATCACCGACGGCCGACTGGTCCTGGGCACCTGGCAGCAGATATTCCACCTCGAATGCGATATCAAGCCTCGTGATCGACGGGTGGTGGTTACGATTCTTGGTGAGTAGACCGTAATGGCGGAAGCCCATGGAAGAGCCAGTATAACGATTTGCTTCCATTTCCCCTGGGAAAGTGATACACTATTGTCACACGACCGTTCTTCCCCACACCACAATTCCCACCGACAAGGAGACTCCCATGTCCTACAAACGTTGCTTCATCGCTCTTACTATGTGGATGGTGATTGCCGCGGTGGCCAGTGCCGCTCCCCCACTCAAAGCTCTGATTATCGACGGGCAGAACAACCACCGCTGGCAAGGCACCACGCCCGGGCTGAAGTCGTTGCTGGAGGAAACCAAGCTGTTCAAGGTCGACGTGGTCACCACGCCGCCGCGAGGCGAGGACAACAGCGGCTTCGCGCCGAAGTTCTGTGACTACGACGTGCTCGTGATGAACTACACGGGCGACTCCTGGCCAGAGAAGACCAACGAAGCGTTCGAGAAGTACGTATCCGAAGGCGGCGGGCTGGTTATCTTTCACGCCGCCGACAACGCATTTCCAAAATGGCCCGAGTTCAACGAAATGATCGGTCTCGGCGGTTGGGGCGGCCGAACCGAGAAGGACGGCCCGTATGTGTATTGGCAGGACGGCAAGATCGTTCGCGACATGACCCCCGGCCGCGGCGGCACGCACGGCCCGCAGCACGCATTCCAGATCATCGTCCGCGAGAAGGATCATCCGATCACGAAGGGGCTTCCCGAGAAGTTCACGCACTCGCCCGACGAGTTGTACAGCAAGCTTCGCGGCCCGGCGAAGAACATGACGGTCCTGGCCACGGCCTTCGCCGATCCGGCCAAGCGAGGCACGGGCAAGCACGAGCCGATCCTGATGACGATCGACTACGGCAAGGGCCGCGTCTTCCACACCGTGCTGGGCCACGCCGACGTGCAGCTTAAGAGCGTCGCCTTCATCGCCACCTACCAACGCGGCACCGAGTGGGCCGCCACCGGCAAGGTAACGCAAGAAGTGCCCAAGGATTTCCCCGGCCCGGATGAACCAAGCGTGCGCGAGTAAGACAGTCGTTCAACGGTTTGCATGATGCCTTGGGTAGCCCCGATGTTTGAATCGGGGTCGCGTAACGACCAGAGGCTCCGTTCGCCGCGCTGTTCCGCCGGAAGGCTATGTCGAAACGTTATACAGACCGCACACAAGGCCTCTTGTCGCTGCGCGACCCAGGTTGCGAGAACCTGGGCTACCCGATTGGAAGAGGCGTTAACAGGGACTAACATGCCCACGCAAGCGTGGAGCATGGCACCCAGTATATCGTCTCGTGGAATTCTACAACCCCAACGTCGGCCATGCCGCCAGCAGGGCGATGCCGGCGGCCAGGGGGAAGAGGAAGAGGATGCTGATCTGAATCAGCAGGCGGCGGCCGCCGATTACGCCCGCCAGACCGGCCTTGAATATCAAATTGGCCATGGCCGCGACCACTATCAGCCGCCAGCCTTCGGTTGCCAATAGTTTTCCGTCCTCGACCATCCGCGCGGTGGACAGCGTTATGGCATCCATGTCGGTGGTGCCTGAAAGGGCGGCAACCGCGTAGAGGCCTTCGCCTGGCAGGTATCGCTTGGCCGCGGCCAAGGCGAACAGCACCAACGCGTACATCAGCCCGAAAACGATGGCCGATTTCATGTGCGTGGGGTTCTCTTGCTCCGGCATCTTGGCCGGTTGGCGACGAACGCGGAACCACAGCGCCAAGCCCGGGATCAAAGTGCATACGGCCAAAATAATTACCGGCGGAGCCGCCTGGCGAAGAAACTCGCGATTGACAACCGCAACTTCCACAAGCACGCGAACGTAAACGATGGTCGAGGCGATCATTATCACGATGGACGCCACCCGGGCGGGGAAATGCTCGGTTCTCGCCTGCCGCGAATAGCTGACCGTCGTCGCAGTGCTGGAAATGGCGCCGCCAAGGAACCCGCCCAGCATGATGCCCGCGTCGCGACCGAAGAACTTGTATACGATGTAGCCGCCCAACCCCATGCCGACGATCAACACGACCATCAGCCAGGTCTCGAAGGGGTTGAAGACGCTCAGCGGGCCGAATTCCTTGTTGGGCAAAACAGGCAGGATGATGCAGGTTATCAGAACAAACTGCATGATCGCCTTGAGGTCTTCGTCGCCCAGCTTCTCGGCAACCCGGTGCATCTCCGGCTTGAACTGCAGAAGCACGGCAACGCCGCCGCCGACGGCCACGGCCACCGCCATCGGCCCCACGACCAGAAACGCTCCCACCGCGTACATCAGTAGCATTGCAACGTCGGTCGTGATGCCCACGTCTGGGTCTTCCTGGCGGAACTTGGGCAGATGGCCCATCACCAAGACAGCCACGATCCCCAGAGCCCCGGCCGCCACGATCCATCCGCCCACCTCGACGGCCAACAGAGCCGAGACGGTCCCCAGCACGGTAATCAGGGGAAACGTGCGCACGCCAGCCATGGTGGCGGTGGCCCGTTCTCGCTGCAAACCGACTAGCAAGCCCAAGAGCAGGGCGACGCCAAGTTGCTGAAAGATGTCTGGGGTAGGGGGCATATTGCCGAGTCCCTCTTCTCGTTGTAACCGTCAGTACCGGAAGCCCTTCCGCGACGAGCGAAAATGCACATCCACACATGAATTGTAGCACGGTAAAAAGCGAGCAACTACTCCTTTTGGCGGGTGCTGAAGTGTCGCAACTACAAAGGAAAGGCGCAAAAGGACAGGCATATTCCTGTGTATGCCCGCGACTTTGTGTCAGGCTGGCGAAGCCACGTTGGCTGCGATGTTTCGGTGGCTCTCGATATCTGGAATTGTGGTCGATATTGCTATGGACACGTGGGCCCGGTTCTGCGACACTTCCGCCCTCTTTTCCCGATTTAGAGCGGTTCAACGAAAGATATGGCGGCATTTCGTCAATGAAAAGCCTGCCACACTCCGCCGAGACCGCTAGAGTCCGGTTCGACCCGAACTAGAAGAACGAGGGCCGATATGGCACGTTCCAATTCAATCCGAATGCCGTGGTACGGCGGATGTTTGGCGACAGGTTTGGTCGTCTGTTGTGCAACTTTCAGCGGTTGCTGCAATTTGGCCCCGGTGAGCGATAGCTTCATGGACTACGACCGGCCGAGTTGGACGGAGGAAATTGCGCCGCCGGACCACAGCGGCGAATACTTCGGCGCCAGCAACAGAGCCCGCCAGATTGAACGAAACGTAACTCGCTGAGACCGGCCAAGGCATCCACTGGCGGCTCAACCACCGCCCGTCACCGCTGGGGTGTCCGGTAGCGACTGCCCCCTCTCTTCGCCCGAAGATATTCTCTTGCCGGGTGGTTCTTCGTTCCAGGTTCCGGTTTGTCATCTTCCGCTTGGGGTGGTAGACTGCATCAGTGAGACATCAACCTTGGAGCCGCCATGTCCAGCATATCGAATTGCCCCACGTGCAAGCAGGCCGTAACCGTTCCCGAAGGGGCCGGCGGCGACACGAAAGTGCGTTGTCCTTTCTGCAACTCGCAGGCTCCGCTGAGCGACATTTTGGACCAAGACCCGCCGCCGTCGCTGATTCCCGTCGAACCAAGCGGCGAAAAGGACACCGAGCAGTCGCCGACGATGGCGCTACCTCCATCGCTGGATACGGACAAGGCGCCGGCCGAGGACGAACCGGCCACGCCTACCGTCACCGCCAAGGCTATCGCCGAAGAGGAGCCGGATTCCGTCTCCGTCGCGCTTCCGCCGACACTCGAAGCGAGCGATGCGTCGGCAAGCGAGCCGGCCATCGATTCGGTGGGCGAATCGACAACCGTGGAAGAGGCCATCCCTTTCAAAGCCGCTGCCGAGGACAAACAACCGGCGGACGAATCGGCTGCGACCGACTTCACCGACACGGGCGCCGCTTCGACCGAGAAAGAATCCTTCTCGACCGATGCCGTCTCGGCCGGCGTTGCTTCGGCCAAACCTCGCCCCAAGCGAAAACAGAAGGGCGCGGGAAGGCAAATGATCGAAGCCATCGTGGGTGGGTTCGGCGGACTGCTTATCGCGTATTATCTGGTCATGTGGTTCGGCGGAGACCTTTTCAATCTTCCCAGGCTGCCGTTGCCTTTCTTGCCGCCCGCGGCGGAAGTCACTGACGCCGCCGGCGATACCAAGCAAGCCACGCCTCCAGACACAACAGAAGAACATCGGCGCCCCACGCCACCGAGGCAACCGCCAAAGCGAGAACCGGTCGTTGCCGAGAAGAAGCCCGAGCCGGAGACCGAGGAAATCAAGCCGCTTACCGATGAGGAACCGGTGTCGATGGGCGATTCCCTTCCGGCCGATTACGTCGGCCCGCGCAACTCACCCCGGCTCTCCTCGCTCGACTTGGGCCAAGCTCTTCGCGCAGCCGACCAGGCTCTAAAGGGTCCCCAGGCGAACGGCAATGTAACGCAGAAGGCTTATTCGTTGCTTTGCGAGGCAGCGCGGGCCGACGCTTTCGCGAACAACGAAGCGGGCGACCCCCAGCATGTCCACCGAAAGCTGGCCGCCGGCAACATGCTTCGCAACTTGGGCCGCGACGCCACCAAGTTGTCGCAGATATGGGACCTGGCCGCCGCCGAGTTAAAGGCCGAGGGCGGTCCACAAGGCGGCATCGTCTTCGCCGGAACTGTCGGCACCGTAAGCAGCAAGGACAAGCTTCACGCGGCGGTGATCAAGCCCACGGGCTACTCCGCTCCGTTGGTCGTGCTAAGCGACAAGCCCCTGCCGATGAAGAACGGCGACGAGATCATCATGTTCGGCAGCATCGTGAAGGAGCCCTCGAAGAACATCGTCGGCTACAGCGGCACTATGCCGATGGTCATCTGGGCCGGGAGTTCGGCGAAGGTTAAATAGTTCCTGTTGATAATACTCGGGTGCCATGTCCCACGCTTGCGTGGGCATGCCCGAAGCAAGACGAAAACTGCTTCACATGCCCACGCAAGCGTGGAGCATGGCACCCATTGGCCTTTTGGGAAACGGGAACTAAATAGTTCCTGATTCCCAATTCGACAATGGGTGCCGGTTCTCGCGCTTTCGCGGACGTGCGTTCCGGCCATAGTCCTGCCTTCAGGCGGTCTGTGCCGTCATTGCCCGGCAGGAACCCGCCTCTGCTCAGTTCGATTCCGCCTAAAGGCGGCGCTACTAACGGGTCGGGCCGGTATCAAACCGGCCGCCTACTGCTCGGCCGGTTTCGTGTTGAACGGCGACGCGGGCAGACCTTCTTTGTTGCACAGGCCGACCACGCAGGGCTCTTCGGTCAGATGAATGTATCGAACGTGTTGGGGCGTTACACCCTCGGCCATGACCTCGACCGTTTCGCCCACGACTTTCGCGGCGGCCGCGACCCATTTTCCGTCGGCGCCGAGGACTTCGAAGTACTTCAGTTCGTCGTCGCCGTCGGGGTTTTGCAGCCCGCCGCCGACGTGGTCGAAACCGAGCACGGCCTTGTTGCCCTCGATCTTCATGTCCTTAAGCAGCGGCCCACTGTAGACGAGGTCCTTGCCGTACGACTTGGCCAATGCCCAGAGTGCCAGCCGCTCGCCGGAGGCCGTCTTGTCCACCGGGTGCAGGCGGTAGCCCTTGTCGTAATAGACGACCATGCCGTAGCCGGGCACGGTGTCCAAGGCTCGTCGCGAAGCGTCGCGAAGGATGGGCCAATGCTCGCCGCCGTCCTGGACGGGAATCTGCACCGACAAGAGCCAGAAATCATCTCCCCGGCGGAAGGCCTTTCGCCAGGCCGCGATGAAATGCGGCAACATGTACTGATAATTCCAGGCCGTTCCCATCTTCGCGTTCCGCTCGCCCTGATACCAGATCATTCCCCGCGCGGCCATCGGGATAAGCGGCTCGACGAATCGCTTCCAATAGGCGCCCGCGCCGCCGATCGGTTCGATGCCGATTTCCTTGGCACACTCGGCCACGCACTGCTCGGGCATCCAGGTTTCGATCGGCGTTCCCCCGACCGAGCGAATCACCAATCCCACGGGCACCCCCAGGTCCTTTTGCAACTTCTTGCCGAAGTGATAAGCGGTTGCCGAACAGCCGGGCCGGGTCTTCGCATCGAGAGATTGCCAGACCATGCCGTTTCCGCGGCCGTTGTAGCGAAGCAGGGGGAACTCGGCGTCGCCTTCGCGCTGGTTGCTCTTATCGCTCGCCATGCGCCAGGCCATGTTCGATTGGCCCGAGCAAAGCCACACTTCACCGACCAGAACGCCGGAGATTGTCGTATCGTTGATCTTCAGTTCGGCCGGTTCGGCGGAAGTCTCAAGCGGATCGAGTTCGACCATCCACTTGCCGTCGGCCACGGTGGTCGTCTTCGTTTGTCCGACAAAACTGACGGTAACCTCTTCGCCATCGGTCCCGGTTCCCCACACCGGCACGGGCATATCCCGCTGCAAGACCATGTTGTCGGAGAAGACGGTGAC
>Ga0180432_10005624_pt1 | contig 16579 bp, 8 predicted proteins | sample SS_ome_10_FD_132414 | JGI IMG/M metagenome (GOLD analysis project Ga0180432, IMG submission 132414) | Hypersaline lake sediment archaeal communities from the Salton Sea, California, USA - SS_1_MS_2 metaG | ecosystem: Environmental > Aquatic > Non-marine Saline and Alkaline > Hypersaline >... | reverse complement strand
GAAATCCCAAATCGGGGAAAAATAGTTTTAGGAAATTCTATTATGCGAAGAAATTACGGTCTTTTCTTACTTGTTTCAGTTGCATTACTGTCCGGTTCGTTTACGCAGGCTAAACCTGCCCCGCACACGGACCTTTCCACTGCCATACACCAGCTCGCAGAACATATTAACAAGACATCGACTTTAGAGGCAGATCAGATCAACCAACAAGCTGCGATCATCCGGCAGAACATCGATCAGATCGGGCGGACATCCGAAATCATTAGCGAGGCCCTGGATTTAGTAGCGTCCTATGAAGCCTCAGCCGGGCCGCTGTTTATGAACGATACGACGCGGGGCGGATTCCCGAGAAAGCCGGCCGGCGGGCTTGAACTTGATCGTGCGATGTTTGCTGTTCAGCAGGGGCTTATTGATCATGCCTTCACGCCCGGCAATCTTAAGACGTTCAGGAAGGTTCTCAATGGCGCTGCATTTAAGACGTCCTCGTATTTCCCCGGGGGTGTTGACACCCCTGTTGATCCAACAACCGTCTATGAGGTGAGGATAAACGCCTCGCAGCCGGCCTGCTGGGGAATTCCGGTCATGGATAATGAAAAGCCGGCACGACGTCCGACGGGTTGTTACCTCGCGCCCGGAAGTATTGCCGAAGTGATCGTTCCTCGGTCGATGGTTGGTAGAGGATTTAGTATTCGTGTTGGAGCGCATTCATGGGATTTAAGGAAGAAACCCAAAGTTGCCCGACTGGACCGTGTGTCGATTGTATATCCTATTGAAGAAACTCATACGCCTATCGCCAATCCATTGGGCGGGGGGATTTACATTGAGGTGCCTTATCTGGCGGATGCAGGGATTGTGAAGGTACAAATCGAGAACGCCGTCCGGTCTCCTTTCTTCTCTGCCAGACATTTCGATAAGACAACACGTCAGCAGTGGCGGACGATCGAGCGTCATCATCCCGGTCCCTGGGCGGACTTTGAATCCGATAAGTTCATGATGCAGGTGCCCACCCAATGGATCTACAATTACGATGATCCGGTTACTCTGATGCGGGACTGGGATGAGTCCCTGGATATTGTTTCCGAACTCTTTGGCCTGCCGCTTGTGCGACCCAAGACCGTATTGTATCTACAGGTGGATGTTATCTTTAGAGGAAGTGCCAATTTTCCTGGATATCCCCAATCGAATTTCCGCTATAATCCCAACAAGATGGAAAATGGACATAGTGAACACTGGTTGCTCAAAGGCCCGCAGTCTGCCGGCCAGACCATCTTTCACGAGTCGGGCCATGCTCATTTATTTACAAAATTCAGAGGTGAAGTCGAAGCAGTGGTCAACGTGCCCTATGTGGCAGTGCTGAACAAAGGCTTTGGCGTGGACCTTGATACGGCATTCGGAAGATCATTCGGTAAGCCCTATGTCTCACTGGATCAGGCGGCCATTATGTGGATGGTCACTGAGAATTTCCGAAAAGGAAATCCGATGGACATTTCCAATAGCCCTGCCAATGAAGTGAGATATCAGCACCGGGGCTACGGCAAATACGTAGAGATCGCCAAACTCTTTGGCTGGAAGGCCCTCGGGGACTTCTGGCATTCAGTGAATCAGGACTGCCTCAAGGGAATTAAATATCCCCGCAACTCCGATCCCACGGATAGCCGCATATTAAGGATGTCCGGAACAGCAGGTGCGGATCTCAGACCGTTGATTCACTTCTGGGGCATTCACCCTGATGACAATGAGGCCCTGAAGCAAGCAATGAAAAAAGAGGGGCTTAAACCGTCCCCACTGATCTATGATCGGCTGATCCATTACAAGACGCTCATCCCGATGAATAATGCCGAGTTTGCCGGCCACGCCAAGATCGTCAATCCCAGAGTCATCCGTAAAGGAAGAAACCCGCTCTATGGTGAGGGCTGGTATTATACATGGCTGCCGAAGTATGAAGCATCTCACGGTGTCGCGGCCCAGGCCGCATTACAGAAGATCATTAATATTTATTTTCCTAAAGGCCGTCCCACAGACTAATCAAACGGAGAATTGAACCATGCTGACAAAAAACCGAAATCAGCCCCTTTTCATCCTGGCCGCTCTGGTGATCCTTGTTCTTCCCGCTACTGCACGTCCGTTGCCCGGTCCGGACGCGCGGGCACCCGATTCGAGCAAACCGGTCAAGGTCTTCATCCTGGCCGGTCAATCCAATATGCAGGGGCATGCCGCTGTTTCGACGATCGACTACATCGGCGACGATCCGAACACGGCTCCCATGCTGGAAGAGATGCGAGACAGAGATGGCACCTTTCGCCTCGTCAAAGACACCTGGATCTCATACCTTACCCGCGGCCGGGGCACGCCCAATGGCGAAGGTATTGGGCAACTGACTGCCGGTTTCGGGGCGCGAAGAGATCCAACAAAAGACGGTGGCAAGATCGGACCGGAATTTACCTTCGGCATTTACATGCAGAAATCACTCCGGCAACCTATCTTGATTATCAAGACGGCCTGGGGCGGCAAGTCATTGCATACGGATTTCCGTCCGCCCTCAGCAGGACCATATGCGTTTAATGAATCTGAGATTGCTTCGATGAAAAAACGCGGCCGAAACATGGAAGAAGAGCGTGCCCAAAAGACGGCCGCAACCGGTGCCTACTACCGGCTCATGATCGAGCATGTGAAATACGTGCTCAGCGATATTAAACGCGTCTATCCTGACTACGACGAAGACCAGGGCTATGAGGTCGGGGGCTTCGTCTGGTTCCAGGGATGGAACGACGTGGTGAACAGCGGGGTCTATCCCAGACGCGGGCAGCCCGGTGGCTATGACAAATACTCGGAATGGCTGGCCATGCTGATTCGTGATGTGCGCAGAGAGTTACGCGCGCCGGACATGCCCTTTGTCATTGGTGTCCTCGGCACGAACGGACCGATCGAAAACGTTGAACAGCGATATCGGGCCATTCATGGTACCTTTCGCCAGGCCACGGCTGCCCCCGCCGCTCTAGCGGAATTCCAGGGCAATGTCATTGCCGTGCCCACCGCCCCTTATTGGGACATGACGCTCGATGGCATTGCCAAAAAGCGCAACCTGCTGAATCAACGTAAACGGTGGCTGGAGAACAGGGTCAAGCAGGGCGAAGTCGCGCAGGACGAGGTTGCCACCGAATTGGCCGAAATCGAGGCCGAGCTGGCATCTCCCGGAGACAGCGCGATATGGGAACGCGGGGCCTCAAATGCAGCCTACCATTATCTTGGCTGTGCCAAGACCATGGCCCTGATCGGGAAGGCATTTGCCGAGGCGATGTTGGAACTGCAGGCTCGCCGGCGATTGCACAGTCTATCGCGGTATCTTGACTCGGTGGCCTTGGCTCCCGAGACGGCGTTGGATGGAGAACTGCTCGAGAGGTTACTTCCGGGAAATGCTCAATGAAACGACGCACATTCCTCAAAATCACCGGTAGCACAATAACACTGTCGCCCCGGCTCGAACAGTGGGTCAGCGCGGCAGGGGATAGCGGCGCGCATGGTGGCGTTTCTGACGATAGTGCGAATGCCAACATTCGCTCTCTGTTTGAATCGAATAGCGAAGAAGTTTTAGCCCTTACCGAGGCCGTCTTTCACAAGTGCATCCTCGAGAAGATCATGCCGCCAACGCCGCCATTGAGGCATACTTGGATTGTCCCCGGAGGACCGTACTATAAGGGCCAATGGATCTGGGATACGATGTTCGTGGTCGATTTGTTGAGCATTTTGCCCGGCAAGAAAAAGGTGATCCGCGACATCTTCCAAAACTACTGGGACTTCCAGGATCGCTGGAACCGGACAATGCCCGACTATGCGCACGATATGATTACCGTCGCAATCAAGACCGCACCTCAGGAGGTTCGACAGTTTTCACAGATACCGATCCTGGCCTGGGGGGTTGAGCGTGTATATCGTCGCAATGGCGATAGGCAACTTCTCAAGGAATGCTTAGATCGGCTCGAACGGTTTCACGACTGGTACTGGCGTGAGCGGGATGTGACCAATATCGGATTGATCACGGTGGGTTCATACAGCGGGAAACTGCAACATGCACGCTGGGAAACGTTCGACTACGAGTGCAATATGGACGGTCTCAAACTGACGAAGCATCCATCGCGCAAAGGTCCCGCCGAAGGCGCGTGGTATGGCGACATCTGTGTCACGGGGAACACGTCCTACCTCATCATGGGTGAACGCAGTCTCGCCCGTTTGGCCGGGATCGTCGGAGACCGGCAGATGGCGGCGAGGAGAAAGCGACGGATTGACAAGGCTGTCCAGGCGATGCGCGACCACATGTGGGACGAGAAGGCAGGAACGTTTCTGTCAGTCAAACGTGATACGATGCGAAAGACACCAGTGGCCACTATCGGTAGCTGGATTCCGCTGACAGCGGGCGTTCCCACCAAGGCCATGGCAAACCGCATGGCCGAAGTGCTCGCCACTGATGCCTGGCAGACGCCGCTTCCGGTCCCGACGGTCGATCGCACGGATCCGCGATGGAAATCTAATGGCTTTTGGCGCGGAGACGTCTGGCCCTCGACGAACTACCAAATCGCTCGAGGTCTGGCCGACTATGGACACAAGATTCTCGCGGCCGACATCGCCGACAAGACCATCGCCAACGCGATTAAAAACGGCATCAACGAACATTACGACTCCATCTCGGGCAAGCCCATCGGCGTCAAGGATTACTGCATGAGCTGTACGCTGGTGACTATGATGCTCGATGGCCTTACGAAAAAATACAAAGTGACGCTTCGCGACGGACCTCGCGCACAGTAATTACGAAAGTAACGTAGAGCACATAACAAGATGACTCTGCATTCAAGCGGCTTTTGTTCCCCAGACGGAGCCGGATGCAGAGCTGTTGAAACAACTATTTCAGGAAAAGGTCTATGAGAAAACTACTTACACATTCAATCATGTTAATCCTGGTTGGGGCTGTTTGGGTTCCCGCTGCGGCTCAACAAACGGAACACACATGGGAACCAGATTCATCTGACCGCGTGTCAAAACCCATCCGGATCGACCGGTTGCGCTGTGAATACCGGGACCGGCCGCTGGGTATGGATCATCCGGCCCCCCGGTTGAGCTGGGTGCTTGAATCTTACGGGCGCGGGCAAAAGCAAACTGCTTATCGTGTTTTAGTTGCGCGCAGTATGAAAGCCCTGCGCGTCGGTCGCGGCGATCTCTGGGACAGTGGTAAAGTAGCATCAAGCCAAAGCGTGAATGTCGTGTACGCAGGGGACACGCTCGTTTCCGGCCAGCGCTGTTTCTGGAAGGTCAAGGTCTGGGGCCGGGATGGCGTGCCTTCCGATTGGAGCGATTCTTCGTTTTGGGAGATGGGATTACTGAAGACCCGTGACTGGCAGGGACGTTGGATTAACGATGGAAAACCGTTGCCGGAAAAGGATGCGGACTTCTATCGTGATGATCCCGCCCCTTTGTTCCGCAAGGAATTCAAAGTGTCCGGACCGGTTCGAAGCGCGCGACTCTACATCAGCGCGTTGGGGTATGTTCACGCGCGGTTGAACGGATGCGCGGTCGGCGATCATCACCTGGAGCCGCTCTGGACCCTCCCGAATAAGCGGGTGTTTTACAGTGTCCACGATGTGAGCCAAAACCTTGAGCAGGGCGACAATTGCCTGGGCGTCACCCTGGGTAACGGCTGGTACAATCCCTTGCCCCTGCGTATGTGGGGGCGCGTCAATTTACGCCAGCGCCTGCCGGTTGGACGCCCTCAATTCATCGCCCAGCTTCTGATCGAATACGCCGACGGCGCCCGCGAGTTAGTTGTCAGCGATTCGGCGTGGAAAGTCGCTCCGGGGCCGATCCTTAGAAACAGCATCTATCTCGGCGAGAAGGTCGACGCCCGCAAGGCCGTCAAGGGTTGGGACAAGCCGGGTCTGGACGATCGTACGTGGGGCACCGCGCGGATTGCCCCGGCCCCTGAAGGTCCCCTCCAGGCCCAATTCCTGCCGCCCATCAAGGTCACGGCTTCCGTCAAAGCCGTCCGTATGACGGAACCTTCCGATGGCGTGTATATTGTGGATATGGGCCGGAATTTCGGCGGTTGGGCGCGCTTCACATTCAACATTCCCGAGGGGACGGAGATCACGATGCGCTATGGTGAATTGCTGTACGAAGACGGTACGCTCAATCCGATGACCAGCGTGTGCGGTCAGATCAAGCGCAAGAAACCGACCGCAGACGGATCTCCCCCCATCGCCTGGCAGACCGACACCTACATCGCCCGGGGCGGCGGTCCGGAAACATTCACACCCCGCTTCACATTCCACGCCTTCCGCTACGTCGAGATTACCGGTCTGCCAAGCCGCCCCTCGCCGGACGACGTGGAGGGCCTTCGCATGAATGCCGCCGTGGAACCGGTTGGATCGTTCTCCTGCTCCAACGATTTGTTCAATCGCATCCAGACCATGTGCGAATGGACGTTTCTCAGCAATCTGTTCGGCGTCCAATCCGATTGTCCCCACCGGGAACGCTTTGGGTATGGCGGCGACCTGGTCACCACCTCGGACGCCTTCATGCTCAACTACGACATGGCGAATTTCTACGCCAAAGCCGCACGTGACTGGCACGACAGCGCCTTGCCGGACGGCATGCTTACCGACACCGCGCCCTCGGTGGGTATTCAGTATTGTGGCGTGGGATGGGCCATGGCCCACCCGCACCTCCAGGTGCAATTATACCGATATTACGCGGACCGGCGAATCATCGAAGAGCAATACGCCACCAGCAAACGATGGCTGGAACTGGTGCGGAATCAAAACGCCGATCACATCGTCCGGCAGGGGCTTCACGATCATGAGGCCCTGGAGAAGGAAGAATCGCCACCCATGATCACCCCGCTCTATTGCGAGTCTGCGCGCATGCTGTCCCGTTTGACGCGTATTCTCGGGAAAGAAGAAGAGGCTGACCGATACGATCAGTTGGCCGAGAACATCCGGAAAGCGTATGTCGAAAAGTTTCTTACCCCGGGAACCGGCGTGGTGGCTTCAGGGATTCAAAGTGTGCAGGCCTTTGCCCTGTTCTTGAACATGCTGCCGGCCGACGAGCGTCCGGCGGCCCTGGCGCATCTTGTGAAGGACATCGTCGATAAACACAACGGCCATCTGACAACGGGTATCTTCGGCACAAGGTATATGCTGGACGTTCTGAGTCGAGAAGGGCACGCCGAAGTTGTCAACGACATGGTCAATCTCCGAGACTTTCCCGGTTGGGGGGATATGCTGGCCCAAGGCGCCACCACGTTGTGGGAACACTGGAAATTCAGCGATAACACTTTCAGCCATAATCACCCCATGTTCGGCTCCGTCAGCCAATGGTTTTACAACTGGCTGGGCGGCATTGAACCAGACGTCGATGCCGTCGGATTCGATAGATTCACCTTTCAGCCACAATTCCTTGAGGGCTTGGACTGGGTGCGGTGCACGTATCGATCCATCCGCGGCCCGATCGCCTGCGATTGGAAACGCCGGGGCGACCGCGTCGCAATGGATCTCAATGTTCCGGTGAATACGACCGCTACGCTTATTCTACCGACGGTGGGCGCGATCACCGAAAACGGTCGTCCCGCGACATACTCTAAAGGGGTGGAAAATGTCTGCGAACAGAATGGGCGTTTAGAACTCAAATTGGGATCAGGACAGTACCATTTTATATACACACCGTCAGAAGTGATGCAAAATAATTGAGCTAAGAGAAAAGGCGATATGAAGAAGGCATGAATAGAAAATAGAAGAGAAAAAAGTAGAAGCCACCCTGGAGGAACAGCAACGGCGGGTGGTATATCATTGTCTTGTTGATTCGGTGCCTGAGGGCCAACTTTTTCAAGCTACCCGTTCAAAGTCAGTTGCAGTGATCATTGATAATATTCTCAAAACAACAGGGGCCCGTACTCTCGATGGATACGGACCCCTTGAGGTTACCTCTGTTTTCCATTACCGTTTACAGTTGCAATTACTGCCGATACAAACGGATGTCATCAATCAACATTGTGCCTGAACCACCGGCTGACACACCGCCTTTACTGCCCAGACCAATGGCGATCTTATCCACGTTGGTCAGATTGATCCCCTGGTCGGCAAAGGCCTGCAACGCGATACGCCACTCGGTCCATCTGCTGCTGGTTACCGCTGCGGTCTCGTCATAGGCCACTATGGCAGGGACCCCGGCGGTGTTGGAGATTGCTGCATACAGCGGCTCGGCCGCATTGTCCGAGGCCCCTCTGAACCAAAGAGACAATTCCGCAACATTCGCCTGCGTCCAATCCCGCGGCGCCGTCAGCGTCATCGACGTTTCCGAATTCGTTACGCCGGCTTCGTTGACATACGAAAGCGGCATGGATTGGGAGCCGCCATGGACGATCGTCTGCTCAGCATAGGGAGGGAGTAAATTACCCACTTGCGAACCGTTGTCAGGAACGCCGAAGCCGTCGATCCATGTTTGCCAGATGGCTTCGTTGTTCGGATCATCATCCGTATAGCTCTCGAAATCGTCGATCAGGAGATAAGCCCCCGTCGTGAAGAGCCAGAGGGGACCTTGGCCCGTATTGCCCTGGGCATCGACTTCGTCCACGCGCCAATAGTAGGTCGTCTCGGCATCGAGCAATCCGGGATCGTAAGTCTCAGCGCCCAGTGCCTTGGAGCCTTTGTCCTCGGGTGAGCCAATACCGGCTGTGCGCACGGCTTCTTTGTCCGTACCCAAGTAAAGCTGGTGTGAGGCGGCGCTATCCGACGGCGTCCAGCTCAGAATCGCGTTTAGTTGCACGTCGGCAGCGTTATAGGCCGGCTGCGGATTCCCGACCGCACCCGGTGTGGTAAAGCTCCAGATGTCGCCTTTGTGTGTCTCGACGGCGTCAAACTCATCAACCCGCCAATAATAGACCTTCTCCAGTTCAAGCGGACCCGGCTTATAGCTTGCACTGCCAAGCGGAGCGCCTCCGGTGGCATTGTTCACCTCGTCATAGTTATCCCCGAAATAGGCCGTATGGAGAATAGCTCCGAAGCCCGGCGTCCAGGTTAACGTCACATTATTCGGATCGACGAACTCGGCGCCATCGGCCGGATCGGGATTGTAGGCCGTCTTGGGCGGAATCGAAAAGCTCCAAACCGGACCTTTCCACGGACTGTTCGGATCGGCCTCGTTGACCTCGTCGATTCTCCAGTAATAGGTCGTGCCCGGCACCAGACCATCCGGATAGGCAAATCCGGGGAAGCCCGCGATGAACATCGTGGACGCCTGGTTGCCTCGCAAGGTGTCCCCTGCGCCGGTGTCCACGTCGTCGAAGTTGTCACCCAGATACACATCATGCGAGACGGCGAAGTCGCCCGGTGACCAGCTCAGAGTGACCCATGTGTCCGAAACTAAAGCACCGTCGGCCGGACTGGGGCCGCGCGCAAAGGGATACGCAGAAGAACCAGCCGTGTAGAACATCGTGGCGACCTGGTCATCGGTCAGCACCTCGTCATAGAAAGCAAGAGCGTCCATCTTACCATCAAATTTTCTGTTCTCCCCATTCATCCGACCCAGCTTCATTTCAGCTTCAGCGAAAACAATAGGGCCCGCAGTCGGCCAGCTTTCACTGTTGGCGGCCACAAAAGCCGCGTCCACGCTGTCATCCTCCTGGAGGACATTCATGGTGACATCACCGTCGAGATCATGACGCAGAACAAGCAGGATCCAGGTTCCCACCGGCATGTCCCTGGTGTGGATATTCTGTGTGTTTGAGCCATCCTGTCTGGACATAAACTTGAAGTTGTCCGTATCGTCACCACTGTGCGTAAACAGACGAAAGCTGTCCGCCAGACCTCCATCCGCAGCCGAAATGTCAATGAATCGAGTGTGAGCACCCCATGTCACATCCGAGTTAACCCAGAGCGCAATCGAAAAATCCCCGGTGAATCGAAAGTCTTCACTGCTGGCGGCGTCGATAACCGCACCGCCGTCCCCGGCAAAATCAATGCCGGACCCGAATCTCCCGTCAACGTCAAGAGTGTCGCTGCCTCCCAACGTGGCAACGTATTGACCGCTTTGGTCCGTGGCCGTGGTGCCGCTGGTTTCTTCAAAATCCCACCTCGCAACCTCGACGGCGTTGCAGACCTGCGAGATTGCCAAAACAAAAGAAACTAAATAAATTAACTTCTCAAACATGATGGTCCTCCTTCAGATAAGATCGTTGATCATTATTCTGCTTCTGCTACTCCTGAGTACATCTGCACGAGATAGTGGTCCGTAATTTGGCATCACCTCCTTTGTCTATTTCTCGAAATCGCTCGCTGATTGTGATGAACTCACAATGCGTTATTGAGACGGCCAACGGGTCCGTCGTTGATAACGCCTGCCAGATTCTACTATATGAGATTAGGTTGCCTTTTTCAAGAGAAATCCTCAAATCATGGATTGGACCATGGGTACCTAACCGTGCCGCTCATCCCGTTGGTCTCGATTCTTTCACCCTGGATATTAGCCAGAAAATGCCGATCTTTTACCCAGTATGGAATCAACGTGTCCAAAAAAGGAAGAGCTCACAACTCTTTAAGAAAGCTGTAAACTCTTCGACGATATTGGGTGTTTTTGTGACAGTGCCTTTATTTGGCCGTTGCTCGTTGACGCTGTTCACATTGGTATCAAAACTACTTGTAAAATGGCTCTGTCCGGCCGGAAAGCCACGCAATCTCCTCTTGCGAGAGCACCTGGTTATAAATGCGGACCTCATCAATTGACCCGGTGAATCGTCCACTCTTGATGTCGCCACGACAGCCGATACAGACATCCGCGCCCTCCGTGACATTGTAGGTATTCCCTGAGCCGGTATCAATCTTGATGTCTTCTACACCGTCAAGCCAGAGTATGGTCTCCGGATACTGGCACGCGGCACCCTGTACGACGGTCAGAGCAGCGTGGTGCCATTCCCCATCTTTGCAGGTGGTATAACCCTGAAGATTCCCGCCGCCATGCTCGGCGCGCAAGCGCCCATCATTGATGCGGAACGAGAGCCTTTTCTGGGCTTCCTTCGTGCCCCAGCCCACCATGTAGCCGTCTCTATCTGTCTTGAACCAGTTGGCAACAGTGAATGGCTGCTGGACACCAGCTATAGCCGTGATGCCTTTGAAGCCGACTATCTCAACGTAGTCGTCCACCCCGTCGAACTCAATGGCCTGACCAACCTCACCCGTTATAAAGACTGGATCACCTACTGCCGTACCATGAAGGCCATTGCCGGAACTGTCATCGAGATTGCCCTCGAACTCCCAATGACCTGCCAGGCCAGCCGTGTCAGGTTCGATAGGAATGACTAACTCCACGGGCGAATCACTCACACCAAATATCCATATGTCACCTTTTCGGGCTGTACCCCAGGGCTTGACCTCATCGATTCGCCAGTAGTACATCTGGCCTTCTTCAAGGCCTTCCGGCGGTGTATAGCTGTTCGTATCCTGGGGGCCTCGATAAATGCCGGTGGTATCGTAGACATCGGCATCGGCGACAGCGTCTCGGTCCGTACCAAGGTAGATCTCGTGCACCGTGGCCTCCTCTCCCGGTGTCCAGCTTAGCGGCAAGGCCGTCTCTGCGTGCGTGACACATCCATGTGCGGGTCGCGGATTACGGGGCGGCGTCATATCAATCATCATCTCGGATGGGTAGCTTACTTGCTGCCCGTAGTAGCGCATCAGGACCTCTAAGTCAGCCGCGTCCACCACGCCATCCCCCCCGGGCATCGGACCGATATCATACAAGGAACAGTCAGTGCCCCAATAGTCGATCATGATGCACATATCGGCGGAATCGACGATTCCGTCGCCGTTGAAGTCCGTAATAGGAATGATGGGTGCTTGCCAGATGTTATACCAAGCGACACCTCCAGGCCGCTGATGGCAGGAAAGGAAAAGCGTGCTTCCGTCAGGTGAGATATCGGCCCATTCCACATCAGGGGTGTTGATGAATGGGCCGAGATTGACCGGTGCTCCCCAAGTGTCCAAAGTTGTCCTTCGTCTGGTCATCCAGAGATCCCATCTACTGTACTTGCCGGGTCGCGAGGAACTAAAAAGAAGTGTCAGACCATCAGAAGTGATACTGGGCGCGAAATCATCACCTGAGCAGTTGATTGTCCACCCGAGATTCATCGGTATCCCCCAAGGATCAGACGTTGTGGGGCGTGTTGTTACCCACACATCCCAAGCACCTAGTCCACCGGAACGATCAGATTCAAAGAAAAGCGACAGACCATCGCTCGAAATGCAGGGACCCCAAGCGCGGGCCGCACTGTTAACCGTTGAGCCTAAATTCGCCGGGGTTCCCCAGGCGTCATTTATCGATGCCCGCCGTACAAGCCAGAGGTCAGCTTTGCCCTGTCCACCAGAACGATCAGAAGCAAAGTAGAGTTCCAATTCATCGGCAGAGATGCTTGGATCAAAATCCCGGTCCACGCTGTTGACCATTGAACCAAGGTTCATAGCCGGACCCCAGTCATCGGACACGTATGCCCGTGTCGTCATCCATATATCGCTTTCGCCGGATCCGCCGGGCCTCCGAGAATGGAAGAAGAGCGTCAGGCCGTCAGTCGATAGACTCGCGGAACAATTAGTACCTCCTTCATTAACCGTTGTATCCAGTATGACGGGCTCATCAATGATGAAATCAGCCTTTGCTCGCCCGCAGCAAAACACTATCGCGGCCACAATTCCAACTAACATCAACCTCATTCTGCAATCATTCAACCGTTTCATTTTGCGTTCCTTTCAACAAAGTTTTGTTTGTCCGGCGTCCACCTGTTCACGCCTCGTTTGTTGTTATTTCCACCAAAAATTTCGGATTCTGCGCAAATTCTGAAAAAAAACTGAAAAATTTTGGCTTAGTTCATAGTTGAAAGGTTCAAGGTTCAGGGTTTAGGGTTGAAAGGTTCGGGATTCACGGTTAAAAATAAGGCTATTCCACTAACCCGGAATGGTGAACCCTGAACTCAGAACCTTGCTGTATTCCACAAAGCGTCGAAATATGGTATGATAGGTCCAATGGGGCTTGTCCTCGCCGTGGCGAATCGATCATGCCTCAAAACAGGAGGAATCCTAAATAATGGGATACGAGCACCAAACGGATATGGGGGGCTTGCGAGAGGCGTTTCTAACGACCCACTGGTCTTTGGTCGAGCATATCCAATCCGAGGACGATAAGGACCGCATGCTGATCGGCTTGTTACTCGATCGGTACTGGAAGCCGGTGTATTGTTTTCTACGCCACAAGCAGTACGATAACGAGCAGGCCAAAGACCTGACCCAGGGCTTTTTTCACGAAGTGGTCTTAAACCAGAATCTGATCCAACGCGCCGATCAAACCAAAGGGCGTTTTCGTACGTTTCTTCTCCATGCGCTGGATCAATATCTGCTCAATGAGAAGCGCAAGCAGGCCACTCAGAAACGACACCCCAAAGGAAAACTCGTTTCTTTCGATGTCATCGATCCCCCGGCGTTGCCCGAAGCGGTATCCCGGTTGAATCCCGAAGATTCCTACAACTATGCCTGGGCGGCGTCGATGCTGGACCAGGTTCTATCTGAGGTGGAGGCCAAGTGTATGGAGGATGGTTTGGGGGTGCACTGGCGCGTTTTTGAGGATAGGATTGTGCAGCCTATTCTAACGGAGACTTCGGCTCCTTCTTTTGCGGATATTTGCCAGACTTACGGGATTGACGATCCGAAGACGGCCGCGAATATGGTCACAACCGTCAAAAGGCGGGTACAAAAGGCTTTGAATCAATTTCTCCTAAATACGGCGACTTCCGATGACGAGATGCAGAAAGAATTTTCTGAAATGGTGCAATTTTTCTCAAAAAGCGCGCAGCATTCCGGATAATTCGTGGATATAGAGGTATGAGTCATAAATCGACATTTGGGGCGAAGCCGGAACAGTTGAAACGACTTCTGACGGCTATCGGGATGGACGAATCGAATCCCGGCGAGCAGAGCAATCAAAAAGCCTCTTCGGCGACGCCAGATAAAAGCCTCGTAGAGCGGGCAGGAACACAGATCGGCCGGTATAAGCTGATTCGTACGCTGGGCGAAGGAGGCATGGGAATTGTGTACTTAGCCGAGCAGCAAGGCTCTATCCGTCGACGCGTGGCGTTGAAGGTCATTAAGCCCGGCATGGATTCCAAGCGGGTTCTGGCTCGCTTCGAGGCCGAGCGCCAGGTGCTGGCGTTACTCGATCACCCGAATATCGCTCATGTCTATGACACCGGGATGACAGAAACCGGGCGGCCCTATTTCGTGATGGAGCACGTTAAGGGCCTGCCCGTGACCGAGCATTGCGACCACTACAAGCTAACCATCACAGAGCGTCTGCGGCTGTTCCAGCAGGTCTGCCAGGCCGTCCAGCACGCCCATCAGAAGGGGATCATCCACCGCGACATTAAACCCTCGAACATTTTGGTCACCATTCACGAAGATCAGGCGATTCCGAAGATTATCGACTTCGGCGTCGCCAAAGCCGTCCTCCAGCCCCTGACCGACCGAACGCTCTATACCGAACAGGGCCAGTTGTTCGGCACGCCGGAATATATGAGCCCCGAGCAGGCGGATATGGCCAGTGAGGATATCGACACGCGTTCGGATATTTACTCTTTAGGTGTTCTGCTCTACGAGCTATTAACGGGTGTATTACCGTTCGATTCCGAGACGCTTCATGGGGGTGGAATCGACCGGATCCGAAAGGTCATTTGCGAAACCGATCCCAAGACACCGAGCACGCGCCTCACCCGATTGGGTGAAGAATCCCAAAAAGTCGCCGAAAACCGCCGGACCGAAATCGGAACTTTAGCCAAACATCTCCGTAAGGAACTCGAATGGATCCCTCTGAAAGCCATGCGCAAAGAACGCTCAGAACGCTATCGATCCGCTTCGGAGTTGGCCGATGATGTGGAAAACTACTTGCAGGGTAATCCCCTGATCGCCGGCCCGGTGACGATAACGTATCGGATCAAGAAATTTGTACGCCGCAACCGAGCACTTGTGGCGGGGATTCTGGCAGTCCTTATTACATCCATCATCGGGACAGTGGTGGCAATGATTTTTGCCATTGGACAAACACGCGCGCGAGACGATGCAGAAGCTGTCGCTGATTTTCTGACACAGGGGGTTTTCCGTTCAGCAGACAAGATTAGAGGACGTGATGCCACGATGATCGACGTTCTCGATGTCTCATCCGAGGACCTTGAGGGCCGCTTCCAGGACCAACCGCTGGTCGAGGAAAGGATCCGCTGGGCGTTGGGTGTCACCTACCGAAAACTTGCCCATTACCGATCGGCCATATCGCACTTCGAGCGTGCCCATGCAATCCATAGAGGACGGCCGCCAGGCAAGCGTTCTTGGGAGGGATTCCCGGCCTACCTGGCACAGGCGTACAACCACGCTGGTGAGTATGGACTGGCAGAAGACCTGTTGGTCGAACTCATAGAAGAAACGCCTGCCAAATGGCAGATCCCGTGGTTCAAGTGTAGCCTCGCCTGTGTGTACAAGAACCAAGGCCGGTATAAAGAGGCCGAGCAATTGATTCTCGAAACGTGGAAACACAATCGGTTCGCAACCCCATCTTGGAGAGAACTTGTGACACATCCCTTCCAGGATCACCTGGCCGAGGTCTATCTGTACCAGGGACGATATGAGGAAGCCGAGCAATTGTACACCGAATTTCTGGAGAAGAACCGTGATGTACGCCAACGCCATGATTTGCTGACGCGAGAGCCCATGACTGGCCTGGCTCACCTGTATATGATCCAGGGGCGGTACGAAGACGCGAACGATCTTCTTACCAGAGCGATGGAGATCGGGCGAATCGCTTCTCGTGGCAGCGAACACCCTGTTACCTTCTTGCACATGAATTGCCTTGCCGTGCTCCGTACCAAGCAGAGTCGTTTTGAAGAGGCAGAGTCTCTCTTCAGCCAAGCATTGGAGGGTAGACAACGCAGGTTAGGTGAAGACCACCCGGCGACATTGGAAACGATCAACGACCTGGGCTTGCTCCGGATCGAACAGAAACGCTACGAGGAAGCAGAAGAGCTCCTGATCAAAGCGCGTGACGGGAGACTGATGAAGCTCGGCCCCGATCACCCATACACGCTGGAGTCGATACTCGAATTGGCCGTGCTGTACAAAAAACAAGGTGATTACGAAAAAGCTGAACCACTCCTTCTCAAAGCCGTCGAAGGCCGCCGCCTTAAACTTGGTAACACTCATCCCAACACAATCAAGTCACTTAAAAATCTTATCGCCCTCTACGAAGCCGGGAACAAGCCGGAACTGTCCGACCAGTGGCGAGCAAAACAGACACAAATTGAAGATTTTGAAGAGTGACTGAACACACTCAAAGTCACCTCTTTCAGAGGATGGAAAAGAACCGCGAGGACCAGGGGACATCGTGTCACTGTTTTGACTCCACACACCCTGATTTTTTCGATTCGAGTCCGAAACGATGTTAATTTTAGGCCAAAGACATAATTTGAAAAGAATCTATCGGCCGTCTTCAATGTACTTGTTTTCAATAAGATAAG
>Ga0180432_10005621_pt1 | contig 16584 bp, 21 predicted proteins | sample SS_ome_10_FD_132414 | JGI IMG/M metagenome (GOLD analysis project Ga0180432, IMG submission 132414) | Hypersaline lake sediment archaeal communities from the Salton Sea, California, USA - SS_1_MS_2 metaG | ecosystem: Environmental > Aquatic > Non-marine Saline and Alkaline > Hypersaline >... | reverse complement strand
TTCCGCGAGCAACGGATAGCCGCCCCTTTTTCTCCAGGCGTAAAATAGCCCTGGCTACCGTTCTGTTTCCAATACCAGCCCCCTCCGATATATCCAGGTGACTCGGATTGAAGCCGGCGTCCAGTAATCGCTTGATTGCTACCAGTACCAGGCTCTCATAATATTCAGGGTTCATGTATCCTCCTATAGCGGTGTCAAGTGACATTAACTATATTATCAGAACTATTAGTATTTGTCAATACTAATAGTAATTATTTTTACTTTTAGTATTGACAATCTCTAATAATGGTGATAAAATAAAAGCCGATGTCACATATCACCGTGACATCGGCTTTCTTTGTAAATTAGTTTAGTTCATTTAGTCAAATACTTTTTTGCCAGGTCTCATTTTTTTTGCCCGGCCCAATTCAACAATATACGCTATCTCCGCTTCGTCTATCAATTTTTTTTGGCCCTCTATCTGCCGTACATCAATCAGGCCTCTCTTGATCCAGCCAGAAACGACAGCGGGAGCAATGCCATATTTTAGACCGGCCTCCGTTATCCCCAACAGTTTGCCACGCAGGTGGTTGAACTTGTCAGGCGTGATGTCTCGTTCAGCCACATAGGCGGCCAGGTCGTCATCATACAGGGCTATTTGTTCATCGCCATTCTGTACCAGCACCACATCAACCCGGCCCTGGTCAATCAATTTATCTAATTCAGTTGCTGTAATTTTTTTGGTTTTCAACGCCTGAGATTTTGTCAGATAGATTTTCATCGGGTTCCCCTTATGAATTGTGCAATTTACGCCAGAGTGTCATCATCAGAACAGATAAAAGGCTATAGTCTGGAAGCCCAGTTACAGGCCGCCAATGAATTTGCGACGGAGCGCGGCTGGTCGGTGGTGGCAGAGTATGTAGAGCCGGGTTTGACGGCCACCAATGACCGGCGGCCCCAGTTCCAGCGAATGATCCGGGACGCGCTGTCTGGTCATTTTGAGGCGGTCATTGTCTACTCATACGACCGGTTCAGTCGCAATATGGAAGATGCTGTGGTTTACAAAGGTCTGTTACGGCGGGACGGTATTCAGGTAGTATCTGTTACAGAGCCGGTTGATCCGGCCTCGCCGCTGGCATTCATCTATGAAGGTATCATAGATTTGTTTGCGGCGTATTATTCGCTGAATTTATCGGCCAAAATTCGGAGCGGATTGGGTAAGGCGATTGAAAACGGACGCTGGCCCTGGAAGACCCCGGTCGGATATGAAAAGGTAGACGGCTGGGTCAGGGTGACAGAGGCCGGGGTTGGTATCCGTCAAGCGTTTGCAGAATTTTCTACTGGTAAATATACACTGTCGGAGTGGACGGAACGGGCCTACCGGGCCGGGCTGCGGAGCCAGAACGGCGGTAAAATAAATATGGCGGGCTGGTCCCGGATATTCCATAACCGGTTTTACATCGGTCGAGTAGCATGGAATGATCTTGATGTGGAGGGCGTACACCAGCCGCTGGTAGACCGGGAAACGTTTGATAAAGTCCAGACGATTTTGGCGGCCAGCAACGGCGGCCAGCCGCAACGGGTTTACCGGAATTATTTGTTACGGGGGCTGGTCTGGTCTATTGACTCTCAGAGTGCGATGGTCGGCGTTACGGCAAAGGGTAAATTCCAGTATTATCGTAGCCGGGAAACGGGCAAAAACGGAAAGCGGCACCATGTCCCGGCCAAAAAATTAGAGAGCCAGGTTTCCATCGTGTTGTCCAGTGTCGCAGCCGCCCCGGCTGATCTGGACCGATTAGATGTTGATGACTCGATGAAATTGGCGTTGCAGGTCAGCCAGGATGTTGGCGCTATTTACCAATTCTTAAAGTCCGATGAACAGCGCCGCGCCTTGTTGGATTTAGTTGTAAGTAAATATGGCCTGAAATGCAGCGAAAATCAAATTGTTGGTGTTGAGCCGAATCCTCCCTTTCGTGTTGAGTTCCAGGATTATGAGTTCGACAAAAAAATAGTGGGGTTCGTCATAGTCGAACCTCACTATTTTTTTGTACCGGCTAACACCACCCTGATTTTAGCTCAGGGTGGTGTTTCATGAAAAAATTATTTAGAATTTTAACCCCGCTGCTGCTGGGTGTTAGCCTGATTATTGTCTCTCTGGCTGTGATTGATACCAATCAGGCCCTGGCTGAGAGTCTCTCCAAACCATCAAAACAAGAATATATCACTGCCACATTTGGCTTTGATAGTGGTACTGACGGATGGATAATCCTGTCAGATGACACTGAATGGGTATCATCCGTTGACTGCTGGTCTGATTACTACGACGGCACCCAATGCGCGGATCCACCATATACCGGCGTGGTCAGATATACTGTTGACCCTGGCAGTGCTGTGGGGTATGTGGATATTTATTACCCCAATTTTGTTTCAATTGATCAACTGGAATTTTGGTGGCACCGAAACACGGTCCAGTATTGGACGCCCTGGGCCAGTGTCTATTATCGCCATTCGGCTGCTGATCCGTGGATAAATATTTTTTCCAATGATTGGGACATGTCCCCGGCGGTTGATTTTTCAGCGATTACCGGCACATATCAGATCAGGGTTATAGCCGGCCAGCACAGCGAACCAGGTAGTTTTATTGACACCGTAGAGCTCTCCAATTGCTTGGGCTGTGATGACGACTCCATTGCCGACCTAACCATAGACTGCCCCAACGTCCCGGACGCAAATTTCAACACCCCGGACACCTGGCTGGCCAATGACCAGGCCACGATCCTGTCCGGGACCGTCACCCTGGAGCCCGGTGGCATTGTCGCCCAGAACCTGACCACCTTCGACTCTAACACCTATTATGATGTAGAGTTCACTGTTACCGACGTTGTGACAGCCACCACGGTAAAGCAGATACTGGGCGCGCTGATGGGCTGGACCCACAATGTTACCGCCACCGGCACCGGCACCTACACCCACATGTTCCAGACCCCCAATTTGGGCGGGCCGTTCAGCTACGCCCTGGAAAACACCGGAGATGGGACCGTTGTTATAGGCTCCGCCTGTTTTTATGAACACGGCACCACCACCAGTGAACTGGTGGGTTGTATCGCCCCCTCGACTACCGCCGGAAAATTTACAGACAGCAGCGGCTGGCAGTGGTTGCGCGGCGCGTCCTGGAACCCGGCCCAGAACGCTTATCTGCCCTTCAACGGCGGCGGCGATACGGACAAGGCCCTGATTATTTCTACCAGTTCCTACAGCCTGCCCACCCTGTCCGCCGGGGAATACCTGCTGATGTCATTCCGGGGCCGGTCAGATAGCAGCGAGATCACCGCCACCGTCGGGGCCATGCTGGCTGATCTGACCCTGACCCCGGTCACCACCGATACTGTCACCCAGTTCTTTGAACTGTTCAGCGTTGATTATGACTACGAGGCCGACATCTCCGCTATGGCCGGGGCTACGGCCACCCTGCATTTTGTCAATTCCGGCAATCCTGATGATCCCACCATTCCCCAGGGCGGCGCATTTTTGGATGATGTCTGTATCTTTGTCTCTGATGACCCGGCTGGGGTGCCGAATCCGCTCTATCTCCCGCCCCCGGATCAGGCCGGCAATTATTGGGACTTTTCCTGTGGCGACATCCCCGGCATATTGAGCGGCTACGGAATCAACGTGGCGCCCCTCTACGAACTGTATATCACGCCGTTCCCCTTCTCATTCTGGGACGTTTCATTTGAAAGTGTCTCTGCCGCGTTCAAACATTTGACCGCCATTCTCTGGGTAGAAATTGTGGACCCGGTTTTGTGTCTGGTGATCAGCCTGTTTGCATACCTGGTCAATTTCTTTGCCTGGGTTCTCAATATTTTTCAGAACTGGTTCTACTGGATTTTGACGTTTGCCCTGGCCGCGATGCAGGCCCTGTCTGACTGGGCCAGCTATGTCTGGGAGATGATGAAGTACGCAGCCTGGCAGGTGGGCTATGCCCTGCTGCTAATCACCGACTGGGCCGGGCTGAGCCTGGCCAACATCATCACCTGGCTGGGTGATACCCTGGCTGTTTACAGCGATTGGCTGGGGATCAGCCTGAACAATATGATGACCTGGCTGGGCGATACCCTGGTTGATCTCTCTGATTGGCTGGGGGCCACCCTCAACACAATGGCGATCTGGTTGGGGGTCAATCTCTCTACATTTTTGCAGTGGGTGGGGGAGGGGCTAACCTGGCTTTGGGAGAATTTGAAAATATTGGCGCCCTGGCTGGCCGCCGATATTGCCAACTGGGTCAGGCGCATATTCAACGAATTTATAGCAGCCTGGAACACGCTGGTTCCTATCCTGAATGCGGTCCACAGCGAGATTGTTGATCTGTTGGTCAGGCTGTGGAATTATCTGGCCGGTTGGCTGAGCACCTACACCGCCCCGGCCCTCACTTCTGTCAGAACCACCGACATCCTGAAAAATTTGATAATATCGTTCATCACGTCCAGCTGGAGTCTGTTCTGGACGCTGATTGAATGGGTCTGGGAAAATACCTTTGCTGTGGTTGATGTGCCCCTGGAATTTTACAACGCCTTTCGCACCGGCATGGCCAGTGACAGCTTTGATTATTTGCTCAGTTGCAGCGGCGATGAATTCTGGTGTCAATTCCTGGCCGGGTTCCAGCTTGTGAATCAGGCCAGCAGCCATACGGTCACCTACCCGATGGTGATTGTGGGAATTATTGTGGCCACAGTGGTTATTCTGTGGCGGGATATTGTGGAATGGGTCTCTATAAAAATATCGTAATTATTGCCGTGCTGGCTCTGGGCCTGTCGCTGGTAGCCGGTTCCACCTCGGTGGAAGCCAGGCCGCTAAGTTACAGTAGCCTGAATAATGGGCTGGTCGCGTTTTGGAAGTTGGATGAGGAAAGCGGCACCCGCTACGACTCTGTTGGTTCTAATCATCTAACGGATAACAACACGGTTGGCCGCGGGGCCGGGGTGGTCGGCAATGCGGCGCGGTTCGTGGCGGCTAATAGTGAGAGTTTATGTATCAGCAGTAGTAATTTCAACGTTGGTAGCGAATTTTCTGTATCATTTTGGTGGTACGGTTCTGGAACGATATTATCAAAATGGGGATATTTGACATCAGAGAGAGAATATAAATTTAGAGAATATGAATCTGCATTTTTGGGATTTTTGTCACCGGATGGATCGGCAATTTATTCTTATGGTTTGGCTCATTCTGTGTCATCTTCTGGATGGAACCATTTTTCAGGGTCATACTCAGGGGGAGTATTGTCTGGGTATATCAATGGTTCTTATTATGATAATTTATCAGAATCTATTTTTAGTGGCACTGTCCCTTTCTGTTTGGGGTCAGATATTAATTCGTATGCATTTTTTAATGGCCTCATCGACTCCGTCGGCTTCTGGAACCGCGCCCTGACCAGCGACGAAATAGCCGCCCTCTATAACGGCGGCCACGGCCAGGAATACCCCTTCCTCGACCCCACTCCCACCCCCAGCCCGACCAATACCCCCACCGGCACCCGCACCCCGACAGCCACTCGCACGGCCACGGCTGCACCGTCTGCCACCAGCACCAGCAGCGGCACCTGTTCGGACTGCTGGCAAACATCCACCCCGCCCCCCGGTGATACACCAGACCCGGATGATCCCTACGACGCCCCGACGGCGATCCCGGTCACCATCCCCAACCCCGGCAATCAGAATGACCCTATCACCCCGATCCCCACACCTGATTTTATTGACGCCCCTGACCCGCTGGCAATCGGCACCTGGACAGTGGCCACCCCGGCCCCCTTCAACCCGGACCCCATCAACACGCCCATCCCGGTGGCCTTCAGCGGCGGTATCTCTCTGACAGATGTCACGTCGCCCACCTACCGGCTGGCTACGCCGGATTACCCCACCGGGGCCATATCATCCACCGAGATGGTTAGCCTGACCACCATCAACACCAGCCTGGCCCTGACCTACAGCACGCCCATGCCGCTCTCTGAGTTTGGCACCATATCCGGCACCGACACTATAACCAATGCCCTGTACGAAACGCAGGCCGGCGCGGTGCTGTCGGACGCGGACGGGTGGCTGGGGCAGATGATGAGCTATACAAACTGGCTCAGTGGGGAGGTGGCCACCCTCCAGGCCACCCGGACGTTTACCATCGCCAGCGCCCCGGAATGGTACGCCCCTGATCTGCCCCGCCCCATGGCCGATGTCGGCTGGACATTTGAGCTTATGCAGGAAGAGGCCTGGGCCGGCGCCCTGGAATACAGTATGACCCAGTGGGCCTGGCTGGGTGGTTATATGGTCTCTCTGCCGTTCCAACTGGTAAAAACGCTCTGGACGTTGGTCCAGTTTTTGGGGCCGTTGGGGCTGTTCATCACCTGGCTGCTGGTAATGTTGCCGATGGTGCTGTTTATCAAATTCTGGGTTTTCATCAAAAATGTCACCATCAGTCTGCTGAACCTGCTGATCAAATTGTTCCGCATGCTGTTGGGGATACTGGATATACTGGGCAAAATTTGGGACGCTATCCCAGGGTTATAACAATGAAACGGATATTTGCTGCAATCACATTATTTTTGACCTTTGCCAGCCCGGCGGCGGCTGCCGGCGGCATCATCCACAACTACGATACCCGGATCACCTACAACCAGGCCATTACCCTGCCCTACGAATTTGAGGCCTACGACATCACCGACGCCGGCGCCGAACAATTGGACGTGGAAATGTGGAGCACCGACATGATAAACCAGATCGGCTCCATCGCCCTGACCCTGTATTCTATTTTGAGCCAGCTTACCATTGTGGGGGCATTTGTGGTGGTGTTGCTGGCTTTGCTGATTGTGTTCTGGCTGTGGCGGTTCGTAACCAGCGAGCCAACCACCAAGAGCATTGATCTATTCCAGGGCGTAGACGCTGGAATAGATGTTTACGAAACCGTAACGGGCGACCAGCGGCAATCACAGAGCTTCCGCCGGGTGAGTCGTAGCCTAAAGCGTGGCTCCCGGTATATCAGGTTTAGGTAGGTAATTATGTACGAAACAAATTTCAGCGGCCCGCCCACTCCGCCCTTCCGGCACCGGCGCGGCGGCCACAGAAAACAGGCCGGTTGTATGGCCAAATTGGGCCAGATACCAACCGGGGCCAAGTTGAAAATATTTGGGATGTTTGTGGGGATGGTGGCCGGCTTTGCCCTGGTCGCCTGGTGGCTGTGGCCGGAACCAAAAGCCAGCCAGGCCGACACCCCCAACCCGGCCACCGAGGCCACCGAGGCGGTGGTGGTCCAGACCCTGGCCCCCCTGACCACCACCACCGACATCCCCACCGCTACCCTGATCCCGACCTCTACTGTTGGCGCGCCAACAGCGCCCACCGTGGCCACCACGCCCAACCTGGCCGCCACGGCCACCTGGCAGGCGATGATCAGCCGGCCCGCCGCCCCTAATCCGGCGGCGAACCCGTTCTTTATCGGCGTAATAACATACGAGAGCGGCTGTGATGTCAGCAATTTGGGATTTACCACCAGCGGCCTGGACGGCAAGCCCTATTATCTGTACCTGAACGCGCCAATGGACCGCGACCCGTTTATGGAGGTAGTCCAGATATCCGGCATTGTCCAGGAATTCGACGGCTGTAATTATCCGGTGATTATGGTGCAGCAGCTGCATTGGTTCGGCGATAAGGGCACCCCCAGCCCCCTGGCCACGCCGCTGGTGGCCACCGACACTCTGACCGGCTCCGTTGCCCATACCAATACCGTTGCTTCACTCTGGGGATCGCTGGCCACACCCCCGGCCACGCCCACCAAACCCTACATCTACACCCCCGGCCAGAAACAGACGACGCCCACCCCCTACCCCACTTACACACCCTACCCCACCACGCCGCCCTATGTGCCACCACAGAAGGAGTTGTTCCCGACCAGCGCCCCGACCAGCACCCGCACCCCGACGACCACCCCGACCGCCACGCCGCTTGCAATCAGCCTGTATGGAAAAATCGAGGCTGTGGCCGGCTGTCCCCAGAGCAATTTTGCTGTGAACGCCAGTGGGAGCAATTATTACATCATTTTTGCCGGGGCTACAATGCCCCCCGGCGATCCGACCCGCTATTTTGCCCTGGTTACGGGCCGATCTGCCACCACCTGTGGCGGGCAGGCCGTCCGGGCCGAATCTATTACCTGGTACGAGGCCACGCCGACGGCCACCCCCACCGGCACCAACACCCCCACCCCAACCATCACCCCCACCGCTACCCAGACGCCCACCCTGACCCCGACCGCTACCATTCCGCCCACGGCCACCGCCACCCTGACCCCCACCGCCACCCTGGAACTGCCCACCGCCACGGCCACCATCACGGCCACCGAGGTTATATCTGGAGAGATGCAATGAACAAATTAGACGCCAATCAGATTTGGACCGCTGCCATACACGATCTGGAATACAGAGTTCCCCCGCCGCTGTTTCAGGCGCTAAGCAAAACGGCGCCAAAAAATCCTGAGTTGAACGGGCGGCTGGAAATAGCCGTAAAAAGCCCCTCAGATCGTGACTGGCTGGGCCGGGTGCTGGATAAGATCACCGCCGCCGTGGCCGATGTGGCCGGGCGCCCGGTGGAGGTGGCCTTTGTGGAGCCGACAGGCGCCACAGAGCAGGCAGAGGCCGGGATGTATGTACGGAGCCGGCGCAAGGCCCGCCGCTATTACATAGACAATGAATTCCTGGACAATGGCTATGCCGCCCACCTGGGCCTGTCGGCGCTGGGAGTTTACAACGTGCTGTGTCGCCGGGCCGACGCCGACAGCCAGCGCTGCTGGCCCGGAATGGGCAGCATTGCCCGCGACCTGGGCATAGATCGGCGCACAGTGCGGGCTGCTGTCCGCCGCCTGGCTGATTACAACTTAATTATTGTAGAACAGCTCCAGGATGAACAGAGCGGCCTGTGGCGATCAAATACCTATACCCTGACCGATTACAGCGAATGGAGAGCGATCTAAGACTTGTGGCAATAATCTACTGGCCAACCTGATTGGCCGGTGGCTTATTTCCGCAAGGAAATAACTGACCGGGGGCGGCGGCCTCCGCGTCAAACAGAATACCTGGGCCTGTACTGACCTCAACCGGCGGCCCGTTACCACAGCCGGTAGAGTCCAATTGGCAGCCGCCGCTGTCGCCCGGACGCTGTGAACTGCCTGCTGTAGCGAGCCGGGGTCCCAGAATGGTCGGCAAGTGGTTTTATCCGTCTCCGTTGCTTCGGCAAGGGAAGGGGTGGAGAGCCTGGCTTAGCCAGCACTCGGTAAAGCGGAACCTGGGCGAGTTTGATCCACCATCCCCACAGTTGTTCTTGGGACGCGTAGCAGGCCTTGTGATAGTCGGATGATGGGACCCATACGGCGAACCGCCGATTAGCATGACAAGACGCGCTCTCCCCTTTATCGCAAGGGGCGAGCGCGTCTTGCTCCTGAGCACCTCCCCACCAGCGTGCCGCCATCCGGCGACGATCCCCCGCTGTTCACTGAGTCTTGTCCTTGAGTCTTGTTCAAATTTGTCATTGGGGTGGGTCAATGAATGACCCACCTGGTACAACCATTGCGCCACGGTGGGTCAATGAATGACCCACTACCGACAATGAATGACCCACCCCCCCTTTTTTGCTGAGATAGAGAGGTGGGTATTTGGTATGATGGGGATAGGCACACAAAGCGGGGGCGCCGGTGGGGTTGACGCTCCTGTTGTTTCGTGTTATAGTGGTTGAAATTGATCAGCCACAAAAGCGCAACGCCGCGGGGGACGACCCCCCAACGGCGCTGCTAACCCCACACCTGCGGACACAGGGATGGGGCTGCGTTTTATTATACACGGAGCGTTTTTATCACGCCAACCGACCCGTGGCGCGGCCCTCTGGCCACAGACAGCGGGGGCCGCTTTTGTGCCATACCAAATATCTGGAGGAATCTCTTGAGCACAAAACAAACCACGGTCAACAGTACCATTACCGTCAAACTTTTTGAACACCACGGCCAGGCCGCCCTGGTCTCCGTAAACGGCCAAATGCCGGAACGTGAGGCTCTGGTTTTGGCCTTGAAGGCAATTAGCCGCTATCTGCTCCGCAAACGGACCCGGACAGTCACCCAGTAAAATGTTTTCAGGCCCCAGGTCGGTTGGGGCCTATTATCACAATGAATCCCAATCATTTTGTCAAAGCCAAAAAAGAATTACACCAGCAGTTCCCGGACCATTTTGATGACCATGGTCAGCCTCCCGCGGGAGCCGAGCAACAAAAAAAGCCGGTTTTATCCGGCTTTCAGGCAGCGGTATTACTGCTGCTGTTTTTTATTCTGTTGACCATCTGGGTGGGAGTTTTTATATTTTGGCGGGTGGGAGCCATTGATCAGGCCCTGGATGTGGCTATCAGCGCCGCGGCCCCGGCTGATCCGCTGCCCGTCGCCGCCCCCAAATTACCAAATAAAATATTCCTGACCAAAAGCGGGCTAACTCTGGGTATCTGGGAGATGGAAACCATCAGCTACAACAGCACCCCGCTGGAATATCGGCTGTCGGTGCAGCCCTACCAGAAGCTGTTCAACATTACCCTGATGGTTTACAACACCTCAGACCAACCCCAACAAATTTACCTGGATGATGTTTTTATCAGGGATGAACGGAACAAAACATACCAGGTTGATCCGGGCCTGGTGGCAGAGTATGGCGGCCAGTACATTACCCCGATCCAACCCGGCGAAACGGTCTATATTCCGCTGGCTTTTCCTCTGCCCACCGGCCTGAACCGGATAGTGTTCCATTACAAGCTGGAAGGGATGTTGAACATCACCCTGCCTGATCCCCGCTAAAATTCCAGCGGATCATCCGGGATTAACTGCCAGGGGTGGCCCCGGTAGGTTTCGTTGCCAAAATTTACGGCCTTTTGCCAATTTTCTCCGCTCACAGTGGTTTCTACAACAACCACAAAGCCCTCTCCGCTCATACCATTGTAGGTATCTATCTTGAGTCGGTAGGTTGTGGTACTGGGCAGATTATTATCCAGCCACAAATTCCAGCCGGTTTCGCCCTGGTCATCCGGGCCGGCGCCCAGATAATCCGGCGCGGCGGGGGTCAGGTGATCCGGCGCGGTGGCGTGGCTCCACAGCATCTGGTAATAGGCTGGATGATTTTGCCGGTAATCAAGCTGCCAAAACATTACATCATCCAGCCAGGCGTCCACCTGGGCATCTATGGCGCTCAGATCAGGCGTGGTCTGGGCCTGGGCTGCCGTCGCCCCCATCAGCATCATCGTCAAAATAATCAATATCAGGCTTATCCTTTTCATTGGTAGACTCCTCTACAATATCTTTGAGATTGTCAAGCGAATAGATCACCATATCCGGTAGCTGCTGGGCGGCGGTAAATTTCAGCACCATATCGGGTAAAAATCTACCCCCGGATAGTTCATAATCAACCGTCCAGGTCACGCTGGTGCCACCCTCAATAATATCCAGGTCAAATTCGTGGCGCTGGCTCATATTCAGCGGCGCGCCGTTGTGTTGCATTACCTGGTATGATAATCGCTGGCCCGGTTCGCTGGCCATAATGGCAATGGTGGCCTGTTGGCCGTCGGCGGCGCTGGCCAGCCAGGTGGTGGGGTCAAGCTGCTCTATTTTTTCGGGGGGCAGCACCGGGCTGTTTTTGCCGAACCATTCCAGCATTTTTGGAAAATCAGCTAAAAAGGGCCACACCTGTTCCGGGGTGGCCTCTATATCAACAAAATTACGGTATACGGTCATGGGAACACTCCGGGTCTATTTGCCACAGCCAGGCCTCAACCGTGGCATCTGAGCGGAGCCGCTTAACAGGCCGGGCCGGGAATGAGGTGGTCAGGTAATCAACATACTCTATTTCTGCGGGGTCTGTTACCGGATTATGGAAGTAAATCAGCCACCAACGTTCAATCTGACCGCCGTCCTGGGGTAGATTGACGCATTTGATAAACTCAAAATTTATCTCATGCATCCCCATTGCCGTCCGGGTGGGGCCGGTCAGGGTTTGGCTCAGGCTGGTGTGCTGGGGCCAGACAAACTGGGGAATGTCTGGCCGGTAATAATCCCAGACCACATAGCTGCCTACGTTGGCGTGATAAATAGCATCAGCGGGCTGGTATTGGCCATATAATGAGATCATATCCCGGTCCAGTGGCTCCCGGCCACCGGCGCCCCATAGTGGGCCGGTCAAGATCAGCGCCGCGGTCGGCACCGCCAGGGCGCTCCAGGCCGGTAGCCGTGTTGGCGCGCCAACTGTAGCGGCCAACCACAGAATGTAGAACGGCGCCGCCGGGGCCATAATCCGGCTGATTAGCACCGGCTGGGCCAGCAAGCTGGCTGCCGTGAAAAGCAGCAGCGGAACCAGCACCATCCAGGCCAAATTTATTACGGCGGGCCGCCGCCGGCGCAATTCCAGCAGCATGGCCAGCAGGCTGATCGCTGTAATCAGGCCGGTAGCAATCACAAATGGATTGTTCGGGGTAAACCACAGCAGATCGTCCAGCACAGCCAGCAGGCGGCCCGGTGAGGTGATGGGCGGCACCCAGTAGCCCCCGGCCACATTGCCGGCCTGGTAGCTGGTGATGACCAGCCCCGGCAATCCTGCCAGAGACAAAAGCCACGGTTTCCAGTTCCATTCAGCGTGGCCGTGTTCGGCCATACGCATTACAGCCAGCCCCCACAATGATACCACAAAAATGATACCGATATTATGGAGGTACAGGGCGGCGACGCTGGCCAGCACGGCCCGGCTAAATTTGTGTTCTGCCAGCCACAGGGCAGCCAACGCCACACAGAGCGTTAGCAGGGCATAGCTCCGGGCTTCCTGGCTGTAATAAACCTGGAAGGGGCTGGCCGCGGTGATAATGGCTGCCAGCCAGGCTGTCCGCTCTGGTAATTCCAGGGCCTGAGCCAGCCTGAATACCACATAAATGAGGCCCAACCCGGCCAGCAAACTGGGCAGCCTGAGCACCGCCTCTGAATGCCCGGCAATTTGATTGATAGCCCACAGCAGCAGGTAATAGCCGGGCGGGTGCACATCGGTGATGGTAGCCTCAATCAGATTGATCAGGGGCAATTGAGCCAGCCAGGCTGAAAAGGCCTCATCGTACCACAGGGCGGCAGAGATCCCAGGCAAACGAACGCCCAGCCCGGCCAATAACAAGGCCGGCCAGGCCAGGCGTGTAACGTCAATATTCAATTTGTTGGCTGTTCTGAGCGCGATCATTTGAACAAGCGGCGTGGTTTGGGGGCCTTCACTGATTTAGATGACAGTCCAGATGACAGTTTTTTGTTCCGCGGTGGTTTCCGGTTGCGCTTTTTAGGCATAGTTCCACCCAACGTTTTTATATTCTTAAACAACCCCCTGATCATTCCCACGGATTACCATCCTTTACGGCGTTTGCTGCTGCTACCCCGGAATTTACGTTTGCCGGCAAACAGTTTACCACCCCGGCTCGCTTTGCGACCTTTCGAGGTGCCAAGTTTAAATTTGAGTTTTCTACCACCAAACATTTTGGCCATGAAGCTCTCCTATAGTGTGTGATAAATACCCCAGATCAGCCCGGCCAGCACTACCAACCCGGCCCCGGCTGCCACAAATTTGAACAGCCGTTTAAAAAACAATTTGTACCAGGTCCAGCCCACCAGCACCGCGGCGGCCAGATACAGGTAAAAATTGTCTCTCTGGGTGATCAGGTCTATCCAGGCGTGATAATAGGGTGTCATAATGATTTAAGCACAACAGGCCACCAGTGAAAAACACCGCTGGCCTGTTATGTACCTGTTACTAAAAAAGACTGATGTTGGCCTAAAAAATCTGCCGAAACAGGCGGATGATGTAAGCCACCAGGGCAAAGCCGAAACTGATACCAGCCCCGACGCCCACAATGGGCATCATCATAGATACGATGTCGGAGGCATACTGGAAAATCAGGCTCAGGTCAATAGAAATGCTGGGGACCTGGACAGCCAGCCAACCGGCAACGGTACCGGCGGACGCGGTCAGAGCCGCCGGATCAGCCGGGGCGGCGGCGGCAGGCATCGCGGCCAGAGCCATCAGCGCCATTACTGCAAAGAAAATACTCAACTTTTTCATGTAATTCATGTAACCTCTCCTCTAAGAGATAAGTAAAATTTGAAAATTAAAAGGTTTATTTGGGATTGGGGTCGGGCTGCCTAAATGCCCACCAGGCCCCAACCACGCCGCCTATTACTAATCCGGCCACGATCAGAAATAGTATAGTGCTCATAACCTGTACCTCCTTTCCTAGTTATCAGCCCGGCGGCGAAAATCATCAACCACCGCCCAGATGGAGGTGGCGATAGCCGCCGCGGCCATAAAGCTAAGCGCCCAAAAAATGAGCGCGCCATACACTAAGGCGAATATCTGCTGGAGTTCTACTGAAATTGTGTTGAAATCCATTTACCGATCCTGGTTAACAGCACACTCAGCAGGGATAGGACGACCTGGAACCCGGCCACCGCCATTAAGCCTACAATATATTGATGTAAGCTATCGTGTAGAGGCATCGCGGACCAACCGTTCTATATAAATGAATAAAACCAGCAGAAACATCATTAGAGCGCCTGCTCCGCTGATGACATCACCATAGGTGGCCCGCCGTTCCAGCAGGAACATTTGTCCCGTATCCAGTGTGGCGGAATAGGCGTTTGTCAGTTCGATGGTGACGGTTTCGGTGAACGGATTGCCCGTTACCGGGTCTATGCCTGAGATAACGCCGTTTAGGACCGGTCCCTGAGCCTGTACGGGATCGGCCACCAGTAATAACATCAGCAATAGGGCAAAAAAAAAGATAGGCGCTCCATAGCGCCTATCTTATCAGCTTTTGTTAGGTATAGTGGGTGATTTTTTCACCCGCTATAATATCATCGCAAAAAACAATAACGGTCCCGGCCACCACAGCGGCTGATCAACCAGGCTGTGGACCAGCAGTCCGGCAATGATCGCCCATTGCCAGCGGGCCAGGCCGGGCCGGGATCGCCACCACAGCCAGGCAGCCAGCCCGCAAAGGGCCAGCCCCACCAGCCCCAGTTCGGCGCCGGTGGTAACAACCAGATTATGGGCATGCACCTGGAAGCCGCCGCCAGGCTCGGTGATCAGGTCGCGGGCGCTAATGCCGCCCGGCCCCACTCCCAACCAGATATTATTGATAAATACCTGCCAGCCGGATAGCCAGTAGTGGAGACGGTGGAGCGCGGTTTCCGGGCGCCACCAGACCAGCAGGCCCACCAGCCCGGCCACGCCGCCCACCCGGACCAGCCTGGCTGTATATTTGAGGCCGGGCCACAGGATTACCAGCATAGCGGCCAGCCCGCCCAGAGCCGCGCCCCGGCTGCCCAGCCAGAGCAGCATCAGCAGATGTGGCGCCAGATACCACCAGCGGCGCCCATAAAAACCAACTACGATAAAAACCATAGACCAAACAGCGACAATATTCCGATTGTCCCACCACCCCAGCCAGGTGGCCGCCAACCAGATCGGCGGCCAGATCAGCCCGGCCCGGTAGAGCGCCGGCCAGATGTCATCCATCTGGCTGGTGATGATCATCAGCCCCATCGCCACCGCAAAGATAAATTTTCGGCTCAGGGCGATAGTCCAGATGTCGGCATTGGCCATACTGGATAGCGACATAGCCAGCAGGATCAGGCTGGCCGGTAATAATGTGGCGGGAATCTCTCCCCGCCACATTACCACTACCGCGGCGGCGATTATTACCACCCCGGCCCCGATGAACAGCGGCCCCACCAGCGGCGATACAAAGAAATTCATACCGCCAAACAGGGCCAGGATAATAGTCAGGATTGTTATTCTATTCATACTCAAGCCAGCCTAACTTTGTATTATGGGGTTTCCCGATGTTCCAGATTATCGGGAATCCCAACTAATCCCTTTACTAAACCAATTGCTTCCAGAATATCCCGGTAGCGCCGGGCGTCGCGACGGACACCCGGCGGTATTTTCACGGAGCCGTCCCAGCTTTCAAGCATCTGCTGTGATATTCTGAGCCGCTCTGCTTTTTCACGGGCAATCTCTACTAATAATAATATGGCGTCGTCGCGGTCCATCTAGGAAAATCCCGGCAACATCGGCGCGCCGATTTTCAGCATTAGCTGGTAATTTAGCGTGGCTTCATCTGCCTGTTCTATGATTGGCATCTCTACCCAGGGCAGGTCGAGGGCTTCTATTTGCCGCCGTACAGCTGCTACAGATTTGCCCCAGTGCTGCATTTGATAAGGCTCGAACATTTCACCAAACGGATATACCTGATCCCAATAGATGGGCTGGGTATCAACTACAATTTCTCCGTCCTCTTTGTGAGCATAGGTAATATCTAATAGATATTCTAAGGCCCAATCAGCGTAATAATAGCCGGTTACGTAGTACAATTTCATTAGTAGCCTCCAGGCCGGTGGGCTGAGTCGATGTCTTCGCCGTTCAGCCAGCGTTCATATTTCATCTGTTCAACGTCTTCAATAGCTATTTCTTCATCTTTATACAGCTTGTCATTCTCAGGTTCAGGTTTGCCACAAATTTCATAA
>Ga0180432_10005620_pt1 | contig 16589 bp, 14 predicted proteins | sample SS_ome_10_FD_132414 | JGI IMG/M metagenome (GOLD analysis project Ga0180432, IMG submission 132414) | Hypersaline lake sediment archaeal communities from the Salton Sea, California, USA - SS_1_MS_2 metaG | ecosystem: Environmental > Aquatic > Non-marine Saline and Alkaline > Hypersaline >... | reverse complement strand
TACGTCGTTGTGCCCTTTTTCTACATGCCGAAATCGCGCAAGAATAGTCGTCGTGAGATGCTCAGGATACCTGTTTCCAGATAAGCACAATAAGGGTCTTTCCGTTTAAAACGTAAACGTGAGACCGCCGACCACGTAATTCAGCCACGTGAAGTTGTACACCTCGTCCACGTCGGCACCTCCCTCCAGCAAGCGGTAACCCAGTTTTATTCTGAGACGCGGCGTTGCCTGGTAGATGAGAGCCGCCAGGACATCCTCGGCGCGACCCTGAGAAGCTGCCGCAGCATCTCCTGTGAGGGAGAATCCCAACGTTCGGGCAAATCTCCAATAAAAGGCGAAGTTTATCAGGGGCACAAAGCCCACGTTCGTTTTCTTCGACTCCGCACCACCCCCTGTCAAGCGTACTTCGGCGTCGCGTATCTTTCCGGTAAGACCGATGCCGATGGTCAACCGGTCGGAATTGAGCAGGGCGTATCTGTACGTGAGGCGGTATGAATTGAAGCGAAACAGGGCCTCCAGGGGCGTGTTGGGAGGAAAATCATGGCCCTCGAAGTGAACCGTTCTATCCACCTGGCCCTGGGATTGAAGGGTCAACGGCGCGAAAAGTGCCGAGACGAGATGACGTTCCTTGAACCGGTAACCCACGCGTACGCGATAGAACACCTTGGGATCTGTTTCCAGTTCTTCCGACAGTGAAATCAAAGTGCCGGTTTCGTTGGGAATTCGGACATCGTTGTATCCGCTGAAGACCACGCCTGTCTCGATGTCAACGTGGAACTGGGCTCGCAGGGGAAGGTATCCCGCAAGTAAAATAACCGACAGTGCTATCCCAAAATATCGTCTTGGAATCATGGTTGCCTCCGTGCTATCCTATATCATGTGAATACGGTTTACTATTTTAGGGAATTCCGCAGGACTGCCAGTACGGCCTGCCTGAGTTCCCTTCCTTTGTCATCGGAGTACACGCCCTCGGTCCGCCAGAGCACGTGTCCTTGTGGTTCGACTAAGAAAATATAAATCGTATCCTCGTGGGCGATGTTTAAAGCCTCCTGGAATGGCTCCTTGTCGATGAACAGGGTGATGGTCCGATAACGGGCCTCCGGGTCGTCGATGCCGCCACGCATGCCCCGCGTGATGAACCATCGGATGACGGGATTCATCCGAGAGATGGTGGGAAGCTCATAATAATTCAGTTCAGAATGGTCTTGAGCCAGAGAATCAAGAGCGGGAAGCCAGGTATCGATGTCGGTCTGCTGCTCCCTCTGGAAGGCCACCAGTACGATGTTCACCCTGCCCTCCAAGTCTTGGGGAAGGCGAAATTTTTGACCGTTGAGATTGGAGCCCTCGACTTCAGGGAATACGCCCAAGCTATCATGAATCGTCTCATACTGCTGCATGGTTGTTATCTCCATCAGAGATGATGCCGTAACGTCTGCTGCCGGAATAACGACCAACACTCCTGAGAGTAGGATCGTCCCCGAAAAGACATGACACATCGTCACGAACAGATATTTTTTGAATCGAATAAGCATCCTTTCTTTCTCCCTGCTGTTGCAGAATCGATGATCCGCCGGTCTGCTTGAGGAGTGCCTTAAAACATGAGAGCCATCGCCCAATTCCGACGGGTTACTGTTGTACGCTTGCATCGTGGGAATTGATCCCTTATTTTATTACGAGAAATCCGGGACGTGAATCATCGGTTTTCTGGACGAAAGCGTTCGATCAATTATCTTAATTATCTGTCTGTTGAGATTATGATACGATGGAGCGTCACCGGAAAATCGTCACGAGGCTTCACACATGATTCCGGAGCATCATCTCGATGGGATGGGGATTCAGGTATGCCTGGCGCTTCAGGTAGGGTTGATCGACCTTGCGGATGTAGTGGTTGAACAGCGTGATGGGAACGATGAGGGGCACCAGCCCACGGTGGTACTGATTTATGATTTCCAGGAGCTCCTGTTTCTCGTCGGCCGAGATGATCTTCTTGAAATACCCCATCATATGCTGGAGGACGGTTACATTCTTCTTAACCGTTGCTTGCAGCCGCAGCGCTTTCATCAGGGTGATGAAGTAGGCGTCGAAGACCGCCTGGGGAGTCTTGTCTTTGGCCCCGGCAACAACCTTCCCCAAATCCCGCAGGAGCTGAGGGCTGTGGGCCATGATCAGGAGTTTGTGATCCGTATGAAAATCGACGAGATGTCTGACCGTCCTTCCTTTTTTCAGAGTTTGCTTCCATCGATAAAAGACGAACACACGTTCGATAAAATTTTCCCGGAGACCGGCGTCGTGCAGACGCCCCTCGTCCTCGACGGGTATATGCTGAAAGCGTTCCATGAAGGCCCTGGCAAAAAGGCCGACACCTTTATTGCTCGGATGACCCTTTTCCGTGTATACCTTCACGTCCCGCATTCCCGAACTGGGTGATCGGGTCTTGAAGATAAAACCGCACAGGTCTTCCTTTTCCAGTTCGGGCAGTTTTTTCCGAATCCATTTCTGCATGCGCTGTGTGTGATCGATGTTCGTTCGGCTGGTTACCAGACGCGGGTGAAGGGGTTCGCCCATCAGACGCATCGGTTCTCGGGGAACCGGGAGTCCGCATTCGACTTCCGGGCACACGGAAACCCAGTCCACGAATCGGCCCACGACATCCCTGAGATAGCGATCCAGTTTGTGCCCGCCGTCGTAGCGTACGTTCTCACCAAGCAGGCACGTGCTGATGCCCAATCGTAATGGCTCGATCATAGCAAAATCTCCGGATTCTTCCTCTATTATAATACAAAACGGTCAAGATTGCAATAACTGGATTGTGAAAGCATGATTTTTTTTGTATATTCATGAATTGCGATAATCAAAATGAGGTTAATGATTCCCCATGATATCATCCCGGTTGGGTGAATTCGCGGCTCTTCTGACCGCCGTTTGTTTTACGTTTGGGGCCATGTCCTTTGAAGTCGCTTGTAAGAGGGCAGGTGCCCTGCTGGTCAACTGGATGCGCCTGGCGATGGGTTTGATCCTGCTGAGTGTTTTCTGCCTGATCTACCGGAGTCAACTTCTGCCCCTGGATGCTTCGGCGCATACCTGGTTCTGGCTTCTCGTTTCAGGTGTCATCGGATTTGCCATCGGCGATCTGCTACTTTTCCGGGCGTTTATCGTCATCGGTTCCCGCATTGCCATGCTGGTCATGGCGCTGGTGCCGCCCTTGACGGCCATCATCGGGTGGGTTATCATGGGGGAGAAGATAGGAAGCCGCGGCCTGGTGGGCATGATACTGACCGTGGGAGGCATCGCCATCGTCGTCCTGGAGCGAAAAAAAGGAGATGAGGGAATACGATGGAGCCACCCCATCGCTGGGATAGGGCTCGCCCTGGGAGGCGCAGCGGGACAGGCATTACAGCTTGTGCTGAGTAAATACGGGATGAGGTCGTACGATCCGTTTGCAGCCACTCAAATACGGATCATAGCCGGCGTGTTGGGTTCGTTGCCCATTCTCGTCCTGATGGGCGGGTTGAGGCGAGTAGGCCCGATGGTTCGAAATTCAAGAATGATGATTCCAACCATGCTGGGAGCGATTTTTGGTCCTTTTCTGGGCGTGGCGTTCTCGCTGCTCGCTGTGCAGCATACGAGTACGGGGATCGCTTCGACCATCATGGCCATCGTGCCCGTGCTTATCATTCCACCGGCCGTCATTTTCTTTAAGGAGAAAGTGACTTTCAGCGAAGTGCTGGGTGCGGTCATGGCCGTGGCCGGTGTCGTCATTCTTTTCATCTGAAGGAACAGCACCATCTATCATAACAGGAGGTTGTTATGCGAAGCCAAGGGATTTGGGTCACGGTTTTTGTCCTGGTACTCGCCATGGTTGCGGTTGGCCAGGCAAAGTTCGAGAAGGATGTTATCCAGACATCCCAGGGAGACCTGGAGATCACGTTCATCGGACACGGGACCTTGATGTTCCAGTGGGGGGACAAGACGATCCACGTTGACCCTTGGACGCGTCTGGCCGATTATTCCGAGTTGCCCAAGGCCGATATCATCCTGGTGACGCACGAACACGGGGATCATCTGGATACGGAAGCGATCAAAATACTGCGTACCGAAGAAACCTGCATAGTCCTCACGGAGTTGTGTACCAAGCGAGTCGAAGGTGGCACGGTGATGAAAAACGGCGATGAACAGACCGTCGGCGGGCTGAAAATCGAAGCCGTGCCTGCATATAACATCGTCCACAAACGGGATAACGGGAAGCCGTATCATCCCCAGGGAGACGGCAATGGGTACATTATCACATTTGGTGACAAACGGGTCTACGTGGCCGGAGACGGGGAAAACACACCGGAGATGAAGGCACTATCCGACATCGACGTCGCATTTCTTCCGATGAACCTGCCCTACACGATGACACCGGAGATGGTCGCGGACGCAGCAAAAGCATTCAAGCCCAAAATACTGTATCCCTACCATTACGGAAATACAAACACCGATGAACTATTCGATTTGATGAAAGGTGTTTCCGGAATTGACGTGCGCATACGGAGTATGGAATAGTCAGGTATAGTCAATAGGGATGAAACGTCATCCCCAGTCCGACGAAAGAACAGAAAGTCTACAGACGGCTTCTCCCATCTCTTCATGCTTCTTCCATAGATATGGGACGTTTCTGTCGAACACATGACAGAAATACAGCCCAATAAAAAAAGTACATGCCCAACCAAAAATCCCTTGACAATTCCGTCGGGAATGCTTATGTTAATATATTGAAAATGGAATACTGTTCCGCTAAGCGGAACAAACATGCATTGTTCGTCTATATCCATGCAAAAAATCAAAGACAATTTCGTCACGGCACTCTCCAGGGGCATTTCTATACTGGAAGCTTTTGATGAGGCCAATCCGGAGCTCGGGATCACGCAGATCGCGCGGAAGGTGGGTCTCTCCAAGACCACGACGTTTCGGCTGGTTCAGACGCTGGTCGTTCTACGCTATCTGGTACTCTCGTCGGAGAACAAGTATCGGTTGGGCCCCCGCGTTCTCTCTCTGGGATTTAACGTACTCCAGACGCTGGATTTAAAAACCATCGCGGCACCCCACCTGCAATCCCTCTCGAAAGAGTGCCATGAGACGGTCAACATGGCCGTCCTCGATGAATATGAATTAGTCTACATCGAGAGGATCAAGACACAACAGATCGTCAACATCAACCTGCACGTCGGATCACGACTGCCTCTTTACAACACGGCCATGGGACGTGCCCTGCTGGCATATCAGCCGGAACCATGGCTTCGAGACTACATCGTCCGAATGGCCAAGGATACAGACGCCTTGCCCCATCTGGATAAAAATGGTCAAAAACTCCGGACGCTACTCGAGACCGTACGGATGAAAAAATATGCTGTCAACAACGAAGATTTGGTGAAAGGACTTCGCTCCATCGCGGCGCCCGTGCGGAACGGCAGGGGAGAAGTCGTTGCGGCGGTCAACATCGCCGTGCCTTCGGTAAGGGTCACGGTGAAGGGATTGGAAAGCACATTCGCACCTCAGCTTCTGTCCACCGTTCAAACCATTTCCGAGGTACTGGGATTCCGCGGAGATGAGGGTGCTTTCAGGCCGGCGGTTTGAGTGTTCACCCGAATGATGGAATGCTCATTATGAGTTCGGGATCGAAAAAAAGTCATGTATTCTACCGGGATCTCACCAGAACCCTGCCACAGATCGTGAGGGGGGAAGGCGTTTACCTCTACGACAACCATAACAACAAGTATCTGGATGCCTCGGGCGGGGCTATCGTCGTGAATGTCGGACACGGCGTGGAGGAAATCGCCGATGCGATTGCCGCGCAGGCAAAGACCATCGCGTACGTCAACGGCTTGCAATTCACCAACGAGCCCGTGGAGGCACTGGCTGGCGAGATCGCATCGGTGATGCCGGAACCGCTGAGCCGGGTCTATTTTCTGACCAGCGGTGCCGAGGCCACGGAGGCAGCCATCAAGCTGGCCCGGCAATACTGGGTAGAGAAAGGACTCGAAAGGAAATACCAGGTCATCAGCCATACACCCGGGTACCATGGCGGCACGCTGGGTGCGCTGATGGTCTCTGGCCGGCCGTCAGCGAAACGATTCTACCATCCCCTGATGCATGATTTTCCATTAATCCCTGCTCCCGTATGCTACCGCTGCCCGCTCGACAAGACCTACCCGGCGTGTGGCGTTTCTTGCGCTCATGAGCTGGAAAAAGTCATTCAACGGGAAAACCCCGAAACGGTATCGGCTTATATCGCCGAACCCATCATCGGTGCGTCCGCGGGCGCGGTAGCACCCCCAACAGAGTACTTCCACATCATACGCGATATCTGCCATCGCCATCAGGTCCTGTTCATCGCCGACGAAGTCCTGACAGGCTTAGGCCGTACCGGGTCGTGGCTCGCCATCGATCATTACGATGTGCTGCCCGATATGGTGCTTCTGGGCAAGGGTCTGGGCGGTGGATATGCGCCGTTGAGCGCTCTGGTTACACGGGAGGACATTGTCCAAACCATAGCAAGGGGAACAGGCACGTTCGTCCACGGTTTGACGTTCGCCCATACGCCGGTCATGTGTACGGCCGGGCTCGCCACCCTCCTTTATCTCAAAGCCCATGGACTGGTCAAGCGGAGTGCAGAGTTGGGAGCCTACCTGTCAGACCGACTCCAGCAACTCAACGAATTGTCCTTTGTCGGTGATATCCGGTGTAAGGGCCTGTTGGCCGGTATCGAGTTTGTAGCCGATCGCAAAACCAAACGTCCGTACCCCAGATCATGCCGACTGGCAGAAAAGATTTCCGAACACGCCCTGACGAACGGGCTCGTCCTTTGGACGAACGTGGGTCATGTGGATGGAGAGAACGGCGATCTGGTCATGATCGGCCCACCCTTCACCATCACACGCGATCAGATCGATGAACTCATAGAACGTCTAATCGAGACATTGAAGACCGTTTCCGATATCCTATGAAGATTTAGAAAACCTTACAGTGAGGCAAGAATAATGGGAAAGTCATCATCCGGGTTTAAAGTAACCTATTCGACGATGGGTATGGATGCCGAAGCATTCCACAAGGACTTTGAGGAAGCCCTGGATGAAATCGAGAAAAGTTTCGGGAAGTCGTACCCCAATTACATCGGCGGGCAGGCGAGAGAGAGCGCGCAGACGTCGGAAAACCGGTCACCCATCGACACACGATTGGTTCTGGGCACATTCGCCAAGGCGGGTCAGCAGGACACGGCCGATGCGATTGCTGCGGCCAAGGCCAGCTTTAAGGTATGGCGGGATATGGGATGGAAAGGACGTCTGCCCATCATGCGGCGTGCCGCCGATCTCATCAGTGAGCGCAAGTACATGCTGGCCAGCGTGATGTGTTACGAGGCGGGCAAGAGCCGGATCGAAGCCATGGGCGATGCGGAGGAATCGGCGGACATGATCCGGTACTACTGTCAGCAGATGGAGGCTGCCGGCGGATTTGTGAAACCCATGGGGCAACTCTCGCAGAACGAGCACGTGGAGAGCGTACTCCGCCCGTACGGTGTATGGGCCGTGATTGCACCCTTCAACTTCCCCCTGGCCCTGTCCGTGGGCATGTCTTCGGGTGCCATGATCGCAGGAAACACGGTGGTGTTCAAACCGTCGCACGACACACCCTGGACGGGCCTGCTCCTGTACGATATCTTCCAGGATGCCGGCGTGCCCGACGGTGTGTTTAACTTCATCAACGGGCCCGGCAGCGTGGTGGGCAAGGAATTCGTCACCAACCCGGATGTCGACGGCTTGGTTTTCACGGGATCTAAAGAAGTGGGGATGTCCATCTATCACCAGTTCTCCAAGGAATATCCCAAGCCTTGCATCACGGAAATGGGCGGAAAGAATCCCGCCATCGTGACGGCCAAGGCCGACCTGGAGGAAGCCGCCGATGGCGTGATGCGAGCTGCCTTCGGTCTGGGCGGTCAGAAGTGCAGCGCATGCTCCCGGGTCTACGTGTTTCGGGGTGTGGAGGAACCGTTTCTCGATCTATTGGTTCAGAAGACGGCATCCATCAAAATCGGTGACCCCACACACCGGGATGTGTTCCTCGGGCCCTTGATCAACGAAGCAGCCTATCGGAACTATCAGGATTATATGGAAACAGTCCGGAGAGACGGCACGGTACGAACCGGAGGAAACATTCTTACCCAGGGGGATTTAGAGTACGGATACTTTGTCGAACCAACGGTCGTGACTGATTTGCCCAAGGATCATGCCTTTTTCTACGAAGAGTTGTTCGTTCCCATCCTGGTCGTTGCACCCGTGGACTCGTTGGATGAGGCCCTGGAGCTTTCCAACCGCGCCGAGTACGGGTTGACTGCGGGTATTTTCAGTAAAGACCGGGAAGAAGTCTATACATTTTTCGACAACATCGAGTCGGGCGTCACGTATGCCAACCGCCGCAGCGGCGCCACCACGGGTGCCTGGCCCGGTGTAAACCCCTTCTGCGGATGGAAGGGGAGCGGTTCCTCGGGCAAGGGATGCTGCGGCCCTTACTACGTGCAACAGTTCATGCGGGAACAGAGCCGGACCATCATGGGAGATTTATGATGACGGAAGTGCCCAGAATCGTCACGGACCTGCCCGGACCACAGGCCAAGGCGTTGATCGACGCCGAAGTCCGGGTGGCCTCTCCATCACTCATCAAAGCGTACCCCCTGGCTGTTGATCGCGCCCATGGGATAATCGTGGAAGATGTCGATGGCAACCGTTTTATGGATTTCATGAGCGGCATTGCAACCACCATCACGGGGCACTGTCACCCCGACGTGGTGAAGGCCATCCAGGATCAGGCCGAACGGCTCATCCATATCTGCGGCACGGATTTCTACTACAGTCCCTACACACGGCTGTGCGAAAGGCTGGCCGACCTGGGTCCCGGCCAGAAGGACTGGCATGTTTTTTTGGGAAATTCGGGTGCCGAGGCCGTGGAGGCTGCCATCAAACTGGCTCGTCATCATACCCGGCGGCAGTACATCATCGCTTTCCACGGTGCCTTTCACGGCCGGACCTGCGGTGCCGTCAGCCTGACGGCCAGCAAGATCAAGCAGCGGGCGGGATTTTCTCCACTGCTTCCCGGAGTCGTCCACATGCCGTACGGGCATTGCTACCGTTGCGTCTACAACCGAACGTATCCCGACTGCAATGTGTACTGCGTGGAGCATTGGCGGGATACGATATTCAAGACCACACTATCCCCCGATGAAGTGGCTGCTGTCGTGGTAGAGCCCATCCAGGGAGAGGGAGGCCACATCGTTCCTCCTGCCGAGTATCTCCCTCGGCTACGAAAGCTCTGCGACGATTTCGGCATTCTCCTGGTGGCCGATGAAATACAATGCGGCATGGGACGGACGGGTAAGTTCCTCGCTCTGGAATACTCGGGCGTTGAGCCGGATATCATCACCCTGGGTAAGGGTCTGGGGTCCGGCATGCCCATCAGTGCCATCATGGCCAGGAAAAAAACCATGACCTGGCCGCCGGGCAGCCATGGGAGCACGTTTGGCGGCAACCCGGTGGCCTGCGCTGCGGCCTTGACGACCCTAGACCTCGTCCTCGGGGGACTCATGGAAAATGCCGTCGGGATAGGCGGTTATCTAAAAGAAAAAATGCTGGCTCTTCAGTCGCGGCATGCGGTTATCGGCGATGTGCGGGGCAAGGGACTGATGCTGGCCATGGAGTTCGTGTCGGATCAAAAGAAGAAAACCCCGGCACCCCAGGCTGCCCATGCATTTGTCCAGGGCTGTTTTCAAAAAGGCCTTCTGGTTCTGGATTGTGGTGAGAGTTCGGTACGGCTGGCACCGCCGTTGATCGTTACCCGGCAAGACATCGATACGGCTGTAGAGATTATCGAGGGCGTCTTGAGTGAATCGGGATGAGAATGAAAAGATGGATAGAGCGAAGCGTAAAAGGACGAAACTCATAAATATGGCAGACGCCATTGCCGAGTTCGTACACGACGGTGACAGCGTGATGATCGAGGGATTTACACACCTGATTTGCTTTGCCGCGGGGCACGAGATTATCCGGCAGAAAAGACGGGATTTGACGCTCTGCCGTCTGACGCCGGACCTGATCTACGATCAGATGATAGGCGCCGGATGCGTACGAAAGGTCATCTTCGGGTGGGCCGGCAATCCCGGCGTCGGCCCCCTGTATGCGTTCCGGCGGGCCGTGGAGCAAAATATCCCTCACCCGCTGGAAGTCGAAGAGTACTCCCATGCAGGCATGACGGCCCGGGTCATGGCTGGTGCGGCCGGATTGCCGTTTTTCCCGTTGAACAATTATGGAGGAAGCGATCTTCCCGACGTGAACCCGTCGATTTGGTCGATCACCTGTCCCTACACGGGTGTCCGACTGGCCACGGTTCCCGCGTTGAGGCCGGATGTGGCCATCATCCATGCTCAGCGGGTCGATACCAAGGGGAACACACAGGTTTGGGGGCTCCGGGGCGTGCAAAAGGAAACGGCCTTCGCTGCCCAGCACGTTATCGTCGTGGCCGAAGAATTGGTGGACGAGGCCGTTATACGCTCCGACCCGAACCGCACTCTGATTCCGGGCATCCTCGTCGATGCGGTGGTGATAGAGCCCTTGGGATGTCATCCGTCGTACGTGCAGGGTTATTACGACCGAGACAATCCCTTCTACATCGAATGGGCGGAGATTTCCAAGGATCAGACACGATTTGAAGCATACCTGGAGGAATGGATTTTAGGCGTTAAAAGCCGGAGCGAATACGTCGTCAAGCTGGGAAAGAAAAAAGTGAAAGGACTGAAAGCTAAAATTGCCATGTCGGAGCCCGTGAATTATGGTTTTTAAAACCCGGACAGACGTTGACGCGCGCGTCATGTTGGAATATTCCACCAACGAATTAATGGTCGCCAGGGCCTCCCGGGAATTGAAAGACGGGGAAGTCGTTTTCGTCGGTATAGGACTTCCCAACATGGCATGTAACCTAGCCCGGCGAACGCATGCCCCAAACCTCGTGCTCATCTACGAATCGGGCGCCATCGGCGCACAGCCGGAGCGTTTGCCCGTATCCATTGGCGATCCGTGTCTGGTCAAGGGCGCGCTTTCGGTATGCCCCATGGCCGATGTGTTCAACTTTTACCTCCAGAATGGGCGCATCGATGTGGGATTCCTGGGATGCGCCCAGATTGACCGATACGGCAACATCAACACAACGGTGATCGGTGATTATCAAAAGCCGAAGGTGCGACTGCCCGGTAGCGGGGGAGCATGCGAGATCGCCATACACTCGAAAAAAGTGATCGTCGTGACACCGCAGCAGAAACGTATCTTCAGGCAATCGGTGGATTTTATCACCAGCCCCGGTCATGTCACCAGGAACGGAACTCGAAAGAAATGGGACATGCCCGGCCGGGGCCCTGTCGTCATCATCACGGATATGGCCGTCTTTACCTTCGATGAAACCGACGGGGAGATGGTGCTGGCGGGTACTCATCCCGGAGTGAACATCGATACTGTGATGGAAAACATCGGATGGGACATACGTGTTTCGGCAGAACCCAGAGAGACCGAACCGCCGACGAAGGAAGAGCTTCGAATCATCCGTGAGGAACTCGATCCGGAGCACATTTATATATGATGAGACATTGGATGAATGAGATTCCCTTCACTTATTTTCCTTCCTAACGAGAGCCCACCTTTTATACGAGGAGGGGAGGGCGAAACGAGAATGTTCTCACCTTCCCCTCTTTCCGTTTTTATGAGTACGTGGGCAGATCGAGCGGATGGACGGGAAACAGCAGGTGAAGGGAAGCCTTAGAATAATCGATGAGTGGGCAATGACACAAGAGAATAAATATCCGAAAGCAGGGCCTTTTTCCAGATTCTTATTGGGCATCTCCCGGCGGAGGTTCCTCCGTCTCTCGACAGGGAGTATGGCCGGTGGCTTTGTGGGGTGCCTTCTGAACAGAGAGGAATGGGCTGCTGGATCTGACGGGACGTCCCCGTGGGGCGAGAACCGGACCCGTCTGCGCGAGCTTGGTATCGAGATCGGGCGCTACCCGCCGGGGCCTTATAATGCTATCACGGACGTACGAGGTGTACGGGTGGGCCATTGTACCAAAATCAGCGGTTCGGGCAAACTGCGGGTCGGTGTCGGGCCGGTGCGTACGGGTGTCACGGTCATCATGCCCCACAAGGGGAATGTATTCGAGGAAAAGCTGGCCGTGGGTCACTTCGTGCTCAACGGTAACGGGGAGATGACGGGTTTTGTCCGGGATCGGGAGGCCGGCACACTGGAGACACCCATCTTTCTCACGGGAACGGCTAACATCGGTATCGTTTACGACGCCGCGCTGACGTATCTCATGGAGCAAAATCCCGACATCGGCATCTCAGAGAACGTACCGGTACCCGTGGTGGCCGAGTGCTGGGACGCCATGGGCGATACCGAAGGTCGTCACATCACGGAGCAGGATGTCTTGAATGCTATAAAGGCTGCATCCGGCGGGCCTGTGGCCGAGGGAGCCGTTGGCGGGGGAACCGGGATGCGCTCGTACGGATTCAAGGCAGGTATCGGGTCGTCCTCCCGAGTACTCCCTGATGAGAGGGGCGGATACACGGTCGGTGTTCTGGTAAACGCCAACCACGGCAGTCGTCATCTGCTGCGAATCGACGGCGTGCCCGTGGGCGAAGAACTGCTGGATTACCCCGAAAAAAAAGAGTCGGGAAAGAGCAAATCCATCATCATGGTGGCAGCCACGGACGCACCCATGCTTCCCGTTCAGCTTCAACGACTGTGCAAACGGCTGGCACTGGGGTTGGCGCGGACAGGATCGGTGTCCACCCACGGCAGCGGCGATATTTTTATCGCCTTTTCCACGGGCAATCGTATCACCAAGAATTCGAAGGAATTCCTGTGTGTAGATGATTCCATGGTGAGCCGCTTGTGGGAGGCAGCCGTGGAAGCCGCGGAAGAGGCCGTGCTCAATGCGCTGACGAGTGCTCCCACGATGGACGGTAAGGATGACCGGGTATGCGAAGGCATTCCCCTGGATCGTCTTGTTTCCCTGATGCAGAAGTACAATAGATTAAGAAGATGATGACATCGATGGAAGAGAAGAGAATGGATGCCCGGGAAGCCGGCCTGATACTTGGCGGGCTTCCACCGGGTCCTTTGAATGGTATCACGGATGTGAAAGGTGTCCGGGTCGGTCATGCGACGCTCAGCCGCGGCGATGTTCAAACCGGGGTGACCGTTGTCCTGCCCCACGAGGCAGATGCCGAAAGAGCACTCTGGTTTTACGGATGCCATATCTTCGACGGTCACGGGGAAGCGACGGGAATCCAGGTGCTGGAAGATTTTGGAATGATGTCGGCACCCGTCTTCCTGACCAACGTAATGGCCGTAGGCCGCGTGTACAACGGCGGAATTACCTTCGGTTATGGCCGGGACAAGGGCCTCCCCACGGACGGGGGATGGCCGCCCATCGTCATGAGTATCGACGACCGATATCTCAACAATCTGAGAGCACGAGCCGTCAAGGAACAACATGCCCTGGAGGCTGTGAAAAAAGCCACGAGCGGTGTTGTCGATTCGGGCAGTGTGGGGGCCGGTACGGGTGCGGTGGCCTTCGGATTCAAGGGCGGTATAGGCACATCATCGAGACGTGTCGATTGGGATGCATCTACTACCCACGTGGGAGTGATGACGCTGGCAAATCACGGATCGAGAGAGGAGCTCGTCATCGACGGCGTGCCCGTGGGGAAAAAATGGAAAGACGCAGCCTCTGCAGACCACGCATACCATGGCGTTGTGGGTGTGGTGGCCACAGACGTGCCCATGAGTCCAAGACAACTCAATCACCTGGCTCAGAGGGCCGTGGCCGGATGGCAGCGTATCGGCGGTTTGTTGGATTCTATTACCACGGCCATGGTCGTGGCTTTTTCAACGGGCATCCGCCTCGAGTCAGTCAAAGAAACAAGGGAGCATCGACTCGAATTCGTGCCGGAGAGCCGGATTTCCTCGTTCTACCGTGCCGCTGCGGAGGCTGCGGAAGAGTCCGTGATCAACGCCCTGTTTCGAGCCACGACCGTGAAGGGTCGGGATGGTCGTGTTGCCCAGGCCGTTCCTGTCGACACACTCATGAAGATGATAAAGACGCATAAACGATAGCCGAAGGACGAGTTTCATTCCCAAGGCTTTGAATACGGATCGTTGTTCAATCAGCATATCGGACATACCCAAAAATAACAACACAGTAGAGCCATGAACAGACTTGCCAATGCGAAAAAGCGGCCTGTTTTTCTGGACGCACCCGTACGAACCCCGATGGGCAAGTTCGGCGGGTGTCTCGGTTCCCTCACGGCCGTCGATTTGGGCGTCGTGGCTGCCAGGGAAGTCATACGCCGCAGCGGAATTAATGCGGAATCCATCGATGAGGTGATATTCGGCAACGCCCGCCCGGCCGGCGCACGCCCCAATCCGGGAAGGCATATCGCCTTCAAGACCGGCCTTCCTCATTCTGTGCCCGGCTACACTATCAACATGGCCTGTGCCTCGGGTATGCGATCCATCACCAACGCCTGTCAGTCGATCTTGCTGGGGGGAAACGATGTCATCCTGGCCGGCGGTACGGAGAGCATGAGTAACACGCCCTACCTGTTGATGAAGGCCCGATGGGGATACAAGCTGGGTCATGATCGGCTGGTGGATTCCATGTACCAGGACGGATACCTATGCCCTCTGTGCGAGCAAGTCATGGGCGAGACGGCGGAGAACCTGGCCGATAAATACCGAATCGGCCGGGAGGAGCAGGATGCCTATGCTGCCATGAGCCAGCAGCGTTGTGAAGCGGCCTGCAAGGCCGGCCGATTTCATGATGAAATCGTGCCCGTCGAAGTGACAGACGCCAAGGGCAGAACCACCCGCGTGGAATGCGACGAACATCCCCGGGACGGTGTCACAGTCGAAAGCTTAAAGAAGTTAAAGCCCGTGTTCCGTGAAGGCGGTACGGTGCATGTCGGGAATTCCTCGGGTATCGTGGACGGGGCCGCCGCCCTGTTGGTCGTATCCGAACAGAGGGCATCCGACTTGAACGGCTCCCCGATAGTCCGCGTGGTTGATTTCACGGTTTCGGGAGTGGACCCGGCCTTGATGGGCATCGGGCCCGTACCGGCGATTCGCCAGATTCTTCGGCGAAATCGGATCTCCTTGGAAGACATCGATCTCATCGAGCTGAACGAGGCCTTTGCCGTGCAGGTCCTGGCCTGCGACAAGGAACTGCATTTCGACATGGACCGGTTGAATGTCAACGGCGGGGCCATTGCCCTGGGTCATCCCAGCGGGTGCACGGGTACACGTATCGTCGTCACCTTGATGCGCGAAATGTACCGGAGAGACGCGAAACTGGGCATGGCCACGTTGTGTGTCAGCGGCGGTTTGGGTATGGCGTTGCTGATAGAACGCGCATAAGGATTCATCGTTAAAATCGCAACCTGATTTTACGAACACCACCTTCCCGCAGCCTTCTTTTTATTTGCACCCATCCCTTTTTTATGTTATATTCTAACGGTGTTTTTATATGAATTATCTTTGATATTAAAGGAGGGATAAATCATGTTAGACAAGCGGTTATGTCTTAGCATCCTCTTCACGCTTTTGATCGTATTCCTTCTGGCCGGATGCGGACAGAAGACGGCCGATTTGGTCTTGATGAACGGAAAAATCGTGACGGTAGATGAATCCATGCCCGAAGCAGAAGCGCTGGCCGCGACCGGGGATCGCATACTCGCCGTGGGTAGTTACGAAGAGATACAACCGTACGTAACGGCCTCGACGGAGGTCATCGATCTTCAGGGAATGCTGGCGGTTCCGGGTATCATCGAGTCCCACGGGCACTTTACGAGCCTTGGACGTTCCAAGATGCGGTTGAACCTCATGCAGGCAAAAAATTGGGATGAAATCGTGGCTATGGTAAAGGAGGCCGTGGACAAGGCCCAGCCCGGAGAATGGATACTGGGCCGGGGATGGCATCAGGAAAAATGGGATCGAAAGCCCAGGCCGAATGTGGATGGACTTCCCTTCCACACGGCGTTGAGTCGTGTATCCCCCGATAATCCCGTGATGCTGAACCATGCCAGCGGTCATTCCTCCATGGTCAATGCCAAGGCCATGGAACTGGCCGAAATCACTGGAGAGACACCCGATCCGCCCGGCGGAGAGATCGTGAAGGACAGGCAGGGCAATCCCATCGGTGTGTTTCGTGAGACCGCGCAATCACTCGTCAACAGGGTTATGGCCCATGAATACCAGAATCGCACACCGGAGCAAATCCTAACCGAACAGTACACCATCGCCGAGTTGGCTATGGCTGAATGCCTGTCCAAGGGAATTACCACCTTTTACGATGCGGGTTCTTCCTTTGAGACCATCGACTTTTTCAAGCAGCTGGTGGATGAGGGAAAACTCAAGATACGACTCAACATGATGATCAGTGAGAACAACGAAAGCCTGAAAGAGCGGCTTTCCGAGTACAAAATAATCGGGTATGGCGATAATCACATGACCGTTCG
>Ga0180432_10005619_pt1 | contig 16590 bp, 14 predicted proteins | sample SS_ome_10_FD_132414 | JGI IMG/M metagenome (GOLD analysis project Ga0180432, IMG submission 132414) | Hypersaline lake sediment archaeal communities from the Salton Sea, California, USA - SS_1_MS_2 metaG | ecosystem: Environmental > Aquatic > Non-marine Saline and Alkaline > Hypersaline >... | reverse complement strand
TGATTAATCATATCATCAACAGCCTATTGTAACAGATTTGTTGTAGGAATAAAAGAGAATTAGTGTCCTAGAACTACTCTTTGATTATTCTGTTGGCTTTTTTGTAAGGGGAGAATCCACCTGTGTCTCTGAAAGGATACTCTGGGAGTTTTTGCTTCTCTAGAAGGTCATTGATTGTTAATATTTGGATGCGTTTGTAATACCTGCCGTTTTCAGCCCTGAATAAACCTGCGTCTTCGCTGGCTTGAATCATCGGGGTGGTTGGTTTTTTTAGTGTTATGAAGATCCCAATCTCTGCGGATTTCCTTCCACTGACCACGCCTGCTAGGTCTCGAATCTGGTTGGCTGTCACATGACCACCCTTAACCTGCACAACTATCTCCTTGTGTCTGCCATTCTCGGTGTCTTTAAAATAAAGAATACCATCTATCCCCTTGTCAGCTCCTTTTTTCTTTCCCTGATATGGTCTTGCATTTACAAGCGATAATGACCACCATTCGAACTGATACTTATCCCTCTTCGCTAGTTCCTCTGCTCCAGCTGTTGTTTTTGGCGTTCCTATAATATCTGGATTGATTTCATCTCCAAAGTTATCCTGCAATCTTTTCTCAATGAGATTAATTGCAAGGTGAGTGATGTCTATGCCAATCCACCTTCTGTTCAGTCTCTCCGCAACAGCTACGGTTGTCCCGCATCCGCAGAATGGATCAAGGACAATATCGCCTTCGTTTGAGCTGGCTAGAAGTATTCTTTCAAGCAGAGCCTCTGGTTTTTGAGTTGGATAACCGAGACGCTCTTTAGCAGTATTTGTAATAGAAGGTATATCCCACGTATCGTGAGGGACTCTCCCTAGAGGATGCTTTCTCAAGTATTTTTTACCATTTACAATCTTGTACTTCACCTTAGCCTTTTCTCTGTATGGTTCTCTAACCATGTCTACATTGAATTGGAATGTAGATTTCTTTGAGTAAAAGAATATTACGTCATGTTTTCTTGCCCATCTTTTTTTACTAACACCGCCTACACCGTATTCCCAGATAATCTCATTTTGAAAGTGTCTGTAACCAAATACTGCATCCATGAGCAGTTTGATATAATGACTCGCTGTTGGATCACAGTGAAGGTAGATCGAACCAGTTTTTCTCAGCACTCGGTGAAGCTCAACCAGGCGAATCGCCATCATCGTCAGGTAAGCCATCATATCGTTTTTGCCGAGAAATTCAATAAGGGTATTCATAAGGTTGGCAAGTTTGGGGTAAGAAGCGTTCATTATTAATTCTTCGAAGATAAATGGAGTGGTCCTGTCCCAATGCCAGGTATCTCCAAACGCTTCGATCTGAGCAACCGATTGAGTGCCTGTCTTATCCTCAAACAGGACATTATATGTAGCCTTACTGTTGAAGGGTGGATCGAGATAGATAAGATCTACTGATTCATCCGCAATATGTTTACGCAATATGTCAAGATTGTCACCATAGTACAAGTTGTTCTTCCAATCATCCATGGCACTAATCATAGCAGATTTTCTTGAAGTATCAAAGGTCAGCTATTTGTTTTGTCCAAACTCCACCAGCTCAATCCCCCTCCTGTTGAACACCTCCTTGACTATCTCGCTGTGGGGGTAGTCGTCTCGATAGATAAGCGCGCGTATGTTGGGGAATGTGTTTGCGATGACCTTGGCGCAGTGGTAGCAGGGCAGGCAGGTGACGTATATCTCGACAATGTCCTTGCGTCTGCCCTCGAAGCGAGAGATGGCATTTATCTCCGCGTGGATGACAGGGCACTCCCACAGCTCCGAGCCAGAGGCATTCAGTTCACGGTTGCACGTTTCACAGTGCGGGGCACCGGAGACCACGCCATTGTAGCCAGTCGCCCTGATGTTCTTGTCTTCATCAACCAGAATGCACCCCACCTGTCTCCTCAGGCATGTCGACCGAGACGCCACCGTCTCGGTTATCCTCATGAAATAAGTCCTCTTGTCTGGTCTGTTTCTCATGATCTTGGATACCTCACAAGTATGGTCTTTGTTGCCGCATACCACTCAACCTCAGCTCCCAGGTTGTCGATGATGAAGCGCACGGGGACGACTGTTGAGCCGGAAATGATCTGAGGGGGTGGATTAACGGTGACCGCCTGACCGTTCACCTTTGCAACCGTCTGGTTGATCCACATCTCAACAACCCTGCCCTCCAGCGTGTAGGTCACCTTGTACTCATCGGCGTCCCAACCAATTTCAGCCCCCAGCGACTCGCCAAGGAATCGGAATGGCACCATGGAGCGACCGTTGACGATGGTGGGTGCCACCGGCATTGCGTTGATCACGTACTCGCCATTGATGGTAGCGTCAGTGAAGCCTACCGTCATAACAATGGTGGTAACTGGGGCGAAGTTGATGTTGAACCTCAGGTTGTAGGTGTTGTCTGGGCTGGGGTTGACGATGGGGTCAGGGATTGGGTCAACCACAATCACATCAATTGGGTTAATGCCATTGCTGAGCATCACGCCATGGGAGAATGACCCGTCTGGACTAAGAGGGACCGGTTGCCCGTTTATCACCACGGATGAGTTGGGCTCAACTGTGCCAGAGATCTCGAAATACTGGGTCCTCGTCACCTGACCATCTTCGATGTTCAGTGTCGGCTCTATGTGGGCGGGTGTGACCCTCACCTCTGCGGAGGCTTCCGACTCGTTACCGTTCTTGTCCACCGATTTGATGATGTAATAATAGGTGATGCCGTTGCTGACATTCGGGTCGGTGTACTGCATGCCTGAGATGAAGAAGTCGGTTATTGGTGTTGATGTCTGCCCCTTGGGATAGGTGGACCTGTAGATGTTATAGCCAACAACCTCTACCCCGCCTTGGGAGGCTGTGACCATATCCCAGAACAGGTGAACACGGTTGTTGCCTGGACTGGCTTGGAAGGTCTCAACAACTGGAGGTGGTGTGGCGGCGGCTATCACGATCATGGTTACAGCCACTTCGATTACCGACTCGTCGGGATCGTTTGAGGTGACCACTATGGTGGCTTTGTAACTGCCCGGTTGCATGCCCTGAGCGTCCACCATCACAACAGAGGCTGTGCTTTCGCCTGCGTTGATCATCCCGTTTGGCGGTTCAAAATCCAGCCAGTCAACAATGCTGGATGTGGCTATCTGAAGCAGTACGGGCACGGTCACCATCCCAACGTTGGACGTGAGTACCACGTTTCCTCGGTAGAGCTGACCAGGAGTGAGGTTGTTGAGATCGATGGTCACAAGCACCGTTACCACTGCCGCTTCGATGTTTCTAACCTGGCAGGTTATCCAGCTCTTGTCTGGCGTTGCGTTCACCTGGAGATACTGTTCACCAGACACGGTACACGTTATGGTTCGGGTCATTCTGCCTACGTTTGGCACAGTACCGAGGTCAAGGTATGGCTGATCAACCATCATCTTTCCACCGTTTGCACCGTAGGAACCGTGTATGTTCTCCTCTTTTGCCTGCTCATAGTTCTTTGAAAGGTAGAACATGAGGGTACTCGTACCACGGTTGTATATACCCAGATTCTGACTGGCTTGGTCGCCCTGCTTTACATAGAACAGGAACTCGTTGTTGGTGAGTTCGATATCGCATTCACTGTCTGCATTCGCCGGTATCGGTACGACTGTCACTGTCGCCAGAAAAGCCAGCGAGACCATTATTATGAGTATCTTCTTCATCCTAATCCTCCACTCTCTATCTGTTCGCATGTTACATCATCTATACTGATTAATCGAGCAATCAGTTTATCTGCTGTCCTCGGGTTGCCCGATGTGTAGAAGCTGAGATGTCCATCTTCGTTTGTATCCATTACACTCTCTGCGATCTTTTGCACCTGCTTGGCCACAGCATCACTCGTGTCCACAATCGTTACATTTTCTGGCAGGCATTTGGATATGCAATCCTTCAGGAATGGGAAGTGTGTACACCCCAGCGCTAGCTGGTCAGCTCCGTTTGTGATCACAGGATCGAGTATCTCTTCCATTGACACCTTCCTGCAGAAACTGATATCGACACCTTCCTCAACCCAGTCGACCAACTGCGGAGCGATGATGGTTATCACCCTCTTGTTCTTTCCGAACTGACTCATGGTGTCCAGGAACTTGTCACCTCGACTCGTTGCACGCGTTACCAGAACAGCAACCGTCCCCGACTTTGTGTTTGTGAGTGCCGGCTTGATGCCTGGTTCCACGCCAACAAAGCGTATGTCTGGGAATGACCCCCTCAGGTATTCGATGACGTTTACGCTGGCGCTGTTGCAGGCTACAACAACAACCGTAGCACCCTTGGAGATGAGAAACTCGGTCAGTTGGTAAGCCCTTCTTTTGATGAAGCTTTTGTCCTTCTCCCCCCAGGGACAGTTGGCTGAGTCAGCTATGTAGATAAAATCAGTATGCGGAAGACGTTTTATGGACGCTTTGAGAATGGATAGTCCACCAACGCCTGAATCAAAAACACCGATGGGCATCTATCAGATTTCCTTACTGGCTGATTTGGCAATCTCTTCCTGGCTGTGTTCCATCTCCTCTTCAATGTCATGCTCAATGTCCTCAACCTGTGAATTGGTGAACCTCTTGCCCAGCTTCTCAGTGAGCATCGATATTGCAAATGGTCCACTGATGAGAATATCCATGTGGTAGTCCAGCACCCGGTAAATGAGTAGGAATGGATTGAATGATGAAGCTATTCCCTGTATACCCATGAAGAAGACTGCATAACCGGCCTCTGCTCCACCAACGGCACCAGGTGTTGGTACCCATGCTGTTGACAGCTGTGCTATTACACCCATGGCGATGACCGCCAGGATGTTGGCTTTTATACCGAGCGCCAGCAACACGAAATAGGGCATGAGTTTCAGCAGAGTCCAGGTAACAGTTGAATTGATAACTGCAAGTGCCACCAGTGGTTTACTGCGTTTCAAAAGCATTTTGGCAGACACTCTGACTTCGGTTAGAACCACCTTGCCCTTTTTATAGAATGCGGTAGGAGTCTTCACGCCCATCCACTTCCTCATGAGCCTAAAGCGAGCCAGGAACTTGAATACGAATGAGAACCATGTTGGTTTGGCGAGTATTATCAATCCACCCGCAATCAGAAGCAGAAAACCTACAACTGTAGCCAGGAAGACTGAATATTGCGCTGTCTGCAGATTCAGATTGAATCCAAATGGCACCATGGCAAATATGATTACAACGTATAAAATTCGAATGATGACAGAGATTAGACCCTTCATAGTAACAAGCACGGTCGCCTCAGCTACCGTGTAGTCCTCGTCTGTAAGGAACCACACCTGCATGGGTTGGCCACCGGAGGTGGAGGGACTTGTGTATTCAAAGAACAGACCGAGGAAGTATATCCTCATCATCCGCCAGAAGCTGGTCATTTTGCCCATTGCCCTTGCAATGATTATATGTTGAAGGGTCTCCAGCACAAAAGACAACAGATTTATAGCTCCTGCGACTAGGATCCACCATACATTTGCATTTTTAATAGCTTCCCAAGCTTTTGCCAAATTAAAATCAGAGGTTACAAATGATATGATGAAAATGACTGCAAATGATATTGCTAGTCCGAGGATGGAAGTGATAATGAGTCCGTTTCTGCTGAGTCTTCTCGCCATTACCGTCTGCACTCCATATTTGAGATTAGGAACACCTCATCTCCTTTTGACAGCACATAGTCAAATGCTGGGTTTACAACTATCCGTTGATCCTTGATCAGGGCGATGGGCAGTGCGCCGTGCTTTGCATGCAGTTCATCGAGCATCTCACCATACTGCTTCCCCAGAAGTTTCTCTGGAACTATCATCCTACTGAGGTTTTTTCCTGTTGTTGTAGTTAACAGGTTCCCTATCAGGGAGGCAACTCCAGGGTTGTGAACGGTGTGCGAGATGATGTCTCCTGCAACAGTGGAACGAGCGATAACCTCGCTTGCCCCTGCTCCTTCAAGGTACTCCAGGTCTTCAGAGGATATGACCTCACAGATGATACGAATGCTCTCGCCGACTATCCTCCTGAGAGCCATGGTTGTCAGGATCACTCTAGAGTCAACGTCTGTGGTCTTTGATGTTTCATCTGCCAGCACGACCGCCACTTGGCACTTGGTTGGGGCAATCTTCTTCAGGGATGCGAGGCGTGTAGAATCGCCACGCACAAAGATGACGTCAGGAGGCAGTTCGTCTATCCTGTCCCTGTCAGCCATCACCACTATAACTTCACGTGTGACCCTGCATTCAGCCAGCAGTTCTGTGATTATCCTCAATCCATTCTCGTTCCATCCGAGCACGAGGATGTGATTGGACAGCTTGCCTAGAGGTCTTCGACCCATTCTCTTTACTACCCTTTCTACCAATCTTCCAGCCAGTGTTGCCGTCAGCAGTGCAACCAGCAGTATGCCTGCAACAATCGCGATAACGCTAACAACCTTACCCCCTGCAGTCACAGGCACCATATTGCCGTATCCCAGTGTGGACATGGTCACAAGCGTCCACCAGAGTGCATCACCAAAGTTTGTTATCGTTGACCCTACTGCACCTCCCTCAAAGAAGAATGCCGCCATCGAAAGCAACACTACAGGCAATGCAACTATTGCAGTCCATCCTATGACCGGAAGGATGTATGTACTCAGTTTACGCAGTCTTTGCACCACAGCCTGGACAGAAACGGGCGCCAGAAGGCAGTTCGGCTCCACACTTGGCGCACTTACCCCCTGTCAGGTTCTCCCCGCAGGAGGGACAGAATCTTGCTCCCTCTGGGTATGGCTTGCCACATGAAGGACAGGTCGGCACGTTTGGAGCTTCAGACTCCTCCTTTTTGCTCGAATCGAATCCACCCTTCATCTCTGAAACGATCTTTGCACCCATCATGATGCCGGCTCCAGCCTGCGCGGCGGTTCCTGCAAGACCGCCTCCGCCTCCCTGCTTGTCCATTGACTTTGCGGCCTTGTATGAGAGGTATTTGTTCATGTCTTTTATAGCGTTCATGCCGGCGCGTTCGTCTATCGCCTCCTCAACGGATTCGGGCATGGAGATGGACACTATGTAGGTATCGGTGCATTCAAGACCGTACTCAGCCAGTTCCTTTGATACAGCCTTCGAGACCTTATCCCCCAACTCTGTGTATTGAGTTGGAAGATCAAAAACGGTGGTTATCTGTTCACCCAGCACATCTGCGAATCTGGAGGTGATAAGGTTCCTAAATTGCTTCTCTATCTTGCCCCTGGTCATAAAGCCACGTGTACCCACGAAGTTTGATATAAACAGCTTTGGTTCAGAGACCTTGAGTGTGTAGTTACCAAACGCCTTTACTCGGACGATACCCAGCTCTGAGTCTCTGAATGCGATCTGTTCTGGTGTGCCAAACTTGAAGTCGGGATGGGTAGCTGTGGATATGTACAGGACCTCTGATCGGAATGGTGATTTGAATCCGAATGGCAGTGAAAGCAACTTAGTGATGATGGGTATGTTCTCTGTGGAAAGTGTGTACTTACCTGGACCGAACATGTCTGCAAGCGTGCCATTTGATATGAACATGGCTACCTGACTGTCCCGCACGATCAGCTGTGCGCCCATCTTAATGTCTGCCGACCCTTGTGGTGGCACTCGGTGCATCAGCTCAACACCGTGTCGGTCAAGCCATTCGATTATCTCAAGGTATATACCCATCTGCTCTCCTCCTAGTCTTCAAGCAATATATCGAACGAAATCTCTACTTGTTTGCATCCTTCTTCCTCAGCTGTGGGAATGCCAACACCTCTCGGATGGTCGTCTGTCCTGTTAGAACCATAACCAGCCTGTCAATGCCGATTCCTAGACCGCCCGTTGGTGGCATACCAACGCCCAGCGCTTCAACGTAGTCATTGTCAATCTCATGTGATTCGTCATCACCGCTCTTCTTCAAATCAAGCTGAGACTCAAAGCGTTTCAGTTGATCCTGGGGATCATTGAGTTCTGAGAAAGCGTTACCCATCTCAAAACCGCTGATGATGAACTGAAACCTCTCTACATACCTGTCATCTCCTGGGATGAGTTTGGCAAGGGGAGACATCTCGATGGGATAATCATACACGATGGTAGGTTGGATAAGGTTTGGCACGACCTTCTTCTTGAACACCTCGTCGCAGAATCCCTTGAAGTTCTTTGCCTTCTCCATCTGGATGCCGTTTTCCTTCATGTAAGATAAGGCGAACTTGTCATCTCTCAACTGCTCAATATCCAATCCGGCGTACTGTTTAAAGGCATCTGCCATGGTTATCTGAGTCCATGGTGGTGTGAAGTCGATCTGGTTGCCTTCGTATTCGATGATGAATCCGCCTGTTATCTCCTTGACGGTTGTAGAAACCAGCTCCTCTGATATCTTCATCATCCTGCGATAGCATGTCCATGCTTCATACAGTTCGAGCATAGTGAACTCGGGGTTGTGGAGGGGAGAGATACCCTCATTTCGAAAGCACTTGCTCATCTCGAATATCTTGGTCATTCCGCCAACCACGAGTCTTTTCAGGTACAGCTCGGGTGCTATGCGCAGGTATGCGGGCATGTCCAATGCGTTGTGGTGAGTTTCAAACGGCTTTGCCAGAGCACCACCGTAGAGTGGTTGCAGGATGGGTGTTTCTACCTCTTCAAATCCCTTGTCCCACAGTATTTTTCTGATGACCTGCAGGATCCTGTTTCTCACCCTCAGACGGGATAGTATTGTGGGGTCAGAGATCATGTCCATCTGACGTTTGCGGTATCGTATCTCAGGGTCAGTCAACCCATGGAATTTCTCAGGCAGTGGGACGAGAGCCTTTGTAGCCCAGTTCAATCTTTGAACCTCAACGGTTATCTCTTCCGTTCTTGTTTTGAACACCGAGCCAGTCGCCACAATGAAGTCGCCAACATCCAGACCCTTCTTCACGGTTTCGTAGCTGTCTTCACCCATCACGTCAATCCTGCAGTAAAGCTGTATCTCGCCTGCCTCATCACGGATAACAACAAATCGGGCCTTGCCGTGCCCACGCACAGCCATCACGCGTCCGTGAACGGTCACATCATCACCAGCTTCTTTGAGCTTATCGAATTCCCGCTTGACCATTGTCGATGGCTTCGTATTCATCTCTGTCCTCGGTGGGTAAGGATCTACTCCACTCTCACGCAGGAAATCCAGCTTGTTTATCATCGACTCATTGAACATGATTACGCCCTTCGAACTTTTATTATCCTATACTTCTTTGTTTGTTTTGGTGACTGTATGCACACGATTTCGCCGGGTTTTTTCCCCAGCAAAGCGCCACCGATTGGTGACCTGCTACTGATAAGTCCCTTTGTGGGGTCAGCTTCGTATGTGCCAACCAGCTTGAACTTGATCTCCTTGTTGGTGTTTAGGTCAATAACGTTGACCTGACAGCCGATACCCACCTCGCTAACATCGACAGCTGAGCGTTCAACAATCTCGCAGTTCTTCAGAATGGATTCGAGATGTTGGATGCGTCCCTCAAAGAAGGATTGATCTCGCCTTGCTTCTTCGTACTCAGCATTCTCGCTGAGGTCACCACGTTGCTTGGCGTCTCGAATGCGGTCGGCTATCTCCTTGCGCTTGTTCTCTTTCAGATCCTTCAACTCTGCAAGGATCTTCTGGTGTCCGTCCTCGGTGAGTATATAGGATGCTTTATCACTATAATCCACTGCTAATCCTCCTTGGTTAGGTCAATTATATTTGGCTCAATGCCCAGCTTATTGATAATATCCTTGTATTCCTCTACACTTGTTTCCATGGGGTGTTTCCCCGTTATACCGCATATCATCGCCTCGATGACGTTTGCTCCGAAGGTACGTCCGTTCATGTTTGGTGTGAACGTGGCGAGTGCCTTGACGCCTCTTTTCGCAAACTCCTTTCGATTCTTCTCTGTGGTGGTGTTTGTGACGATAATCTTTCCGTTCATGTCTGGTGGCATGGCTTTCCATATATAGTGAAGATCGCCTGCAACAACGTCTGCCCAAGCGAAGAATCGATTTGGCTTGGATCCAGGATCATTCTGTTTAGAACCGAGTGGGTAGAGCCAGTGGTAGGGTAATCTTGAGATGACGGGCATTAGCAGGAAGGAGAGGAAGTTTATCATGCCAAGGCTTCTGATAGCAACCGGGATGTCGAGAGAGAACGCCATATCACCAAAGGTACATGTGGAGCCACGGTCGACAAAAGACTTAGCCAGGCAATATCGATCAACGGCTGTCATTACGAGCGTCTTCTGATCAGGATTGAGGATGCCCTGATCGAATAGCTTGTCTATTATCATTGGTTCCAACACAGCCTTGAGGAATGCACCATCGCATACGGGTTTGCTGGGGGCAGACTTTGCCCACTTGTAAGGATCCTTCATGATGTAGGTCCTGCCTGCAGGACGCATGTAGATGTCGCCTCCACCCATCCCAAATGCGTTTACCTTACTGTCAAGTTCGCCAAACAACTCCTCCATCTTAGCTATGTCGCCGTCTGTTCCGATTCGGCTGATCTCGAATTCCTCACCCAGTAGTTCCGTTTTGTAGCTGTGATCCCTGCTGGAGGAACCGAGGCTTACCGATACTATCTTCTTCATTTTGTCGCTCCTGTATCATCGGTGTGTCTGGTTACCCGGAAGCGTTCCAGGTTGATGTTATCATCATATATGCCAGCCTTCATCTTGGCAATCCTAATCTGATCCTCCACCGTGTCAACACCTTCGATATCAGGGAGCAGTAGGCCTCTGCGTATACCCTGTTTGACTATGACTCCGTACACCTTTGGATTGAGGTTGGATGTAGAATCAATCTCCTCTGATTTGCCAAGTACATCCACGCTGATGTCCAGGTCATCCAGTTCGTTACGGGTAAGCGGTGGGAAGCGTGGGTCAGCGGTACTAGCAGAGATCGCCATCTCAATAATTTCAGAGGCAATTGATTCAGTAGTCGGGGCGAAGGTCCCGATACAGCCCCTAAGGCGACCTCGAAGGTGCAGAGACACAAACACCCCCGCTCTGTCACCCATCCCCTCAGGCAGGGGAGATGGCGGGGATATCTTTTTGCCTGTGTTAATGAATACGCTTATGGTTTTTCTGGCTAACTCAACGTATGGGTCTGTTGTACTCATGATATGCGCTCCACGTGGATAATATTGAGTTTGCCGATTTTTCTGGGTAGCTTGGCTGAAGTGAGGTAGTACTTGACGTTCGTTTTCTCAGCCACCACAAGGGCACGCGATGCCTCGGGGAAGATGCCGTATTCATTGGACAGTCGGTCTGCGCGTTTGGCGTCCTTGCCCATGATTGTTACCTTAGCCAATACACCGCTCTCCAACAACTCCTCGGGTAGAAGCATGCTTGCTGTGTGGCTGATGTATATCTGGTCAAAGATGCGAATCAGACCTTCGTGTTGAAGCCTGACAAGGGCGCCAGCATCGGCTACCAGTCCACCTTCATTCATTCGTTCAGCCAGTTCTACCTGGTGGCTCGACGGCTTGTGTGTTGGCTCATCGGTCTGTGCGACGGTGTTGATCACAGCTTCTTTGGGTTGGGGTGGTGTTGACCTTTGTGTTTCGGCAGGTTGAGGCTGTGGTTTTGGTCGAGACTCTTCTTGGGATGGCTGTTGGGGAGATGGTTCAGGTTCAGGTTCCTGTTTCCTATCGGGTTTTGCTTCAAAGAGGTTTGAACGCTCAAAAGCGGGTTCTTCTGATTCCCTCGGTTGAGATTGAATGGGTTGTTCTGGTGGGATAGATGGTTTTTCACTTACTTCAGGTTCAGGGGCATTTTTTGTTTCAGGCTTTGGTTCCATAAGATCGGGTGGTTCCGATTCGGGTTGGATTGGTTGCGATGGTGGAGTTTTTTCCTGTAGTTCAGGTTTCTCTGATTCTGTTTCAGAGGGTTTATCAGTGGCGACAGTGGTACCGATGAACCTGCTCAGGTTTGGTTTTCTTAGTCTAGGTGCCCTGAACTGTCCAGCTGTTCTCTGTGTTGTTGGTTTCTCGATTTGTTTCGGTTCAGGCTCGGGCTCAGGTTCAAGCTCGGGTTTTGGCGGATTTGCTGGTTTTGTTTGTTCAGCTTCTTTTTCAGGTTGAGTTTCTTTTTCTGGTTCGGCTTGCTGTCCAAGTTCTAGCTGTGGTTCCGGTTCAGCAGATGTTTCATCTTGAGTCTGTTTATCAAGCCTTCTTTCACGTTTGGGCAGGGTCATCTCATCTTCGCTGACAGTCGACTCCGGCTGAGCGGATTGTTCTGTTTCTGGGGCTGATGTCTTATCGATCTTGGGTTTTGGCTGGGTCTCTTGATACGAAGTGTCGATGAATTCATCGTCTCCGCTGACGGGAGAGAATTTCATGAACAGCCCCGCTCCAAGCAACAGAACAGCTGTTATGAGAACCAGAAATATGGTGAATGCAATTGGGTCTCTTCCAGGGTTTGCCACAGAGGTGAATATCCGTTTGACAAACGCCGAGAATCCGGATCCTCGGTTATCATCAGGTTTTGGCTCTGTTGCATCTGGTTTTGGTTCAGGTGTTTCAGTTCCTGATGGACGTTTCCCCTCAACAAACCATCCGCCTTTGGTTGTTTCAGCACTATCGGATATCGTTCTGTGTACGCCCTGCTCCAGAGCTGTTGGTACCTGAAACAGTGTGGATTCATCGGCGGGGTTGCCATCTAGTATCATCATCGCTTCGCTGACGGAACACTTCACCGAAGCCTGAGAACCATTTGCCTTTGCCCCTGTTGATCTAACAGCCTCTCCGGTGATGTCCTCGAACAATCCACCCGATTCCCTTATATTCCCCTGGGAGAATGGTTGAACAAGCCACACATCCCTCTGCTCAGTTGCCTTATCGGCTGTTCCGGTTATGGTGTCCCACTCATCGTCTAAGAAGAAGCCAGTAATGGATGGAAGGTAGGTTGCTCCGTGTCCATTGGAATCTCTGCCCATTGCAAGAACGGTTATTGGTTTGCTTGAGGTTATGGTTGTCGCCTTTCGTAGTGTACCCTCTGCAGGTGGCAGGTTGTTGTACATCTTCTTTTCGCCAGCGTTCAAGGTGTGGGTTTCAGGGAGTCTGTTCTCATCAGACCATGTGATATCGACCTTTGTCCCATTGAATGCGCTTGATATGCACACCAGACCGATAGGCATGTATGTGTATTTCAGCCCCTTCTGAGGGACGGCGAACAGTGACTGGTCAATGTTGCTTCCGTACTGAACCACACAACTCTTGTCTGTTTCAACCTGGCAGTATGACTGACTCACCTCATCCTCAAGAAACAGTGTTTCACCTTTTGACAATACTCTGTTGGCGACCTGTTTGCCACGACTGTACACACGAACGGTGTTCTGGTTGTGCAATGAGGTAGCCGCAAGATATTCAGGTACGAGGATATAGCAGAAGGAGGTGTTTGGGATGAAGGCGGTTGTGTCGCCATCACGATCGAAGTTACCAAGGGCAACCGTGCACTCTCCTGTACCCGTTATCTTGAGTGTTGTTGGTTCCCTCAGTGTGAATATTCGGCAGTTGCCCGGTTGATATATCTCTGGAGAGACCATGTTTCCCTTCTTGGCATCATAGGGGAAATCTCCTTCCTCGTCCTCTATTGTTATCTCGTTGTCCTTTGAATATGAGCTTACTACGACCTTACCCCACGCCTTGGTGATGAAGCTCTTGCCCATGAATTTCTCCACGCCGGCGTTTGTCTGAAGTGGCGGGTTCGCTGACGGATTGCCGTAGTAAACGTAGTATTTTGCAGAACCACCTGCAGGGAGGTCTACGCCTATGCGTATGACGATGAGCTTGTCAGCAACGTTCTTGTCTATTATCTGATATGGGATCAGGTCACCTTCGCTGTTTGTGACCCTGATGTCGGAGGCATCTGATTTCATCCCCTCCATGGACATTCGGATGCTTACAGGGTGCGAAAGCCTTGGTATGCCAGCATTTTCGGTTACGTTGATTGTCCTGCGATATTCCCAACTGTAGGGGTCTCCTTCATCCTGCCCAACTGCAGATACCAACGCTATGGGTAGGATAAGCATGATGCATATGAAGGATAGTATTCCTTTCTTCATCTACTCTTCCCGTTTCCTCACTCTAGTAGTGCAGTATGGGCATACTTTCCAGTCGGTCTCAAGCAGTCTGTTGCAGTTGGGACATACCATCTTCAACTGCTTGAAACAGTTAGGGCATACCTGATAGTCATCTGAAATGGGTGTCCCACAGACCGGGCATATGTGTTTCTCCTTTGAGAGAACGTACTGGTAGTAATCACTTTCAACTCTTCTTAGGCGTGTGTCAGATTCGATTATTGCCTGTTCCTCCTTTGTAAGGATCGGTCTCCAGAGCAGGTATACGATCCATGGGATGATGAGAAGGGATGCTATACCCCACACCCAACCGTAGTTAGTTCGTCTGTCTGCATCGAAGTACACCCATAGTGCTATGAAGATAACGGTCAGGAAAAGCAACCACGGAAGCATCCTACCCAGTATTGAAAGGAACGAATTGATGTTCGTTAAAAGGTCAGGTTTTTCAACATCAGTTACTGCAGACGCTGTTTCACTGTTTGTATCTGTTGGCAGTCCATCGCCTGCCTCTGCAATTAACATCGGAGAGGCATAAGCATTGGCGCCAGCGATAACGGTCATCACCGGTAATGCCAGAAGCATAACAATAAACACTAGAAGCGCAAATCTCTTCACGACACACCTCCGGGGAACGATTTTATTTATTTGACATGTGTTTGCAAGGATTAGTTTTTGAGAACTGTAGGTTGATTTGTAGAGATATACTCAATTACATAATTGTTTCGAAAGATGAGAAGGAAAGAATAGAAGATGTGTTTTAAAGTTTATTTAGTTTATATAATAATAAGTAATAGATTAAATACAGGTCCAGACTGCGATATTATAATTTCGAATAGAGAAAGATAGATCAAATATAGCATAATTTAGTGTATATATAGCCTTTTGTTATAATTCAAAACATAATGTATTCCAAACGATGTATTATTTGTTATTATCTTGACATTACTAGATGAAGAAATATTATCATATATCGCTTGCAAAGAGATAAATTTTGTATATAATCTAATTGATGATGTCAAGTAAAGCAAATGATGTGATAAGAGTCGGCAGAAGGAAAATTAACAACCGGATTATGATTCCTGCAATAGTCAGGAGAAAAGCCGATGACAATGGGTTTGTTACCGATGAGTTAATTGACAGCTATGTCGAACATGCCAGATCAGGCGCTTCGTTGATAACTGTTGAAGCCAGCTATGTACAAAAAAATGGAGCGATTCTTCCAAACCAGCTGGGGATATACTCTGATGAGCATATTGAAGGCCTCAGCAGGTTATCCAAAGCCATCAAGGATGAAGGCGTAACTACCATCATTCAACTTGTTCACGCCGGCAGGATGTCATGTTGTGGTGATCTGGTTGCCCCATCTGCGGTACCGTTTGAGGACAGGGACACACCACGCGAGTTGACCATAGAAGAGATTGAAGAGATAGCACTATCGTTCAAAGAAGCAACCATAAGGGCTTGTCGGGCTGGATTCCAGGGTGTTGAAATACACAACGCTCATGGCTATCTGCTTTCACAGTTCCTCTCGCCATTATCCAACATGAGGACAGACGAATACGGTGGAACGCTAGAGAGACGATGCAAACTGGTGCTTGATATAGTTTACTCAATACGGAGTATACTGGGTATGTACAGGATCCTCTCTGTAAGGTTGGGGGCAATTGACGCTGGTTTTGCTAACGGTCTTAAGATAGACGAATCGAAATTGGTATCCCTTTGGCTTGAGCGAGTTGGAGCAGATCTGATCAACGTGTCTCTGAACAATGTGGCAAGTAAACTTGGCGGGAGCAGAACGCGCAGGGACATGGCGCTTATTGACCTATCACGCCAGATAAAAGAACTCGTCAATGTTAAGGTGTGTGTAGCAGGAGGCATAAGATCAGCGGAACACGTACAACACATTCTAGATGGTGGCTATGCCGACATGGTTGCGGTATGCAGGGCGGTGCTTGCTGATCCACAGTTCCCAAACAAGGTGATAGGCAAAAACAAAGAATCCATTGTCCCTTGCCTAATATGCAAGAATTGCACTGCAGTAATGGGAAAGTGTCCTGCCTGGAGTAATAGTAAATAGTAAAATTCAAAGATTAGATTGTTTCACTCTTCATTTGAAATCGATATACTAAAATCCTTACCTACATTTTTCAACTGATATGTCCCTTTTGTGTGTTTGATGAAAGTGGTTGCACTCTCCAATGATCGAGTTATATGCCAAACAGCTTTAACATTTATGGACATCTATTAACTTGACAAAAATATCCCCGCAGGTAAGATATCAATATACCCCTCAAGGGTATAGGAAGGAGTATCATGTCAGAAAAAGCAACAATCGTTGTATTCTCAGGCGAGTTGGACAAAGCACTTGCTTCCTTTATAATAGCCACCGGTATGGCGGCTCAGGGCAACGAAGTAACCATGTTTTTTACCTTCTGGGGATTAAACATAGTCAAGAAGGACAAAGGCTCATTGAGGGGCGCAAAGAACTGGATGCAGAAGATGATGG
>Ga0180432_10005618_pt1 | contig 16591 bp, 8 predicted proteins | sample SS_ome_10_FD_132414 | JGI IMG/M metagenome (GOLD analysis project Ga0180432, IMG submission 132414) | Hypersaline lake sediment archaeal communities from the Salton Sea, California, USA - SS_1_MS_2 metaG | ecosystem: Environmental > Aquatic > Non-marine Saline and Alkaline > Hypersaline >... | reverse complement strand
TGTGTTATACTTGATCCGGAACGGATGAAAGATCCTGGTTGAACCATCATCCATCTTGACAGGAAGGATGACCTTCAATTCCTGCATCGGCCAACGCAGCAATTCATGCATGGATTCTTCGAGGCCAAGCTTTTCCGCAGCATTGTCCAATTGTGCCTGCGCGATACTAAAAGGATTAAGCTTTTCTTTCATTCCTCACTCCTTTCTGTCTTACAATACCGTATACAAGTACTCCCAGTGCGACTGACTGCAGGAAGCAACCAATCCCCCTTTGATATGAGGCAAAAGCTTGGGGAAAAGATCGGTATTGCGGTCCGCCGTTACCTTGCTTCTTGCCTGTGCATTGCCCGGAAATTCAAATCAAGCTGCCTGTATAAAAAATCCGCTTCCCCTGCCTCTGGCAAGATGAAGCGGACCTCATTGTCTGGTGTAATACGCCCTTGTATTACTTTGGGTGTTATGTGTATAGCACTACTTAATGAACTGTATTTGGTATGTCAAGCCTTTAAATATCCTTTAAATATCCTGAGAGATGATAATAGCTTCTGCAATCTCTTTCATTGATTTGCGTGTGTCCATGCTCTTTCTCTGTATCCAGCGGAAGGCCTTTTCGGCTGATAGGCCCTTCTTGGACATCAATATCTCCTTTGCCCGATCGATCATCTTCCTCTTTTCCAGCTCCTCCTCGATGATCTTGGTCTTTACTATGAGTTGTGTGTGCTCGATGGCAATGGCAGCCTGGTTGGCAACCGTGGTTACAAGGCTCACCTCTGTTTCCGAGAACGTATGGGGCCTGACTGTAAAGCAGTCCAGCACGCCGATCACTTTGTCTTCCTTTACATGCAACGGAACGCCGAGCATGGATATCAATCCGAGCTTTCTGGCCATCTCCTTTTCCTTGAACCGGGGCTCTTTCAATACATCCTTGATCACAAGGGGTTTATTGGTTGAGGCTACATAACCCACTACTCCCTCATTGAGGCTGAGCACCCTATCCTTAACGTACTCCGGATCGATGGCTTGGGTGGCCTTGAGTCGTGCGAGTTTGCCCTTGTCGCCTTCCTCCAAAAGCCACAGAGAGCAGATCTCAACCCCTGTGACTTTAGCAGTAACCATGACGATCAACTTAAGGATATCTCCTAAGTACTGATCTGAAGTAATGGCGTTGCTTATCTGCGTGAGCGCCTTAATATACTTGTCATATGTCTCTGGAGCGATTTTATCCATATCATCGCCTTGCAGCAGCATGGTTTGTCGTTGACCATATCTCATACCATATTTTAACGGTTTGCAGTAGGGTAATTTTATCCGCCTACGCAGAAGACCACGGCTTATGGCCGCGGATTAATCCTGGGCAGAGCCTAACGACTTCTCTGAATGACATGATTGCAACGTGGTATGAAATCTCTGGCTCAAGGACATAGATGGCTATCAGGAGGCGTTGGGATCGCGCGCTCATGGTTGGTCACTTTTGACGGAGTCGATAATGAATTCAGCCGTCTTTTCCGCGGAGTTTCCAAAAAGCTCTTGGATCGGAAGGAGGTTCAGATAGGCATCAGACCATGACAGGCCCGTCTCTTCCACGATGTTTCTTATGTGACTGCCCCGCTCGCCCAGAGCGAGCACCTTGCTGGACAGTTCTGCATCCTTAGTGAAGCCGACATCCAGAAGCAAGAGGTGATCGATGTTAGGCCCCTGCTGCATGAGTGGGAGGACAAGGATGCTCCGTGCATCGACTCTTCCCTTCCCAATAAAGACGTTTCCGGCCTGGACGATGATCCTCTTGGTTCCCCTAAGCCGCGTGTCTCCTTCAACGCGGGAAACAAGGCGAGAAGAGCTGCCCTTCTTGGTCACCAGTTCAATTGTTGAGCCTTCGACCGGCTCCCCGGAATAACTGAGGTTGTTTATCTTGTAAAGGGTTTCGCCATGTATTTCCGAAACTACCTCCTGCAGATTCCTGAGTACCAGAACATTCTTATTGGTGATGTCGCTTATCTGAAATCCATTTCGCAGGATAGCCTCGAAGAGCAAACCAGTTACCGGTTCCCATGACCTGCTCGTTCCTACGGTAACTGTCTTGGCCTGGTGCTTGATTGCATCTATGGGCCTGGCCATATCGTTTATTGCTTCTCCGATACAGCGAAAGAAGATCTCGAACACATGAGGTGCCGTGCCGCTTTCTCCGAAGTCTGTCTCAAAATCCGACATGGGCAGACGTCCGGATAGGTATTTCAGCAGGAGGATAAGCCTGGAGGCCGCAGCCAGTCCCAGAGCTGTGGTGTAACGCCCCAGTTCGAGCCGTTTTTTGAATTCGGCAAAGAACCGGGCAGCCTTTTCCCGCAGGACCCTGTCGAGTATAATTTGGTAGATATCGAGGCCTTTTCCCTTGGATTCGGCAATGAGTTTGCTGATTTCCTCCCTGAAACTGAAAAGGAAACCGGATTCCGCATCTATTGCCCGTGCTGCATGATAGCCCCATAGATGACCTGCCAGGGTGGTTACGATAGGCGAAAAGCGCTCCTCTATTTGTGGCACGAGGATCAGTGAGTCAGCATATGGCCTAAACCCCTCTTCGCCTTCAGTGGCGATCACAATGGTGGTGGCTTGATGGGCCTTAAAGATTGCCGTATCCTTAATAATGTCATTGATAACCGTGCCCTTATGACCGGCTGCGCAGATAACAATGAGCGGCTCCGAGGAGAGATCTATATGCTTTTTGTCTTCAACCACATCCGAGGAGATGGTTTTATAACAAAGCTCGCTCAGCTTTATCCTGATTTCGTCGGCGGCGATCTTGTTGTACCCGCTGCCTACAACCGCCCAATACTTCTTTGATGAGGCAAATCGATGCGCCGATTGGGAGATTTCGGTTTCAAGGGCGAGCACCTTTTTCATTATCGAAGGGAGCTTCATAAGCCTCTGGAGTTCTCCCAGAATGAAATCATGTTCTCGCCGCGAAGTCATTTGTGCCAGTTTCAGCCCGAGGATACTGCCGGCTGCAATCTGCGAATAGTAGGCCTTGGTGGATGCAACCGACATCTCGATATCGCGGCCGCTGCTGGTGTAAAGGACGCCGTCCACCTTGAAGGTGATGTCTGAATCTCGCCTGTTGACGAGGGCGAGGGTGTGGGCTCCCCGCCCTTTGGCCATATCTACTGCCAAATTGGTATCGGTTGTTGTGCCGGACTGCGTTACTGCAATAACCAAGGTATCGCTCAGGTCATCTTCTGAGAGGCTGCCGCTGAACTCAGAGGCCTTGAGGGGGAGGACACGAATGTCACTATCGGCCAGATAATAACGGAGCAGCTCGGCGCACCCGCATGCGGAAACGCCCGCAGTTCCCTGGCCGATGAAAAGCACCTTCTTGATCTCGCCCTGAGTCAATGCAGTTGCTAATTTGCGTGGAATCACCGTCTCATCCAGAATGCTCACGGCATGTGTTCCCCCGTCTCTCTCGGAGAGGTGCCATCTCGTCTGGACCGTTTTTCTTACCGACTCGGGGGATTCAAAGATCTCTTTCAGAAAATAGTGGGCATAGGCCTGGCGATCTATGTCCCTGGAGGCGATCTCAGTTTCCTTTACGGCCTCTTCGGAGAGGTCTAGTGCTGTCCCGTCATAGTGGAATGCCTTGATGCCGGAGAGCTCACCACCTGGATCTTGATCCAGTATGAATATCTGCCCCTGACTTTCCCCGGTAACGGCTTTTTCACCCTCCATTTTTACGTACCGAGCGGTCTCTTCCACGAGACCGTAGATCTCGGATGCAGCAAGCAGGTGCTCCCTTCCCAGGCCCACGAAGATCGCCTGACCGCTCCCTCTCTGTGCCAGGAAGATCTTCCCCGGTGCTATATCAGTGTGCATTGCTATGGCATGGGAGCCTTTAAAATCATTTACCGCCAATCGGAAGGCCTCTTCCATGGAATGCCCCTTGTCATAGTAGTGCTGTATCTGCAAGGGTATAATCTTGGTGTCAGTAGTGACCTGTTCAGGGATGGAGAGTCTCGTGTTCCTTTCAAAGGCCCCTCGCAGGGAAACGTAATTGTCGATGTCTCCGTTCAGACAGGCGTGAATAACCCCATTTCTTTCATCATGGAAATGCCCCGTACTGTTACGACCGATATGGTTATCAACTGGATGACAGTTCGCCTCGCTGATCTCCCCGACAGATGCCCAGCGGGTATGGGCAAGCATCGTTTCATAAAGGTTGGGCCTGGAAATGAGGCAATGGAATATGTCGTCAGTGCGTACTTGATCCCTGAGGAAGGCCACGTTGTCTCCCAGATGGCCTACCTGGGCAGCGATCTTATAGGTAAGGGTAACGGAAACAACTCCCCTGCCCTTACTCACTGTAATGCCTCTGTTTAGGAGGATCACCCGTTGCTGCCGCGAGATGAACTCTTCGAGCAAGGATTTTCCCTTTAACTCCTTCTCAAACTCGTCATAGTGTTTTTGCTTGAGACATGTAATAATGGAGATGCCCGCTGAGTCTCTCCCCCTCACCTCCAGCCGATCGAGGTTGTTGAAGAGCGTATTTATGCTTTTGATCCGTTGGAAGGCCAAAGGAGACATGTTTTTCTCAGGCCGGGCCCAAAGGGCCTCTATCTTCTTCAGATTCGCGAGTATTTCTTCTCTTAAAGACCATACCAGGTCTTTGGCCTGGGATATCCTGCGTTCAACTACATCGTTTTCCTGAAGGGAAAGGAGATTGGGCCGCCGCTGCAGTTCACTCTCTTCTCCAGCAATTATTCCCTCTAATCTTAGAGAGATGCTTTCAAGCAAGTTTTGTGCGGGGGTCTGTTTGAAGAGCTCATAGAGCGATGCAGTACGTTTGAGGTCCGAGACAAACCCTCTCAGCTTTTCCACAATGGCCTCTCCTCCGAGATAACGCTCGGTGAGGGTCTTGTCCTTCCCTGGCAGTTTTTTGAGGGTAAATTTCTCAAGCCGCTGGACCAGCGATGAGAATTCTTCAATGGGGATGCTTGCTATGGAAGATTCTTTGCGCTTGAGGGAGATGATACCAGTCAACCCACAGTTCAGCACGGCTTCTTGACAGGGAAAGAGCACGATAGTCCCGGGCGGGACGCTCCGGATATGTTTACCGATGGAGATCCTGCGTAAGCGGCAACGCACTGGGCGCAGGCTCTTCAAACGCTTGCATAATGTCATGGACCCAATAACCTCTTCGAGTAGCCTGACGTTTGCTCACCAAAGCGAGCATACCTCACCGCTTGCTGAAATCTCCTAATTACTGATATCTTGGATCTCAATGCCCCGATCCATTACCTTGTTTGCATTCTCCAGAACCTTTTTCCCTGCTGCTTTATCTACGACATAGATCATATTTCCGCCTCGCTTGGAAAAGGTCTGTCCATACGATATGGGTACCATAGGTGTGGGGTCGCGCAGCAAGGATTCGGCCACAGGCTCCACCTTGCGGTCGCCGTTGGCCAAAAGCAGGACTGTTCTGGCACGGTAAACCAGCTCAACACCCATGGAAAACGCGTACCAGGGGCTGTGCCAAGTGCTCTGAAAGTGCCCGTCGCGGACCGCGTTTTCCACGGTATTTTCGTCAAGTTTGACCAGGAGCATGTTGTGGCCGTCAAAGGGGATGCCCGATTCATGAAAGGCCACGTGACCTCGCCCGCCGACCCCTACAACCTGGAGATCAATGCCGCCGCTGCGCTCGATTTTTTCGGCGTAGCCATCCAGCAGTTCTCTGCGTACCCACCGGAGGTAGTCGGATCGGGCCTCAGGTTTAATGACAATGGCCCTGCCCTTATCCGTGCCTTCCTGGGTCCAGTCATCTGGGTGGGCCTCGAGTTCGATCAGAAGCTTATCCTGATCCACAAGGGTGCCCCATGGTACGTTTGTTTCCAGAAACTTGTTCTTGAGGAGCCCGAAGAACTCCTGCACCATGAAGAATCCATAACTTTCCGGATGCAGGGCGCGCTGCTGGGGGTTCTCTCCGGGAAGACCGATGTACTCGTCCAGGTTAAAGCTCCGAATCTTGGTGCTGTCGAATTCCCCGGCATTGGCTGCTTTGGAAAGGTTTTTGTAGAGGCCGGTTGGAGTATTTCCGGTGGCGAGGCCCAATACATAGACACCCTTTGTGTTCACCGTTTTCTTTATGTCGTCCACCACAAAACGGGCTGCGACTTCGCTCATGTGAACAAAGTCTCTGGTAATAACTACCTTAAAGGGCATGCGGGTGATCCTCCACTGGCAGGTTATTAACCGAGCTTTTCGCGGATTACATCGGCAATTTGGGTACAGTATTTTGCCGTTTCATCATTGGTTGGACCTTCAACCATTACACGGCACATTGGCTGTGTGCCGGAGTACCGCACCAACACCCTTCCCCTGGTGCCAAGTTGTGCCTCCACAGCCTTGATCGCGTCAGTTATTTCTGGAATAGTGGATAAGTCGGGTTTGCTTCCTACGTCCACATTAATGAGCTTCTGGGGGAAGACCTTCATGATTCGAGCGAGTTCTGAGAGGGGTTTTTGCTGCTTTTTCATGGCCGCCAGGATTTGCAAGGCGGTAATAATGCCATCGCCGGTTGTGTGATGTTCCAAGAAGATCACGTGTCCCGAGTCCTCGCCGCCAATAGCCGCCCCCTTAGCAAGCATCTCTTCCAGCACGTACCGGTCGCCCACCTTGGTTACCGCATTCTCGATGCCAAGCTCCTCAAGGGCGATGCCAAGTCCGATATTGCTCATCACGGTGCTTATCAGCAAGTTGTTCGGAAGTTTTCCCTCTTGTTTCATGGTCTTGGCACAAAGGACCATGATTTGATCTCCCGTGAGCACCGTACCTGCTTCATCCACCGCGATAAGGCGGTCACCATCTCCATCAAAGGCAAATCCCGCATCAGCGCCCTGCCTTTTCACCTCTTCGGCCAGGGCCTCCGGGTGCTGTGAGCCGCAGTTTGCATTGATGTTCTCGCCATTAGGCTCATCGTATATGGTGGTCACATCGGCGCCTAACTCAAAGAATGTCTCGGGGGCCACCTTGTAAGTGGCCCCATGAGCACAGTCCATCACGACCCTGGTCCCTTCCAGCGTAAATTCCTTGGGAAAGGAATTCTTCAGAAACACGATGTAGCGACCTCGGGCGTCCTCTATTCGATAGGCCTTTCCCAGTTCATTGGCAGAAGGATGCAACGTGTGCATGCTATTGGAAAAGATGAGGTTTTCTATCTCGAGTTCCTTTTCGTCGGGCAGTTTAAAGCCCTCGCCTGAGAATACCTTAATACCGTTATCTTGAAATGGATTATGAGATGCGGAAATAACGATACCCGCATCAGCGCGCATGCTGTTCGTGGCAAAGGCAATTCCCGGCGTGGGCAGTACTCCTACAAGGAGGGCATTTACCCCCATGGAGCAGATTCCCGAAACCAGTGCGTTTTCGAGCATGTAACCGGAGACACGGGTATCTTTGCCGATAATAATCCGAGGCGTGTGACCCGTTCGTTTAAACAGACAGGCAGTTGCCCTGCCGATGTTTAAGGCCATTTCAGCCGTCATGGGATGTTCATTGGCCACACCCCTTACGCCATCCGTACCAAAAAGCTCTCCCATTTCGTCCCCCTACGGTTTCGTTGCAAAGATCTGATAGCCAGCTGTAGGGCCCGCAGACCTCTCCCGTGTATATAGAAAATTATGCACCTGAACGTAAAAAAAGCTTTTATAGGAAACGCTTCTCTTCTTGTCAACCGTTGCCTTTCGCAACCCCACGGTAATGTCAAAACAGACTCTATCTTGGTCAAATCTGGAGATTTGCCCTGCCAATAATAGGAATCAAATCCGAAATTCGAATATCGAAATTCGAGACAATTTCAAAATTCGAATATCAAATGACGAAAACATCGAGCACTTACACAATATCTATAGGGTTTCCAATTTACAAGAGAATGCTTAAGCAAATAAATTCTAAATTACAACAAGGTACCTCTTTGGATGACTTAGCCCTGTCCCCGACCCTTACATGGGTGGGCACGATTCCCTGCTTTTTTGCTGTCTGTTTCTTCGGTTTTTCAGGATGTCGTTTCTTATTGCACTGGTGGGTCACCTTTCGGTCGTATGTTTCTCCTCCCATCATATTAGCATAAGAAAAGATATCGCTTGAAACAAGCGCTTTTGTTTTCTCATCCTATCCAGCAAGCCCCGTGCCAATTGAGGGCCATGTCGTTGGTTCTCGTGCAGGTAAGGGTGCCCCGAAGACAAAAGACGGAACCAGGGCCAAAGCAAGAATCGCCAATTGGAATTCCCCTTCGTTGTGGTAAATTTGAGACAGCACCGTGGGCAAGAAAACGCCAAGAATGAATGGAAGAGCAGGGGATTCGACCCGCAGAATCCCGTCACCTGGAAGAAAGGGGGTGGGCGCTTCGTGCAGAACCCCCTACAGTTGGCCCTAAACCCTTGTGCTGTGTTTTGGCGTATGTTAATCTTCATAAGTAGGTGAATTGACCAAACAGAAACCTCGCTTCCCAGACTGGGGAGAGCAGGTGTTTTGGTTTTTTGGGCGACGCAGTAACGGCTTAGGGTCAGCAACAAGGGAGGGCTTAAGGATGAACGTTGACCGAAAGGTCATTGAGGCCATGTACGAAAACCTGCCTTCAAGAACAAGGGGCAGAGTAAAGACAGCTTCGGAGACTATCGTCAAGGCAAAGGAAAAGGGGGGCAAGGTAATAGCGGTGGTGGGAAGCGGCCCGAACCTGCACGAAGGGGTCACCACCCTGCTCGCCGAACTCATCCACAAGGGGATTATCGATGGTGTCTCAACCAGTTCTGCGGTAGTTAATCACGAAATGGCCGGCACCCTGGAAAAGGTGAAGCGGTTTGACGGTGTAGGCTTTGGTTTTGAGCGCAACAGATTGCCCTCGGATGGTTTTTTCGAGGCCAGCATACTGCCCCCGGAACGCTTAGAGGAATATGGACGTGAGATTTGGATCGATGTAGATCTTTATCAGCAGATGATCAAGGCGAGCGGAGCTACGATCATCAAGGTCGCCGGAAACATGGCGTACCCAACCGGGCTTCGAACGGAGCGACTGGCCCGCGATGTGCTGGCCCTGGCAAAGCGCCTTGGACTTCCCTTTGAGCAGGTTGTGGGCTACGGCGCCGACCGGCTTACCATGATTGGCGCCGGTGCGGAGCGCAAGGTCCCGGTCCTGGTGACCGTGCCCCAATTGATTGGAGGTGGAGAGGTCGGACTCGCTATTGGAGATTCCATTTCTATTTCGGAGCGTTGCTACCGTATCGCAAGGCTCCTTGACAGTGCGGATGTGATTATTGAATCCGCCCTGGCCCTTTCCCAAGAGGTCCACGATGGGCCCTTTGAGCTGTTTACCGGTCATGGCGTATGGACCGAATGGGAGGGTGGTTGGACGTATAGCCTTGCCGACAAGAAGCTCATACGGATTGATCTCGACCCTAACCTGGAGCGAGCGTGGGCGAAGGAGCGGAAATCGAAAATGATTAGCGAGGCAGTTCACAAGGGCTTGCCCAAGACCAAGTATATGGGCATACCGTTTCGCATGGAGATGTCGGGATTCGGGAGAATTCCCGGAAGCCTTCCTATTGTCGGCGACATCGGGGAGATCTGGCCCCTCGTGGCAACCACGGTGGCAGATGACCTTGGCGTAAACCTTGATTTCATGAGCTACAAGCAGTCTCTGCCTGCCGGACAAGAGGTTCGCGAATGGATCGTGGAGAACGTTACGCCGGTAAACCGGGCCAGGGTGTTTGCGGCCGCCCAACAAGGTGTCACACGGTCGTTTTCTTAGGTGAGGGCCTTTATCTCCCGTCCCAGGAACAAAAATTTTTGAGCACGGTTAAGCCCGGAACACCACTTTTTTCGGGGTGGAACTGGACTGCAACGAGATTGCGCGCGCCCAGCACCGTGGAGAAGGTAAGCCCGTAATCGGTTGTGGCAATGGTAGCATATGGGTCCCGTGGTGCTGGAAAGAAGCTATGCACGAAATAAAACTCGCTTTCAGGGTCCACATTACGAAGCAGAGGGTGAGGTCTTTTCACGGCTACCCGGTTCCAGCCCATATGGGGCACCTTCAGCGTTTCACCGGTGGGCGAGTGAAGCGGTACCGGAAAACGCTGCACCTTGCCAGGGATCAATCCAAGGCAGGTAGTGGCATGTTCTTCGCTCACCTCCAGGATGATCTGTGCCCCCAGGCAGATCCCCAGAAACGGTTTGCCCGATTCATAGAAATCCCGTATCGCCTTATCGAGACCCATGTTTGTCAAATCCTTCATGGCCTGTCCCGCAGATCCCACTCCCGGAAATATTAGTCTGTCAGCCTTTTGTATTGTGTGTATTTCAGAGGTGATCTGGCACGTGAACCCCAGATGGTTGAGTGCCCTGGCAACACTGGTGAGATTCCCAGCCTTGTAATCGACAATCGCGATCATAGAAATGCCCTACTCCCACTCGATGGTGCTCGGCGGTTTTGAGCTGATATCATAGGTGACCCTGTTGATACCCCTCACTTCATTGATGATCCTGTTTGAAATCCTGACGAGCAGATCATGAGGAAGCTTGGCCCAGTCTGCGGTCATGGCGTCAAGACTGGTTACTGCCCTGATCACCACGATGTGCTCATAGGTTCGTTTGTCGCCCATGATCCCCACGCTCTTAAGCGGCAGCAGGATTGCAAACGACTGCCACAACCTCCTGTAAAGATCGCTTCTTGTGATTTCCTCTGTCACGATATCATCTGCCTGACGAAGGATCGAGAGCCGTCGTGGGGTCACATCGCCGATAATCCTCACTGCAAGGCCCGGCCCTGGAAAGGGATGACGGCATATGATATCCTCAGGCAGACCGAGCTCTTTGCCCAGAAGCCTCACTTCATCCTTGAACAGATGTTTCAGAGGCTCGATGAGCTTAAGACGCATCTTTTTTGGAAGCCCGCCCACATTGTGATGGGATTTTATGACCACTGACGGTCCTCCAAAGGATGATCGAGACTCGATCAGATCCGGGTAAAGGGTTCCCTGTGCCAGGAAATGGGCACCGGTGATCTTAGCGGCCTCCTCTTCGAATACCCTGATAAAGGTCTTTCCTATGATCCTTCTCTTTCTCTCGGGATCTACAACTCCCCTGAGCAAGTTCAAGAAACGTTTTCGGGCGTCGACATACCGCACATCTATATTGAAGTGATCTCTGAATATGCGCTTTACCCTCTTCCCCTCATCGGTGCTCAACAGCCCGTTATCCACAAAGATACAGGTCAAGTGTTTCCCGATGGCCCTGTGCAAGAGGGCCGCAGTTACCGAGGAGTCTACCCCGCCGCTCAGCCCTAGGATGACGTTTTTATCGGAAACCTCACTGCGTATTTGCTCTATTTCCCTTTGGATAAACGATTTCATGGTCCATGTTTTTTTGCAGCAGCAAACCCTGAACAGGAAGTTGCTCAGCATTTTTTTGCCTTGGGGCGTGTGCGACACCTCGGGATGAAACTGCAATCCGTAGAGCTTTCTTTCAGGGTTTTCGACCGCAGCGGCAGCGGTGTTTTCTGTAGAAGCAGTTATCTTGAATCCCTCTGGCAGTTGAGACGCGGAATCACCATGGCTCATCCAGCACGGGGTTATGCTTTTGACGTCGTGAAAGAGGGTTTTTGAGTCCAAAATCTCCAGCTCGGCCAGGCCGTATTCTCTCTTCAGTGCTTTCTCTACTTTCCCGCCTAAGCTGTGTATCATGTACTGCATGCCGTAGCATATGCCCAGTACGGGGATACCAAGATCGAAGATCTGCGACTCTACCGCGGGGCTGCCTTTTTCATAAATGCTCGCCGGGCCGCCGGAAAGTATTATCCCTTCAGGCGCTAAGGATCTTATCCTAGAGATCGCAATATCCGGCGGCTCTATCTGGCAGTAAACGTGTAGCTCCCTGACTCTCCGGGCGATAAGCTGGTTGTATTGGGAGCCAAAATCGACGACTAGTATCATTCACCACCCCTCCGCACTGGGAACGACGTGATATTAAAATAATTATTGTACTACACAAAAAGACCGTGCTGCTCAAGAAAAAGATAAGCGGTACCTCAGGACAATTCAACCACAGGGATACAGTAATCGCAATTGGTGTGCTATAGCGAGAGAGCAAAAACGGCCTTTATATTGAACCAAAAGGCCTTCTAGCCAGGAGTCCTGAAAGCTGCGCCATGATGGTTCATGCAGTAAGCCCCCTGCTCATTTTCCTGACGAATTGGTCTAACTTCTCTTCAAAGGGAGCATCAAATCCGCCGTGGTACACGCTCTGAGTTGCGATCTCGGAAGATACCATAGCGGCCCGATACTTAAAAGGAAGGCCCTTTATGCGATCTCGGAATTTCTTTCGCCCCTGCACGAATTCCGGGAAATGGAGGAGAAGCGCTTTCACGTATGCGGGTATTTCGAGTTTTTCCGGATGGCCTATGAGATAGGTATAGACAGTATCGGTGAGTTCGTTGATTTCGTAACTTATCTCATTGCTGATGTCCGTGTAGAGCCTCCTGCCATTGGACATCTTATGGCGGCGAAAAATTGCTTCCGATTCATCTACCGCCCTCTTTTCCAGGATCTTCAGAACGTCACGGACGTAGTCGTCTTTATTTTGGAGGAACTCTCTATCATTCATGAGTAATCCCCCGATAATCTCGTAAGAGGAGCAGATAACGCCGCATTTGTTCGCAGAGGAATCCTTCAGAATGATAATGCCTTTCTGCTGTATCTTTTCTCGGGCTTCGGGAGAAATAAAGGAGTTGGCCCCCTCAATGATCGCCCTGGTCGTTGGATTGCCCTCCTTATCGAAGAGCTTTTCCCAGTTACCCACATGAATAGTCTCGGGCCGTCCACCGCACGGCACAAACACATCAGTAAAGTGAGAAAATATATGATTTTCGAATTGGGCATGAAATTCATCTGCCGAAATCCACTCTTCGTTAGCACCTTGCTTCGTGCCCACTACCTTTTTGAACAGATCCACGAACCCTTCCCTTTTTTGCTCTCTGGAGTAAAGGATAAAGGCACCGGTACTGAGATGATCTGGTGAAAACGCGTCAATATCGCTTTTATGAATCAGACTGCTCAGCTCCTGCTTATGGATACCTTTTGGATCATAAATTACACCCGAAACGTCGGTGATCGACGTAATCTGCGCTTTGGGACAATAGGCTAGCAGAAACCTGATGAGGTTTCCTGCAACATCACCGTTGGTGCCACCGGTGAGTTTAACGGTGAAGAGGGCTGTGCGGGCTTCAATCCCAAGCTCCTTAAGGGCATGTTCCACATATTTCAATACGCCAAGAGAGGTAACGCCGTATTCTTTATGATTTATGCCGATCTGCTTGCTTGAGATGATGCCACCACCCAAAATATAGCCTCGCTCCTTGGCCCGATCCGCAATCTCCTCGATCATGGAGTCGTGCATGTTTTCATCAGGCCCCAACTCGATGGGCTCATCTTCTCCATAGTAATCGACTATCTTGGGGTCTACCGGTTTCGCATCACGGGTCACAAAGATATCCAGAAACGCGTTGATAATTGCACGCTGGAGATTATGGAGCCGGTTGATAACGCGGGCCTGTTCCTTCTGGTCAAAGGCGCGCATGACAACGGCCATTTTGGATCCGCCCTGATAGATGTCCTTGTTCTTGAGGTGCTGCGTATGAGCAAGAACCATAGCCTCTTTGAAAATGGTATTCATTGCCGATTCGAAGTCATCCTTGCTCTTCGTGATGATGGTCCTAAAGCCTCCCCGCGCAATGTCTGAAAATCCGAAATGATAACCGGATCCATGCCGATGATAGAAGAAGGTAATCCTGAAAGGCAGGTCAGGAGGGAGGTTGGCCCTGATTTCCCGGGGCAATTGCTCCATATAATGAGGATCGAGCCGAAAGGAGAGGGCCCTCTTATAGGTGACGAAGAAATTGGTCTTGAGGGTGTATCGGACAAAAAGCAAGCCCACGCTGAGCATGATCCTCCTGGTTTCATCCAAAACCGCATGGCCGGTATTGTATTCATCGATCATGGACTGTATTCTTCGGTATTCATTCTCCATGGTCTCCCGGTCCAACCGTTTTTTGGGATCGGGATCGAACTTTCTCTTAAACACCTCGAGTAGCTCCTTGGTGAGCAGGGGATGGCTGAAGAAGGCATCTTGGGTTTCATGCCAAGCAAAACGGAATGGAGAACTATGGGCCATGTTAGTATGAACAAAGGTATTGATGGCACTGAGAAGGCTTCCCTCAGGCCCTGTCAGAACGTTGCTCGTTACCAGCTCCTCGTACGTCCTGTCCCGCGGATTTATCACCTTGGTATTATAAAGTTCTGATTCCAGGGCGGAAAAGATCGGCATGTCTTCCGTTATGGATTTTCCGCTCCTCGTCGCAATATATGCAGTCAGGATAGTTACCCGCTTTTCGGGGTCTTCTATCTCAACGACATAGTTCCTTCGTGTGGCGATATTGAGGCGATAGAATATCTCGATAACTTCACCGATGTATCCCTCTGCCAAGGGATCGATGACCGAAAAGGTGAGCCTCGACTGTTCACGGCCCTTTTCATCTAACATAGGCTCAATATCCAGAAAGGCGCCATCTTGGCGAATTGCCGACTGGTAAAGCCACATCCCCCTGGCAACCCTACGGGCAGGGGAGAGAAGCACGTACTCGCGATTGTTCTTAAGGAAGTAATGGAAGATGATATCAAATTCCCTGAAATTAAAGTCGGGGTAATACTCTTGAAGCGCTTTACGGATTCGCCCCTTGCCTCGAAAAAATGAGGTAGGTTCTTGCTCCTCCTTTTCGGTGCGAAAATGGAATTTCTGGATCTCGAGCTCGTATTCCTGGCCAGGGATATAAGCATCGGAATGGATCATCTCAGCATAGATGATCTCTTTGCCGCTCATCGTATTGAGGGTTTTGAACAGCGTGCCTGGTTTGTTGAGGGTAGCAATGATGAGTTTCTCATCCGTGTCTCTTAAGACCAATTGATGGTTTTCCCCGAGGGTCTGCAGGTTCATGCAGAGGTTTGGAAGCGAATCTTTTTCGGTGCCGAGCGTTACAAAAAGATATGGATGCATATTTTTTTGGAGCCACTCTAGGTTGGCCAGAGCGTGTTTTCTCTGCTGTGCTATTTTTCTGGTGAGCTGATTAATCGTCTTTTCGGGCTTAGTGTACATATTGCTTTTTCCTTGAAGGATCCTATTTGTGCGGCCCGTTTTCTACTTGAGGCCTGAAGAGGTATCTATGAAATGAGTATGAGCAATATCTGCTAAGAAATCAATCGAAAACCTTTATTTTTTATCTTTCTTGCCGTAAGTTTGAAATATTTTGGTTTATTCGTATGATACTTGAGCCCATTTTTTCTATGATGTACTTGCATTGCAGTCATTTTTTTCAAAACCTGCATTTTCGTTCCGAGCATACTCCCTATTCCTCAAGCCCCTTTTGAGCTTGTTCTCTTCGCGAACCGTTCGTTGACATTGCATCGGTTTTCATTTACCTTTTTCGCAGGTCCTTAGCTAGCTGAACATAGGCCGGCCCGAAGGGGGTAAGAGCTACTGCTGCCTCCCGCTTGATCGTTTTATCGATAAAGCGGAAATCGCGACTGAGCCGTGTCAAATAAGGTATGGTATGAAAAAGATACTGGATGCCTATATCTTTAAGGAAATGATTCCCAGTTTTACGACCAGCCTGGTTGTATTCACTTTTCTCATCCTTGCTGGAAGGATCTTGAGGCTTACCGAATGGATGGTTAATCATGGAATCTCCCTGACACAGGTGCTGCTCATAACCGCTTTTACACTCCCCTATGTCTTCTTTTTTACCTTGCCGATGGCAACCCTGTTGGCCTCTCTCATTGCCTTTTCGAGGCTCAATGAAGATAATGAGATCACTGCGCTCAGGGCTTCGGGGGTCAGCCTGTCTCAACTCTTTTCACCGGTTATCGCCTTTTCGATTGCGAGCTATATCATAGCCTTTTTTATCGCCATCTATCTCCTTCCGGCAGGGAACCACTCTTTGGCAAAGCTTCTCTTTGAGGTGGCCCGTTCAAACACGAGTATCGGAATCAAACAGGGGGTATTCAATGAGACAATCCCCAATATCGTGCTCTATGCCAACCATATATCGGCCCAAGACCAGACAATGGAAGGGGTATATATTTTTGATGAGCGGGACCCACACCTCTCAAATACCATTATCGCACGGCAGGGAAGGGTCAGTTCAGACCAAGAACACATGTCTATCAGTCTGCATCTCACAGATGGTTCAATATTCATGGTGACCAGGGAATTGGATTCATCCAGGGTGCTGCGGTTTAAGTCTTATGACCTAAATATCGAGCTGGCGGACATCATGAAGAGGTTTTCCTCCCGCATGAAGGGTGAGAAGGAGATGTCCCTCTCCGAGCTCACTGATCGCCTCAGGGGTACTGAAAAGGGAACGGTCAAGCATAATATTCTATCCATTGAACTACAAAAGAAATTTTCAATCCCCTTTTCTTGTTTGCTGTTTGGCCTTATCGGTCTACCCCTCGGTTTGATGGTAAAGGCACGGGCACGGTCGTGGGGGATTGCCCTGAGTGTCGTT
>Ga0180432_10005616_pt1 | contig 16594 bp, 14 predicted proteins | sample SS_ome_10_FD_132414 | JGI IMG/M metagenome (GOLD analysis project Ga0180432, IMG submission 132414) | Hypersaline lake sediment archaeal communities from the Salton Sea, California, USA - SS_1_MS_2 metaG | ecosystem: Environmental > Aquatic > Non-marine Saline and Alkaline > Hypersaline >... | reverse complement strand
TGTGGATGACCGTCTCAAACTGGGGCGGAAAGCAATTGTTCATGGAAGGGCAATTACCTCATATGCTCGGCATGCTTCTCATTATGTCCTTGCTGTGGTTCATGTCGGCTGAGAACAATTTTCGCGGTCGCGTGGTAATGGGAGTAATCTTTGGCGGAATAATTTACTGCCAACACCACGCCATCCTCGTCGTCGCCGGCTTAACGGTAATGACGATAGTCACCGAAAGGGCAATGAACGGTCGATTAGGGCCGTGGTCGAAATCCCTTTTGGTCGCGGCGCTGATCGGGGCGGTTTTGGTACCCGAAGGCGTAATCAGGGGGGTGGGGCTGCTGATTCATCCGGCGAATACCGAACTTTACAAATTCCGGCAATATTTCATACCGATTCAAATGATTTTCCAAGGCCCGGGCATTTTGGTAACCATCGCGGGTGTTCTTGGGCTGACGCTTTTATTCGCCCGCCCTTCTCAGGAACGGTTGGTGCCTTTAATATGGATAACGTCGCTGCTGGCAATGCTGGCGTTATTCGGGTACCTGTACCGGATTATTGTATTTGGTTGTTTCGGTGAGTTTTATGCCATGTTTACGCCGACAGCGCTTATCGCAAGTCTTACCTGTCCCCTGTGCCTTGCGGGGGGATGGTATATAGGCAACAAGAAAGGCTTTCTGCGATTTCGCGCCATAAGCGCTCTATTAGCCTCGATATTGTATCTTGGTTTCAGTTACTTTTTCGCATGGCATAAGCTTGGAAAGGGAGACTTTCTATCCCTTGATTACCTGCCTGACATCAAGATACCTTTAATTTTATTGGGGTTTTTTATTGTGTATTTGTTTTCGTCCAAAGCTAATCGCCCATCGCTCGATACGGGAGCGGCTGTGATTGTGGCGCTACTATTTGTGATTGGGGGATGGTTCAGTTCGGCAGTGCAGGCTGCTAAAACGTTGAATGTTATTGGAATTGGGGATATTACCGATTTTCATCTCATGAAAAAATACATACCACCCGACGCACTTGTTTTGAACCGGCCCGCAGGAGCCCATGACGAGAAAACTTACGGCTGGGCGCCATATTGGATATGGAATGAATGTACATATCTGGTCTTACCGTCGACCGAGGAGCGGAACTCGCCCGAGTTGGAATTTAAAAAGGGAATACTGCACATAGATGTGAACGAATTGAAAATGCAAAGTCACATACAGGCTCGGCCGATTATATTGCTAACGCTGCCAATGGCCGATTATTCGAGGCATGGCTTTCGTATAATATACCAGAGCAAACGCAGGAGGTTTCAGTTGTATGAACCGTGAGAAGTACAAAAAGGCCGCCAAAATGCTTCTTAAAATAATAGCGGTGTCGTTCTTGATAATGGGACTTGCCACATGGCTTTATACATCAAAAGGGCTCGATAAGCTCGAAGACCCGGAAATACCGGGGCAACCTTATTATTTGAAAATGTAACTTCCGTCAACAATTCGCCTTTTTCCGAATAACATTCTTTTGTGGCTTGCAAACCGCTGGTTTTTTGCTAACTTTTACCGGTATTGTGAAACTTTGTTATAAATGTGGCAAAGAATTGAATGTGACTCTCGGGGTATCCCGAAGCGATGTGTGCTCCGAGTGTGGAGCGTACGTACGCTGTTGTTTGAACTGCGAATTCTACGACGAAGGGTACCACAACCAGTGCCGTGAGACACACAGCGAATACGTTTCAGACCGAGAGGGAGCCAATTTTTGCGACTGGTTCCGGCTCGCCGATCATTCGGGCGAAGGCGCCAAAGCTGCGTCGGCAAATGAAGCGCATAAAAAGTTCGATGAACTGTTCAAGAAATGAGTTGAATTTATGAAAATTTACCGCAAAAAAATTACCCCTATCGCAGAAGGCGTCGTGGACACCATGGTACGGGACGGGGATATAGAAATTATGGGATCCCTCCATAACGTGGTGGTGAAAGATATTGCCCGTTTCATCGAGGAATACTCGAACGACGAACACGCCATTTCAGAAACCGCAAAGGTTATAATGGAACGTAAAGGGCTGCCCGTAACTCAATTGCAAAAGGTCAAAGGCATACTGGCTCAGGAGAGGGAAGTTAAGCTGGGCGACGAGGCGTTGGAATACCTTGCCGATAAAATTATACGATATTTTATGACGGAAGATTCCATCGACGAGGTCTATAGCGAAGACGCTCCCATGCGGAAAAAGATATTCGATATATTTCGCAGGCATATCGACGTTGACGAGGATATCGACCGCGAGGTGCGCGCCCGCATAAAAAACATACCCGAAAACAGCCCCATATTCAAAATCGAATACCAAAAAGTCCTGCGCGAAATCAAACGCAAAAAGGGCCTTGTTTAAGCCTTTTTTACGAAGCTTATTCATGCGCCATCCGGCGGCGATCCAATCCTCACGTTTCACTCCCATATAAGGAAGTATACTTAGCGTTTCGGTTTTAACCCGGTTGGTATTTTTATACCGGGGGCGGGGGCGGCTCGAAAGAGCGTCTCTCTTCAAGGTGTTTCTCGAAAGAGTCGAGCGCGTCCTCGATTGTTTTCACCCCGGCACTCACGTCGCCCGAACCGGAAGAACGCGCCGTCCGGGTGGCATTGTGGATGCGTTCCACGCCGTCGAACAGCCCTAAATCGAATTGGTAAAGCTTTTCGAGTTCCGGTTCTCGAATTTTCACCGGATCGAAGTAGCCCGAATAACCGTAGCTGTCGAATCTTACCTTGTCCGCCAGACCTTCGACTTTCCTGACGGCGCGGTCTACGAGGTCAAGGTACTTTATTTTTCCGTCATCGACAAGCTCGCGTTTCCATGAGTTAAGTTCGTTCTTTACACCGCCAAGCTGTTGGGCCACATTCACCCGCACGGCCTTGTCGCTGTCCCGGAAAGCTTCCTTGTCCCGGTAGCCCTTCATACCGGGCACAATGCGAACAAGTTTCTCGAAATATTCGGCCCATCCACGCGCCTTTGCCATATTGCACCCCCTTGATTATCCTGACCCTAATGTATAGCTATTCGACCTGAAAGTCAATGCCGAAAACCGGCGTCAAGTCATCATTAAAGGTGGAGTTTGCCCCGCCTGATACCGGGCGTTACTGCCGGGGGCGCGAGTGCGGGGAATGATTGGAAGAGTCTACTTGATGGGAAGTCGTGGCGACCAGGCCGGGGCCGATTCTTTGCCCGGAAGGCGCGTTATCCTGCGCGGTTTCTGCTCGCGCATGCTGGTCATATAAATGTCGTAATTATTCGAGAACCCGTGGCTGTAGACGACGAATCTGCCGTCGGGGCTGACGGAAGGCGTTTCGTCCGCGCCGGGACGATTCGTTACGGCGACGGTTTGCAGAACTTCGAGACCCTTGCCCAACCTGACCGCGAGTATATCGAGTCCGCCTCCCGCGCGGCCGCAGTAAGTGATGAAGTCGCCCGACGGGCTCCATGACGGGTCGGTGTTGTAGCCGCCGGTACGACTGACCCTTGTGGCCGTTCCTCCCCTGGCAGGTGTGACCAGAATTTGCGGTTTATCCCCGTAGCGGCTTGAAACAAAGGCGATATATTTGCCATCCGGACTCCAGCTTGGAGACACGTCTATTGACCACGGGTCGTGAGTAACGTGCACGAGATCTTTGCCGTTCGGGCGGATGGTGTATATCTCCTGGTCTCCATTGCTGTTTTTCGAGCTGGCAAATGCAATGCGGTTGTTGGCCTTGCACCAGTCGGCGCCATAATTTAGTCCCCTGCCTCCGAACAGTTGCTTGGGTCTGCCGCCCGATATGGGCAGAATGAAAATATCGGGGTTCTTAAGGATATAAGAAGTGTAGACGATCTTTTTAGTATCGGGCGACCATGCGGGAGATATGTTTATGGCGTCATTGTGCGTCAATCTCACCATGTTGCGCCCGTCGGTATCGCAGATAAATATTTGACGGTGTCCCTTCGAGTCCGCCACGAAAGCGATGCGACTTTCGAAGGGACCGGGTATCCCTGTTTCGCTCCGTAGTACTTCATCCGAAAAACGATGCATCAACCTGCGAAAGATTTTCTTGCCGCCGTGGTAAATAACACGGGTCAGCATGGCCTTCTGGACGACATCGAACAGCTTCAGGTCGAAGGTATAGATGCCTTTCGAGTCCAGCGAGTATGTTCCCGCAATCAACAGCTCCGCGCCGACCGCCGCATAAGGCGCGAAATCCATGTTTGATTCGAGGTAACCTCCCTCGGGCAAAGTGGGCAACTCGGGCGCCGAGATGACGTTGAAGAAACTCGAAAAATGAAGATCCCTGCCGACTATCATCGCGCCCTCTCGACCGAGGCTGCCGCGATCCTTCACACCGCCATGTGGGACGAAAGACGGAACGGCAAGGTTGGTCTTGAGCAATCCACCGCCATAGACGTCGATGATCACGTCGGGGATGGCGTCATCTGCGCTGGTGCCCGGCGGGGCGTCTATGTCCAATGTTTGCGCCGTCGCGATAATCGCGAAAAGCGCTGCGGCGACGAGAAGCGTCGTACAAACGACTGATAGATTTTTTTGCTTTAACCTGGAAGACGTCTTCATTTACTTCCCCTGCGTTTGCCGGTGGTGTCGATTTTAATACGAATTTTGAGGTAATCTTCTTCCATTCCGGCGGGGAAGGGATCAACCTTGCATTTCCTCAGGCCCTTTAGTACCTGTTGCGCCAGTGGGTCGGAAGGTTTGCCTTTTCTAAGCAACATTTGTATGATCCTGCCGTCCGGCGAAATCCAGCATTCCACTTCCACCTTTCCTTGAGCTATTGTTCCCTGCGCATTGGTTAAAGCGGCGTTTCTTATCCGGCGCCGTGCCGCCGCTATGTATCGCTTTTTTTCAATCGGCGATATTTTTTCCCGCTTATGTGCGACAGCTTCGAACGCCGGTGACGGAGTTGTACTCGGCGTCGGGTTTCTTGCCCTGTCCAGTCGCACTGCGATAGTCTTCTCTTTTGCAGATATAGCTCGCTCTTCGGCTTCTAAAGCGAACCGGCGTGCACTCGAGTAACCGGGAATGGTGCCTTCCTTGATAGCGGCGGTGGCCAACTCGTAAGCCGCCACCGCGCGGGCCATTTCGACAGGCATATAAATCTCCGCTCCGGCTTTACGGGCCTTGCCGATGGCGACATGAGCCCGGGCGACCGCGTCCATGGCGCTCCCGGCACACCCCGCTGACAAAAACACCATAGTTAACAAACATAGTAATGATCTTTCAACATATTTCTTATAAATCATTCCCGTTATTTTCACCTGATCTATTTCTTCCAGAAAGCTTATGGTACTCATAACCGAGGGGAAGATGCATTGATTTTACAAGTCGTCCAGGGCCCGTTGAATGGGATCACCCGATGACTTCTCCGAACGTCGCTTGCGTGAGTTCGATTCGTTGAGACCCTTTCGAGTAGACTTTCCGTGGAACCTCACCCTTACTCTTAACCCGATGCTTCCGCACTCTGCGGGCGGCGCGCCGAAAGTGCCGGGCACCAGGCTCAGCGCTACGCTGTCCGCGTGCGGGACGCCCGAGCTTCTAGTGATCCGCTTGCTACTGACGCCTCCTCCCGGCCCGATGGTCACCGCGATGGAGGTGGATTTACCCGCCGCTTCCGGGACGGAGCCTGAGCGACGTATAAGGCGGCTGGCGCGCTTTCTATATACCGAACATATATCTCCGCCCGGCGGGCCCGGTGGGCCGGGGTTGGTGCTTTTAGGGTCGCCGTCAGGTCTGGTGTATTCGCCCTCGCGGTTTTTGTTGAGGTTCGATATCGCTTCGCGCAACGCATCGGGTATATTGATGCCTTCTTGCCGATTTTTCTTTTTTTTCGTCTTGGTGGGTACTCCAACTTTTATTGAAGGTTTCGAAGGCGATACATTCACCGACCGCTGCGAAGGCGGAAGTTTTATCCTGCCTTTGTGCATGGGGCCTCGCTTCGGCTCGCCCCAAACCCCGCCGCCGATCTCGTCGGCATAAACGAGGTTTACTTCCTGCACTTGGTAGAGAGGCTGTTCGTCGGCAGTGCTCTTCGAGGGTAATAACATAAATACCCCAAAAAACACAAAGTGGCCCACCAGCGAAACCACAACCAGCGGCGCCAGAGATGGGTCAAGCCGGTCTTTTTTCCTCTTGTTTCTCACCTGTGCCCTTTTTTCTTGTCCTTGTCCGGCGGTTCGGTTATGATGCCCAAACCTGTAATACCGGCACTTTTCACTCGAGCCATCACTTCGGCCACTCGGCCGTAGCGCACATTTTCGTCCGCTTTTAAGTATACCTTATTTTTCCCGCGAAGTCCCATTTGCTCTTTAAGAATGACGGGCAGCGTATCCATGGTGACCGTTTTTCTCCCGACGTGTAAGCCGCCTTCCCCCGTTATACTGATAACAACCTCGCCGGCGTCTATTTTTACGGGCGCCGCTTCGACTTTGGGCAAATTCACCTTCAGCCCCGAAGTAAGCTTGGGCGCCACTATCATGAATATGATGAGCAACACCAACATAACGTCCACCAGCGGCGTCACGTTGATCTCGCTTAACGCGCCGTCCGATTCTTTATCCGTCCCGATAGCCAATTTATCACCTCGCGCCTTATTCGCTTAGAGGAAATGTCGTTGAATAATGTTCAAAATATCCGCGCTGAAGCTCTCCATTTCGGAAGCCGCCCCTCGAGCGTGGGCCAGGAAGTAATTATAAGCCACCACGGCGGGGATGGCGGCGGCCAGTCCTGCGGCGGTGGCGATAAGCGCCTCGCTGATGCCCGGGGCCACCACCTCTAAACCCACATCGCCCATCACCGCTATCTCCCGGAAACTGGTCATGATGCCCCAAACAGTGCCGAACAGACCGACGAACGGAGCGGAACTGCCGGTGGTGGCGAGAAAGCTCAGGTATCGCTCGAGTCGCGATCTTTCGGCGCCTGCGGCTCGACGCAACGCCCGCTCGATACTCTCGACGCCACCCAGGTGCGCCGCGATGCCTTCTTCATGATCCTTATCTTCGCGCTTGGAGCGCTTGATCTTGGTAAGCTCCTGATACCCCGACCGAAACACCTGCGCCAGCGGGCTGCGGCGTAATGGGCTGGTGTCGTGATATATGGATTCGAGGCTCGAGCCGCCCCAGAATATTTCGAGGAACCGCCCGTTGAACTTACGTGCCCTACGAAATTGTAAATACTTCAAAACGATTATCGCCCAACACATGACGCTGAACCAGGCCAGAAGTATCAAGACGAACTTCACCATCGGCCCGGCGCCTTTCACGATCTCCCACCACGAAATAGCTTTCCCGGCTTCCTCCCCTGCAGTTTGAGCGATTATCATCAGCAATGTCAAATCGATCATCATTTGCTTAATCTCCACTTAAGAAGGATTCGAGGATTCAAGGATACGAGGGGCCGAGTGTTTTCTTTCAAGAGATTTGATAAGCGCTTTAAGCATCCTTTCAACCTCTGCTATTGTTTCTTGAAGTTTGCTCATATCATTAACCTCAATATAACCTAAATCACCGGACAATAGTATTTGCGTTTCCAATTCGCAGGTTGAACCATATGCTATATAAAGGAACTGTATATATTCAGGAGTTGTTTTTCTTCCATATCCTTCAGCTATGTTGGATGGAATCGATACCGCGGCTCTTCTTATCTGTGACGTTAAGACATATCTTTCATCTTTCGGAAACTTTCTTGTTATTCGATAGATCTCTACACACAGCTTATAGAACTTCTGCCACACCTTCAGTTCTTTATAACTCTTTAGCATTTTACTCGAACCCTTGACTCCTTGAACCCTTGACCCCTTCTTATAGTGTTTTCTCGATTGCTACCACTACATATTGTGGTAGGTACTCATATTCCTTCGCATGCAAATATATGATATTATTATGGTGAAGTGGCGAAAAAAGTCAAATCGAGGCGCCTTTGGAGAATCGATGAAATTTCGTGGAATCACATATTTCGTTTGCCTGGCGATATTGTTAGTGTCGATTGAGGCGTCGCCATTGCCGCCGCGTCGCCGTTCCTTACCGGCGCGGCTGGTGATGAAGGACGGCGTTGAGATGGCGCTTGTTCCCGCCGGGAAGTACAAAATCGGCAGCGACAACGGCCCGCGCGACACTCGCCCGGTGCACGAAGTATCGACTCCGGCTTTTTATATGGATATCCACGAGGTAACCAACGGGAGGTATGTCCAGTTTTGCCTCGAGACCGGCCATCGTCTCCCATCTCACCTCAAGGGGCTGCGCATCCCTGAAAAGAAAAAGAAATTGCCCGTGGTGAACGTTTCCTATGCCGACGCGAAGGCTTATGCGCGTTGGACGAAAAAGACCATCCCGACCGAAGCCGAATGGGAAGTCGCCGCCCGTGGGCGCGAACTCAATGTATATCCATGGGGCGACGCCTTCCGGCCCGTCGCAGCCATAAGGCGCCGGTCGCCCGTCCCGGCCGGGTCGCGGAGCGGAGATATATCGCCATACGGCATCCTCGACATGGCGGGCAACGTCATGGAATGGACCACCGACTGGTATAAGTCCTACCCCGAGGCGCCGAAGAAGTTCGATCAGGAAGGTTACAAGCTCGTGATCAGAGGCGCGCATTTCCGCTCGCGCAACGGTAAAGACTGCCGCACATTCCTGCGCCACGCGGCAAATCCAAGCACAAAATCGCCTCGTATAGGTTTCCGCTGCATAAAGGAAATACATTACAGGTAAAACAATACCGGTATTGACTTTTAATTTCGTACAACCTATTATTTGCCATGTAGGTATAGACAGAGAATAATAACCTTCAGCGCTTTTCGGTATATCGGAGGGGAGAACGAAATGAAGCGCAGGATTTATCTGGTTGCGGCGATTTTGTGCTGCTTTATTATCGCGCTTGCGGCGTGCGATAACGTGAGCGGCGATTTTATACCGGAAACGCCGGAGGATGAGAATCCGAATCCTCCACAACCCCCACCGCCACCACCTTCTTGCCCCACAGTTGACGTTTACACCATCGACACCGACGGCGACACGCTGCCGGACGGGATCGAGGAGGGCGAGACCGAGTCGGCATCGTGGAATACCGAAGGTGAGTTTGACATCTACCGGGTCTCCACAGGGTTCCGCGATGACGATGAGACTTTCAACAGCGCTTATGACGCATACAAGCGCGCGCTGACGTACCTGGTGAATCGAAGCTGCGCGCCCGGCGGCGTCGAGAAGCTCGACACAAACGGCAACGGCGTCATCGACATCGAAGACGACCTTATGAACCCCGCCGGCGTGATGTGCGAGGAAGGCTCGCCGGGTTACATAAATATTCGCGGAGTGTATTCAGGGGATGAACCCACCTATCTCCCGGACGAGATAGTTGTCACCATACTTCAAACTTCGCCCAACTCATTTCCAAACTTTACCTCTGAAAACAACCTTGTCACAATCGAAGCGCGCGTGACGAACGCAAGCTACCTCGAATATCAAAGGTTCACCTTCGGGAATACTGCATACGGCGCCAACGTTGTGATAGATGGCGACCTGTACGCCGGTGGAAACCTGTCGGTCAACTCGGGCGCCGTATTCAAGGGCGATGTTTATGTCGGCGGAACAGTGTCCGGAAGTGGAGCCGTGTTCGAGGGAACGGTCGTGGTAAACTTCCCATGGGAGCTTGTGCTTGACGCCGATGCGCAGATAGATGCTTTTTACCGAATGGCTTGCTATAGCGGGTGGGTTATCTCTGCAAGTCCGATACCCGGCTGCCCTCAGTCGGGAGGTCGACACGTCCTTGGGGACAGCAGCATGGGTGGGTCGGATAACTTACTGGTGCTCGACAATTTCAAAAACCTCGACAACAGTATGCCCAACCCGCCGAATCAGCCCAGGTACGATGGGCCGGGCGGTACGCATATCCTACCGGCCAATTTCAACGGTATTATCGTCTGGGACGACTCAAATAGTTATGACTTGCATACGAAAGGCTTTTTGGGCTTCCCTGAAAACGACGGGCTGGGAACTCCGGATAGCGTCACGGGTCGCGGCAAAAGTGTTGCTGTGTTCGCGAGAACCCGCAACATCCGCATAGACGCTCACATCAGGACAGGCACAAACCACTTATTACAACCGGTCAATGTGGCTTTCGTTGTCAGCGGTGAAGACAGGCGACTTATTTTCGAGGAACGCTGCCCCAACTGGATGATCAACAACGCGGCCATTATGGTCACAAAAGCCACCGGTCCTTCCTGGATGAGGGAAGGAACCCAAACTCAATCCTACGTTCATGATACATACGATAACTGGACAGATATTATATACAAACCGTGCCTTGGAATCAATCCGTGTGTGTCTGACATTGATGTTGACGGCATTATCGAGAATCCCAATGCTTACGGTTGGAACGAGATGAGCTTCAACCCGCGTGACACGAATCTTCTCGTTCAACAGGCTCCCATCATAACCCAGAGTTGGGGTAATGCCGGCCCCTGGCATGTCGATTTCCCTTCGAATAACGGCGCTTCTACACGAATTTACCGTTACGACCCCGATATGCTGGATTATCCGCCGCCCGTCCCTCGCATCCCAAACCTGTATCGATTTATAGAGATGACCGTCGCTCAGAGTAGTGAGGGAGATCAGAGTTCCGCCATTACCATCGACGGCCCGACCGAATTTCCTTGTGACAGTCCCGCCGATTATTCCGCCTCAGGCGGCACGCCGCCCTATAGATGGTCGGTGGATAATACCGACGTCGCCACTATTAATGAAATTACCGGCAGCCTGAGCATTATCGCTCCCGGCGTGGTTACAATCACCGTCACGGACAGCGCGGGTTGCACCGCCTGCATGGAAGTGACCGTCAAGCAAGGGCCGTGCGGCGCGCTGACAGTTACCGTACCGAGCAGGTTATCAGTCTGTAATCCTCCGGGTGAGCTCGCTAATATCTATATCTACACATTCGAAGTGAACGAAAACTTCGACGCTGTTCCAACCACACTAAACGACATAGGGGTAACCGTTTCTCCGCCATGCACGATATATAACGATCCCGACAAAACCGAACCGACGTTATTCCCAATTCTCGGTACCAACCACGGCGGAACAAGGAGGCCGGTAGTCCCGCTCTACCTCGAAAGCAGCACCCATCGAGCGGGCGATCTCATAAACGTAACGACCACCTGGACTCCTCCCAGTGAGGGATGCCCCAACCTGCTTCTCAACAAGGCCATTACCATTATTCCGGGGGATCCCTGCGACATCACCATGGAGCTCGGCGCGATTGTTGCACACGTTTGCGACGACGGATCGGGCAGATGCAATAATTATAAAGATGTCACCTTTACATTAAGAGACAATTGCGGCAACCGGATTCCCTTTGAAAGCATGGAATTCCAGATACAGTACAACGACGCGAGCGGTAAGTACGGGTGGCTCGGCCCCCCGGATGACCCGGGAACCCTGTACCCGACTGACGATGGTCCTATTGTGGTAGTAGGCGATGAGAATGGAGAGGTCATTATAAGATATTGGGCGCCTCCTATGAACCTGACCGCCGGTGAGGCATGGGTTACAATCGAGGGATCGATTCCGGAACGAGGGGAAGGATGCGTGAATTCTATTCTTTTCCCCGTGACGCTCCTGCCGTGCACACCGGATCATATGCAAGCCTATATGCCGGCGCCTCTTTATGGGTGCATGAACCGGCACATCCCTATAGATGTGTACGTGCAAGACGCTTGTTGCAACAATCTCATACTTTCAAACCTCATTGATTACAACCCGCTAACGGCGGACTTGAATCCGAATGGAAAGGATGTAATCACCGCGACCCTTACGGTGCCGCAAGGTGTCGGCCCATACCAGGATGAAACCATATCGATGTGGGAAGAAATACCGCCTTTCGGCACATTGCCTTATCCCCCCAACAGTTTTACGGTCGCTCTCCAGGCGAGGAGTGAATGGGGCATTACCGAACCGTTCTACCGAATATTGTATAACACCAGGACGGACGAACCCGACCGCGTTCCAAGAGGGCCGTTGCAAGTCGAGTTCACATATCATGGCGAAGGTTGGGATAGCAACACGGAAGAATATTTCCGATATATCCCCGATCCCGTGGTATTCACATTCGATCTGAACGACTGCAATTGCTATATTTGGGCCGCTAATTATCCCGAGTATTTCTGCAATCCGGCCGGCGGTCTGACTCTCGCCTGCCCTTATGACGCATCGTTATGGGCCATCGGCGGTGGGCATGAACCCGACAACGAAGGCAAAATCATAGTGACTTCGGGTACGTATCAGGCCGAGTTGAGGGTCGGCGACCCTGAGAACCCGGACGTTTATGTCTCGCAAACGGATGAGTTCCCGTTCATCCCGTTCCAGGAGACCGAGTTCTTCACGTGGCCCTTCTGGCTTCGCAACAAAACCTTCCCGATCAACGGCGGTGTAGCTTTACGCCTCGAGGAGACAGACGCGAATGGCGATCTGATGTGCTTTTTTGACTGGAGCACGACGGTACTGTGTAGCGGAGCCTCTATCGAGCTTTTGGACAACAGCTTCGTCCCTGCGGTCACGTACGACCCTTATGACCCGGATGAGGCGATATACATCGAGCTTGAAGACTGCAATCGGCCCGGCGAAGCATACATCGAAGTGGATATTTACTCGATGGCCGGCGACCGTGAGGTGGTTAGACTTTACGCCGATGACCCTATCGCAATAACCACGTACAGAAACCGGGACGGTTTGCCTGTAACCGCGTTGGATCTACCCGTTTCGTACAATGGCATACTCGAGGTTAACCCCGGCGATAAAATTTGGGTGGATTATGCGGACGACACCACAGGATGCGCTTGTATGGATCTGGCGCACGACGAAGTGGAGATACTCGACGGCACGTGCGTACCGGTGGCGTTGTATTCCGGCACGGGGGGTAGTTTCGGCGGGACGGCTTTGCGCGTCCACTGGGGCGACGTGTTGGTTAATGATGATGTGGATCTGGGCGGCCCGCTGGACAGTAAAGTCCCGCAGAAAAACCGCTCCATGACCCCGGAAGATACTGTAAACGAATACTCCGGCCCTTCATGGGAAGATCGTTGGGCCGATATTTACGTCCAGGGCGTCGTCAATGGAGACGCTTCCGGGCTTGAGCAGCCTTTCGTCGGCGACGGTTACCCGAACGTTTATCAGAACCTTCCCGTTGATGTACTCGAGTGCATCATGACAAACCTGGATTACGACGAGCTAAAGATGTTTGCAATCGAAAGCGATGTCTACTACTACGCCATCGACGACACCTACATAGCCAAACGCCACAAGAACGGCGCCGAGGAGGATCCGGTGGAATTCCAGACGGCGGTGATAAACGACACTGCCGGGTTCATGTTTATAGACCTAATCGATGCGCCGGGGCATAGTCCGCAACCTACCGGCGCTACGATAGACGCCGGCGCTTTCGACGCCTATTTACCCACATTCGTCATAGATAGCGCGAATTTCTTCTACGAAGGAACCTTATACATTGCGGGCAATCTCGATGTCAGCGGCGTTGGGGACGCTACGTCCGTCCAGGCGAAAACGCCTCCGCTTGACGATATGCCCCAACCCATGTTCCCGCCGGTCGGCGAGTCCACGGCGTACGATTTGCCCGACGCGCCCGATCCGAATTCGCCCGAGGGCCTCGATCTGACGCTTGATGTGCACATTAACGGCTTGCTTTACCTCGAGGGATACTTAAATCTCACAACAAACTTGAAGGTCTTCGGTTCCGTAGCTACGGAGAGAGGCCTCACGGGATCAGCCGACCCGGAGATCTGGTATAATTATCTCAATAGTCGGGGCTGCAACCAGAGCCAGTGTTGCGCGTTGGCAATCCATCCGTCCAATCCGGACATTCCGATGAGCAGCAGCTATCAGTTTACTGCATCCGGCGGTACCGGTGGGCAGGTTATATGGTCCTTCAAAGAGGACGAATACGGCGATCCTATGAACCAGAGCGGTGGAACTATAACTGTAGACGGCCTGTACACGGCGGGCGACGTCCTCGGTGCCGTGGATACCATAATGGCCGAAGACGTCGGAGGTTGCGAGCCGGGATACACGGATATCACCGTCATTTGTCCTACGATAACTATCGAAGGCCCGAATGAAATTGAAGTTGGGGATAACCCTGATTATGAAGTTACGGGCGGTGCTTCACCATACACCTGGTCAGTGGATTTTCCAGCAATAGCTACAATCGATGAAAACACCGGTCAACTCACCACACTTAATATTGGAACCGTGAAAATCACCGTTACCGACGCAAACGGCTGCAAACCTGCAAATGACTTCCTGGTCGCGATATCGGCTCCGGTGGGATGCCAATTGATATACTTCAACGATTGGGACGGCAACGAACAGGGTAATTTCGCCTCAAGCTGGAAGACATGTACCGAATACGAGGGTGGGTTAGGAAGCGATAACTGCAACGGACAGGATGACTGGCAGACCGGCGCGCCGAATGGAAATTGCGGCGACCCCGACAGTGCATATTCCGGTACCAACATCATCGGAAACGACATCGGGGGCAGCGGCTGGGATGGATGTTATGCAAACAGTGTCACTAATTACATCCTTTCTCCTGTCATCGATTCCACCGGTTTTGAAAACATTAAATTACAATTCAGGAAATGGCTGAACGTTAGAAGTAATGACCGCCTGGAGCTTTACGTTAAATGCGGATCGGGGGGGTGGGATTTGATGGTGAGCTATCAAACCGTATACGACAGTGCCTGGGATGAAGTAGTGTTCGCTTTCCCGCCGGGTGATTGTGAAAACCAATCGAGCATCCAATTCCGATTCTTGTTGGATACCAACAGCAGCGACACCGCCGGGGGTTGGAATATAGACGATTTCTATCTTTGCGGGAGTCCCATACCGTAATTTCTCACATTCCCATAAAAGCGGGGTTTATGGCCCTGTTGGCGGGCGATTGAAGTGCGTGGTATCCTTCATACACGATGAAGATGAAGACATTGTTGCGCATAGTTTTTTCAGTATCGATTTTCGCTCTGTTGGTCGGGTGCGTTGCGCCCAAGAAGGTGGCTAAGACGCCGGAAACTGCCGATTTAATCAGAAGGGTCGATCAGTTTTATACGTTCCTTTTGAGCCGCCAGGTGGGCAACCGGCATAACGATCAGGACGAAAAGTTCGTCAGGTTCTTTTTAGATAAAAGTAACTACTACGATTTCCTCGATACGTACTTGCCTCTGGTGCGCGATCGCGACCTTATGAATAGCACCGTTCAGCGGTATTATGTGCTTGACGTAACGCCTGCCGAGAATGGCGAGAGCGCCGTGATCAAGCTGCGGCTGCTGAGCCGCGACGCGCCGTTGCTATATCGCAAGCTCGATGTCACACAGAGGTGGTTCAAGACTTACGGGAATTGGTATCCGGGCAAAATCAAGGGCGAGAAACTCTCAAAATGGGAAAGAATGACCGGCCTGTACACACTTCCTCCCAAGAAGCGCTGACCGCTCAGGAATGCAGGATCAACCCGAGATTGAAGCGTCCCGAAGCGGTTTTGCGGCCATTGTCGGCAAACCCAACGTAGGCAAAAGCACTCTCCTTAACGCGCTGGTGGGCGAAAAGATCGCCATCACCAGTACCAAGCCCAATACCACTCGCAACCGAATAGCCGGAATTATCACGCGCGGCGATGCGCAGGCCGTGTTCCTCGATACGCCCGGAATTCATCGTGCCCGCAAAGGGCTCAACCGCCGTATGGTCAATATCGCCATGGCCGCCATATCCGAAGTGGACATCGTCCTCATGATGGTCGAAGCCGGCTCGAAAACGCTCGATATCGAAAAGCACATTGTCCGCAGGGCGGCTGAGACGCATGCTAAGCGGTTTCTGTTGATAAACAAGGTCGACCGCGTGGCTAAACCGACAATTCTGCCGGAGATAGAAGAGCGACTCGAATCGATGGGGCCTTTCGATGAGGTGGTTCCGATCAGCGCGCTCAAAGGCGCCGGAGTCGATTTGATCGAAAAGCTTGTTATCGAATCACTCCCGGCCGGCCCGCATTATTATCCGCCGGACATCTTCACGGATCAGCCGGAGCGGTTTATCGCCGCCGAGATGGTTCGCGAGCAGGTGACTCGGGCCACGCGCCGGGAAGTGCCTTACGCTACGGCAATTACGGTCGAAGAATGGGACGAGCGGTCCGAGATGGTGTTTATTCGCGCTCGAATTCACGTCGAAACGCAGAGTCAGAAGGGCATTATTATCGGCAAGGGAGGCAGTATGCTGAAAAATATCGGCGCCGCCGCAAGGACTTCCATCGAAAAAATGCTCGGGACAAAAGTTTATCTGGACCTGTTTGTGGACGTTATCCCCAAATGGCGCCGCGACGGCAAAACGCTCGACCGCCTCGGCTATCCCGACGTTGAATAGTCGCCAGTTTGTTGATAAATCAATCGAGATCGATAAAACCGGCTTGATATAAGTCATGAGCCGTGAAAAAGATCAAAGCGGTTATCTTATCGATTGTTTCTTCGGAGCCGTTTTTTAAACCGGCTTTGTATAATTTTACGCAGCTTTCTTTCAATGACATTGTGCCGTCAGCGAGATTCA
>Ga0180432_10005615_pt1 | contig 16596 bp, 15 predicted proteins | sample SS_ome_10_FD_132414 | JGI IMG/M metagenome (GOLD analysis project Ga0180432, IMG submission 132414) | Hypersaline lake sediment archaeal communities from the Salton Sea, California, USA - SS_1_MS_2 metaG | ecosystem: Environmental > Aquatic > Non-marine Saline and Alkaline > Hypersaline >... | reverse complement strand
TCTGAACAAGGATCTGGCCGCGAAGCCGCGGGAACCCCTCAAATGGTTTCGCTGATGAAACACACTCGGCGTAGTTTGTAGGTATACCGGCATAAAAAAACCCCGGGAGTTGCTCCCGGGGAACCTGTCAATCAATGTGGGGGTATGTTGGATGAGTGCGGCGCCCCGAAGGGAACTTCGGGGCATTTCTATATATACGAAGCCCGTTAGTGGGCCTCGACGGTGATGGCCTTGGCAGCCTTCCCGTTTGCCTTGGGAAGCGTGACCTTCAGTACGCCGTTCTTGTAGTCGGCCTTGATCTTGTCCGCCTCCACATCAACCGGCAGCTTCAGGGCCCGGCGAAAGGAGCCGGAGAACGTCTCCTTGCGGTAGTAATTCTCGTCCTCTTCCTCTTTCTCCTCGGAGCGCTCGCCGGAGATGATGAGCATATCCTTCTCCAGGGTCAGGTCGATGTCCTTGGCGTCCATGCCCGGTATCTCCGCCTTCACCACGAGGTTTTTCTTGTTTTCCTTGATATCCACGCTGGGCATGAATCGACTGCGATTCTCGTCATCGGCCATAACATCACTGAAAAATTCATCGATCCAGTTCCGATCGGCGCTCAGCCACCAGGGTCTCATCTCGTATCGTCTGTAAGGAACCAGTTTCATTTTCAGCACCTCCTTATTCTTTTTTCCTTCTGGATATAAGATAATCACGATTTCCCCGCTGTCAAGGATCGGCGGTTTGTGCTTGAGGGATGCCTTCGGTTTCTGGTATGATGGCGTCATACAATTTGGAATATTAGTAATATTATTCGTACATAAGGAGCCTTCCATGAAGATTTTCAAGATCGTCCTCATCGTCGTGTCACTCCTGGTCCTGGCAGTGGTGTTCGGCGTATGGGGATACATCGAGTACCAGGTACCCACGGCCACGGATGATGTGGTGTCGGAGAAGATCAAGGACGGGGCCACCGTCATCATCGATGAATACGGCGTGCCCCATATCTATGCCGACAACATCTACGACCTCTACTTCGCCCTGGGATATGTCCAGGCCAGGGATCGCCTGTTCCAGATGGATTTCTACCGCAGGGCCGCCAACGGACGGCTCTCCGAAGTCCTTGGGCCGGACCTGGTGGACGCCGACCGATATCTCCTGACCATGGGCTTTCGTCGCACAGCCGAAAAACAGATCGAGAACCTCCCGCCGGAGCTGACGGAAATGGTCAACGCCTTCAGTGATGGGGTTAACGCCTTCATGGAAGAAAACCCGCTGCCGGTTGAATTTAAAATCCTGGGATACGAGCCGTCTCCCTGGACGGGGGTCGACTCCCAGGCCATCGGAAACCTCATCAGCTTCCAGCTTGCCAGCTGGGCCTACTCCAACGAGATGTTCAATTACCTGCTCACCACCACCCTGGATGAGGACACGGCCGAAGCCTTTCTTCCCCGGTTCCAGCATGACGCCATCTACATCACGGCATCAATCCCGCCTTCGACGCCTGATACGCTTGTTTCGGATACGTCCCGGAAGTTTATCGACACCTTCGTCGTCCGGGATCGGGCCAGTAACAACTGGGTCGTCTCCGGCGCCCTGACCGAATCGGGGATGCCGATACTCTGCGAGGACTCCCACGAGGAAGGGCCGGAGCTCCCCACCCAGTGGCATCTGGCCCACCTCTCCGGCCCCGATGTGGATGTCTCCGGGGCCATGTTCCCCGGGGCCCCGATCTTCATATTTGGCCGCAACCGCCACATCTCCTGGGGCGTCACGAACTTCGACATGGACGTCCAGGACCTGTTTCTGGAGAGGATCAACCCGGATGACGAGACCCAAGTGATGTACGACAACGAATGGGTGGAGATGGAGATCATCACGGAGGAGATCCCAGTGAAGGACGACGCCGCTGAAAACGGATTCTCCACCGAGGAGGTGACGATCCGCATCACCCCCCACGGCCCCATCATCAACGACATCGAGGACGGCTTCGGGGAGACACCCGTCAGCATCTGCCGGATGGGGGCGGAGCCCTGGCCCCTGCTCGAGGCCTTCATCATGCTGAACTCGGCGAAAGACTGGGACGAGTTCAACGAGGCAATGGCCATCTACGCGGCGGGACCCCAGCATATCGTCTATGGGGATGTCGACGGAAACATCGGCTACGTTGCTGCGGGGAAATGCCCCATCCGCACCAACAGCATCGGCATGGTCCCGATGCCCGGATGGGACGGCGAGCACGACTGGCGGGGTTTTTATCCCTACGGGACGCTGCCGATCCTCCTGAACCCGGACAAGGGATACATCGCCACCGCCAACAATCCGCCGGTGCCGGAGGAAGACCTTCCGGTATTCCTCAGTCGCTACTGGGAGCCCTCCACCCGGGCCGTCCGGATCAGTGAGCTGATCGGGGAAAAGGAGCCGCTGACCGTCGAGGATATGGCGGATATGCAGATGGATGTGACCTCGAAGCTCGCCCAGGAGCTGGTGCCCATCATGGTCGATATACTGACGGAGACGGCCGGAGAAGAATACGGACCGTATATAGATGAGCTGAAGGAGTGGGATTGCGTCTCCACCGTCGATTCAGTGGGAGCGACCCTCTATCACACCACCTTCAACACGATGCTTTCGGTGGCCTTCGCCGATGAGCTGGGTGAGGACCTGTTCGACCGACTCCTGGGAGACAAGTCCATCGCCATCAGCACCCTCACCCGGGTTCTGACCATCGAGCAGGATTCACCGCTGTTCGACGACGTAAACACCGACGAGACGGAGACCATTTCCGACGCCGTGACGACCGCTTTTACCGATGCGGTGGCGTTTCTGACCGATGAATACGGGAGCGATCCTCAAAACTGGCAATGGGGACGGGTGCATCCGATAGAATTCGCCCACATCTTCGGGGAGGTAGCGCCCCTTCGACCCTTCTTCAACTACGGCCCCTTCCCCTTCACCGGGTGCGATCAATCCATCAACCGGGGTGGATATAGCCAGCGGGAGCCGTATGACGTGAACATCACCGCGTCCATTCGCTACATCGTCGATTTTTCCGACCTGGAAAACTCGCTCATCGTCCTCTCCACCGGCCAGTCCGGGTTCCTGGGAAGCCCCCACCGGACCGACATGGCCGATATGTTCATGGAGGGAACGTACATCCCCTGGTATATGGATCGAGAGCACTTCGAAGATACCGCTGACGGCGTCATCACCTTTTCACCTGAATAATAGAAAGAGCCCGGGGATCGATGGTTATCGATCCCCGGGCCGTTCCCTCGAATAATCCTTCCCACTACCGTTTCCAATGCATCCCGAACAGCACCCTGATCGGATTCCACCGCCTGATAAATAGCTCATACATCGCCATGGTGACTATAAACGACGCCGTCACGATAACGGTGAATTCCCACCCTATCCCCATGGCGGACTGGATAACATAATAGCCGATGGCGATGATGACCGTCTGATGCAAAATATACAGCGGAAGGGCGGCCTCGTTGCTGTATTTCAGAACCGGCCCCGTTCGATTGAGAAAGCGATTGCCCAGCCACAGGATCGCCACCAACCACATCCAGGTATTGATCGAGCGAATAACCGTCATAATCATCCATCGTCCGGGGGCTTCCCATCCCCCGATGCCGATAGTGAAGCGTACGGCGAGAAGGATCGACATCAGCACCACCCCCACCGCCAGGGCGACGGGACCATGTCTGTTGATGATGCCGATGAATCGATCGTCGGCCATGAGAATGAATCCGTAGATGAAGATAAGCATATAGAAGGCGTGGAGCATCCAGTCATTGATGAAGTCGTGGGTCTGGGGAAAGAATGGCTCAAGAATCTCCTGCACGATCATGAGGGGGATACACATGAGAAAGATCGCCCCCCGTTTTTCGCAAAAATCCGCCAAACGACGGATACAGGCCTGTCCTGACTCGCTCTTGAGCCATGTGAAAATCGGAAGCGCCACCAACGAATAGAGGAAGAGATACGCCAGGAACCAGAGATGCTGCCAGCTCAGGTTCCCTTCCGGATAGGGGCCACCGACGAAACTCTGCATAGGGAAAAAATCAAAGTATCCCCCGGAAAACACCCCCTCCTGTACCCGCTCGTAATAGAGCTGTGGCGGACAGATAATGAACATCCCGAACACCAGCGGCACGAAGAGTCGGGTGACCCGGTCGCGGAGATACCGACCGCCGGTTTTTTTCTTGAGGGCATACCACGATGCTGCCCCGGAGATGAGAAAGAATATCGGCATGTGCCATTGATGAACGAAATTGGCGAACACTCCTACGGCGATACTTAATTCATCGTTCTTCAGGTGAAAATCCCAGGGGACGAATATCTGGGCGGTGTGGAAGGGAAAGAGAACCAGAACGGCAAGCACCCTGATCCAGTCAATATCATATCGTCTGACATCCATATAACACGACTCCCTCATGACATGATGAAAGTATCCCGATACAACGTCTGCTTATATCTTGTAACAACCTTTCGACGAGAGCCGCCGACGGCGTCATTATCTCTTCACCGAGGCAAAAACCAACGGCCCGGGGTTCGATGTCCGTCGATCCTCGTATCGTAACGTACCGCTACTATTTCCGATGCATTCCGAACAGCACCCTGACCGGGTTCCATCGCCGAACCAGCAGCTCGTAGAAAAGCATCGTGGCGACGAACGATGCCGTCATGATGACGGCGAACTTGAGCCCGATGCCCCAGGCAAGCTGCACCACATAGAAGCCGATGACGATGATGACCGTCTGATGCAGTATGTAGACCGGCAGGGCCGCCTCGTTGCTGTATTTCAAAACCGGCCCCGTGCGGTTGAGAAAGCGGTTTCCCAGCCATAGGATCGCCACTAACCACATCCAGGTATTGATGGAGCGGACGATCGCCATGATCACCCATCGTTCGGGGGCCTCCCACCCCCCGTCTCCGATGGTGAAGCGAACGACGAGGTGGATCGTCATCAACACCACACCCGCCGCCAGGGCGACGGGTCCGTGGCGGTTGATGACCCCGGCGAATCGATCGTCGGCCATGAGGATAAAGCCATAGATAAAGACGATCAGGTAGAAGCCGTGTAGCATCCAGTCACAGATCAAATTGAGAGTGTCGGGGAAGAAGGGTCCAAGCACCACCTGCACAACCGCCAGGGGGACGAACAGGAGAAAGATCGCCCCCCGTTTTTCGAGGGAACCCGCCAGGCGGCCCATAAAAGCTCGTCCGGACTCGGTTTTGAGCCACGTGAATAGCGGCAGCGCCACGAAAGAATAGAGAAACAGGTACGCCAAAAACCAGAGGTGCTGCCAGCTCAGGTTTCCCTCGGGATAGGTGCCGCCGACAAAGCTGTACCGCGGAAAAAATTGGAAGTATCCCCCGGAAAACACTCCCTCCTGCACCCGCTCGCAGTATAGCTGTGGCGGACAGATGATGAACGTGCCGAACAAGAGCGGCACGAAGAGCCGGGTAATCCTGTCCCGGAGATACTGTCCGCCGGTCTTCTTCTTGAGGGCGTACCACGAGGCGGCTCCAGAGATGAGAAAAAAGAGCGGCATGTGCCACTGGTGGATTAAATCGGCGAACACCCCCACAGTGATGCTCAATTCACTGTTCTTCAGGTGAAAATCATCGGGGACGAATATCTGGGCGGTGTGAAATGGAAAGAGTACCAGAACGGCCAGAACCCTGAGCCAGTCGATATCGTAGCGTCGCGTCTCCATGCAGTACAGCTCCTTTAAGAAAATAAGAATAGTATCTCGTAGTAAAATATTTAATGGATGATTTCATACCAGAAACCCGGGCCACCTTAAAAAAAATGCACGGATCAAAGAAATCCTGCATCATGTGTAGTCCATACGATTCCTCTTCCCCCTTTACCTCTACTCTTCACACTAAGGAGGCGAAGGAGTGGGGGGGCGGGACGGGACCCTCATTCACCCCGAAACAACCGATCCCCCATGTCCCGGGGAAGCCCAGATTCGTATATCCTGCCGGCGGCCTTCTCGATGTCATACGACACCCGACGAACTGTGAAGGTCCCCTCTATCATGTCAAGCAGGCCGTACGAAGCCCGGGGGTCGCCGTCCCTGGGCTGACCCACGCTGCCGGGATTGCATATGTATCGCCGCCCCTGTTCAATACGGATCGGCCTGCCTTCATGGCTGAGATGCTGTATTTCTCCTTGACTCAAACAAAAGATCCGGGGTCGGTGGGTGTGCCCGACGAACAGAATCCTGTTTTTTATCTGCTCAAAGGCGTCGTCGGCGTCTGTTTCCGTTTCAATGTATCGCCACAGGTGGGGCCTGTCCGGGTGGCCGTGGACCAGATACATGCCGTTTTCCTCCCGGTGCATGGGGAGGCGGCGAAGCCATCGCACCTCGTCCGAGGTGATGGTATCGATGGTCCACCGAAGAGACGCCAGGGCCGCGGGATTGAGGTCATCCATGCCGAGGCTCGTGGCGGCGATCTTGTCATGATTGCCTGCAATCATTGCATCACAGAGAGAATCCAGGAGGATGATGCATTTTTGTGGATCTGCGGCATACCCTACCGCATCGCCAAGAAAAAAGACCCGATTCACACCCATCGATTCAATATCCTCGGACACCGCGCTAAGGGCTTCCAGGTTCCCATGAACATCCGAAATGATCGCATATTTCATCAGATCGTCACCACCGCTTGAAGAGTATATTCACCCTCTCAATTTATTTATTATGCCAAGGCAATACTTCAATCCAGCATGAACAGGGGTGAATCATTCAGTATCCACACTACTTATCCCGACAACGCTTGTCAAGTCAATTGAGACACGAAACGGCAGGGTAAGCCGCAAGGCGCTTAATTAAATATATCGGATCGCGCTTTCCTCTTGACAATCAATCAATCGTTTGATAGATTATCGATAGTAACGACATACCGGCGCTTTTCATTTGTCGCATGGTGTGATAGGATGATGAGCACTACAAAAGGAGGTTTTTATATGAAGTTCGGATTTCGATTCTTTCTTGCCGCGCTTCTGTGCCTTTCCCTTGCCGCCGGCGCATATGCCATTACCGGCACGGAGATCGTCCAGAACGTGCATGATCGGGATGATGGAGATTCCGCCGCCAGCGAAACCACCATGATTCTCATTAACGACAAGGGACAGGAAAAAGAGAGGACCATTCGCCTGATTAGAAAGGATTACGGAGACCTGAGTAAAAGCATGATACGCTTTCTGGCCCCCGCCGATGTCAAGGGGACCGGTTTTTTAGTATGGGAAAACACCGACCGTGACGACGACCAGTTCCTCTACCTCCCCGCCCTCAAGCAGGATCCGAGGCGTATCGCCTCGTCGGAAAAGAACTCCCGCTTCATGGGAACGGAATTCACCTACGAGGACATGGAAAACAGAAAGGTCGAAAAGGACACCCATACCTACCTCCGGGACGAAGAAATTGACGGCCACCTGTGCTACGTGGTGGAGAGCGTCCCCAAGGAGGGAGAGGAGTCCCAGTACGGCAAATTCATTTCCTGGGTGCATCCGGACATCTGGATTCCGATTCGTATCGAGTTTTATGACGAAAACATGGAGCTTTTAAAGATACTGACCGTCTCGGAACTCGAAGAGATCGACGGCATCTGGACAACCATCGAGAGCACGATGGATAACGTCCAGGAGGAACGCAAAACCATTCTCAGGGTCGACGAGATTGAGTACAACCTGGATATCCCTGATGACTTCTTCACCGAACGATACCTGAAAGAATAACCGTGAACACACCGCATCGGAGGGCCGCCGTCATGCTGTCGGCGGCCCTGCTCTTATTTTTTACCGGTTTCGTTTTCAAAACCGACGCCTTCAGTCAGGACGGGGCGCCCGGATCGACTGCGGACTATCTCTATCCGTCCATCCGACATGAGGACATCCTTGCCGAGGTAGAAACCATCCGGGAAGACCTCCTTTCCGCCCTCGCTTTCATCGACAAAGATATCGAGCAAATCACCACGGCCCTGGTCTCCGCAGCCGATCCGGAAGTACGTCGGGAGCTTGTCGATGAGCTGGAGCGATTGACCGAATATAAAACAGAAATCGTCGCCCTGGCCATAGCCGAGATCGGCGATCTCCGGGTACGGGACGTGGAGCGAAGCGTGGAAAGGTTCGCCGCGGCGCCAAAGCCTGTGATCATCGACCGCACACTTCTCTCCCGGACCCAGTCGTCCCTGGATGATTTTTTCGCCCCGGAGACCGAGTTCGGCGGGTACATCAAAACCCGCTTCAACACCGACATCATCTGGGACGACGACCGGGAAGACCTCTTGGAGATGTATCCCAAGGCGTATGTGAAGCTGCGGCACCCGGTAAACGACAACCTGACCTTTTTCGTATCCGCCTACGGACAATATGAGGTCTATACCGGCGGTCGAACCCATTATGATTATGAAGTTGAGCTCGACGAGGCGTACCTGGACATCTCCCTGGGCTCTTTTGATATCAGGATCGGCAATCAGATATTCGCCTGGGGGCGAACCGACATCATCAATCCCACCGACAACCTCAACGCCCTGAATGTGTCAAACCTCCTCATCGGTGAATCGGACGAGCGACGGCTCCCCGTATTTGCCGTCAAGGTGGATTACTACCTGAACAACACGATCTTCGAGCTGGCCCTGGTGCCCTTCTACCAGGATCATGAGATGGCTCTGTGGGGAAGCGACTGGGCGCTGTACCGACCCGGCGTCATTACCGAGTACAGTGGCGGCTACCTCCCCTTCAGCGATGCCCTTGATGACGAAAGCATGGAGACGCTGGACTGGGTTGTCAGGAATTATTCATCACCCAACCCCCCGTCCTATAGTCTCGAAAATCTCCAGGGAGGAATAAGAATATCATCAAAATACAAGGGGTGGGATTTTTCCGTCTCCTACGCCTACCTCTTCGACAAAATCCCCACCCTCTCCTTCTCCGACGGCATGTACGACGCGATCGAGAACGGAACCGTCGAGAGCTACGTTTCCTCTCTGCCGATCAATGAGCTGCTCGAATCCACCTCCCTGGAGCATAAGCGCTACCATGTGGTGGGTCTCGATTTCGCCACCACCTGGGGCAGTTACGGCATTCGGGGGGAGGGAGCGGTTTTTTTCGGTGGGTATACCTATACGGATATTCTCCGGCCCATACAGAAGGATTATCTCCGATATGTCATCGGCGTTGATCGCATCTTCGGGGAGAATCTCTACGTCAACCTCCAGTTTATTCAAAAAATCATCTTTGATTACGACAGCGATCTTTTGGAAGACGAAATCCAGAACATGCTGACATTGAATATAAATAAAAAATTTTTCAATGATAAGTTGATTCCGGACGTATCTATATCTTATAATATTACTGATGGGGATTTTTTCATCACCCCCATGGTGACATACAAATACACCGACACCCTGGAATTTTCATTGGGGGCGAACATCTACAACGGCGATCCCTACACAATCTTCGGCCTGTTTGAACACAACGACCAATTTTTTCTTGAAATCAAGTATTACTTCTGAGGCCTGATACGCTATGGACGCAAACCTCTCGATCGTTATCGCTTTTCTGGCCGGCATCGCCAGCTTCGTCTCCCCCTGTGTGTTGCCGCTCCTTCCCAGCTACCTGACCTTCATCACCGGCATGTCGTTCGATGAGCTGACCGGTGAAAATCGAAAATCGGTGCTCCGGGCGACGGTGCTGCACTCGATCTTTTTCATCATCGGCTTTTCCATCGTATTCACGGCCCTGGGGGCGCTGTTCGGCTTGATGGGCGGGGCGCTCTATACCTACAAGGAGATCATCCGCAAGGTGGGGGCGGTATTGCTGATTATCCTCGGCATCTACATCAGCGGCCTGGTTCGCGTGTTGCTTCTGAAAATTCAATCGAGGACGATCGAGCGGAACGAGGAGCCGGGGGCGATCCTCTCGTTTTTCATCAGAATATTCTCCCTCATGGACACCGAGCGAAAAGTACACCTGAAACAGAAGCCGGCGGGTTTCATCGGAAGCTCGCTGGTGGGCATCACCTTCGCCGCGGGCTGGTCCCCCTGTCTGGGTCCCATCGTGGCGGCGATCCTGGGCCTTGCGGTGATCGGAGAATCCGCCGATGCCCTCTACGGCGTGATGTTGCTGTTCGTTTTTTCCATGGGCCTGGGTCTCCCCTTTCTCCTGTCGTCCATCGCCTTCAACTCGTTTCTTGCCCTCTTTAACCGTTTTAAGCGCTTCATCCCAGCGGTGAACGCCATTGCCGGCCTGCTCCTGGTGATACTCGGTGTTTTCCTGTTCACCACCGGCTTCGACGCCATACTCACCTATATCATGTAAAATACGGAGGTATCATGACCGACGAGAAAAGACCCTCTGACGCGAATCCCTCTTCCGACGAGCACATCAGCGACGCGAAGGAAGATATCGCCGCGGCAGGCGGCACAAAAAAAACCGGGGGCACAAAAAAGACGACGAAGCCGAAGGCCGCCCCGGCGAAAGCAGACGATTCGAAAGACCTGGATGTGGGAGACCGCAACCTGGCCCTTATCGCCCACCTGGCCGGCGTTCTCCTCTACCCCGCACCGGGCCTGAATATCATCATCCCCGGCCTGATTCTGATACTCAAGGGAAACGAGGACGAGTTTGTCGCCCACCACGCCCGGCAGTCTCTGATCTTCCAGAGCGTCATGACCGGCGCGATGATCCTGTTCGTCATTTTGAGCTTCGTGCTCATTGGCCTGCCGGTGCTGATTCTGGCGATGGTGTTTCACGTGGTCTTCGTCATTATCGCCACCTTCGCCGCATCCCGGGGAGAGTGGTACACCTATCCTTTGATGGATAAGGTATGACCCGGTAACACGGGAGAATCTATGACCGAAGACAATACAAAGAAACTCCTTTCAGGACCGGAGGAAGGCGTTGTTGATCGAACCGGCATCAACTGGGTCGTGGCGGCCCATGCCTCCGGCTTCCTGGTTTATTTCCTATTTGGACTCCACCTCCTCATCCCGCTGTTCATCATGCTGACCGAGGGAAAGAGAAACCGTCACATCTATCACCAGGCGCTACAGGCCCTGGTGTTTCAAGCGATCATGTTCATGCTTCTGAGCATCGGGGGGATACTGACCGTCGTGCTGGCGGGATTTCTGGTCGTTCCGGTGATCGTCGTCATCCACCTGGTTCTGACCACCATCGCCACCGTCAATTCATCAAAGGGCGAGCGCTACTGCTACCCGCTGTTGGAGGGGCTGGGAGCGGACGAGGCTCCATAGAATATCTTTTTTGTGTTTTATAGTCTCCGTCTTCCCCTCCGTCCCCCGGCTCAGGATTCCCCCTGGACCGGAACTGCTAAGGATTTCCCCGCCGTCAACCTTCCATGAAACATCTCTCCCCTTCGACACGTGAACACGAAAGGCCTATCTTGAGAATGGGCGACACTTCTTCCGCTCCGATCATTGCATGGAACCCATGAAAAAACCGCCGGCAGCGAGACTATCCTCGATCGTCGGCGGTTTTTCATTTCGGTTCGGTGTTCACAGATTGAGAACCGGCGGCAGGAAAGGGCTGTCCCTATTCCTCCACTGGGTAGCGCGACCCGGGCACCGGCTCCAGGATCGTCAGTCTGTCGGTGCTGGTGTAATAGTTAAAATTGTAGACGGCGATGACCTCTCCGGAATCCGGGTCGTCCCGGTTGAGATAGGCGATATTGAACATTTCCGATCCGACGAAATAGGTACCCGCCAGGTATTTGTTGAGCTTCTCTATATCTTTCTCGGAAATCTCCGGGTCCACCCCCACATTCAGGGAGTGCTTTTCGACATCCAGGACGACATGCTCCGGCACTGAGCCCCGATCCCAAAAGGGTATAGACTCCGGGGGTGTCGGAAGGGGCTGGTCCTGATCGGGTATCGTCGGCGCGTCCGGGGTGAAAATATCCGGCACGTCGTAGGTCGTCTCACATGCCTTGCTCACCAGGAATCCAAAAAGTACAATCAACAGGATCGTTACCAGGAGGATGATTGAACACGCGGCGCAGAAAAAACCGAGGGGTGAGTGCTTCTTCTCCGGCTGAATGGGACCGCCGGTAATGTCTTGTGTCATGTCGGTATCCTTCCTAATCGCGATATCGGGGATCCAGCTCACCCGCCCGCTCGAGATCCTTTTGTGCATCTCTTTCTCGATCCATCAACAACAAGAGCTGGGCCCTGTTAAAATAGCATTCGGCGCATGTGTCGTCCAGCTCTATGGACCTGTTGAAATCCGCCAAGGCCCGGTCGAACGACCCGAGGTATGACAGTGCCGTACCCCGGTTCGCATATGCATACGGGTCCTGGGGCGTCAGCCCTATGAGCCTGTCGAAATCAGCCTTCGCCTCCTCGAAATACCCGAGGCTCAAATTGAGAATACCCCGGAGCTTGTAGGCGTCCGAAAATTTCGGAGCCAGCTCCAGGGTGGAATCCAGGTCTTCCTGTGCGTCCTCGAAGCGCTCCAGGGAGATGAAGGCGTGAGCCCTGTTGAAATATGCCAGGTACAGGTCAGGGTGGCCCTCATTCAACTCGATGACGAGCCGGTAGAGAGAGACGGCCTCTTCGTAGTTGCCCGTCTCCAGCATCTCATCCGCCTTGTCCCAGACGGTTTTTTCCTCCTGGGCCGGCGCAGTTTGTGTGACGCCGATAACGACCACCGTGATCATGATAGTACATACCAGCGCGATGGATACTCTCTTGCTTGTTTTCTTCACGTCGGTGTTCCGCTCCCAATATACTGTCAATTGCATAATGATATACAAAGACCGGGAAAAAAGCAAGCAGAGTTTCTCCTCCGGTGTTACCCTCCCCTCGAAAACCCTGAAATACCTAAACGTATTTCCCGCTTCGACGGCGCTCTCTGCGGGCACCGAATGGATGAGAATCGTCATTTTCTTATCATCATGAGAAAAGCATGCCCGGTCAAACACCAGCATACTTCAAACAGGACACATCAGCCGCCGTCGATCAGGCTCAACACATCCCATTCGAAAGATCACTTGATAAAAAACCGCCGTCGAAGGCGACGGCGGTTTTCTTTATAAAATAAAAAAGCGTGTGCCAAATTAATGGAATGGCCCGTTACATAACCAGCATCACCGGAATATCGGTGCACTCCACAACCTTGACGGATATGTCTCCCACCAGTACCCGGCGGGGGCCGATCTTTCCCGACTTGGGCATGATGATAAGGTTGACGTCATTCTTTCTGGCAGTTTCACAGATAACGGATGCGGGCTGCCCGTCCTTGATGTCGATAAAAATCTTCATTCGATCGTCCGGCGCCGACCGCTTGATAGAATAGAGCATTTTGTAGCTATCTTCTTCCAGCACCTTGCGATGCTCCTCCCGCTCCAGGTCGGTGACCTCTTCTCCCATCTCCAGGCTCTTGGCGCTGATCACGTGCAGAAAAATCAATTCCGACTTATGCGTTTGTGCCAGCTCATAGGCGAGATTCACGGCATTTTCGGATTTTTCCTTCGTCTCGATAGGAACCATAATCCTCTTAAACATGGTGCCGATACCTCCCTCTATAATTCCTTCTCCAGTTTTGCTTTGACCCGCTTCATCTGAAAGAACGCCTCTCGCTCTTTCTCGGCGAGGTTGTCGTCCAGAAACTTGACGGTTTCCTCATACTGGGGAATAAAAATATTTTCCAGGGCGTTGACCCGGCGTTGGGTTTTTTTCAGCTCCATCGCCAGACGCCATACCGCCACCTCCACCTCGGATAGCTGTGTCAACTGCTTGAGGGCCGTGCGGAAGAGCGTTACCGCCTCGTCCAGGGCCGCGGTGGTGCCGCCGGGGGCGTAGTAGGGCTTCTTCTCCCTGGTGGTGATATCGATGATCGGCACCACCACCCCCATGATCGACCTCTCGGTAAAGGAGACGCTGATATCCGGTGTGACCGCCATCGCCACCGCCTTCACCCGGTTGACGCCCATGTTCATCAGGGCCTGTTTGAAGGCGCGATACGCTTTTTCGAGCTGCTCCTCGGCGTTTCTCCTCGCCCGGCGCACATCCTCGATCATCTGCATCACCTCCATCACGAGGATTTCCCGCTTCTGATCGAGGAGCTCGTAGCCGTTTCTGGCAAAATCAAGATCTTCCTTGATCTTGATCAAATTGCTTTTCGTGGGCGATACGTTGAGTTTGTTTGCCATCGGTTATTCTTCCAGGACTTTGGGGAGATATTTGTCAATCTGCTCCTCTTTGACCCGAACAAGCTCCGCCCGAGGCAGAACGGAAAGAAGCTCCCATCCCCGCTCCATGCTGTCGAAGATAGTACGATCCTCGTCCATCCCCTGCCTGATATAGGTATCCTCGAACTGCTGGCCGAACTCCAGGTATTTCTTGTCCACCTTGGAGAGCTCCTCCTCCCCGATAACCGACGCCAGCATCTCCACCTGCTTGGTGGTGGCGTACCCGGAGTAGAGCTGACTGGAGAGATTCGCGTGGTCCTCCCTGGTTTTCCCCTCGCCGATGCCGTCGTTCATCAACCGCGACAGCGACGGCAGCACGTTCACCGGGGGATAGATGCCCTTTTTATCCAGGTCCCGGGACAGCACGATCTGCCCCTCGGTGATGTATCCGGTCAAATCCGGAATCGGGTGGGTGATGTCGTCGTTGGGCATGGTGAGAATCGGGATTTGGGTGATGGAGCCGTTGAGCCCCTTGATGCGCCCCGCCCGCTCGAAGATGGACGACAGGTCCGAATAGAGATATCCCGGATATCCCTTTCGGCTGGGCACCTCGCCCTTGGAGGTGGAGATCTCCCTCAGACTCTCGCAGTAGTTGGTCATGTCGGTGATAACCACCAGCACGTGCATTCCCTTGTCAAAGGCCATGAACTCCGCCATGGTCAAGGCGCACCGGGGGGTCACCAGGCGCTCGATGGAGGGGTCGTCGGCGAGGTTGAGGAACATGACCACGTTTTTGAGGGCGCCGCTCTCCTGGAAGCTCTTTCGGAACACCTCCGCCACGTCGTGCTTGACGCCGACGGCGGCGAAGACCACGGCGAACTCCTCCTGCTCCCCCAGGATCTTCGCCTGGCGGACGATCTGGGCCGCCAGCTGGTTGTGGGGAAGGCCCGAGCCGGAGAATATCGGCAACTTCTGTCCCCGAACCAGGGTATTCATCATGTCGATGGTGGAAATCCCGGTCTGAATGAAGTCCCGAGGATACTCCCTGATGATCGGGTTGATGGGCGCGCCGTTGATGTCCTGGTGTGTGTCGGTAATCGGCTCGGCCCCACCGTCGATGGGAAGGCCGATGCCGTTAAAGACCCGGCCCAGCATGTCGGTGGTCACCGGCAGGCGCAGCGACTCCCCGAGGAACCGCACCTTCGTGGTGGTGGTATTCAGGCCCGAAGTCCCCTCGAATACCTCCACGACGGCGATATCGCTTCCCACCTCCAGCACCCGCCCGTGGCGTCTCTCGCCGTTCGGATGGGTGATCTCCACCATCTCCTCGAATCCCACATTCTTGATGTTCTCGATGAAGATCAACGGACCCTTGATCTTCTGCAAGCCTTCGTATTCTTTTACAACGGCCATACACTCGCTCCTTATCAGGATACAAGGGCGTCGAATTCCTGGTCGATCAACTTTCCGAGCTCATCGAAATCCTCGATCTTCGAGTTTTCGATCTTGCCCTTCATGCGGTTGAGCTCGTTCAGGATCGACATCTCCCTGATTCTGTAGATTGGAACACCCTGGTTGATGATTATCGATGCCCGCTGGAAGAAGTGCATGATAAGGATGAGCATCTTTATCTGCTTTTTCGGCATGCAGTACATGTCCACATCGTCGAAGGCGCTCTGCTGTAAAAATGCGTTCTTGATGAGCTTCGCGCCGTCGACGACCAGTTTCTGCTCGTCGGGGAGGGCGTCCTCGCCCACGAGCCGGACGATCTGCTGCAGCTTGTCGTCGTTTCGGAGTATCTCCATGGCCTGGTTCCTGAGCACCTTCCAGTCCCGGTCTCCGTTCTCCCGCCACCACCCCTCTACTTCGTCCAGGTATTCGCTGTAGCTGTCCATGTAATTGATGGCCGGATAGAATCGGGCGTAGGCCAGCTCCTTGTCCAGCCCCCAGAAACAGCGGACGAACCGCTTGGTGTGCTGGGTGACCGGCTCGGAGAAGTCTCCGCCGGGGGGCGACACGGCGCCGATGGCGCTCACCGACCCGATGACCCCGCTGAGGGCCTCCACCCGGCCGGATCGCTCGTAGAACTCCGCCAGGCGGGTGGCGAGATACGCCGGGAACCCCTCCTCCGCCGGCATCTCCTCAAGGCGCCCGGAGATCTCCCTGAGGGCCTCGGCCCACCGTGAGGTGGAGTCGGCCATGATGGCCACGTCGTAACCCATGTCCCGGTAGAACTCCGCCAGGGTGATGCCGGTGTAGATGGAGGCCTCCCGGGCCGCCACCGGCATGTTGGACGTATTGGCGATGAGGATCGTCCGCTCCATCAACGGCTTTCCGCTCCGGGGGTCCTGGAGCCGGGGGAAGTCCACCAGCACGCCGGTCATCTCGTTTCCCCGCTCGCCGCACCCGATGTAGACGATCAGGTCCGCGTCGGACCACTTGG
>Ga0180432_10005614_pt1 | contig 16599 bp, 11 predicted proteins | sample SS_ome_10_FD_132414 | JGI IMG/M metagenome (GOLD analysis project Ga0180432, IMG submission 132414) | Hypersaline lake sediment archaeal communities from the Salton Sea, California, USA - SS_1_MS_2 metaG | ecosystem: Environmental > Aquatic > Non-marine Saline and Alkaline > Hypersaline >... | reverse complement strand
GCGGTGAGCGAGTCGTGCTAGAATACGTCGAGATCGCCCACCAATACCACCCAGAGTTGTTCACTGAAGCTGATTAACGAAGCTAGGGTATGAGGACAGGTGTCCTAAACGAAACACACCCATCTCACATCTCTATCACCGCCGCCGTCACGACAGGGCTGCGCCGCGTCTCTTTACGAAGGAAGCGTGAGAGCGCCTGCTCCACTTTTTCCTCGACCTCGCCCGGCGCCGTCCCCGGCCTGGCCGACGCCGCCGACCGGACGACGTCCTGGGCCTGCGACAACAACTCCTCCGCCTCCGGAGCAAAGACAAAGCCGCGGGTGACGATGCGCGGCTGGCTCACAGGTCGGCCGGTCTGGCGCTTGTAGGGCACGATGGCGGTCATAAAGCCGTCTTGCCCCAGAGCGTCCCGCTCGCGCATCACGGCCGGGCCAATTTCGCCCACCAGGGCCCCGTCCACAAAGACGTATCCGCCCGGCACCCGCTCCCCGATCTCTAGCCGCTCCTCGTCGAGCGTCAACGTGTAGCCATTTTCGACCACGGCGACCTTTTCGTCCGGGATGCCCAACTGGCGCGCGATTTTGCCATGCTGCTTGAGGTGGCGCAGTTCGCCGTGAATAGGGATGAAGAAACGGGGGCGCAGTATGTTGATCAATAATTTCTGTTCCTCCTGGCTGGCGTGGCCCGAGACGTGTACTGGCGAGAGAGGGTCGTAGTAGACGTCCGCTCCCCTCTGGAAGAGACGGTTGACGACGCGATGGATCAATTCCTCGTTGCCCGGGATAGTGTGCGAGGAAAACACTACCGTGTCTCCCTCCCGAATTTGCAGTGAGCGATGCCGTCCCACCGCCAACCGGCTCAGCACCGCCGTCGGTTCACCCTGCGTGCCGGTCGCCATGATGACCGTCTCGCGAGCCGGCAGTTTCTTAGCCTCATCCAGGGTCACCAGCACCCCTTCGGGAACATTGAGGTAGCCCAACTCTCGGGCCATCTTGGTGTTCTCGGCCATGCTCCGGCCGGCGATGGCGATCTTTCTGCCGCGCTCGGCCGTCACGTCCACCACCTGTTGGATGCGCGAGATGAGCGAGGCAAAGGTCGCCACGATCACCCGCCCGGGGGCCTCGCGCATCACCTGATGGAATGCGCCCTTTAGCACCGCTTCCGATGGAGTGTTACCGGGATGGTCGGCGTTGGTGCTATCGGAGAGCAGCGCCAGCACGCCGCGCCCGCTGAACTCGGCCAGCTTGGCGTAATCGGTCGGCCAGCCGTCCACTGGCGTGTGGTCGAACTTGAAATCGCCGCTGTGCACGACCAGCCCCGCCGGCGTGGTTATCCCCAGGCCCACCCCGTCGGGGATGGAGTGGCAGACGTGGTAAGGCTCGATGGTAAAAGGACCAATGTTGATGACGTCGCCGGGGGCAAAAGTGCGCAGCGTCGGCGGGTCCGGCGGTCGCCGCCGCTTCAGCTTGACCTCGATCAGCCCCTGGGTCAGCCGCGTGGCATAGACCGGCACGTTGAACTCTTCCAAAAAATGAGATAGCGCGCCAATGTGGTCCTCGTGACCGTGGGTGATGATGATCGCGCGCACGAGCTCTTTTTTATCGCGCAGGTATCCCCAGTCGGGGATGATATAGTCAATCCCCAACATGTCCGATTCGGGGAACATTATCCCGGCGTCCACGACGAGGACGTTGCGGCCATACTCGATGCTCAGCATATTTTTGCCGACTTCCCCCAGGCCGCCCAGGGGCACAATGCGTAATTTGTCAGTCATGTCACTTTGCTCCAAATAAATGTCTATGAAAAAGCACCGTCTGGCCTACGCTCTCCGGCCCGGCGGTGCGTTTGGTCACTTTCAGTGTTCTTTATCCAACCATTCCATGGGTAAATGTTAGCACGCTCTACCAGTTCTGTCAAATCACGGATCAAAGATGGATGGATTTGAGATTGGGGATCGTACATATTGCGCCGGACATTGTATCCCGGCTGGCGCTCGGCAGTCCGCCACTCGACCAACTTTTGACAGCGCGGCTTGGCTGGGCTATACTGGTGCAAGATGAACACGACAAAACAAATCCATGCCAAGGCGCGCGAGCTGGGGTTCGATCTGGCGGGCGTGGCGCCGGCCTATCCCGTGCCCCATTTCGACGCCTATCAAGCCTGGCTCGCTCGCGGCTACCACGGCGAGATGGACTACCTGGCCCACCCCGACCGGTTCGAGCGGCGCAAGGACCCAACCAGGATTTTGCCAGGCGCGCGTTCTGTCATCTGCGTGGGGTTGAATTACTACCCCGGCCCTCTCCCCACCCACGTCGAGCGCGACCCGTCCCGTGGCCTGGTCTCCAACTATGCCTGGGGCACGGACTATCACGGTCTGATGCTGGATCGTTTGGATGAACTGGCCGCCTTTGTCTCGGCCGAGGCGGGACGCGAGGTCGGGCATCGGGCCTACGTGGACACCGGGCCGGTGCTGGAGCGATCCTACGCGGCCCGGGCGGGTTTGGGATTCATCGGTAGAAACACCTGCCTGATCCATCCGCGAATGGGATCGCGGCTGTTCCTGGGCGTGATCCTGCTCGACGTCGCGCTGAGGCCGGCGTCTGAAAAGGTGAACGCAAGCTGTGGGACTTGTACGTGCTGCCTGGACGCCTGCCCGACGGGCGCGTTGCTCGCTCCCCACGTGCTGGACGCTCGCCGCTGCATCTCTTACCTGACCGTCGAGCTGAAAGGTTCCATCCCTCACGAGCTGCGGCCATTACTGGGCAATCACATCTATGGCTGCGACGTGTGCCAGACCGTCTGCCCGTGGCAGCGGTTCGCCAGGCCCACTCAGGAGCCGGCGTTCCGGGCAGACGAGCCGGAACGCGCCGCGCCGTCGCTGCTGGAACTGCTCGAGATGAACGAGGACACGTTCCGCTGGCGGTACGAAGGCACGCCCATCCTCCGCACCGGGCGGGGCCGGCTGTTGCGCAACGCGGCGGTGGCGTTGGGGAATTGGGGGGATGAGCGGGCAGTACCGGCGCTGGCGCAGGCTCTCGCCGACGTGGAACCGTTGGTGCGAGGGCACGCCGCGTGGGCGCTGGGGCGCATCGGCGGGCCGGCGGCCCGTAAGGCGCTGGAAAAGGCGAGACAGCGCGAGCTCGATACTTACGTTCAACACGAAATTCACCTGGTTTTGGGCCCTCCAATCCAAGCCCCCTGGTGATTACCCGCGAGTGCCTGGGACTATTCAAACGGCCGATTGCATCCGCCGCAGAGACGCAGAGTTAGGGCCATTTTCTATCATCCTCTGCTCCTCGGCGGTGAAATTAGGACCTGGAATCTTTCTCTTCACGCCTCACGCCTCCAGTACCGCCGCCGCATCACGGCCAGCACGCGCGGCATCGCCGCAGTGTAGAGCCAGTAGCCGAATCGTGAGATGGGGAAATCCCAGGCCCCGACGTGGCGCACGAATTCGCCGCCGAACCCCTGCTTGAAGCGATACACGCCCCACAGCGGATCGGATTCGTCCAACTCGTCCGGCGCGCCCCACATATCGTAGACCGCGCAGCCCTGCTCCCGCGCCCAGCGCATTGCCTCCCATTGCAGCAGGTGGTTGGGCATCTTTTCGCGGTGGGCGGCGCGAGAGGCCCCGTACATATACCAGGCCCGCCCTGCGCCCGTCCTGAGCGGATTCGAAGGGAAGTGAAAGATGACCACCATCGCCACCGGCTCCCCTTCCACCTCGGCGATCAGTGGTTGCGCCAGTCCCGCCTCGATGAAAGAGCCCCAGGCGTCATGGTAGTAATCCTCGGGGCGGATGACGAAACCGTCGCGGGCCGCGGTCTCGGCGTACATTTCGTAGAGCAGCGGTAGGTCGGCCAGCACGCCCTGGCGCACCGCCACCCCGCGGCGACCCGCCAGCCGCAAGTTGTAGCGCGTCTTGGATTTCATCGCCGCCAGCAGTTCTTCGGGACTGTGGCTCAGGTCAACGAGCATGGTGTTGCGAAACTGGATCTGCTCGCGGGAGGGCCGCCACCCCCGGCCCCGCAGTATCTCCACGACCATCCGCCCTTCAGCGGCGTCGGCCCGCACGTCGGGGTCTATTTTGAGGAACAGCGCCCGCTCCCGCCGGGCCGTGTCCTCCAGGTAGGCCAGGACCTGGTCCAGGAGGGAGGTGTTCCCATAATCCAGGGTCGGCCCTTTGGGGACGTACATCACCGCCGAGGGGTGGCGGCCCAGCCGGCGGGTCAAGAATGAAGCGGCCGCGCAGGGCCGACCACCTGCTGAATCCAGCCACAGATGGCGGGACGGCTGCCACCCGTAGCGGGATTTGAACGTGCCCCACTCCCAGGTCTGGAGGACGTGAGCGGCGGGCAAGTCGGCCAGCGCAGAATTCCAGTCGGCGCGTGAAGTGGGATGCTTGATGGATGGTTTCATCTTTGCCGCCGGTCCCTCAGTACCGAGTACCCAATATTCAACACTTGATACCGCAGCGGCGCATAGACCCGGTCCCACGCGCCCACGCTGCGCGCCAGGCGCCCGCCAAAGCCGCGCTTGAAGCGGTAGACGGACCACAGTCCATCCCGCCGCTGGGCGAACTCGGCCTCCAACTTTTCCGCGTCCTCGTCAGGAACGCCCCACAGGTCGTATGTGGTGCAGCCCAGGGATTTGGCCCAACGCATCGCCTCCCACTGGAGCAGGTAGGTGGGCATCTTTTCGCGGTGTTCGTTGCCAGAGGCCCCGTAAAAGTACCACGAGCGCGGCGGAAGCGCGAAAACCATCACCGCCGCTACCGCTTCTCCCTCCACCTCCGCCAGCAGCAGCCGCGCCCTGCCCGGGGGCACGAACAGCCGGTAGGCCGCCTCGTAGTAGGCCGGAGAATGGACGCCGAAGTGGTCTCGCTCGGCGGTGGCGGCGGTCAGCGCGTGGAAGGCGGAGAGATCGGCTTCAGTCGCCTCCCGCGCCACCACTCCCCGGCGGGCCGCCAGCCGCACGTTGTAGCGGGTCTTGGATTTCATCGCCGCCAGGATATCGTCCTCGTCAGGGGAAATATCCACGATCAGCGTGCGGCGGGGTTGGACGCTGCCGAAGGGGGAGGGACGGAAGCCGAGGGCGCGCAATCGCTCGCGGTGGGAAGCGTTATCTGGCAGGTCAGGCTCGACGGTGAGCGTGATTGCCCCCCGCGACCGGGCAGCGCGGTCGAGCGCCGCCAGCAGCGCCGCCAACTGCTCCTCGTCGGCCCAATCCACCAGCGGCCCTTTGGGGACGTAGGCCAGGCGCCCCCAGCCGCCGGGCAAGCGGCGGTAGAGCAGTTGCGCCCCGGCGACAAGCTCGCCCCCGTGGGCCAGCCCTACCCGTTCATCCGCCCACCCGAACTGGGATTTGAGCGCCCCCCAGGGAGCGGTCTGGAGCACGTGGGCGTTGGGGTGGCGGACGACGAAGCGGTCCCATTCACCGGGTGCGGCGGACGGCCAAGTTTCTAACGCCACTGCGTCCCCCGCCGGGCCACGACGAGCAGACCGCCTCCTCTTTTCCCGGAAGGCACGTCCATCTCGTAGTAGGGGCGCCAGCGGCGGCCGAGGTTCCGCACGACGGCGCGGCGTATCCAAGCCTGGTGGCCCAGGAAGCGCAGCCTCGGCGAGGCCAGTATCTTCCACACCGACAGTCGCCGCCCAATGCCGTAAAGGTGGTTCATCCGGTCCCACAGCCGCTCGACTTGCTCCGGGATATAGTAGCGGGTCTTGACTGTTTCCATTCCGGCGACAGAAAGCAAGTGCCGCCAGTCGGCCGGGTTGTAGTAGTGGTGGTGCTCCAACCGGGCGTCCACCGTGGCGGCGTATGCCTCGGCTCCACGCACGTCGCCCTTTTCCTGTCGCCGGGCGTAGCCGTCGAGAAAGTAGCGGAAAGAGTCGGAAGGAACGGTAAAGATAAAGCGGCCGCCGGACATCCCTTTGGCAGGCCCAGGGCGGCGTAGCACCCGCCTGACCTCGCGCAAGACGGGCAGCAGGTCAGGGATATGCTCCAGAACCGAGTTGCTAAAGACAGTGGCAAACGTACCGTCGGCGTAGGGCAGGGCGTGCCCCTGGCCCAGTTCCACGTGACGGTACGCGCCCGACCGGGCGGCCTGGCGCAATTGCTCCATCCAGGGGTCGAGGCCCGCTTCTACACACGCCTCTGTCCCAAAGAGTATCTGGGCGACCAGGCCATCGCCGCAGCCCAGGTCCAGCAGAGGGGACTGGTACTCTTCCTCGGCCGCCACACGCAGCTCGACCGCCCGCCACAATGCGACGGGCGGAGCGAACCAATATGCTTCCAACGAGTCGGTGAGATAGTCCGGTATCATTTCAGCAATCGAGCAGTATACCGCAGGCGCGGAGGAGTGTCAATGAGCTTTGGCGGCCAGCAGTTTCTCCAAAAGCGCTTTTTCCTCCTCCCGTGTGCCGACTTTACCGTTCAGCCGGGCGTCGCGCAGCGCGCCCAGCAGTTGGCCAAATAGCGGGCTGGGCCTCAATCCCATCTCTTTCAGATCGTCGCCGGTGAGTTCCGTCTCCACCAAGCGCCACTCCGTCTGGTAGCGCAGCAGCCGCTCGCGGAGCCGCTTGCGGTCGGCGGCGACCCAGGCCGTGGCCAGCACGCGGGCCGGATAGGGGCGTAGCAAATGGTAGACCACGCTGGGCCGGCGCGCTCTTCCCAGTTCAGGCAGATGCTCTTTCAATCCGATCAGCAGGCCCAGGTCCTCGGCGTCGTCGTGCTTCACTTTGAGGCCGGCGATCAATCCCTTCAGCTCCTCGCCGTCGAGCCGGTACGCCAGCAACGCCAGGTAGATGAAAGGGGCATCCTCCGGCCCTAGCCCCCAGGACTCGGGTTGCAGATCCGTGCGGAAGATGTACCACTTGGCCTCGAGCCACTTGTCGTAGCGCAAGCCGGGGTGGATGTGGGCCAAGATACCCAACTCGTCCAGGCGATGCAATGCCTGTTCTGGTTCCGGTTCGGCAAAGAGCTGTTCCAATTCGTGACGTATGCGGTCGCCGCTGACCCGTTTCAGGAGCGGCAATCCGTCGGCGATCAGTTCCTCGCTGCGGGGATCGAGGTGGAATCCCAGCCGGCTCTCCAACCGCGCGGCCCGCAACATGCGGGTGGGATCGTCCACAAAGCTGAGGCTGTGCAGCACGCGGATGACGCCATCCTGGAGGTCGGCCTCGCCGCCGTAAAAGTCCAATAGCTCACCCCAGTGATCGGGGTCGAGGCGGATGGCGAGGGTGTTGATGGTAAAATCGCGGCGGTGGAGGTCCTGCTTGATCGAGCTGCGCTCCACCTGCGGCAGGGCCGTGGGGTGAGTGTAGAACTCGGTGCGCGCCGTGGCAAAATCAACGCTGGGCGGCATAGGGTCTTGGGGGGCGTGCTCCACGACGCGCCGCCAGACACTGTGTGAGAGGAGCCACTTGGCGGTGCCAAAGCGCTTGTGGGTGCGCACCCGTCCCCCCAATTTTTCGGCCAGGCGGCGAGCCAGCGCGATCCCGTCTCCCTCGACGACCAGGTCCACGTCCACTATGGAGCCGCCCAGCAGCAGGTCGCGCACCAGCCCGCCGACAAAGTAGGGGATGAATCCCATAGCGTGGGCTTCTTGCGAGATCAGGTGCACCAGGGCGAGCACCGGTTCGGAAAGAGCCTGCTCCAGCAGCGCGATCACATCGTCCCGCCGGGCGGGTTGCGGCGGCGCACCCCACAGGGCGATCAGATCGGTGCGGGTAGCTACCCCGACGAGCTGACCGTCTTTTACAACGGGAATCTGTCCCCATCCGCTTTGGATCATCGTCTGCTGAAGGCGCGCCAGCGAGTCGTGGCTTTCGACGGTGACGCTGCCGGCATCCATGACCTGGGTGACGGGCGCGCCGGCCATCTTGAATTGGAGCGCCCGATCCACGGCCCGCCGGGTCAGCAATCCGATCACGTCCCCGTCCGCGACGACCGGGTATCCCTCGTGTCCGGTGCGCCGCATACGTTCGGCGGCATCGGCGACCGTCTCTTGGGGGGAGAGCACCTGCACGCCCAGGGACATCACCTGGGCGACGGTGGCGCCCGGCTGCACCAGCTCTGGCAGCAAACGCAACAATTCCTCGCGCACTGCCAATAGCGGGCGACGGCGAATGAGGGCGGCGGCCGCCCGTTTGTGGCCCCCACCGTCAAAGTGTTTGGCTACCGCAGAGACGTCAATGTCGTCAGTGGTGCTGCGGGCGACGAGTTGGATGCGCTTGCCGTCGTCGAGAGCGACGAGCACGAACAAGGCCGATGGTTCCAGCAGTTCGCGCAGTTTGTGAGCCAGGGTCGAGATCTCTTCCGAGAACTCGGGCGCTTCGGCCCAGGCGACGATGATGTTATGCCCCTCGATCTCGTGGGTCTCGCTTTGCTTCAGCAACTGCTCGTAGAGTTCGCGCTGCTCCGGCGCGAGGGGATGGTGCAGGAACTCGTCCACCACGTCGAGGCGCGCCCCCTGATCCAGCAGCCAGGCCGCCGCGCGCGCGTCGCGGGCGGAGGTGGCCTGGTAGGAGAGAGAGCCGGTATCCTCGTAGATGCCGAGCAGCAACAGCGTGGCCTCGATGGCGGTCAGTTTGAGGGCGCGGGCCGAGATTTCTTCGATCAGCAGCGTGGTGGTGGCTCCCAACGTCTCGCCGGAAAAAGTCCAGCCGGGGGGCAGTTCGCGGTCGAGTTCGTGGTGGTCAATGATGTCCACCTGCAGGTCGCGTCCCATGCCTCTGAGCGTAGTCAGGCTCTGCGTATCCACCAAAATGGCGCGTCTGATCCTGCGGCGACGGGGTAGGTCATCGGGGGCGAGGAGTGAGAGTTCGGCGCCATAGAGCGCCAGGAAGGCGCGCCCGTTGCGGTTGATGCGGCGGGGCAGCACGGGGGTGGCGGCAGGGAAGAGCTTGCTCGCCCCCAGCAGGCTGGCGATCGCGTCGAAATCTGCGTTTTCGTGGGTCAGGATGACGTCCACGGCAGTGCTCCCTGTGGTTCAACTACGAGTGTCTGGCGGAAACCGCGCCTCAGTGCGCCAATGAGATGTGCAGTCGCTATCTGAAAGATACCACAGATCGCTTTTGCCGCCAAGTGAGTGCACTAACCGCACGGTAGCTGCTCAGTCTGTTTTTGGGGGGCATCACTTCGCAGCCTGGAAAAGAAACGCTCCAGCAACGCTTGCGATTCCTCGGCCAGTACGCCTCTGATGACGGCCACGCGGTGGTTAAAGCGCGGGTCGCGCAAAAGTTCGACCACCGATCCCGCCGCGCCGGCCTTGGGGTCGTCCGCTCCGTACACCAGCCGGCCCAGTCGGGCCGAGATCATCGCGCCGGCGCACATGGGGCAAGGTTCCAACGTGCAGTAGAGCGTCACCTGCCCCAAGCGCCAGCCGCCCAGCGCGCGAGCCGCCTCCCGCAGGGCCAGAATCTCTGCGTGGGCGGTCGGGTCTCTAGCGGCTTCCTTGCGGTTGTGTCCCCGCCCGACGATGGCCCCTTCACACACGGCCACCGCGCCGACGGGTACGTCGCCGTGAGCCAGGGCGAGCTCCGCCTCGGCCAGGGCTTGGAACATCCAGGCTGTGTCGTTCACGGCGGTATTATAACACAGGCGAGAAACGGGACAATGCGGCGCGTCTGCCGGTTCGTTGACAACTGACCGCGCGGCGGTATAATCAATCCGTGTGACTCTGAGTACCAAATAGGAGTGAATTTATGGATATATTTCTGGAAGCTCTGCTCATCTTTGTTCTGCGTGTGGTAGGTATCACCGTGAGTACGATTGGGACATTGACAACCGTGCAAGGGCGCAAGCTCCTCGCCGCGGTGACGGGCTTTGTCAGTGCGTTGGTCTACATCATCGCTGCCGGTAAGGTGGTGGCCAACCTGAGCAACGTCTGGAATATCCTGGCATACTGTAGCGGCTTCGCCGTGGGCACATTGGTCGGGATGTTCCTGGAGGAGCGGCTGGCCATGGGCTTTGCCGAGGTGCGATTCATCTCCTCCGAAAAGAGCGACGCGCTGGCGGAGGCGCTGCGACTGTCGGGGTTCGGCGTGACTGAACTCTACGGCCACGGGCGGGAAAGTGTGGTGGGCATCGTCGAGACCATTTTGCCCCGCAAGAACGTGGACGGGGTACTAAAGATCGCCAGGAGGGTGGACGAAAAGGCCATTGTGACGGTGAGGGAAGCCCGCACGGTACAACGTGGCTACTGGAAAATGCGCAAGTGAAGATAAAGGCGCGATAACTCCCGCATGCGCGGAAAAAACACCCACCTGTACGTCACCGCCTTTGCCGGCGGGCTGACCTCGCTGGCGGTCGAGTTCGCCGCCTCCAGCCTGCTCCGTCCCCATTTTGGCACGGCCAACCTGGTGTGGGCGACCATCATCGGCTTGATCTTGCTCTATATGATGGCGGGCTACTTTCTCGGCGGGCGCTGGGCCGATCGCTCACCCCGCGCCACTACACTCTACCAGATCGTGGCCTGGGCCGCTTTTCTCGTGGGTCTGATCCCCTTTGTCGCTCGCCCCGTGCTCTCGCTGGCGACGCCGGCCTTTGAAAATTTCGACGCCGTGATGCTCGGCGGCTCCTTCGCCGCCGTGTTGATCCTCTTCAGTTTACCGGTCACGTTGATGAGTTGCATCTCACCCTTTGTCGTCCGGCTGACGCTGGAGGAGGTGGAGAGCGCCGGAAAAACTTCCGGGCGCGTATACGCCATCTCGACCCAGGGCAGTTTTCTGGGAGCGTTTCTACCCGATCTGTTGCTGACGCCCACCATCGGTACGCGCAACACGTTCGTCCTGCTGTCGCTGTTCCTGCTGCTCGTAGCCTTCGTTGGGCTGGGCCGCAACGACCGCCGCCGCCTGCTGCTGTATCTCTGGATGCCGGTCGTCATCCTGCTGCTGGCGCTGTTCCTGCGCGGGCAGCCGGTCAAGGCGGCCGAAAACAGTATCTATGAGACCGAGTCGGCCTACAACTATATCCAGGTGGTGGAAGAAGAGGGCGGCTGTCGCCAACTGCTCTTGAACGAGGGGCAGGGCATTCACTCCGTCTACTGTCCCGACCAATTGCGTACCTCCGGCCCGTGGGACTATTTCCTCATCGCGCCGTACTTTAATCCCCCACCCTACACCCCCGACCGGGTCACGAGCGTTCTCCTCATTGGGCTGGCCGGCGGCACGATGGCCCGGCAGTTCAGCGAGGTCTACGGCCCGTTGCCCATCGTTGGGGTGGAGATTGATCCCAAAATCGTGCGCGTGGGGCGCGAGTTCTTTGGCATGAGCCAACCCAACCTCGACGCGGTCGTCGCAGACGGGCGTTATTATCTGGCCCATTCCGACCGGCGCTACACCGTCATCGGCGTGGACGCCTACCGTCTGCCCTACATCCCCCCGCACCTGACGACGGTCGAGTTCTTTCTCCAGGCGCGCGATCATCTCACCGACGATGGCGTCGTCGTCATCAACGTCGGGCGGGCCGGCGACGATTACCGGTTGGTGGAGGCCATGCTGGCGACGCTGCTCCGCGTCTTTCCCGCGGCCCACGTGATCGAGGTGCCCCGTAGTTTTAACACCGTCGTCGTCGCTACGGCCCAGCCCGGCGAGAGCCGCAACCTGCTGTTCAACCTGCCGCACCTGGAGGGAGACGAGTTCCTGTACGCAACGGCGCGGGCTGCACTGGACAACGTGCGCCCCACGGAAGCGGGGCCGGTCATCTTTACCGACGACCGCGCTCCCATCGAGTTGATGACCAACGCCCTCGTGTTCGACTTTGTCCTGCAAACCAGATGACGTTCGACAGAGGAGCAATATGACCCGCACCCGCTGGCCCCTTCTAATTCAATGGCTGCTCGTGCTATCTCTACCCATCTTTCTATTGGTGGCCGACTTGCGGATCGTGACCGGTCACTGGTTCGTGCATTGGGAGTATGGGAAAGCGAGTTTCCCCCCCGATTCGTACGGCCTCTCCACGTTCGAGCGCACCCAGTTGGCCGAAACTTGTGTGGATTACCTGGCGACCGGAGCCGACCTCTCGCTCTTGGAAGAGTTGCGGCTCCCCAGCGGCGAACCGGCCTTCAACCGGCGGGAGCTGCGTCACATGTTCGACGTGCAGGTGGTGTACTGGCGCCTGATGACCGCCTGCGTCGTCGCCGCGCTGGCGCTGGCGGGTGGGGGCGCGATACTGCTCGCCTCTGAGCACACACGCCGGCACGCTCTCGTCGCGCTCTTGCGCGGGAGCGCGCTCACCCTGGGATTGCTAGGAGCAGTCGGCGCGTACATGGCGCTGAGTTGGGGCGAGTTCTTTACCACTTTCCACCGCATCTTTTTCGAAGGCGACACCTGGCTATTCGATTACTCTGATACCCTGATCCGGCTGTTCCCCATGCGCTTTTGGATGGACGTGGCGGTCGTCATCGTCGGCCTGCTGATTCTCGAGTCCATCGTCATGGGTGGTGTGGCGTGGGTGTTGATGCGGCGGCTGGCGAATGGTCGCTAGTTCGGGCCGTGTTCATTTGACTTGGGTGTGTTTCAAATGAGTTGGGTAAGACCTCGGAGGTCTAGGGTCTCTACTGAAATGAAACACACTCATTTGACTTTTGTGGTAATTTTATTACACTATTCGTGCACCCACCTCGAAAATAGGAATGAGACGAGAATTTCCCCCACCCGTTGGGCGAGGTCTCGGACCAAAGCCCGCCGCTGGGGGACGTTCACCTCGGCCGGAGACCGGGTTTTTTAGAAGACGTTGGGCGAACGGGAGATTTGAGGCAAAGCTTTGTTAGGCAATATCGCTATGCTACGCTAAAGCGTTTTCCCTAAACGCTCATTCCCTGTAATTGTGGGGGAACGACGATGATCTGGCAGTACAACATCTACGCGGTAGCCTTGCTCCTGACAGCCGGTGTATCGGCGGTTTTGGCGTTCTACGCCTGGCGCCGCCGCCCCGCGCCCGGTGCGCTACCGTTTGCCCTGCTGATGGCGGCCGTGGCCGAGTGGTCGCTGGCATACGGGATGCGGCTGGGCAGCGTCTCTTTGTCAGCCAAAATCTTTTGGTCCCAGGTGCGGAACGTGGGCGTCAACGTGACGGGGGTGGCGTGGCTGGCTTTTGCGCTCCAATATACTGGCCAAGGCAAGTGGTTGACGCGCCGTAACGTGATCCTGCTATCCATCGTGCCTTTCATCTCCTCGCTGCTGGCCTGGAGCAACGGATACCACGGCCTGATCTGGAGCAACTTTGAACTGGACACCGGCGGGCCGTTCCCCGTGCTAATAGTCGCCGCTTATGGCGCGGGGTACTGGGTCAGCGCAGTGTACTTTTACCTCCTGTTCCTATCGGGCGTGACGTTGCTCGTTCGAGAATTGCTTCGTTTTCCTGGCCTGTACCGCAGGCAAGGGGTCATCTTGTTGTCCGGCGTCCTGGTGCCAGTGGTGGGGCACTTGTGCTCCAGCTTACACCTGGTCCCTTCCCTCAATCTGAACCTGACCCCTTTTGGCTTTGCCATCGCCGGTCTTGTGATAGCGTGGGGACTCTTCCGCCACCGCCTGCTCGACGTCGTGCCGATGGCGAACGACGTCGTCCTCGAGAGTATGAGTGACGGCGTGATAGCATTGGACGTCCAGAACCGCATAGCGGGTCTCAACCCATCGGCGGAGCGCATAATCGGCCACACAGCATTAGAGGTCATTGGGCAGCCGGTTACCCAGGTTCTGCCCGCCCGCTTCCCAACAATCGGACAAGAGACACAGACAGAGGTCACTTTGGGTGAAGGCGATGCAGCCCACACTTACGAGTTGCGTACTTTGCCACTGCACGACCGGCGCGACCGCCTGACGGGACGCCTGGTCGTATTGCGAGACGTGACCGAGTTGAGGCAGGCGGAGAATTCGTTGCGCCAGGCGCACGGAGAGTTGGAGATGCGCGTCCGAGAGCGGACGGCGGAGCTGGCAAGGGTCAACGAGGCGTTGCAGTCACACATCGCCAAGCGCGAGCAGACCGAGAAAGAGATGAAGCGACGGGCGACTCAAGCCGCCCTGCTTTACGAAGTGGGGCGGCGTCTGAGCGGCAAGTTGGAACTTGACGCGCTGCTATCTGAAATCGTCACGGCGGTGTGTGAAGCTTTCGATTATTACGGCACGATGCTGTTGCTGCTCGACAAGGAGAGCAACCATCTGACGTTGCAATCCATCGCCGGCGGCTACACTGACGTCTTTCCCGACGATCTCTACCTCGCCGTCGGGGAGGGAATGATCGGGCACGCGGCGGCGACCGGCGAGACACAGATAAGCGGCGACGTCAGCCGGAACGCTCACTACGTGCGCAAGGCGGCCGAGCAAACTCGGTCGGAAATGGCGGTGCCGATCAAGAGCGGCGAGAAGGTGATCGGCGTGCTCGACGTACAGAGCGAGGAGTTGGACGCCTTCGACGAGAGCGACGTGGTCGCCATGGAGACTCTGGCTACCCAGGTTGCCGTGGCCCTGGAGAACGCCCGCTTGTACAAAACGGTGGCGCAGGAACTGGCCGAGCGTAAACAGGCCGAGGAAGCACTGGCGCGGCACAACCGCGAACTGGCGCTGCTCAATCGCGCCAGCCAGGCCTTTAGCTCCACCCTCGACCTGGACCAGGTGCTCACAGTCGTCCTGGAAGAGACACGCCGTTTACTGGACGTGACCGCTTGTTCGATCTGGCTGGTCGAGCCGGAGACCGAGGAGCTGGTCTGCCGGCACGCCATCGGCGTCCAGAGCGACGTGGTGCGGGGCTGGCGGCTGGCGCTGGGTGAGGGGTTTGTGGGCCTGGTGGCTCAAAGCGGAGAGAACCTGGTCGTGGCGGATGCGCAGGCCGACGGTCGTTACTTTGCGGGCGTGGACCGGCAAACCGGATTATCCTTGCGCTCCATCCTCAGCGTCCCACTGCGCGCCGAGCAGAGAGTTATCGGGGTGCTACAAGTACTGGACACGAAAGTGGACAGTTTTAACTCGGCCGATGTGGCGTTGATAGAGCCGCTGGCTGCGGCTGCGTCCATAGCCATCGAAAATGCCCGCCTGCACCGCCAAGTGCTCGAACACGCCGATCAACTGGAGCAGCGGGTCCAAGAGCGCACCGCCCAACTGCAAGCCCAGTACGCGCGCCTGGAAGCGATCCTGGGCAGTATCTCCGATGGCATCATCGTCACCGGCGCGCAGGGAGAGCTGATCCTGGCCAATAGCGTCGCGCGGACCTGGCTCAACCAGACCCTCTCGCCGGCAGACTCCGACCGGCTGCAGGAGACGGTGCGAGACCTGGCGCAGCGGGCCGCGGAGCGACCGGAAGCGGTTTTGGAGTTGACGGGACTCGATCTGGAACTAAAAGCAGCGCCGGTGGAGGAAGAGAGAGAACAGAAACACGTCGTCGTAGTCGCAGTTCACGACGTCAGCCATCTCAAGGCGCTGGATCGAGTAAAGACTCGCTTCGTCTCCAACGTCTCCCACGAGTTGCGCACGCCCATCACGACGATCAAGCTGTACGCGAACCTGATGCAGCGCAAGCCGGAAAATTGGGAGCAGTACCTGGGCGTGCTGATGGAAGAGGCTGACCGCCAGGCGCGGCTGGTGGAAGAGATCTTGCAGGTCTCGCGCATTGACACCGGCCGGCTGGAGATAAAGCCTCGCCCGACCCTCCTCGACGAGTTGGCCGAGACCGCGGTAGCGAGCCGCCACGCGCTGGCACATAGCAGGGGGCTGACCCTGGAACATCGGCCGGCGCGACCGGGGCCAACGGCGCTGATAGACCCGGAACGGATAATGCAAGTGCTGAACAACCTGGTGGAGAACGGGATTCATTACACACCGGAGGGAGGCAAAGTGACGGTCTCCACCGGTACGGGGGAAATGCAAGACCGCCTCTGGGCCACGGTGACGGTGGCAGACAATGGGATGGGCATTCCTAAAGATGAATTACCCCACGTCTTTGAGCGGTTCTTTCGCGGCGAAAAGCCACAGTCAATGCAGCTCTCTGGGACCGGCCTGGGATTAGCCATCGTCAAAGAGATCGTCGAGCTACACGGCGGGCGAGTGACGGTGGAGAGCGAGGTAGGCGCGGGCGCCACCTTCACCGTCTGGCTGCCCCTCGCCGACCGGCGCACTAGATACGGAGGAGAAATGGGACAAGATCTTTCCCCACCAGTTGGGCGAGGTCTCTGACCGAGGTCCGCCGCTGGCGGCATTCGCCTCGGTCGGAGATTGTCGCTGTGCTTACAGGCGGGCGGGAGATAATAACTCGTCGATTTGAGGCACAGCTTTTAGGTAGTTCGACAATGTTAGGTTCCAAACGACACTACAACGAATTGGGAAAGGAGCGAATTCTTTGCCGCCGCACGAGGCCAATTCTGGCTATAGACGCGGTTGAACGATGTGCCTCAATTCGTTTTTTCTAAACTCGCTGTAGCGTTTCGCCCAAATCTAACATTGTCAAAGTAGCTCGACAATGTTACATTCGGCTCGTAGTCACGCACGTAGTGTAACGGAGTGCGGTTTTGCGCCACTCCACTGCGTTTCGTGGCGCACTACGAACATCACTTTCTCTCAAGATACGAAATCTAACATTGTCGAGGTAGTTACGTTACTTTTGGAG
>Ga0180432_10005613_pt1 | contig 16599 bp, 23 predicted proteins | sample SS_ome_10_FD_132414 | JGI IMG/M metagenome (GOLD analysis project Ga0180432, IMG submission 132414) | Hypersaline lake sediment archaeal communities from the Salton Sea, California, USA - SS_1_MS_2 metaG | ecosystem: Environmental > Aquatic > Non-marine Saline and Alkaline > Hypersaline >... | reverse complement strand
CAGAATTTCATAATAATATATAGTGTAAGGGTCTGCGAATGTTTTACCGTAGTATTTACCGCCTGAGAACGTGTAGTCGTCTTGACCGTCAGGGCCGACAACATACACACCGGGCCCTTTTTTCGACCCGCCTATTGGATTAGTATCAAGTGCTATATCTAAACCGAATCTAGGCATTTATTCCCCGTAGTAACAAATAGTAAGATCTGTTGCTATAACTTCAGGAGCTTGCAAGTTAACAATCCATGTCCCTACAGGTAGTACAGCACTTGACCAATCAGGATAAATGTCTTCACCCCAAGTGTCCTGAATATTTTGCCTACCTGATACAGTAGCAGTTCCAGCAGTTACAACGATAACCGCTATTTGCTGATTTTCATCAAACTGCTTTGTTTCACCGTCTACAATATAGTTTCCATATTGTCCCATTGACTCGGAACTATTGACACCCTGGTCTCTTCTATTTCTTGAATCACCCATTTTATTCTCCTTGATATAAACTTCTAATTAAAGCAGGCTGAAATCTTTGTCTAAATTTGTCTATGCCTTCTATTCCGGCCCCTATTGCCTGGCCAGCTCCTGTTAACGCTGATGCAGCTTCTAAAACAGGCGCTCTTTGCGTTAAAGCTTGTCTAGGTGAAACATCGTAGGCACCTGTCATGTTTTTAGCCTTTTCCCATTGTTTGGCGAGTTGAAGCATTTTTGCATCGGAAGCTAAGTTTTTCTTACCTGTAATGTCGCTATAATTTTTCAAAACCCTAGATTTAAAGACATTTGATTCTTTAGACATTTTATCTAACAAATTATAAGCTCTTTGTTTTCTATTAAATTCTGCACCACCACCTACAATTTTTTTCATTTCATCATGCAATTTGTATTTGTCAGACATTTTTTTCATTGCTGAAACATATTGTTTATTGCCTGTTTTGTTTGCCGCTTCAACAAGTAGTTTTCGAAGCTTTCCTGAAACCTCTTGGTTTATCTCTTCTAATGCGTTATTTAAAGTTGGATTATCAAGATTTTTTGAGTAGTTTATAGCTTTATCTAACTCTCTTCTCATTTTTAAGACATTTTCAGCGGGAAGATTTTCTCCAGTTTCAACGAACATCATTTGTATGTCATCTATGTAATTATTTATATCGTTATAAAACTTAGAACCCTTTTCAAACTGACTTTCTTTTTTGAGATTTTGAAGAGTTTGATAGACTGGATTTAGATCTATATTACCCATCTTTTCAACTGCTTCCATAACTTGAGGATTTTCTATTATATATCTATTCTCAAAATTATCTATATCATCTACAATTTTTTCTGCTAAAGATTCTGCACCTTCAACTGCACTATTAAGTGCATTCATTTTAGCGTTAGGATTCTCTATTTTTTCAGTTTTCTTAAATGCGTTTAGTATTGGGTTTATATTCAATTCTGAAAGTAATTCACCGCTTGCGCCAAGAACAGAACCGCTAACATCCCTAACAAGCTTACCAGTACCTCTAATTAACTTAGAAGCAGCAGGCGAACCAAGACTAAGAGCACCTGAAACACCGGACTCTACTCCTATTTGTGAAGGGTTGATGTCTTGGCCTGTTTCCATTTTTTGCAATTGATCAAAAGTAGAGAAAGGGATTTGTGACAAAGCACCGCCACCAGCCAATATAGCCGATTTAGGTAATAAACTTTTACCTCTAGCAAGAGTAGAAATCACATTTCCACCAATTGCACTTAAAGGAAGCTCAGGGCTTCTCAGTATTTCACTTGCCATGTTTTTTTTGCTAGTTATATCACCCATTCTTGAAATAGGGTCTTCACCTGTTGCTATTCCATACATTCCCGCCTCAAGACTTCTACCTCCAGCACTTAAAGCATCAGCAGCCCCAGAAAATGGGGCAAAATTTTCTCCCATTGTTTGAGCTTTTACAACTCTAGGAAATGCTGCCTCAGTTCCTCTTGTAAATCCTTCAGACATCGGTTTACCTAAAAAAGTTCTTCTTTCTGATGCAGGAGTCTGCTTATAGCTATAATAAGGCAATTCTCCTTTTTCCATTGCTTCTATTCTAGCTAATTTTTCTGGCTGATCAGCATATAAATCTTTGGCTCTGGCTATATTTTCAGAACCAGACTTAAACTCTAATAATTTTTTACGTTGAGTATCTTTTGAGGCGCTTGGGTTTTTTGATTGCCACGCTAAAAACTTTTCTTGGTATGTCATTTTATAAGTGCCTCGTCTTCAACAGTTAAATCTGAGACTTCAAATGGTTTAAAGTAATCTTTTGTTTTCAACTTAATTGAATTAAACGCTGGTCTTCCTTTTAAACCATAAGCCTCTAGTCTATTAACATATTTAGATTCAATAAAGTTGTTAAGCTCTTTCATTCTTGCTTTTACTTGAGATTTAGTCAAATTAAACCAATCAGTAGGATCACCAACCATCATTTTTAGATTATCCAACTCGGTGGGACTCAAAACACCTGAATTAACAAACATAGGGCTATTTAATGAGTTAGCTATAGCAAGAACCTGTGATTCCATTTGTGATCTTTTTGCTCCTGGTAATTTATTTAACCCATATTTATCTACGTTTTTGCTTAAAGCGGAAGTTAATGAAAGTAAACTACCAACTGATGCTGTTCCTTCATTTATTTTTTTCACACCTTCAACAGATAGGTCTTGGTTTTCTTTTTTATATCCTTGTATTATAGGTGATAACCTTCTTGCTAATTCAAGTTGTTTTCTCTGCGGTGCTGATTGCTCCCAGTCCATCTGATCTTGTTTCATAGATAGATCACTATAATACTTTTGTAAGGATAAGTCATATCTTTTATTAGACATTTGGTTTTTTATTTTGTCCTGCTCAACCTTCCATTTACTTTGCTCAGATCGTCTTTTTTCTGCTATTTCTTTTAAAGCCAACTCTTTCCGCCTTAAAACATTAGATTCTTCCCTTAATTTAACAGAAGGATCTGATTGTTTCATCTGCATTTCAGCATAACCAGCAGGATTATACTTTGCATAAAGACTCTGCAAGTTTTCAGGAGTTAAAGAATCTTCCATCTCTAACGTCTGATAATCTGCTAAAAAATCTTCCTCTTTTTGCCGCTCTCTTTCTTTATTTTCAAGATCAAGCTGTTTTTGCTTAATAGCTAACTCAGCAAGCTTTCTTTCTTGCATAATCTTAGCATTTTCTCGCAATGAGTTAGCAAGACTAGACAAGCCTTGAGAAAAAGTCGGCTGTCTGGTTTGATAAATTGAAGTATCTGCCATCATCATAATTAACCTGCCGCCCCACCTAGTTTAGCTAAATTTGCCGCCATCTCTAAGTACCTTCCCAACTGATTAGAATCGTTCATCTTGGCCGATGCCGCAACATTACCTTGTTGTATAGCTAGATTTGCCAGATTTGAACCTTGACCTGTAGCGGCATTTGCCATAGCTGTAGCCATTTGTGGCCCTAGGTTTGCAATGCCTTGATATTGAGCAAGTAAATTAGAGAGTCTTTGCCCTTCCATCCCGTACTCACCTACTGCACGATCATACATAGATTGTTCACGGCCTGTTTCTAGTCCATACTGCTGTAAAGCTCTATTGTACATATCGGATTCTCTATCAACTCCTGTTTGATAGCCGTATTGTGATCTTGCGTAAGCATCTTGAGCGGCCAAATTACCCATTTGAGTATCGGTTAAAGCTCTTTGATATGCGTCTTGCTCTCTCGCTACATCCATACCGTATCGCCCTAAAGATCTATCATATTGAGACTGTTCAGCTAAATTTTGTAAATTTAAACCCGTTAAAGCTCTTCCGTAACCTTCCTGCTCAGCTTGTCTACCTATATCAAATCCTGTCAATGCTCTTCCGTATCTCTGCTCTTCAGTTCCAACATCAGCCGCCCTCTCCATTGCTGCCCTGTTAAATCTGTTTGCGTAATCTTGAGATAATAACCCAGAAGTTTCACGCATCATTTCACGAGCGGTTGCACCGCCTCCCCAGCGACCTTTAGCAGCGCCTTGACGGTCTATCATTTTCTCCATCTGCTCTTGTTGCCAAGCAAGGGAAGGATCATCAACCATGTAAGACTCTATAGAACGATCAACTGGAGCACCTGAATAATCAAAATTAGCCATTGGACTACCCGAATAATCAAGCTGACCTTGTTGACCAGCACCACCATATTGAAATGAACCTGGTTGACTTCCTGAGTAACCTACCTTTGTAGCCATTTGTGGCCCTGAATACTGAAAAGCACCAGGCTGTCTACCTGAGTACTGGAATTGACCTGGCATTTCACCAGTATACCTAAATGAACCCGGATCAAATTGCCCTGTATTTATTCCGCTTGATAGTCTTGTTAAAGCACCAGAACCCATTTGCTCGTAAGGCCGCAATACATCCATTGCTTTTCCATACATTTGTTCTTGAGCTTGTTGTGCTTGGCCTAAAGATTCTTGTTGTAGTTGTGCAGCTTGTTCTGCGCTTGACTGTTGGCCTAATAGGCCACCAACTATAGGAACATCTCTTAAGGCGTCTCTACCGCCTTCCAATAATCCGCTTGCTGCTCTTTCATACCATTTTGCCATATTATACCCGTTTTGTTCTCAAGCTACTTAGAGCCTCCGCAAAAGCGGGTATACTCTAAATATAATATATTTTTCCTAAAGATCGTAAACAATTGTTGATCCAGTTTTTAAATGAAGCACACCATCAGTACCAAATCTCAAGCAATTTTGCCATGTTATAATTCCACTTGGTTGACCAGCGGCAGCAACTCTCATCTCAATACTTTGAGTAGAAACTCCTGAGTTGATTAAAAATAAAGAAGAAGGCCCGAAGGAGTTAGGTTGATACCATTGGTTATTTGAATTGAAATAAGCGTTTGACAAATAATACTGTGCGCTTCCTAATGTATTTGATTTAGCAACATACTGAAAAGATGGTGATACTTCCCAGTAAAAACCATCATTTAAATCAGATGGTATTTCAGCATTGTTGTAAGATATATTTCCATTTTCATCTGTTACGACAGCTCTATTTAATTTACGCTCTACAAACTGTAACCATTTTAAGAATATGCTGTGTAAAAAATTAGTACCAGGCTCAACTACTGGAATACCCTTATTTATTGGAGTTGTATTACTCACCTAAAACCTCATAGTTTATATATGCATTAAACCACTCTTGTTTTATTTTCTTTTTACTTTCTATTTTAAATACTAAATCCCTTCCTCTACCTAATCTTTTTGTTCTGACTCTTCTTAAATAGTCTCCTGTCTGCCCTAAAGATAGTTGTCGAGGTGTTTCGTAAGTCTCTCCACCATCTTTACTTATAGACACTTGTAAATCTGGAAAACTTGGGTCATTGCCATCATCTAAACCTTTTTGAACATCTAACTCAAACGAATTGACGATTATGTTTTTATTCTCTTGGCTTATATGTTGCATATTTCTTATTCTAGGCATTCTCAATTCTTGCAACGTAAATTCATTATTGTAAAAAGGAACAACAAGTGATTCTTTACTAAATGAGTATATGTGCAATATATTAGAACCACCAGAAGAAGCGGTAAAATCTAGTTCTGATAATGCAAATGTTCTTCCTAAAAATGATGTAGTGTCCACAATTGGCAAAGCGTTCTCTACTGAACCGTTTAAATACACATTTTCTGACCATGTGTTACTTGTAGCATCATAAACAAATACAGTACTATTGTACCTTGTCTGCAAAGAAGTTCTCTTATATTTGATACAATAAAAATAATGCCCGTCAACTTCATATGAATAACATCTTGTAGTTAAAAATTCACTATAATCTACTTCAGCTAAATAACTCAAGCGCCTCTCTATTGCGTGAGTCGTTATTCTTTCAGGAATGTAACCATTAAGACGAAATACTGAAGTAGTGCCATTCTTATCTGATCCAATAAAATAAACAACATTATTTATTTTTCTTATTGAGTTTATTAATTGAGTCCCTACATTTTGAGTTACACCATTATTTCTTTCAAATGGAAAATCAACATTTCCTGAATTATAATAATACTCTATTGATTCATCACCAAACACCGCAATTTCATTACCAACTCTTTCAATGCCGCTTGCGGCATCCGGTGAGCTTTCCATTACACCAAAATCCAAAGCATTTACACAATTCGCTTCATCAGCAACTTTTGTAAACAGATTTGATATATAAAATCTATCTTCGACATCTCCACTTGTTAGATTAGCCCTTCTTTGCAGCCAAATAAAATAACCATCTTTGTATTCTTGATCAATTACATTTGTTGGGAAGTCGGGATCTGTAATATCCTGTAAATCTGGTGTATCCATAAATGTGTTTATGTCAACTAAAAAACCTACAGTATCTACATCTGGATTTTTGGAAGTAGCTACGATAGACAATGCAAAGCCATTATCAATCATTTTTATATTATAAAACTCATCATCTGATTGATCACTTGTTATTGTTTCAATTGCATTTTGAACATTACCGTCTTCATCAATAGCCTCAAGTGATGCAACTATATCGTTGACAGGAGTAAGTCTATAAACAAAAAAAGTAAACAAAATACCGTTTGAAGCTTTATATATAGATATCGGTTGTGTAAGTTTAGGGTCAGATATTGGGCTTACAACACCGATCTCTCTTTCTTGTATAAGTCCAGGCGTGTAAGATAATTTTGATTGTGACTTGCTTAACCCACTACCAATCTCTTGATACATGTTAACACAACGCTGTGCATCAAACTGAAGCGCATCATCTTCGTAAAATCCACCTGATAACGGTATAGTAGGCATTAAGCAAAAGTCCTCGGTATAAATGTTCTCATTGCTTCACCAACATCACCACCCCTGTTACTCGCTGGAGTTGTTGTTCCAAAATCAGGTTTCCATTGTTTAGCGTTAAGATTATTAATCTTCATTCTAATCTCGTTTCTTTCCTCTCTCATTTCACGAGTTATTGCTACACGAAATTTTGGAGAAAGTTTAAACGCTAGCTCATATACTATTAAATCATTATAACCATCCGGTAAATCAACAGTATCAGTTTTATCTGCATAATTACCAAACTTAAACCATTTCTCAATATAAACAGTATAATTTTGACTTGGTACAGGATAAAACTTAATTGTTCCAAGCGGATATTCTGGATTGTAGTAAAACCATCTGGGCCAATAGGACGTTATAGTTTTTAGACGAATAGCATTATACTCATCAAAGCTTACACCTTTTACACTATAGTCTAACTCTTGATTATTTGGATCACGGACAAGCATGTCCTCTATACGAACAGGCCTATCGGTCTCAAAGTCACCTCCAGGCCCTATTGTATATTCGGCTTTATTAGCTTGCAACGGGAAAGACAATTGAACTTGCGAATAGCCTTTTAATTTACTCACATTCCATTTATCAATTAAATTGTTTAGAGTTCTAAGTCCTGTATCAGCATCTTCATCCGTTAACGGTTCATTTGCTGATTGTAGACCTAAAAGCTCTAACGCCTCATATATTATGCCTTCTGCCGTTGCCATTTTTTAACCTTCTTTAGGCTTTGGGCCTCGTTTCTTTGGCTCAGTTGCCTTTTTTACGTTTTCAAGTGCATCAACAAAGTTTACAACCTTAAACCTATTAGAGGTTGGTGCATCTTTATCAAATACGCTCTTGATTTGTTCATATTGCTCAACAGTTTCACAAAGAACACCTTCACAAACTTTTTCGTCCGTGCTAACGAAATAAGCCCATTGTCTTTGTGATTGCTGCATCATGCTCTCTTTAAGTTTTTCACCTTCGAGCGGTTTCGGAATATCTACTTGCATTTATTTATCCTTTTTATAAGGTAGTGGCTCAATTAAGAACCACTACCAATTGTTTTATACTTGAGCAGCACCCCATTGGATACCAGACCACCAAGGAGCAAGAGCCGCATAGCCGTATAGTACGTCCAATCGACTGATAGCTTCATAAGTGGAAATATCGCCATCCATTGTGAGCTTCATTGAGATTTTGAGCTTCTCATCACGAATGTAACGCTCTACGTTCGAATTGATCTTGTGAAGATCTTGAACAGCAAAAACGTGTGCATCTCGGTGATAGAAAAGGCCTTGTTCATATGTAGTACTTGCAGAACCTTGAACTGTAATTGCTGCATTATCAGCCGGTAGTGCATCAATATTTTGATACGCACCAGCCGCTTCAAGAGCAGGAGCTACAGGAATAGTCATATTTCCTGAACCATCAGAAACAGCATCAGCAGTTGCAACAAATACCTGAAGGTCTTTTTTAGCTTGCTTAGACACAAGGTTTACACGACGAACACCAGCAATAGTGAAGCGAGTGCCTTTTGTAAGTGTCTGGGTTGCACCCCATCCATCAGTAACAAGTGAAGAAGCGCCTTCAGCAGTAGAACCGTTCAAAAGAGGCGTACCTGTTGCGTCACCATTTGTGTGTGATGAAAGGAAGTCAGTTGACCATACATCAAAATCAGCTACATTACCGTTAACGTGTCCAGTTCTGTAGTCCTGTGAACGTTGGCCAGTCGGATTAAATAGATTAATCATGCCAGAAGCAAGTGATTGAATCATATCCTCAGTACCTACATAGTGACGGTTTGAGCGTGAAGCCATATTCTTGTTAAGAAGTGCTTTTGCGCTTGAAATATCACTGTAAGAACTTGGTGCAGTTCCAGGGGTTCCGATTGAGTTGTAAGTTGCTTGTTGAGCTTGTGTTAGAACATCGTTGTCGATATCTGCACAAAGGGTATCCATTGCAGTCTCAAGATTTTCCTGAGAAAACATCGCCATACCTTCAACAGTGGTAAGATCTTGTGTAAGCTCTTGAGAAGTGAAAGCAAGTCCAACGTGCTTTTGAGTAGTACGTGGGAGATTGATTACACGCTCAATATGATCTTGTTTTACAAGAGTTGCACCAGTTGACACAACATAGCGTTGAATTTGTTTGATTTGGATTGTTGAACCAGCTTTTGTACCGAAAGCCTGATAAGTTTTATCATACTGACGGTTGAAAGTGTTACCAACAATTGATTTTACATTAAATTGACGGATAATTTCTTTATCCAAAGCCGACATTACTTTAATATCGTTTGCCATTTTTTACTCCTTAACCATAGAGAAACTTATTCATTTCTGCTTCGTAATCTCTTTGGCTTGAAATTGAACCTAAATTGTTTCCTTGTTGTGGAGTAACAGCTCTTGTATTCCCTGCGGGATCGGGAGCACTTGAGACAGACGGCTTAATATCTGCTTGAGATTCCATCTTTATAATCTCTCGTGCCACATCCAAAGGATCGTTTAAAGTATTTATTTTATACCTTAAAGAATTATCTAGAGCTAGGCTTTTGAGTAACACTTCAGGCTTTTCGCTTTTAAGAATTGCTTGTTTAACAAGAGGTGAAGAATCATTTGCTACTATATCGTCATACATTAGCACGTCTTTCTCTGTTTTCATAGCTTCTTTAAGCTTTTGCTCATAACTACCGACAACTTTATTAAATTCCTGTTGTGCCTGTAGGCGCTGTTCCTCTTCCCTTTCTTTGGCTCTAAGCCTCTGGTAGTTCTGTTGGAACCATTCGCCCTCAGTTACATCATCGTTAAAATCAAGTGTATCGGTTGTTTGAGTTGCCTGTGCAGGCTGTTGTAATTCCTGCTGTCTCAAACGCTCCAGTTCTCGCTCCGCTTGTTGACGCTTTCTGCGCTCATAATACAATTGATTATGCTCTTTTTCGTCAATTTGCGGTTGTTGCTGTTGCTCCGTTTCTTGTGTCTCGGTTCCTTCGGCTACCTGTTGAGCTTCCTCAACTTGTGGCTCTTCTACCGGTTCTTGGTTTTCGTCCATTTATGTCTCGCTTTTTTGCGGTGTTATCGCTGTAATAATCATATCCATTTTACTGGCAAGATCATTCATCGATTGTTTGATTAATTCAACCTCTTTACGTGATTGAGCTTGAATCTCAGACTCTTTAATGTCTGTCTGGTCGGACATCTCTTGACGCATGGTTTCGCCTTCTTGTTTCATTGCCTCTTTGCGCAAATCAGCACTTACTTTAAGTTTAGCTTCTTCCATACGTTGTTGAGCTTTCTCACGCTCTGCCATAATTACATCTTGATACTCTTCATTTAATTGTTGAGATTGTTGTAATTGTTGTGACAGTTGCGCAACCTCTGCCTGTAATTGCTCTTGGGTTTTCTCTTCCTCGTCAGCATATAAAGCAGGGTTTTGTATTTTTTGGAACTTTTCGGCCAATTTGTCACTACCCTGAACGTCAGATAGTTTCACCAAATCATTAGCCATCGCATCCCTAAATTGTTCTGATAACATATTTCCAACGGTTACAAGGTACTCCATTGACTCTTTACGTCTTGAGCTTGCACTTGGCCCCGTTTCAATGTATACGTCAAAATTCGCATTTTTAATATCTAAAAACTTACCATCTGGATTCTGAGCGTTAATTTTCATAACGTCCTCTTTTCCATCTTCTCCGATAATTCTTACAGTTCTTTCAGTATCATAATATTTAGGAATGAGGTCTCCCAATATTCTACCAAGTAACTGCGTCGAGAAGGCACGGCACTCGATAAACACATTGGTATTATTGAGAGCCTCATCCGAGCGGGCAAGTATCGCCTTTCCGCTATCATCTTTACCAACCGCACCAAAAGCACCATCAAGTATTCCCATGGTTCTTTTTGCGTCTTCATCAACCATCTGAGTAGCTGCCACAAGTCCAGCAGGAACATCAGGAGAAGGTATTTGAATTGGTGGCTGGTTTGTATACGAGCCGTCACCGTTGTCTATTTTATTGTAAAGTAAGTAAGGTTGTGGGCTTATATTCGCAAGACCGTAATCTTCCTCATGTCCTTCAACCTGATCAGCCTCCATCATAAAAGGAGCAAGAGGTTTAAGAGCGAGGTTTTCTAAGGTATTCCCTACAAGGTAATTCTTGAGCCTTCCTGACTCTTTAGCCCAACGAATAAGAGAACTATAATAGATGCTACCGTCAACCTTATATTTAGGCCCAAGCATAGGAATAAGCGGTATATATTCACCTGGCCAATCACCGTTTTTTAAAACTTCAGTATCAGAACATATATACCATTTAATTTCAGTCTTATCGTAGTCACGCTCTGCTAAAATCTTTCCGGTATTACTCAAATATTTATATAAATCTTTAGTACCCCACTGAATAGCGAGCTGAACCATGTCTTCAGAATCCATTTCAGACTTAAGTTTATACTCAAGCTCATTTGTCAGAGGATTAAGAAATGATACTAGTTTATCTGTTTTTACCGTTCTCTCGTAGTATTTACAGAGAGTTACAACGTCTTTTACACTACTTTGATTCTCTGGATTAAATTTAGGGAAGCTTTGACAATACGCTTCTGGGTACTGTTTTTCAAATTCTTTCTTGCAAACATCATAAATCCAGCCGCCCATTGTCATATCTGAGCGGTCTTTATCTTCAGTGTCTAAGTCAAAAAATACAGATTCAGGGTTTTCAATTTCTTTTACTACCAGTTTCTTATTAAAGCTCTTTCCGTCCCACTCAGCATCAACACGACAAAATCCCATACCTCTAGCGAGCATAGAATAAAAGTTATCGTCAAGTATCTGATAACCCATAGAATCACGCATGATATTATTAATTAGGCCCTGAAATACATTTGCCAATGATTTATCAGCACCAGAATCAACAGCTGCCACTTTAATATAGCTTTCACGTGTTTTATAAAAATCTTGTACTCTGCGTATGTATGTTGGCGCTGTATTGATTACAGGTTTTGGACGTTGCCCTCTTTCCTGTTCTGCCGCAACTGTCCATTGTTTACCGTTCGTGTAATCAGCGTCATCAGCTGAAACGGTCTGAAAGTCATCGGTAATGGAGTAGAATCTTTGGGCGGCATCTTTAGCCCTTTGAACTACATCTGTAGTATTATATTCGGACATTTGACAAATTATTTAGATATCTAGTATTAAATATAAATAATTTGTTGATAGTTGCGTTGATAAATGTTGATAGATGTTGGCTTATCTTGATAGTTTATCAACATGTTGATAGTTTGTTAATAAGCTCTAGTTGACATTCTTGGCTTTTTCTTCTTTTTCTTCGTTATTCCTGTATTTAAAACCCATTGATTAACGGGAACTTTGTTTGCATACTGGAAAGCGTCCATAATATGGTCATTTTCTTTGACTATATTGCCTTTGATATCACGCCTATAAAGCCGCTTTTCTTCCAGGAATCCTGCTCCACCACGCTTAAACACTTTTAGTTCACCTGTTAGCATTTCATTGTAGTTAGTGTGTAAGTCTGCGTTCTTACCCTTCTTATCTGCCGGATAGACCAATAGGTGCAAGTCTTTATATTCGTTTATGATACGTTTACCGTCACTCTGGTCTGTTCCTGCATAATCACATGGCCCTGATATCCAAGCGCCTTTAGCATTGATTGCTGAAGCATGAATAGGCATGTCCGTTTTACTAGACTTATATGTTGCGTAAATGTATTTAGTGTTTGTATCTGGATCAAACGCCATCCAAACGGCACTTGTCCAATTCCATCCTGTATCCATTCCTCTAAGCCTTGGCCAGTGATCAGGAATAGGAAAGTCATCAACAGTGATATCTTCATCAGAAATGGGGTAGATTGCCCCAGAACCGAGAGCCGGAACACCTTTTGACCTTGCTTCTCTCTGGTATTCTGGTATAGATTCCCATAATCTATCTTTTTGCTCTTGAGTTAAGTGTGGAGCATCGTCCCAAGTTGCCATTATTACGGCACAGTTCTTATTTCTCTCAATAAGTTCTGTTAGCAGTGGCGTCATGCCTAAAAGTGGAGTTTCTGTAAGGTATGCTATACCATTTTGCGTCATAGTACGTGCAAGACAAGAGGCCCATATTTCAAGAGGTGGCTCCTCATCCAAATGCACCACATCAACCTTATCAGACTCGAACGATAATACACCCTCTTTGTATGATTTGAACTTTAATTCACTGTTACCACCTGACTTATGCTTAACTAATACAGAATCGAGAGCTTTTGATACCCCCATTTTGAGCGCCCCTGGCATCCCTGAATTAGTAACCACTATCCTATCTTTAGGTATAAATCCGGTTCCAAAGTCGGTTATATGGCCTATTAATTCCCTTTGTACTACATCTCTAGTCTTTTCACTGGTAGGAGTAGCTATCCACATTTTAATAGGTTTATCAAATCTTCTACCTTCCCACCAATCAGGGTATTCGCCAGTTAAGTGTAATACATCCTCAAATAATCCACTAAATGACTTACCCACCCTGTTACCAGCTAAAAACAATCTTTCATAATTATCTGCACCAAGCCGAAAAAACTCCATGTGCTTAACATAGAGTTCTCGTCTTAGCGGGCCTTTGTCTGGAAATAATCCTTCTATGAAGTTGTACTTCCTTCTCTCAAGCTCTCTCTTTAGCTCTTCTTTGGTGAATGGTAGTGTCAAATTACAGTAATCCTATATACTGGATTGATTTTAAATATATCTCCCTTATGAATCACGCCACAAGACCTATTCGACTTTATCCACATGTATTTCATGTGTCCACCACATTTAGGACAATCAAATAATCCTTTCTTTTTCTTTATTCTCTTATTCATAAATTGTTACAATCATTGTCTAAATTTTGGTTTAAATACCCAATTAAAGCGTTTAGTGATGAAATCAAAGCGTCTTTTTTACATTCGTATAAATCTGGATCTGTTTGCATGTGGTGTTGGGACATAAAATCTTCACCATTTGAAAGTATAGCATCCACTCTTATAAATGGTGGAGTTTCCAAAACACAAAATTCACTTGATTTTATATTACGATCTTGTTCAGTGAAATTAAATGTAACGCTATCAACTAACTTTTCCATTGCTACTCCCACAAGTTATAAATCAACCCTACTAAAAAGCAAATACCAGCTATTCCAGCTCCTGTGATAGCTATATCATTACATATAGAAGTTGATAAGAATGGATAGCAAAAGCATGGTACAACAAAAATCGCTGTAAATCCTATTACTACAAGAATTAATGTGAATCTGTTTGTTAAATACATTATTACTCCATAGCAATAAAACGTTTTATTATGTAATCTTTCAAGTTAGACAATGACTCGTCTAATAGGAATTCAAATCCTTCTGCATCAATTAAATCTAATGAATCCGGTATGTTTATATGTACAGTTTTATCTAGATGTTCTTTTTCTGTGTAAGTTACAGAAACTCTACCATAAACATTATCTGAATTCAGATCTTTAATCTTCATTCTATCAAATCTCATAATGAACTGAGTATAATCGAATACACCATGCTGCTTCACATCTTCAGGCGTTCCGTCTTTTCTATAGTTTATTATATCCATATTCCCTCAAAAAGCCCTGCCTGGACTTGAACCAGAAACCTATTGAATCAAAATCAATTGTTCTACCAATTGAACTACAGGGCTGTTCACTACTAAATACCTTTAAGATTATACTTTTTCAGTAGCTCATCTGTTTTTTCTTTGTATTTATCATTAGCTATTTTGTCGTATTTTCTATGTAATTCAAGTCTATAATCTTCTAATTCATCTGAGAACCTACGGTTAGTATCAATGATAGACCTGTTTTTCTTTAGGCAGATAGGGCAGCAATCATGGTGCTCAGTCTCAAACTTAATACCGCAGTGAGGGCAGCGAAGGTCTTTCTCTTCTTGGATGCAGATGTAGAATACATCTTTTTCAACGCCTTCCTTATTCTTTTTGCGAGCGTTTTTCCATTTAACAGTATCCGCCATTGTTTCGCCCCAAATAGTGTACTCAGGGTCTTTACACTCTTCAGGTGTTTGTACTCCCTCTTGTGGGTAAAGTTGTACTTTGTCAGAAGTGAATTCATAGAACTTCTCTTCTGATATTTCGAATTCATGTATTTTAATGTTCATTTGTGCCTTTTATTCTATTAATTGTTCACATTCTTCTGTTATTTCAATCAAATCAAGCTCATCACAGTATTTACAATTATCAAATTTTACTATAAGCTTTTGAACTGCTTGTTCTTTTGTTTCTGCTTTTACAGCGTATAAACCCTCACTCATACCAAAACAATTTGGGGCGTATATGAATGTTTTTAATTCCATTACTAATCCTCTTCCATTATATTGTAGATCTTTTCTAGCTTCTCAGTTGATAGGCCTTTAAGTGCTGAATTGTCAGTTATTTCTACTTCTGATTTCTTTTCAATCTCTTGTTTGTCGCGCCAATGTTCTTTTTGACGGTTTTTAAGCCAGAATATAGCTGCTGTTGTATCTGCTGGGATTTCTTTTTCAGTAGTAGAAATGCATTCGTTTTCACCTCCAGAACTTACTCTAGTCTCTTTTATGGTGTATCCGTTTGCTCTTTTGAATAGTGATTTAACGACTTGAGCGTCTGCATCTTCTTTTCCCTTTTTTATGGACTCTAAAAACTCTGGTTCGTTCTTTTTCCAGTTGTTTATAGTAGCAACACAAACATTAAAAAATGTGGCTAACTGTTCGTCAGTTACTCCAAGAAGTGCATAATTGTAAACCTGTTCATTGTACTCTTCTTTGTACTTCGTAGGTCTCCCGCCTTTATTCGGGGTATCTTCAGCCATTACGGGCCTCACTGTTGAGTGGTATAGTTAAATATAGTAAATTCATTTATCTAATATAAGTTTTATCTTCAAACGCTTTAAATTTATCGTATTTTGCCGGATCTTGCGGATCTTCAGCCTCAAGCGCAACAAGATTACACCCCACCATGAGCATTGTTAGTGTTAGTAGTAGTGTTTTCATTTTTTACTCCTTGGCGGCACTCTCTCGCTGATAATAAAATCAATTTCTGAGTCGTTGTTGTAAACGCTTGTTAACACATCAATTTCTTTGATATGGTAGTCAATCAGTTCTTCAATTAATCCTCTGCTGATTGAGTTACGTTTAATGATCCTTGATACGCTCTCTCTTGTTATACCCCATATAGAGGCGCAACGGGCAGGGCCACCCGATGCGTTTATTAGTTGTTTAAGAGTCATGCTATATCTGTCCATTTATTATTGTTAGGATCTCTGTATGCAATAGTGTCATAACTACTGTCTGTTTTAACGGCCAACTCTATAAAAGCTCTATCATCATACATTATAGTTGCTTGCCTCTTAGCTCCTTTTAATGTTTTTGCAGTTAAATCATTCCAGTAATTTTCCGATGTCTGGCAAGTGCACGCGTACATGTTAAGCCTCTCCTTTTTCTATCATATCCACTAGTGTTAAATGTAATTTGCTAATATGATCTTTATTTTTGAGATAATGATCTTTGTTAGCTTTTTCTCCTAATTTTTCTAAAGCTAAGTCATAATTACCATTTTCTTTTAAAGCGAGTTTTTTAATTGCAATTAACGCTCTTTTTTGTCCGTATACATTTAGTTTAATTAGTTTTTCAATAACTTTTTTATTTTCTTGACTTATTACTGCTTTCATTTTGTACTCCTTATTGAGTTGTTTATGTAGGCCTCATTGCCTAACCATGATTATAATATATCAATTAAAATTAACCTTGTCAATGTTTTTTATTAAAAAAGTTTATTTT
>Ga0180432_10005612_pt1 | contig 16600 bp, 12 predicted proteins | sample SS_ome_10_FD_132414 | JGI IMG/M metagenome (GOLD analysis project Ga0180432, IMG submission 132414) | Hypersaline lake sediment archaeal communities from the Salton Sea, California, USA - SS_1_MS_2 metaG | ecosystem: Environmental > Aquatic > Non-marine Saline and Alkaline > Hypersaline >... | reverse complement strand
TCCACCGGCGGTAACCCACCCACATCAATACGAACAGCAGCAGGGCAAAAGCAGATGAATACAACTGAGTGGGGTGCAGGGGGGTGTTCAGCGGACGGGCCAGGGAAGCCGGGTCCGAAAACGCCACCCCCCAGGGCATGTCGGTGGGCTTGCCGTGACAGCAGCCGGCCAAAAAGCACCCCAGACGGCCGAACACCAGCCCCAGGGGAATGCACACGCCGGCGATGTCGGCCACCCGGCCCACCCCCAGCTCACGGCGGCGGACATACCACACCGCCACCGGGATGGCCAAAAGCAGCCCGCCGTAAAAGGCCAGTCCGTTGGTGACGTTCAGGATCTCCAAGGGGTGTCGCAGGTAGTGGTACAGTATCGGCTCTCCCGGTCGCAGCGGATCGTCCTCCACCAGCACATGCATCAGCCGGGCCCCCACCACCCCGCACACCAGGATGATCAGATTCAGATCCAGCATGCGGTTGCCGTCGACTCCCGCCCGCCGCGCCATTTTCCAGGAGAGGTAGATGGCCGCCATGAAGCCGATCATCAAGAGGGCCCAGTATGAGGGAACTCCCACGTCACCGATGAAGAACAACCAGGGGCGCATGGAGGGCTAACCCTTCTCCTCGGACGGCTCCTTCTTGAAGCCTACGAACATCTCCAAAACGAGCAGGACCACCCCCACGGTGATGGCGGCGTCGGCGACGTTGAAGGTCGGCCAGTGCTTCTCCTCCCCCCCGATGGTGATGAACCAGTCCACGAAGTCCACCACCTTGCCCATGCGCACCCGGTCGATCAGGTTGCCCACCGCGCCGCCCAGCACCAGCGAGACCGCCAGGGGAAGCAGGCGCTTGTGCGGTTCGATGCGGCGGAAAAACCAGATGATCAAACCGATGGCCAGCAGCGAGACGATGATGAAAAACGGAATGCGGAAAGACGGCGAGGCGCCGCGCAGAAGCCCCCAGGCCGCCCCGGTGTTCTCGGCGTACTTGAGGCGGAAGAACCCGTCGATGACGCTGACGAATCGGTCGGAGGCCTGCAGCTCGGCGACCAGCGGCCGCAGGTACGAAACCGCCAGGGCCTTGGTCACCTGGTCGGCGATTATGACCAGGGGGACCGTGGCCGCCAGAATGAGGTTCTTGCCTTTCAGCCAGGAGATTTTCACGTTGGAAAACTAAGTTTACCCCCCCGCATTGTCAAGCTTTTCCATAACTTGCCGGCTTATCCGGGCGTGTGCTAAGATGAATTCTCTGGTTTGTTTTGGCCAAAGAGTGCCCCCTATGCGCCCTGGTTTCCTCATCATTTCCTGGATCTCAATGCTGGCCGGGAGTTTTTTCTCCGCCGGTTGCGGCCAAAATACGCAGACCGAAGTGGGATTCATACTGGTAAGGCTCGAAAACCGCCTCGGGGGGGAGTTGGGCCTGCGCGACGGTCTGGATCGCACCCATGTGGTGCAGGCCACCTGTGAGATTCTCAAGAGCGACGGCACGCCCGTGGCCAGCGAAACATTCGACGTGGATCCCGAAGCGCAGCCCGGGGAGCAGGAAGTCCGCCTGCGGGGCATCCGCGCCGGATCCAACTACTTCGCCCGCATCCTGGGTCTCGACGACCAGGGAACCGTCTGCGAGTGCGGAGTCTCCGGCCCGCTGACCATCAGGAAGGGCAAGAAGCACTGGGTGGAAATCGCCATCGCCGCGCCCCCCGCGGAGGATCCCCGTTGCGACGAGATCTGCAGCAGCCACGATGACTGCCCGGCGGGGGCCTTCTGTCCCTCCCCCCTGGCACTCCCCACACCAAAGAACGAGTGCATCGAGGCGATGAACTGCACACCGGCACTGTGCAAGCCATTCTCGGTGGGCGCGCCTTGCGAATCCAGCCCGGATTGCGGCCCCGAACTGGGATGTATAGGACCGGGCATGGGATACCCGAATGGATACTGCATGGCCAGCTGCAACACCGACGCGGACTGCCCGCAGGGATCAACCTGGTCCAGCTCATGCTGCCCGACCAGCATCAGCGGAACGGCCCAGCCGGTGTGCACCCGGGACTGCCTGGTCGACGGCGACTGCCGCGAAGCTGAAGGTTACGTCTGCAAATCCATCGACGCCGGTAAGTTAGGTTGCCTGCCGCTCTAGCGGGTGGTAAGGAAGAAGTGGCAGATTCTTCGGGCCGGATAAACGTCTGAATCCTTGAGGAGAAAGCATAGTCTTGGAGCTGCCGGCGCCATTCGGGAAGTATCACCTGCTAGAAAGGCTCGCCGTGGGCGGGATGGCGGAGATCTTTTTGGCCAAGTCCTTCGGTGCCGCCGGTTTCGAGCGCCTGCTGGTCATCAAGAAGATCCTGCCGCACATGGCCGAGGATGATGAATTCATCACCATGTTCATCGACGAGGCGCGCATCGCCTCCACCCTGAACCACTCCAACATCGCCCAGATCAACGAGCTGGGCAAGGAGGGCGGGGCCTACTTCATCGCCATGGAGTTCGTCAACGGCAAGGATCTATCCCGGATCTACGAACGCTCGGTGCAGGTGAAACGCAACATCCCCATTCCCCTGGCGGTGCTGATCGCCTCGCGGATCTGCGAGGGCCTGGACTACGCCCACCGCAGAACCGACTCCGGCGGCAAGAACCTGAAAATCATCCACCGGGACATAAGCCCCGGGAACGTCCTGGTTAGCTATGACGGCGACGTGAAGCTGATCGACTTCGGCATCGCCAAGGCCACCAACCGCATGGGGCGCACCACCGCCGGCACCCTCAAGGGGAAGTTCGGCTACATGTCGCCGGAGCAGGTCCGCGGCCTGCCGCTGGATCATCGCAGCGACGTTTTTTCCGTGGGCATTCTGCTTTACGAGATGCTCACCGGCGAACGTCTCTTCGGGGGTGAAAGCGACTTCGGCACTCTGGAGAAGGTCCGCAACGCCATCGTGACGCCCCCGACCACCTACAACGCCAAGATTCCAAAGGAACTGGAGAAAACCGTCCTGCGCGCGCTGGCCAAGGATCCCGAAGAGCGCCACGAATGGGCCTCCGACCTGCAGGAAGACCTGGTGCGCTACCTTATGCACGACGGCTCGCTGATCACCGGAAAAAGCCTGGCTTCCTTCGTCCGCGACCTGTTTGCCAAGGACATCGTCAAGGAGAACGAGCGCCTGGCGGTGTTCAGGCGCCGGGGATACCCCTGGGTGGACGAAGCCCTGTCGAAGAAGGACCAGGCAGCCGAGAGCGAGGAGCCCACGGACGAAGGCTACCCTGAAGACCAGACGGAGGAAAACGAGGGTGCCCAGCCCACCGTGATCCTCACGGACGAGGGAATATCCCGGCTGCCCGAAAAGCCCTGGGAGGGCGAAGAGCCCTCGACCTCCGACAAGGAGGAATTGGCCGGCCAGGCCACCATGATCCTCCCGGATGCCATCGAAGAAGAGCCAACGCCCGCCCCGGCCCGAAACCAACGACCCGCCAAGAAGCCAGCTCGCAAGCGCAGCGGGACCGACTTGCGCCGGCGCGGCCGCAGAGACACCGAGCCGGTGCGCGGCCGCGCTCCCCTGGCCAAACGCCGGCGGGACGCCAAGGAGGCCGCCCGCAAGAAACGGCTGATCGGCACCGTGGCGGCGTTCTGCCTGGGCTTGTTCGTGGCGGTGATCGCGGCATATTTCATCTTCGCTCCCTCCGGGGGCTCCCCCGACGAAGAAACCGCCGCCCGCAGCGAAATGGCGCCCATTCGCCCGCCGGAGAAACCGGCAGAGCCGGCCCCCGCCCCGGTTGAGAAGCCTCCCGAGCCCGCGGCCGAAAAAGAAGACCCCAAGCCACCGGAGAAACCGAAAGAAGAGGAGAAGCCCAAGAAGGAAGAGGCACCACCCCCCAAGCCGGTGGAAAGAACCTTCCCCGCCGCTAAGAAAGCCCAGGCATCGCCGCCGGCCGCCAAGCCGGCCGAACCGCCCAAGAAGAAAAAGCGGCGCAAGAAAAAAGCCGCCAAAGTGGCAAGCCGCGCCCCCAAGGGAGGAACGTCCATCCTGGTCAAGAGCACCCCGCCGGGCGCACAGATTCTGCTCAACGGCAAGAAGATCGGCAAGACTCCCACGACCATCGGGGGGCTGAACCCCAAGAAGAACTACTTCATGGTGCTCAAGAAAAACGGGTACAAGCCCTTCTTCCACGGGGTGAAGTTCAAGGGGAAAAAACGCGTGGTGATCGAGGCCAGCCTCAAGCCCGGCAAATTCGCCGCCGCCAAGGAGGGCGGCGCCAAAGCGCCGCCAGCCGGCGGAAAGGGCTTTCTCATCGCCAACACCAAGCCCTGGGCCCGGGTGATAATCGACGGCCGGGACACCGGTCAATGGACCCCCATCGTGGGCAAGAGAAAGCTATCGCTGTCCGCGGGCAGTCACAAGATCACCTTCAAGACCAAGGACGGCAAGACCCTCAACGTGAACGTCACCATCAAGGCGGGACAGACCACCAAGGTAATCAAGCAAATTCCGTAAAGGCAACTGACAACCAATCACTGCAGGGGCACCCAGGCAATGGTGTTGCCGCCGGTGCCAAGCCAGGCGACCCCACCCCAGGTGGTCACCACCTGCTTGTCGAGGTTCAATCCGTCCAGCTGGACGTTGAAATCAGTGAGAACCTGCGGAGTGGGCAGGTTGGAGACGATCAAGGGAAAGGGGTTTCTCCGATCCTCCTGCAGCGCGTCGAAAGTGGCAATGTAGCCGCTGCGCACGAACGACTGGTCGGAGGCCAGCAGAACCCGGAACTGGAGAATCACCACGTCCAGCTGGTCGCGCGCGGTTTCCCAGTTGCCCGGCGCCTGGATGACGACCGTCCCCTTCTGGATAGTGGGCTTGCGGGATAGATCGATCCGGAGCACCTTGGTGACCGAGGAGGCCGAGACGTCGAAGTTGATACTCTTGCCTTCGGCCAGCAGCCCGAAATTCGGATTGGTCGAGGAATCGTACAGCAGGAAGTCCACGTTGACGTCCTTGCCCAGGGGCAGTTCGGAGAAGCTGTGCTGGTTGATATTGCAGCCGAACGCGCCGTCGGTCTTGAAGAACAAGCCGAACTCGTCGTATTGTATTTCCCGGCTGTCCACGTTCACGTTGATCTTCATGTGGCTGGCGCCCAGACACGGATTGGTCCCGTCCTCGTGGATCTCCAGCCAGACCTCGGGAATGTCTCCGCCACAGCCGATCGGCAAGCACAACCCCAAAACAACCAGCCCTACCGGGAGAAGTCTTTGTCCCACTAGTCCTGCTCCTTGGACATGCCAACCTCGGTAAACATGTCCCCGATGGCAAAAGACGAGGTGTTTTCCCACATTCCGACGCGAACATTTTTATAGTAGGCCACGACAACCAGGCTGTTGGGAGGATCCCGCGGGAGCAAGCTGGAAAGCACCAGGGTGGTGTCACTCAGGGACACCTCGGGATCGGTGACAAACCGGCCGTTGATAGAGCCCGTCAACCCCGCATTGATGATGAAGGACAGTGTGTCCATACTTTCAATGTCGGCGATCCCCGGCAAGGGCAAGATCTTCAGCGTTCCGGTGGGGTAGGTCGGCGTTCCACCGTCGTCCACTGATTCGCGATTCAGATCCATCTCCCCCAGATCGCCGGACTCCACTCCTTCCCGGGTCACCTGCTTTGTCCCCAGGCACATCCTGCGGTCCAGGCTGGAATCGAAGCCCTCGACGGTGATCGACATCTCGCCGGCATAGGACAGACCCGCGACGTCCGTGGGCAACCCGGCGGGCAGATTGCAGCTGCCGTCTCCCCGGTAGAACTCCCCGAACACTTCCTCCGACTTGCCGCTCGACTCGTCCTTGAAAACCGTAACCTTGATCCGGCGCACCCCCAGGCAGGGCAGGTTTTCCCCCTGCCGGATGGTCAGCACCGCTTCGCGCACATCACCTCCGCACCCGACCGCGATAAAGCCAGAGGTCAGAATTACACACACGGCTTTCTTGAATGCTGCCGGGTTCATCTCCGCCTACTGGGAAGGCTGGATCACCAGCGTCCAACTCTCCTCGGGTTGCATCAACCATATGGTCAGGCCGGTAACCCCACCCGCTACCACCACTCCGCCGACTATCGTCCAGAACCACCAACTTTCGTACCATGGCGTCGAGGAACTGCGAATCCTCCGGGGCGGTTTGTACCGGTCCCGGTCACGGTTTTTGTCAGCGTTCTTGTCTTTGCCCGGCCGGAAGACGTCCTTGTCCGGATCTCTTGTCGCAAAGGGGTCGGCGCTGTCGGCGACCTTCAACCCGCGTATCCGCTGGAGATCCTTCAGGGTGCTGACCACGCCACGCACCTTGCGGTCGAAGCCGCCCGGATCGGATCCCAGATTGAACAACCGCGCCCGGGTGGCTACTTCCGGCTCGACGATGAACAAGCGAATGCCCAGATGGGTGTTCCGGCCGTCCTGGGAGAGCGACGCGAGCACCAGGGCGTTGGCCCTAAAGAACCCCGCCAGCAGCCGCAACTGCGCCAGCTCGGGCTCGTCGAAATCCTCGACGGCTATGGCCTTGGCCAGCAGTTCCTCCGGAGGCCCCCCCGTCCACAGCGGAACCAGCAGAGCCTTGATCTCCCGGGGAGGAAAGTCGTCGGGGAGGCTGAGCGTCCAGGGGGAGTAACCCTCCAGCTCGACCCGGACAAAGTGGCGGCCGGGATAGAGGGGGACCGCTACCGGGGTGGTGCCCTGCGACCGGCCGTCTATGTACACCTCGGCTCCGGCGGGACGGGAGATGATTGAAACCTGGGTGGGCTGGCTGGAGAGTAATTGCCGTTTGGCCTGGCTGAATGCATTCACCACGTCGGGAGGAAATCTCTTCTTGGACAGCACCAGCCCGGGATCGTGGGAGACCGCCTGGCGGAACTCCGCGACGGCCTCCTCCCGCTCCCCCCGAGCCAGACGGGCCAGGGCGGCGAAGACGTGCAGATCGGAGAAGATCGAAGGATCGCGGATCTCCGGCCCGCAGAAGCGCTGTTCGTGCAGTGCTTCCTTCATCTTCTTCAGCGTCTTTTCCACCTGCAGCTGCTGGTAGGCCTGCTTGCCCTCGGAAACCTTGGAGGTAAACCGCATGCCGGCCTCCTCCAGCCCGCTTCCAAAGGTACCCCATACCGCCCGGCCCACCGCCCGTCCGGAAAGCACCCGGGCGTTGTACTGATTGCGAAGCTGCCGGGCGATGGCGGCCAGAACGTTGTCCTGAGTGGAGGGAAAAACATCCCTGGAGGGCAGCGGCAATACGGTAATGAATGCCTTCGCTTCCTCACCGCTGACTGTAAAAAGCGGATACAGGGCCACGACAAAAAGCAGCAAAGCTCCCGGCAGAGTCACCCGCAACACAACCTCCAGTACCTAAACCCCTTTGAATTTACATGATAACTAGGCGGCTGGCCCGGAGTCAAGAATCAGCCCCGCAGGGAATATCGTATTTCCGGCAGAGGTTGCGCAGATGATTGCGGGCCAAACCCGCCTCACGGGACGCCGCGCTCAAATTGCCGCCGTGCTCCTTCATCAACTGCGACAGATATCGCCTCTCAAACTGTGCAAGCAGCCGGGCTTTGGCCTCCTTGTAGGGAAGATTGCCACCGACGGCCAGCGAGAACCGGTCGCCATACTGCCGGTCCAGGTGCAGATCGGCCGCCTCGATGACCCCACCTTCGAGCAGCCGGGAGGCCCGCTCCATGACGTTGCGCAGCTCGCGAACATTCCCCGGCCAGCTGTGAGATTGCAGGGAGAGCATGGCGTCATCCGAAAGCCGCATGTCCGATCGGTCCTCTTCTTTTAGAAACTGCTCGATTAGCAGGGGTACATCCTCGGGGCGATCGCGCAGCGGCGGTACGAACACCTCCACGACCGACAACCGGTAGAACAAATCCTCGCGGAACAGACCCTGGTCTACCAGGGCCAACAAATCACGGTGGGTGGCGGCCACGATACGAACATCCACCTTGACCGGCTTCACTCCGCCCACCCGCTGGATCTCCTGCTGTTCGAGCGCCCGCAGCAGCTTGGGCTGCAGATCAACCGCCAGTTCGCCCACCTCGTCGATGAACAAAGTCCCCCCGGAGGCCTCTTCGAACACCCCCCGGTGGCTGTCCACCGCCCCGGTGAACGCCCCCTTCTCGTGCCCGAAAAGGGTGCTTTCGATGGTGTCTGCGGGCACGGCTCCGCAGTCCAGAACCACGAAAGGACGGCTCTTGCGAAAAGAATAGGAATGAATCGCAGAAGCGAGCAGCTCCTTGCCGGTTCCGGTTTCCCCCCGCAGCAGGACCGGCAGGTCCGCGGTGGAGACCCGCTCCAGGACCGCGAAGACTTCCCGCATGGGTATCGACCGACCCAGCACCGAACCGAAATGATCATTTCTGCTCAGCGGAATTTTCACCATGCTGTCAAGGGACTCGAAGCGGATCAGGTTATTGCCCACCTGGAACTCGCTTCCGGGCCGGAGATACAGCTCACGGATCCGGTGCCCCAGCATGAATATGCCGTTGGTACTGCCCAGATCCCGCAGCAGGAAGCCCTCTTGACCGGCCAAGACTTCGCAGTGAATTCCGGACACCGAGCTGTCCTTCAAGGTCAAATCGCACACGGTGGACCGGCCCAGGGTGACCCGCTCTTTTTCCACTACCAGCTCTTCACCCCGGTTTTCCCCCTCGACGATCACCAGCCTGCCGGAGCGTAGAATTTTAAAATCCCGCTCCTCGGATACAAACACCGTAGGTTGAGTAACCTGTTTGGGCAGCGGAGGGAATTTTCCGGTTTTCATTACTGGTGCAGGAGCTTGACGCGTTCGTTGGCGCGCAAGCGGATATTCCAGCGGCGGACCACACGACCCTCACCGTCCCGCAATTCCACTTTGTGCTTGCCGGCCTTGATCTGGTAGTTCAACAGCGGAGTGGTCCTAATCTTGGCATTGTCGATGTAAACGAAGGCCCAGCCCCCCGAAACACCCACGTCCAGAGTTCCGAATCCCTTTTCTTCAACCGGGGCAGCGGCAACCGGTTTTTTTCGGCGCCTCTTGCGCTTGCTGGTCTTGTGCCTGTGCTTGGGCCGGGGCTTGGTCCGGGGCTTGGGCTTCACCCTGGGGGGAGGGGAAGCCTCCGCTTCTTCTACCCGGGGTTCGGGCTTGGGCGGCGGCGGAGGCTTTTCCTCAGGAGCGGCAGCAGCCACCTTGGGGGCTTCCTTCTTTTCCTCGGCGGGTTCAGGCGTCTTCGCCTTTACCGGCTCCGCCGGAGCCCTCGGCTCAGGCAACCGGTCAACATCTGCTGCGTGACTCGTACTGTCGTCCGCCCCAGCACCGGCAGCCTCCTTCTTAATGGCGGTCTTCAAGCCCATCTTTGACTCCGGCTCCAAACGGGCCGGATTGACCTCCTCCCGCCCGGTCTCCTCGGCGTTGCCGCTGTGATAGAGAAACGCGGCGATGCCTCCGCCCACCACGGCCACCAGCAGGACAACGAACAGGATACCGAAGGGAAATGCCTTGGGGGAGGAACCCTGCAAGGTGCTGTCCTCGATGTCCGTGGGACCCGAACTGATGGGAGACCTTTTTCCGGGCTGGGGAATGGTTGAACGATCCTTCTCGAAATCAGCGGCTACCAGGGGTGCGGCGGCGATTTCCCCGGACCCCGGGGACTCCATCAGCGTGTCGAGGGTCTCTCCGGTTTCGCTGGGCGGAGGCCCGGACACCTCCCGGATAGGAGACCGCCGGCGCAGTTTTTCGAGCTTGCCCTCCGGCAGGTCGAAGATCGCCGGATCGGGTCTCTCCATCCGGTGGGTCTCCAGCATGGTCTCGTCGTCCATCTCACCCAACGACTCGAGTTCCTCGCCCTCATCCATTTCCATCAGCTGATCGTCGTCTACTACTATCAGGCCGCCTGGCCGTGAGGCCTTCCCCTGTATGGTGTCCTTGGTGTAGTCCTCCTGCTCGCGTTCATCGTAGGCCGACATCGAGGGAATATCCGGCTGAGAAGGCTCGCTGCCCCGCTTGATGACCACCGTATCCGGACCGGCGATGGTAGCCTCCTCGATCCGGGCGGCCCGGCGGGCCTCGGAGCGGAGCTTCTGGGTTACTTCATGCTCCTCGGCCAACTCGTCCTTCTCCTGATCCAACTCGTCGCGGAAGATCTCCCGCATGAAGCCGGCCAGCCAGGCCGTGGAGAAGTGCAGATTGCTGGAGAACAGAAAGCGCTCCAGTTCGTCGCGCATCTCGCCCGCGGTGGCGTAGCGGTCGTCGGGATTTTTCTCCAGCGCCTTGAGCATGATGTCTTCGAGTTCCTCGGGGATGGACTCGTTTACCTCCCGCGGGCGGACGAATTTGGTCTCCCGGACCATCTCCAGGACCGAGAGATCGCTCTCGGCGTGGAACATCTTGGTCAGGGTAAGCAACTCATACAGGCAGATGGCCAGGGAGAAGATGTCGCTGCGGTGATCCAGTGCCTTGCCGTGGGCCTGCTCCGGCGACATGTAGCTGTACTTTCCCTTAAGGACTCCGCCGGTGGTGTGGACGGTCGTCGACGTGGCCTTGGCTATGCCGAAGTCGGCGATCTTCACCTCGCCCTCGTAGGAGAGGATGACGTTGTGGGGAGACATGTCCCGGTGAATCAGGTCGAGGGGGGTGCCGTAGGGATCACTGAGCCGGTGGGCGTAGTCCAGCCCGTTGAGAACCTCGATGAAGATGTGGCAGGCCAGCTCCAGGGGGGCGCTCAGGTTGCGGTCGCGCAGGATCCGGATGATGTCGGCGATGTCCTTGCCGTGTACGTACTCCATTGAAATGAAGTACAGGTTGTCGATGCAACCGAAATCGTAGATCTGGACGATGTTGGCGTGGTTCAGGTTGGCGGCCAGCTTGGCTTCGTTGATGAACATGTCGACGAACTGGCTGTCCGAGGACAGATGGGGAAGCATGCGCTTGACCGCCGCCAGCTTCTCGAAACCCTCGGCGCCGAAGGCCTTGGACCGAAACACCTCGGCCATTCCGCCGATGGCGATTCTCTTCAGCAGCACGTACTTCCCGAATGTAGCCGGCCTGAAAGCCATCTACCCGTCACTTTCCCCGGACCTGCAAAAACCCATTGTAATAGAAGGACATAAACGCGTCAAACTTCGGCCTTTCGGTGGTAAGCGCTGTTACCAGTTTCATCACCACGGGGTTCAATCTACCTGGTTTGACGTTTTGGCTGCATACGCGATCTTCCAGCCGGTAAAAGCTTTTCACCAGATTTTACCGTCCATGAGCAGATCGGCCCGGGCGCCGGCCCGCGACACTATCACTTCCAGCAAGCGTATTTCCAGGCGGGGCAAGGGCGCATTCTGGTTGTCGGCGTATAAAACCCAGCGATCGACCGGGGTTACGTAAACGGGTATGAGCAGGACCTCGGGCGGACTTTCGCCAATTATTTCGAAAAACCGCCGCACCTGCTCGGTGCTGCAGGGGGGGCCGATGTGGCTTTCCAGCTCCAGATCGGAGGCGGTCATCTCCACCAGCACGCTCTTGGGCATCTCGATGGTCAGCAGCTTGACCTCTTTCAGCCCCATTCCCCGGGAGGCGAACCCGTAGAGCATGTCGTTGCGCTCCCACAACAACAGGACCCGGGGCAGCAGGTTGGCCACGATCTCCACCAACACTCCGGCGACCTCCTCCACCGAGCGGGCGGCCCGCAGCACATCGATGATCTCGCCGACCGGGATGACCCGCTCGGTCTTGTCGGAGATCTCGCGCTGCTCCTCCTTCCCGGCGGCCACCCGGCGCAGGCGCTCTTCCTCCCGGCGGGCCAGCTCGGCCAGGGGAACCACCGACGTCATCTCCTTGTCGTAGCCGGTGGCCCGGGCGAAGGAGATCTCCTCCTTCACCACGTCTTCGTAAGTGATCTTGGGTTCGGTTATTTTCTTTTCGTCGGTCATGGGTCGCAGACATCTCCGATACCGTCGCCGTCGGTATCAACCTGTGTGGGGTTGGGGTCAAGCGGGCAGTTGTCGTCGCAGCCGGTGGTGGCGCCGCCGGTGCAGGTAACATCGCCCTCGGTCCCGGACCCGTCGCCATCGTCCAGGATTCCATCGCCGTCGTCATCCGGATCGCAGACATCTCCCGCCCCGTTGGAATCGGTGTCGGTCTGGTCGGTGTTGGCGTCGGCCGGGCAGTTGTCGCAGGCGTCGCCCACCGTGTCCGAGTCCCCGTCGGCCTGGCCGGTGTTGGCGTCGGCCGGGCAGTTGTCACAGGCGTCGCCCACCGCGTCCGAGTCCCCGTCGGCCTGGCCGGTGTTGGCGTCGGCCGGGCAGTTGTCGCAGGCGTCGCCCACCGCGTCCGAGTCCCCGTCGGCCTGGCCGGTGTTGGCGTCGGCCGGGCAGTTGTCGCAGACATCTCCCACCCCATCGCCGTCTCCGTCGGCCTGGCCGACGTTGGCATCGTCCGGGCAATTGTCGCTGCCGTCGGGCACACCGTCGCCGTCCCGGTCAGCCTCGCAGGCATCGCCGATTCCGTTCTGGTTGGCATCCTCCTGGCCCGGATTGGGCACCAGGGGGCAGTTGTCGTCGCCGTCGAGCACCTCGTCGTTGTCGTCGTCGTCGTCGCAGGCATTGCCCTCGCCGTCACCGTCGGAATTCAGCTGATCGGCGTTGGCCACCGTCCGGCAGTTGTCCTGGGAGTCGGGCACTCCGTCGTCGTCGTCGTCGGGATCGCAGGCGTTGCCCAACCCGTCACCGTCGGTGTCCGCCTGATTGCTGTTCTCGTCATCCGGGCAGTTGTCGTCGGGGTCGGGTACCCCGTCGCTGTCCCGGTCGCAGGCGTTGCCGATCCCGTCGTCGTTGGAATCCCGCTGGCGGGGGTTGTAAACCATCCAGCAGTTGTCGTCGCCGTCGGGAATGTGATCGCCGTCCCAGTCGGTCTGGCAGGCGTTGCCCCGGCCATCCTGGTCATCGTCCGCCTGGTCGACGTTGGGAACCAGCGGGCAGTTGTCGCTCGCGTCCAGCACGCCGTCGTTGTCGTCATCGGGATCGCAGGCGTCGCCGTCGTCATCGGGTATGTCCGGAAGGTGACCATCGTTGTTCCACTGGTCGGGGTTGGGGGTGTTGGGGCAGTTATCCTCCGAGTTCCTGATGCCGTCGTTGTCCGAGTCGCAGGCGTCTCCTATCCCGTCGCCGTTGGCGTCCGCCTGACCCGGGTTGGCGGTCCACTGGCAGTTGTCCGCACCGTCGAGCACGCCGTCGCCGTCGTCGTCGTCGTCGCAGGCGTTGCCCTCGCCGTCCGAGTCGGTGTCCGACTGGGAGGAATTACCGGTTCTGGGGCAGTTGTCGCTGCCGTTGGGCACGCCGTCGCCGTCGACATCGGGATCGCAGGCGTCGCCCTGACCGTCACCGTCCTGGTCCGCCTGGCCCGCGTTGGGCGTCTGGGGGCAGTTGTCCACGTCGTCTTCGATCCCGTCTCCGTCCCGATCGGTCTCGCAGGCGTCGCCCACGCCGTTCTGGTTGGAATCCTCCTGGCCGGGATTGGCGACCAGGGGGCAGTTGTCGGCCCCGTCCAGCACCCCGTCGCCGTCGTCGTCGTCGTCGCACTCGTTGCCCTGCTGGTCGCTGTCGATGTCGATCTGGTAGGGGTTGTACACCCCCGGGCAGTTGTCCCGGTCGTCGGGCACCCCGTCGTTGTCGTTGTCGTTGTCACAGGCGTCGCCCTTGCCGTCCGAGTCCTGGTCGGACTGGGCCGGGTTGGGGTCCAGGGGGCAGTTGTCGTCGCAGTTGGTGTTGCCGCCGCCGGTGCAGGGGTTGTCCCCCGACTGCCCGCTCTTGTCCCCGTCGTCGGGGATGCCGTCATGATCGCTGTCGACTACTCCGCCGTCGGTCCCCTGGTTCTCTACGCACACCGCCATGTCCACCACCGGATCGTACTCGCAGTGGTACCCGGCCGGGCAGTTTATGTTGCACACGCACTCGCCGTCGATGCAGGAGAAACCCTGGTGGCAACCGGTGCCCCCGTCGGTCTCGGTGCAAGGGATCTTGTCGTTTTCTTCCCCGCCGCACGACACGACAAACAGGATCAACAACAACATTTTCAGCCATCTCATGACTTCACTCCTCCTGGTCCTCAGCCGGTCCGGGCCAGCGGACCGCCTCCCCTTCCAGCCGGGCCACCGTGGCGGCGCCGACGGAGTCACTGAAGACATTGGTAACCGTACGGCACATATCCAGAATCCGATCCACCGCCAGGATCATCCCGATCCCCTCCAGCGGCAAACCCACCGCCCCCAGGACGATGCCCATCATCACCAGTCCGGCATGCGGGATTCCCGCCGCGCCCACACTGGCCAAGAGCGCGGTGAGCACCACCATCAACTGCTGAACGAAGCCCAGCTCCACCCCGTAGCACTGGGCGATGAAAATGACCGCCACGCACTCGTACAGGGCGGTCCCGTCCATGTTCACCGTGGCTCCCAGCGGCAGAACGAACGAGGAAACCCGGTTGGGCACTCCGGCCCGCTTCTCCACCGATTCCATGGTGATGGGAAGCGCCGCGTTGGAGGAAGCCGCCGAGAAGGCGGTGGCCAGCGCCGGAGAGAGCGCCCGGGCGTAGCGCCAGGGATTCCGCCGGGCGATGAAGAAGCAGATCAGCGGCAGCACTATCAGGGTGTGAATGCAGAGGGCGGAGAACACCGTCAGCATGTACATCCCCAGCGAGGCGAAGGCGTCGAAGCCGGTGGTGCCCACTACCTTGGCCAAAAGGGCGAAGACCCCCAGCGGGGCGATCCTGATCACCCAGGAGGTCATCTTCATCATGACCCCAAAGAGAGTCTCGAACATCGAGGCGACCCGCTCGCGCTTCTGTTTGGGCAGGGCCAAAACGCACAACCCGAACAGGATGGCGAAGAAGATCATCCCCAGGAAGTTGGGGGCCCTCTGCGGATCGTCGTCGGAGTAGACCATGGCCTCCACGGGGTTGTCCGGCACCAGGCGGTAGAGCAGGTCTTTTAGCGACGGCGCCGTCTCGGCTATCCCCTCGGGCCTTCCGGCCAGGCCCTGCAGGGTCGGGTCCCCCGGATGGATCAGGTTGGCCAGCAGCAACCCCACAAAGATGGCCGCGGTGGAGGTGACCAGGTAGTAGATCACCGTCTTGAGCCCCACCCGGCCGACGCCCTTGAGGTTCCCCACCCCGGTGACCCCGGCCACGATGGAGAACAAAATCAGCGGCACCACCACCATCTTCAACAGCCTCAGAAACAAATCCCCCAGCCAGCCCACCGCCTCGGCCCCCTGAACCCCGGTGAGCAGGCCGAAGGGTATGGCCAGCACCATGGCGATGAGAATCTGCCAGTGCAGCTGCCAATACCACCGCGGGGACCTCTTCGCTTCCATACGCCCACACCCGGGTCATAAGGGGAAACCTCAGCCGCAACAGCCTACCAGAGGCCCCGGGGTTGTTCAATGGGGGCATGAGAAATGCGCTATTTTTTCCGGCCCTTGGTAACGTCCCGCACCCAGGTGAACACCGCCGCGGTGGACGACATCCCCAACGCCCCGGCCGCCAGCGCCACCACCTGGTCGATCTCCTTTGCTGAGATCCCCTCGGCCAGCGCCTGGCGCACGTGAGAATGCACCGCCCCCTCGCGCATGGCCCCCATGGCCACCCCCAGCTTCACCAGCCGCGCGGTCCGGTCATCCAGCGGCCCCTCCCGCCCGGCGACTCCGATCAACTCCCAGGCCTCGCCCAGCCTGGGAAACCGCTTGGTGAACTCCCGGTGGGTCTTGGGTGGGGGCGATTCTTTCCTCTTTGGCTTCTTCTTGGCCATGTATCACCTTCCAATCAACTAAAATGAACCCTGCAGGTATGCCGTCAGCGCGCGTGAAAGCTCCGTGCCGCCGTAGTGCCTCCCTTCGGGCGTGAAGCCACCGCTGCGCTCGTAGTAGCTGAACAACGTACCGGAAAAAGGGGAGAATGGCAAGAAGAGCTTGACGCCGGTCTCCACTTCCACACCCAGGCGGGTCTTACATTTCCAGCCCAGCTTGGCCAGAATCAGCATCACGTTGTCCTGGTGATGGGCCAGCTCCGGGGCCATCATCCCCTCGGGGTTCTCCATGCCCCGGTCCATGAACTCGGAGCGCGAAAAGATGTACAGGCTCCCCAGCAGGCCGAAGTCGGTCGAAAAGCGCCCTCCCAGCGTTATCAGGTTCTTGGGGCTGGTGTCGTTCTCCAGCACCTCCCGGTGGGCCCAGGAAGCCTGCAGCAAGACGTTGCGGGAAGGATTGAAACGGATGCACAACTCGCCGCCGATGATGTTGAGGCGTGTGCCGATGTTGATGAAACCGATCTCGCTGACATCCAGATCGGGCAGCCCCTGCTCGTCGGAGACCAGCGCCGACACGAAATCGATCAGGTCGGTATGGTGGTTGTAGTACAGGTCCAGCGCCACCGACAGGCGGCCGTCGAGAAACTGGCCCAGATAGGCCGCCTCGAACGAAAGGAGCTTCTCGTTCTCGAGATGGCGGTTGCCTATCGACCGGGCCATGAACTCCTGGAAGCCCTCCTGGGCCGGCCCGGTGATGGGACTGTCGTCGGGAAAAGCCGCCCGCAGGTGTATGTGGGTCTCCTGAAACGCCGGCTTGCGGAAAGCCCGGGCGATC
>Ga0180432_10005611_pt1 | contig 16602 bp, 18 predicted proteins | sample SS_ome_10_FD_132414 | JGI IMG/M metagenome (GOLD analysis project Ga0180432, IMG submission 132414) | Hypersaline lake sediment archaeal communities from the Salton Sea, California, USA - SS_1_MS_2 metaG | ecosystem: Environmental > Aquatic > Non-marine Saline and Alkaline > Hypersaline >... | reverse complement strand
AGTTTTAATAGTTTAATAGTTTAATAGTTTTAATAGTTTAATAGTTTAATAGTTTTAATAGTTTAATAGTTTAATAGTTTTAATAGTTTAATAGTTTAATAGTTTTAATAGTTTAATAGTTTAGTGGGATATAATAAGGCCTGCATTTATTTGTAGCCATAGGTGCATTGTTACCACACGTTTGGCAATATAGATATTCTAAAGGATATCTTTTAGAACTACATCTATCTGGACAATAGTTCCCAAAACCTTCAACGCATCCAGATGAACAAAAATTTTCATTATTAGTTAAATCTTCACCGCATGGGGCACAAAACCTTTCTCTCATTCCTGGGTTTAGTATTGCTATTGCAATAACAATTAGTAACACACATATTAGCCAATACATTTTGTATCTAAATTATTATATATTCTTAGTTAGATTAATTTTTAATTAATCTTTTAAGGAATTTGTTAATTCCTGACCACCCATTTGTTTATGTAATCCAATAAGGTTTTTACCAGCTTTCATCAACGGCATCATATGAGACATAGTTTCCTTTAATTGTTTCACTGTATCAATTAAATGAAAAGTTGCTCTTTGTGCTTGAGCAGGAGTATAGTCTCCAGAATCCTTATTCGTATCAGAATAAGGAGACTCTTTTTTTGCCATATCAATCAAATCTTTTAACTGATCTAAACCACCCCCTGCTTTCTTTAAATGTTCATTTTCATCAATACTTTGTTTTTCATCTGTATCCAGTATCTTATCTAGATCTTCATCATCAAAATTAGTATTGTCTACATCTTCTGTTTTTGAATCAGCATAAGAATTTATCTTATCTTCTACTCCATCTCCAGCAGGTTTTAATTCAAATGGCTCTGCATATTTACCAATTACCTGGTCACCAACTCGGTGTCCAATAGAATTAACATATCCAAGTGTTGAGGGAGACCGTTTATAACTATCAAACATATGAGTATAATCACTAAATGGTCCATTGCTATCTAATAATCCCATCAAAAGAGTAAACACGAATGCTGAAATAAAGCTTTTTTTCCAGTCCATTGTGATGCTATATGACAACATTAATGTTAAAACATATGTTGCAACTATTCTTTCTAATCCAAATGTATCGCCTTCTGGTAATGCACTTAAAAATATAACAAAAAGAATTATATGACCAAAAAGAATATGTTTTATATTGTACTTAAAACCTTTCATAGTTCTTTATTCTTACTATACAATTCATATAAAAATTAAAAAATTACAAATTCCTAAACACAAAGAAAAATACAATGACACCAACGAGAGCCGCAAATACTTTACTAACTGTAAATACCATACTATCAGGAACCTTAACCATTCTTGTTAGTTTTCTAAATAATCCCTGTGTAGTTTCAAGTTGAATACATAACAATAAAGCAAATAAAATAGACAACATTTTGCTTTGAGACATCAATAATTGAACTATTCCCATTTCACTTGCATCATCAAGTTGCATTTTTGAAGGACCCCTTGGCATTGAAACTGGCATAGGGTGGTCTGGATATTGACCTTGTCCAGGACTTGGAAATTGTTGGTTTTCATAAACTCCTTGGGGTGGTCCCATTTGATTACCCATTCTTGACTGAGGAACAAACTGTCTACTCATATAATTATCCTGCGAATCCATTCGCTGTCTCTCTTGGTCCATTCCCATTTCTTGATGCATTTGGTTACCAACTTGCATTTGTTGCTGTCCCATGTGTGGTTGAGGTGGCATTGGATTTCCAGAAGTTTGTTCAGGTGTCATTTGCATCTGGACGTTACCTGAATTAGCTGCTTGTGGCAAATGTTCTAATGGTGTTGCTTTAGCTGACATATGTGATAAAGTTAATATATCAATACATAAAGTTTTTATTAATAAATAACACGCATTTAATATTTAACCCGTTTTTTTTTCTTTATTCTTTTCACATTCTTTTCTTTTAAGAAATTCAGCAAAATCAAAATTAAACGTTGTTTTTGCCTTCAATTTAATAGGAACAATTTGAACAGATTTTCCTTCAAGCTTATCGGGTTCAACATATATCAGTTTGTTTGTGCTAACATTGTTAGATTTATTAGGTGTGCTCATTGTATATTATAATCCATTTAAATCAACAAACGTATTGCCGCATTTAAAAGTTTTATGACTGAAAAATTGATTAAAAAACCCAAGAATTTAACTATAAATATTCAATCATGAGTGCAAGACATAATACTCAAAATAACTATTGCACATTTTGCCGCGGCATGTTGTCCGTTGGACCATTTTGCCCCATGTGTGGGGAACAGGTACCATGTCCTTATTTCTTGAAAGGGTATTGTCGAGACGGGGATGAATGTCCCTTTGCTCACATTCACGCTGAAAGAAAAAAGAAGACACGGTCCCCTGGTTCAGCTGGGCGTGGTCGCGGTGGTGGCAGAGGTGGTCGAGGTCGTGGCCGTGGTCGAGGTCGTGGTCGAGGTCGTGGTCGAGGGGGATATGGTGGTTCAAAGCCTCCAACTCCTCATCGGTCAAAGCACCACAGTGGTCATGGTCACTATGACTATCGTGGTCCTCCTGGATCTCACGTGTATTCTGATAGAGATAGATACCATTCATATGGCGAACATCCTCATGACGAGTATTACGAGGACCATGGACACCATGGACACCATGGACATCACGAACACGATGGTTATGACTATCGCGAACGGAAGGAGCCGTATCCCAAACGGGAAAAAATACCCGAACCTCCCAGTGAGGGAAGGAAGGGGAAGAAGCGGCGCGATAAGCATGACAGAAAGAAGTCTCATCCGAAGAAACCCTTGAGCCCAGTGAGCCCAGTAAGCTCTTCAAGTTCTTCAAGTTCATCTCCTGTGTCAAAAAACAAGGACCGGCCTCCACGTGAGTGTCGCGAAGTTGGGTGTAGTCTTTACAAGAAGGCTATTGCCAATGCACAAGAGGGGCAGAAGTGTAAGGGAAAGATTAAGGATACTGGTAAGAACTGCAGGAAAGTGCTCAAGAAGTGCAGTCTTGTCGATGACCTTGTCGGACTCTTTGGTAAAGCGTTTCGATGATAACTTTTGATCACTTTTGTTATTTATTTATGATTAATAGTTTTAATAAAATGAGCACCGTTAATAGTATTTATAATCAAAAATTGATTCTAAAAAAATGCAATTACATTATGCAAATTAAAATGGGATCTGATAACGTTTACATGTGCATGATATATCCAAATGATATTTCAACAAGAATTGAAAGTTATTTGGAATCTGATAAAACTATTTTTGTTAGAAAAATGAAAAAATTATTATTGGGCTGTGAATTAGCAAGGGGGAGAAAAAATAAAGCAGATTTTGTATTAAAGATTATTGACTTACTCGAAGAGCATTCGCAAATGATTTTTTATCCTAAAAATATATCCGACTGGTTTAAATTTAGAATTACAGTAAAAAATAAATTCAAAGAGCTTTTAGTCGAAAAAGAAGTAAAAGAGGAATGTCAAAAATTTCTTGATAAATACTTCGACGAAAGATGCCGTGCTTATACAAGATGGGGTATTCGGTGTAAAAACCGCGCTAAGAAGGAAGTTTCGAAAAATTTTTGCGGAGTTCATCATAAAAAATTTGTCCCAAAACTTTTTTCAATTATTGAGACTGAATTAGCTCACGTAGAGGCACAAATTTGTGTTTCACTTTTATTCTAAGTGGTGATTAAAAACACTTAAATAATATCATTAATAGTTATAAACATTGATTTTTAAATGAGCTACTTAACAAGAAAAAATGTCTTTGTTGCTAAAGTAAAAGAGTATTTGGCTTCCATTGAATATAGTCGTAGGGTTGAAAAGATTAAATTAGTTTATGAATTATTCCAGGTAATTGAAGACCATGCTGATATAGTATTTGACCCTAACAATCGTGATTTTGTAACTTTTGCTAAAACTGTTAAACTAAAACTACTAGAGTTTGAAAGGTCGGAACCAGAACTAAAAGAGTTTTGCCAGAAGTTTTTACAAAAACACTATAACGATGGTACTACAGATAAGGAGCGTTTTCGGTCTAATATGAACGGTCTTATTCAAAAATGTTATTTTGCATTAGCAAAAGAAGATAAAATTAAAATAATTGAACAGATTTTGGATACAATGGAAAAATATTCACACATATTATTTTTTGACAGTACCTTTTCCCTATTAAAAGAAATAGTTAAAAAGAAATTAATTGAATTTAGTTCTGAAGATTGTCTTAAGGAAAGATGTGAAACGTTTTTAACAAAATATTATGATGTTAAAATTAAACCTATTACTAAAGTTGAAGTTAAAGTTGAAAAAGTTGAAGTCGAAAAAGTTGAACCGAAATCATTTGTTTTTGCATGTGAAGAATTAATGAGCTTTGACCAAAAATTAACTAAAAAAAGAAATAAAATTGGTGCCTATATCTGTAGCAATAACTTATTATATGATGAACTGGTAAATGGTTAATATTTAAAGGTAAAAGGGTTTTAGGTAAAAAGGGTTTTATAAAATGAGTTCCAAAAATTACATTATTGGCATTGATAATTATAATAAAAGGGTCAAAACTACTGACCATTATATTATAAACATTGAACAAATTGAAAAGGTAGATAATAGATATAATAGATATAACCGATATAACCAATATAATTATAATCCTGTTGATAACCTTTTAAAATTTCTTGGTTTGTATAAACACAAATGTACTTCATGTAAAACTGGGAATTGTATTGTACAAGGTGCAAAACTTTAAAAAGAATAATTGCTAAAGTTCTTATTGTTTGCTCTTTGCTGCGCAACCCACCTTCGTTGCTGGCTTGTTGAGCAAATACACCCGTTTGAATCAGAATAGGTTGACGGACAGCAGGAAGGTGAAGAAACATTTTGTGAAAACATAAACATAGAATTTTTTGGAAAAGTCTGATACATTTCCTCACATTTGAGTGGAACAGGTGTTCCCTGTGGGACAAAGAACCTCCCTTTCATTTTTGGCACATTATTTGGTTGTTGTCTCCAGGTTGAGGCACCTCCAGGTTTTAAGACGATACCATCTAAGCTTCCTGGAACACCTCTACCCATACCCCAAGACAAACTAGCTGGTTGGTCAACAGATAAGATTGCTGAATTACTATCGTTACAAATAGACATGTTAACTTTATAACTATAATAATGATAATGAAAAAATTTAAATTTCGTTAGGAAAGTACTTTGGTAAGTACAAACATCTTAATTGTTGAAATCCTGGTCTTTCATCATGATAACTGTCATGTGGAATCATCTTTTCTTTTTGAAGCTTTATACGACTTCTCGCCAATTGCTTTAATTTTTCATAGTATTCAAGGTTAAAACCTTTCGGATGTTCGTCTTTATTTTTAAAGTATTCGTGTACTTTGAAAACATTGGGCGAGTTTAACATAGTAAATAAGGATACAACACGAGCATCTGGCATCGGATTTTCTTCAAAAACAAGTTTTTGTTTCTGAAGGAAAAACCCAGAATATGGCGCTTCAAATTGATAAAGACCTTTATAAATCTTATATTTAATTTCTCTATAAAACAATTTATCTTCTTTGTCATCCATTGTGTATTTAAATACACCCTTTTCGACACAAACAGAATTTGTATAATCATAAATAGGTGGTTTCTTATATAAAACCTTTTCAAAGGTGTTTGACCAATCAATACTACAATCTAAGTGAATACATTGTCCTCCTCCTAAACATACTTCTCCATAGTCAACTCCTAACATAATGTTGTTAATATAGTCATAATAGTGAGGATTTGCATTCCAATGCGAATCTTGTAAAAGCGATGTTTGTTTTTTATCACACATGATACACTATTAATTTGTTAATGTAACTGTACTAAAATCTATCAATTTTTAATATAAAAAAATGATATAAATAACTTAGGGAATACAATACAAAAGTTAAAAATGTGTAAGTCAAAGCAAACAAAGAATTTTAAGAGAGATTTTAAGTACAAGACCGCCTCCGTAAACATTGCTGTCCCAGATGTCTATTGTGACAAGCTGGGGCAGCATTTCGCTTGCTTCCTTGGGGAAAACAAATGGTGCGAAAAACGAGCCTTACGCCATAGAATGGAATGGTCGTAAGGGCGGATTTAATTCACTGACAACGCATGCTGAAATGAAGAAGGTGATATCTCATCTCCGACGAAAGAATAAGCACGTGGGTCGGCGAAAGTCACATCGTTCTCGACATAATTATTGCAAGTTTCCAAAGACATTAGTTGTTATTTCCATTTATAAGGGAAAGTTGCGCTATTCGCGCCCATGTGATGAGTGTATTAAGATTATGCGAATGTACAATATTAAGCGAGTAATATATTCTTCTGGAGACATTAATGACCCATATTACATGGAAAATGTCGCCACGATGCCCTTTATGGGTCCATCACGTGGCAACAAAAATTATAAGTAATTAAAAATTAATAGTTAAAAAAGGATATCGTTAAAACTTTTAAAAATTGATTCAAAATACCAAAGGAATTATAAGTGAAATTATCAGGATGGATTCCAAGCGGAATAACCTGAAATATTCGTCTAGTGATGACGAACTAGCAGCATTAAAAAGGCAGATGAAAGCCAATAAGGTTCAGGCCCAGAAGGAGAGGAAGCGAGTAAACCGTCTTTCAAAGAAGGTGACGCGCGCGGCGCTCCGGGAGTCAATGAACCCGTCTTTACACGACGACGATGACTATGTTCCTTTGATGCGCATCATGCCTCGCCTACAATCCAGGGTTTTGGTGTGTCAATGGGGGAAAAAGGAGAAGCGTCACCGCCATAACCTGACTATCCGACGAGCCAATACGGCTTCTGGTTGGGAAGTGGAGACGGCCTCCTTCAAAAACTTTCGGAGTGTTCGCTTTGACAAAAAGGACAAGCGATTTCCCAACGGGGTGTGGAAAGTGAAGTGTCGTCTATACGAGACTACTCTTTTCCAATCTTCGATGGGAAACGGTGCGATGTACCAAATGCGACAACTCGAAAAGGAGGCGTCTGAAGTGTTGGAGAGTGAGACCAAGGAGGTACTTCGCTTATGTAAAGAGGTTAACAAGGTTTCCGAAGTGCTCAATGTTGACCCGATGGGTGTCGATGTCGACGAAGATGAGTTGGAAAGGTTTATGGCCGGAGTTGAGGAGGAGGTTCAAGATGACTTTGAGAAGTCTCTTGTTAATGTCCCATCTGGACTTCCAGGGTTACCACGCCTAGACAACTCTGGCGACGTGTGGTGAAGTTGCTTCTCATCGTTGTGTTTTCTGTTATTTATTTATTTTTTTGCTGCTAATAGTTTTATTTAAAACACTTAAATTCTTCGTGTGGTATTATGTTTTTTCCTTGACATTTCACTAATCGTGGAACATAATTATAACATTTGCTATTAAATCCAAACGTTTTCCCACCTATCGTTTCGGGGGAAGGTGCTCTATATATAATACAGTTACGTCCCTTACATACTCGACGAAATAGGGAAGCAAGACCTAAACCCCATATAATTGAAAAAACTATTTTAACATCTCGGCTTTTCAAAATATTAGTGAATATATTAAACATTCTTACTATATTGTTTTATATAAAATGATTATTTTTAAATATAACATTATCACTTCTATTTTTTTGCAAAAATGTAAACTGTATATTTTAAGAAAATAATATTTAGGATTAGGACTATGGGTTCTAACGTTTCCACCTTGGAAATCTCCAAATCCAAGAGCTCCAATAGGCCGGAGCTAAAATTCCTCCCGGGATCCAAGCTGATTCGCAAAGATGCTTTGGAAGCACTTGGTCCCGATGGAATTTTTGACCATAAGGCCATTTGTGCTCTTGCGATGAAGGGGTTACTAAAATGGGAAAGGTCTCAGGAAATCACATGTGAGTCAAAACGCTGCTGCACCTTTAGGGGTGATTCGGCAGCGTATCGACTTTTCATGGGGATGCTTAGGCTTAAGGGCCACAAAGTGGTCTTTGACGAAAACTTTGAGAAGAAGGCGAACATCTCGTCTTGGAAGAACTACCAGTCTTACCGGTATACCGGGGACAATCCTCCAGGGCCGAGAGAGTTCTTACGGTACTATCTGTACGTCAACCTTCAGTTATTGATGGCCAAGCTTGTTCGCAGTTCTTCCACGAAAAAGGGTGGGTGGTCGTTTATCGCCCCTCAAAAGTTTTGGAACGGAATGAATTCGCACATTGGGAGAGAGACACAGTTCGTTGTTGAGCTGTGTGCATACGACCCCTTCATTGCGGAACGTGGTTACAAAGTGCCGAGGAATTACAGGGAGTACGTCAAGGTTTTCAAGGTACTTCGCGAAAACGACATGAATGATTTTATCAAGATGAACTTGCAAGTGTTGGCTAAATGTGGAACACCACAGGTGGATTGGATTGATTGCTCATATGTAGCGCTTTTTCCATACTCTACCCCAGTTGGTTCACCCATTGCCTATATGGACGCGGCAACTTCTCACAGTGAAGGTTATGCTGAACAATACAGACCAGGTAATTACACCAACTGTTTTCAGATGGAGCAAACTCTCAATTGGAATGTTACTTTTCAAAACGCTGGAGCAAGCGTTTTTTTCATGAATCGTGTTGATGATAAAAAAGACGAACTGCCCCCAATGAAAGACTTTTCCATTACCAGCCCGTCTCTTCAAAGGACATTCACTGGAAACGAGGATGATTGCGATATCAAAAAAACAAAGCTTTCACGAGCAACTTCATGTGTTGTCGAACTGAAGCAACCGGAATACCGCAGATGTAAATCCCTGATTGTATTACTGGCTCATCTTCACTACAATGGGGAAATTGATCTCCCAGGGTGGTGGACACGTAACCCAACGCTTTTAGCGTTCGTTGACCACTATGATCCATCTATGTTTTACACATCTTGGGCAGAATTGCGTAACAAGCTACCACGTCGAACGCGCAGGCGTTCATCTTTGACTGATGCTGGTTGGACAGATTTAGAACCTGCTGGATACGAATGTAAAAAGGAGAGCAAATCTTCTTCTTCGTCTTCTTCGTCATCTTCTTCAAGTTCTCAGTCGGCTTCGCCTTCTGCAAACCCTTCGTCTTCTGGAGCAGAATTGGTTGTTCCACAAGCAGTTGCCCATCATGTGGCAGCACCACCCATGGGAGAACGCCCTGTTGACACAGTGGTATTCTCTCATGGCGAAGGCGGGTATTTTGGCCGCTTAACCAGTACGGGAAGGCGACCAAAATGCTCATCTCGGCAAAACTCAGGAAAAACGTCTTCCTGAGGGTCCCATCTGTGTCGTGTCAGCGTCAGGTCATATGGGTTTGAGGCGCTTGTTTAGGTCTCTTACCCGTGTCAAGTCGTACGATATCGGTTATGTCGTTGTCGGGTCGTTTTTTTAGGCCCTATTAAAGTCAGGTCATATGGGTTTGAGACGCTTGTTTAGGTCTCTTACCCGTGTCAAGTCGTACGATGTCGGTTATGTCATTATCAAGTCGCTTTTTTAAGCTTGTTAGTGTCAGGTTGTATGGGTTTGAGGCGCTTGTTTAGGTCTCTTACCCGTGTCAAGTCAAACCAGTCGTGTCAGGGACATAGTTTAAATACCAAAGCGTTAACTGTAAATATTTAAAAAAAAATGATGATTTTAAATATTTAAGTGAAAATAACTAAATATAAAATGAATCGTACAACACAATCACAACATGCACAACATAAGTTGTTTATGAGAGAAATTACGAGACAATTATGTCATCACACAACTGGTTTACCCAAAGATTTATCTCCATTACCAGTGACACTCGGTGACTGGAAAAAATGTTTAAATTCCCTTTATGGGTGGGTCAATATTGGTATTGAACAAAATGTTGCAGAGATGTTCCATGAATTAAATATCGGTGAGGTTATTCCTTCTACACCTCCTAGTATGGATATTTATAACTATGGATTTGCACCTAATGAAATTGGTAGACATTTAGGAATGGGAAAAGAGAATAATGAAGATAAGGAGGATAAAGATTACAGAGCAATTATTAATTATTATTCTTTTTCAAGATTGATTACATTTATGATGAAATCTAAAAATCAGGAGTATTGTATTAAATTTAATGAAAGCTTAAAAAATGTGTTTACAGATGTTAATCCTAAAACTTTTTGGTTAAATATATTAATTACGGAATCAGTAACTGAATATTTAAAAGAAAATAAAATTGGAGAGGTTATTGTAAAAGAAGGTTCATCTGGCGAAAGTGCTATGTTAGAATCAAGCATTAAATCAATGAAAGAACCAGCTGTTTGGGATATGGAAGGTGTTGACGAAGAAGAAGACGAAGAACCAGAAGTAAAAAAACAGAACACTGTATATCCTCCTAATTATCATACAGATGATTTAGAAGATATAGATGATTTAGAAGATATAGAGGATTTTTCTGAACTAAAAGTTTCTGATGAATCTGAAAAAAAGGTTGAAGAAGCTGATCCAACTCCTTTTCGTTTAGTAATGAATAATGCTACATTGTTAAATCTTATTAATTATTCATGTCATTTAAATGGAAATACATATGATGATACAAATGTATTTCAATTAATGGGGGGAGAAGATGATGAATTTACAAATTTATTTGGTATGTTACAAATCTAATACTTAAAGAACTTTATATTTATCATAAAATGATGGAAAATTCGATTTATAGTTTTATTGAAGGTGGTATAAGGAGGCCAGTTGGTGACCAAGACGGTCCAAGAGTAGGTGGTGGAGTAGAAGGAGTTGGTGTAGTAATACCTGTTTTTTCTGAAATTAATGCACCACATACATCCTTTATTCCTGACAATAAAAATATAATTGAAGATGCATTTAAAAAGAGATTTGATGAATTTTCAAATAAAATTATTCCCCCATGTATTCCAAAAAAAGAAAATGTTGGAAGATGGGACGATTTGTGTGATAAAATAGATAGATTTTTAGAAAGAAAAATGGCCAGTTATTATGGTGAAGAATTTGTGGATAAAATTAAGGAAGTAAAAGAAGAATCAAAAGAAGATGTAAAGGAATTTGAGAGGAAATTGGAGAGACTTGTTGCCGAAAGGTCAACACTTTTAATTGAATCAAAAGAAATAATGATAGAAAATTCTGATATTTTAATTGAAAAACTACCTGGTCCTGAAGTAAAAGTAAATAATGATTCAGAAGATAAAATATTACATAAATATAAATTTAATTGTTCCAGTTTGCGAGAACAACTAAACCTTTATGAAAAAACTATTATCAGTGCTGGAAAAGAAATGATGGAGCATAAACAGAAAATTGAAGATTGTCACAAAAACATTAAAAAAATTAAGGAGTGGGTAAAGGATGTTCCTTTTATTTTTAAGGAAAATGCAGATTTAGAGGTCGTGCATGATGCAATTATGAGTCAATTAAAAAAATATACAGAGGAACATAATTATATAAAATTATTAGAGGATTTTAAACAAAGTTATATTGATTTCTTATACTTAATGTCACATAGTGATAATTTCTTTAAAAAACCACACAAGTGTACAATTTGCTTAACTGGTGATATTACACATGCCCTCGTTCCATGTGGTCATTGTTTTTGTTTAAGTTGTTCTAATAAAATTCAAAGAAATAAATGTCATATGTGTAGACAAGTTGTGAAATCAAAAATAAAATTACATATATAATCTTTTTGCCCTTATAATAATCTCGTTGACATTATTTTGTTAATCTTTTTCTCTATCATTAATTATAGCCTACTTAGGACATTTATCACATTATGCCTCGAGTAAATTTTAAAAAATGGATATTCCCTTGTTTGTTGCTATTAATATTTATTACGATAATAAGTTATATAGTAACAAAAACTCATCACGATAAAAGAGAAGAAATACAGGAAAATTTAACTGTTCCCACTAGTGTATCCACTAAAAACGTGTCTACCGAAAAAGTGAAATTATTACTCCCATATCTTAGAGCATATTTGCTATCTGATTATCCTACCAGAAAGAGTGTAACATCTGATGGTGATAATAGTACGTCGCGAATATGGGAAGATCTGAGTGGTAATAAAAATGATTTTAATTGGGATACAACTCCAAAACTTAGTAAAAACAAAGGGTTTCACACTAAAAATAATACATTAAAAAGTCCAGATGTTACTTTTATGGATTTTGGTGATACTCGTGAATTTACTATTATTTTAAGGTCAGCAACAATTCAGCCTAAAACCGTGGAAACTGAATTTGTTGCTCCAACCGACATTGGAGAAATTATTGCAAATGCTGATTTAAGTAATAAAGGTAAAACAAATTTGATGTCTATTAATGTTCCAGCCTCAATCAAAGAAAATTTTGAAAACTTAAAGGAACATCTTTCTTCTGGAAACCAAACCCCTGATACCTTAAAAACTGTTTTAGTAAACGCTGGTCAAATTAAAAATACTTTAGACAAAGAACCCAATAAGGGTAAAAAACCTCCACAAAATCCACCTGTTTTAGTTCTACATGGGATGCAAAGTGGAAATACTGTACAATCATTAGCAGTTAGAGTGCCAAATGGTGTTGGTAATTTGGAGGTTAGTGTTAATAGTAAAAAAACTACAAACATACAAAAGGTTTCATCACCAGATGATACATATTATGTAATTGTATATAAAAAGGCACAAAATCTAGGAGGTGGGCACATAACTGCTTATGTGAATACAACTTTAGTAATTGATGAAGATGTTAGTGAAATAGTTTTGGATACAAGTAAAAAGATGGTTATAAATCCATCTGGAACTTTAAATATTGGACTTGAAGGAGTTGGTGTGTTAAACAGAGCTTTAAATAGTAAAGAAATTGGTTACTTTCTTAGGTCTGATATTGTTCTTCGCACAATTATTGATGAATCTTCAACAGAGTTTATTAACGATGAAGGTGAAAGATGTGAAGAAGATTGTACAATAAGATGTACTAAAAACAAATGTGTAAAAGAATGTGTTAATAAACATAAAAAGGCATGTCCTAAAGTTTACAAAGACTCATATGGTAATTATATTATTAAAGGAAAAAATTATGGTAGCAATAGAAGAGTTGCTAGAGAAATTTACAGGATTAATTATCCAAATTGTGAAAATGTTCCAGAAGAATTAGATGAATGGTACAATAAAGAAGTTATTATAGAAAATAGCTGTCCATTTATTGTTGATTCACAATTTAATCCATGTAGGTTTTATGCTTGTGAAAATGTAAACTGGGATGCTTCAAATCCTAAACGAGCTGGGATGAACCAGAAATGTCGCAAACGAGTTGATGCTTATTGTGAAGAACATGCTTATTTGGATCCAATGTGCAAATGTTGGCGCAGTGAATATTATGACTTACCAGAGTGTGTTGCATTTAGAGCAAAGTTTAATAACCCAAGAGATAGAGGTTGTTCTGCCGCAGATTTTCCAATTGAAGAAAATCCAGACTTTGACCAGTACATAAAGAAGGACAAAATTCCATGCTGGGGCTGTAGTATCGATGAATTACCAGCGTCAGAATATCGATAATTACCAATAATATATTCTTGTACTTTTATTTTTTTTTTGAAATATAATTTCTTTAAGTATAACCGATGTATCGGTATAAAAATAAAATGATTTAAAGAAATTTTTTTATAAAAATATAAATCAAAACTATGACTGACATTAAAGGACCTTGCATTGGGATTGATCTCGGAACAACATACTCATGTGTGGGAGTAATGAAAAACAACAATGTTGAAATTATTGCAAACGACCAAGGGAATCGAACTACCCCTTCATATGTTGCATTTACTGATACTGAACGTCTCATTGGAGAAGCTGCTAAAAATCAAGCGGCAATGAATCCAAAAAATACTGTTTTTAACGCAAAACGTCTTATTGGGCGTGAATTTGGAGACACGGTTGTACAACAAGATATGAAATTGTGGCCATTTCAAGTTGTCACAGAGGGAAACAAACCTGTTATTCAAGTTCAACATATGGGAGAAACAAAGAATTTATCAGCAGAAGAAGTTTCAGCAATGGTTTTAACTAAAATGAAACAAACCGCTGAATCCTATTTAGGTGAAGAAGTAACAAATGCTGTTATTACTGTCCCAGCTTACTTTAATGACCAACAAAGACAAGCAACTAAAGACGCTGGAACCATTGCTGGTTTAAACGTAATGAGGATTATTAATGAACCAACAGCGGCTGCAATTGCATACGGGTTGGGTAAGAAAACAGAGGAAGAACTAAATGTTCTTATATTTGATCTTGGTGGTGGGACTTTTGATGTTTCACTATTATCAATTGATGATGGTGTTTTTGAGGTAAAAGCTACCGCGGGTGACACCCATCTCGGAGGCGAGGACTTCGATAATAAACTAGTCGAGCATTTTGTTCGAGAGTTTAAAAGAAAACACAAAAAAGATTTAACAAAAAGTGATAGAGCTTTAAGAAGATTACGAACTGCATGTGAAAGAGCTAAGAGAACTTTGTCTTCATCTGCAACTGCAACACTCGAAATTGATTCTTTGTATGAAGGTGTTGATTTTAATACAAGTATTACTAGAGCAAGATTTGAAGATTTATGTGCAAGTTATTTTAGAAATACTTTGCAACCAGTTGAAAAGGTTTTAAGAGACTCTGGAATGTCAAAGGGTCAAATTGACGAAATAGTTTTAGTTGGAGGCTCAACACGCATTCCAAAAATCCAAAAACTTATTAAAGATTTTTTCAATGGCAAAGAACCATGTAAGTCTATCAACCCAGATGAAGCTGTAGCATACGGTGCATCTGTACAAGCTGCGATTCTTAGTGGTAAAGGCGGAGAAGCGACAAAGGATATTTTACTAATCGATGTTACACCACTCAGTCTTGGAATTGAAACATCTGGTGAGATGATGACAAAGATTATTGAAAGAAACTCTACAATTCCTTGCAAGAAGACACAAACTTTTTCAACATTTTCTGATAACCAGCCAGCTGTTACAATTCAAGTATATGAAGGAGAAAGAGCAAGAACACGCGATAATCATAAACTTGGAACATTTAATTTAGAGGGTATTCCTCCAGCACCAAGGGGTGTTCCACAAATTGAAGTTACTTTTGATTTGGATGCAAATGGTATATTGAACGTAACTGCAGAAGAAAAGAAGACAGGAATTAAGAATAATGTTACAATTACAAATGACCAGGGAAGACTTGATAAAGACAGAATTGATGAAATGATAAAAGATGCTGAAAAATATGCTGAAGAAGATAAAAAACATCAAGAAACTGTTTCTGCGAAGAATAGTTTGGAATCATATGCTTACAGTATGCGCAATACTGTAAATGATGAAAAGATGAAAGATAAAATTTCTGAAGAGGATAGAGAACTTATTGATAAAGCAATAAGTGAAACAATCGGATGGCTTGATGAAAATATGCATGCTGAAAAAGATGAATATGAACATCAACAAAAAGAATTAGAAGGTATATGCAATCCAATTATCACAAAGATGTACCAAGGTGGTGCACCCGGAGGTATGCCAGGAGGTATGCCACCAGGAGCAACACCGTTTACACAAGGTGCACCAGGTGGTCCGAAGGTTGAAGAGGTTGATTAATTATAATTTAACATGTAAACAGTTATATAATATACTTAAAAATTACTTAAACATATTTATTACAACAGTAAATGGGAAATTACTATTGTAAAAAATGTGGTATTCACTTAAGTTATTATGGCAATATTGAAAATTCCAGAAGGTATAATTGCCGGGAACATCGATATGAAAATGGAAAATGCAAAGATTGTTTAAATACTGCTAATTGCAGACATCATTTTGAATGGTATTTTTTGGATTCGTTTAGATGCACAAGTGATTCTGCATTAGATTAACATTTAATAATACTTTTTGCATTAAATTTATATTCTTCTGCATCATTATCTGTGATGACCAATTGGTCTTTTACATTATCATTAACTAATAAATTTCTGGTAACCCTGATACCGTATCTTGATGGTAAATCTGAATAAAAATTTCCTCTAGGTCCAGCTAATTTAGTTACTTCATCTGTTAGATCTTCATCTCCACAACTTGCAAACAATATACCATTTTTATACGTATCTTCTCTGTCATGCCATCTTAATGTTCTTAAATCATACGGTGGAAAGTGTATGTTTGATGGATAAATGTAAGACACTACATAGGGAGTATGTGTTAAATGGTATTGTGGAGTTTTGCGTTCATATGGGACAGTATAATGAACTTCAATTATGTCTCCAATTTTTGGTTTATCTTTAAATTCCTGGTCATATGTTTTCCATGCATTTTTAATATTTCTTTCATTAACACCATATATTAATTGTTTATGTTCATGTTTATGTTCATTTTTATGTTCATGTTTATGTTTTCGAAGTGGTGAAAATTTTCTAAAATAAACATTACTTATAGTTATTTCATGGTCATTGAGATTATATTTTACTCGATTAATTTGTCTTTTACACTTGGTAAGAGGTGTTAATAATAAACTGATTAAGGAGCTGATTGGAATATAGTAGTTAACATTATATATTAGTGATAGTAATCCTCCAGAAAGTTTGAAAGCATAGTATT
>Ga0180432_10005610_pt1 | contig 16613 bp, 35 predicted proteins | sample SS_ome_10_FD_132414 | JGI IMG/M metagenome (GOLD analysis project Ga0180432, IMG submission 132414) | Hypersaline lake sediment archaeal communities from the Salton Sea, California, USA - SS_1_MS_2 metaG | ecosystem: Environmental > Aquatic > Non-marine Saline and Alkaline > Hypersaline >... | reverse complement strand
GATGATAAACCGATCGGCCTGGCACTGCCGGCAGATTGGCACGTGGGAGACATCGGGACTGACCACGAGGCGCTAAAGCATCACGCGGAGCTACTTGGCAGCACAGATGGGATGCACACGATCATTGGCGGCGACGCGGTGAATAACATGATTCACCCGCGCATCATGGAGCAAGGCAAGGCCGACATGCCGCCTGATATTCAATACTTGATGCTGGAATGGCTGATTGAATTGCTGGAACCGGATGCGGTGCGCCATGGCAATCACTCGGAGTGGACGGCGCAATTCTCTGGCGTGGATATGTTGGCGGAGATTGCGGCAAAGCAGAATGTGATATGCACCGCGTCCGGTGTAGAGATTCGCTATCACGTGGGCCGGCAGGTCTATAAGCTGTTTATCCAGCATAAGTATCGGTATGGCAGTTCATTTAACCTGACTCACACGGTCAAGCGATTGTGGGAGATGGGGCTTTGCGATTTCGATATTGGCGTGGTAGAGCACCAACATGTACCCGCCATGGAGCCATTCGTCAAACATGGGCAGGAGAAGCTGGCAATACGCCCAGGCACATACAAGACGCGTGATAGCTGGGCGCAGAAGCAGGGTTTCTACGGGGCGAAGATTGGCGTGCCTATTGTGTTCTTGTGGCCGGATGAAAAGCGCATGGAGATGAGGGCGCCGATTGGTAATGTGGAAGGATCATGTGAATACCTGGAATGGCTGAGGAGATAATATGAAACGATTGCTATTTGTTGCCATACTTGGCATGATACTCGCAGGCTGTACGGTATGCCCCCCGTGTCCTACATGCGAGCCAACACCGATATGCCCCACCGTGGAGCCTACCGCTACGGTGCAGCCGACGCCGACGCCGGAACCATGGGACGTGAAATGGGATACGCGCCTTGATGCTCTAAACGTGTCAATCGACTGGACTGATTCTGAGAACAAACGATACTGGCCAGTGGCGATCTTCATCACGACAAACGGATCATGGGACGATACGCCGCGTTGGGCGTGGGATGCGTACATTGCCAATTTCCCCGAAGCCGGCGGGGATCATAATGTGTTTGGGCGTTGCGAGACCGTGGATGGAAGCGTGATACTCAATAAGACCTTCCTGCTGAGTTGGCCGGATGGGAACGCCGACAGGACGCCAGAGGGTTCCGGTTGGGCGAACTTGCCGATATGGGGCGGGGCATACTATCCCGATCAGGGGCAGGTTGGGCCTTACACGTGGGAAGCGTTGAACGGGCTGCCGGTGCGCGGTATTGGACTACCATACAATCAACACATCAGCACGTTCGTCGTATGGAGAGCTAGGTGGTAGAGGAGGAATAGAATGGACTTTCAATCGCTGGGGGCCGCGCTCGCCGCGGCGTTGGTTCTGGAGAAGCTGTTCGAGATGCTGTTCAAGCCGCTGTGGGACAAGTTCGGCTGGGATAGCATGTACAAGTTGTACGTTGCGATTCTGATGGGTTCGGGGCTTGGCTACATGACGGGGCTGAATGCGTTCCCCGTGTTCGCCATGTCTGAGATGGTTGGGCGAGTCCTGACCGCGCTGGCAATCGGGTGCGGGACTAGCTTCATCTATGACCTCATCGACAAGGGCAAGGAAATCGAGTTGTACACTTCGGAGATTATCGACGAATAGGTATCACCCGGCAGCAGCGAGGGCACCGCGTCAATAGGGCGTCGTGCGGGGTAGCGTTTCTAGCCATGCAACCAGGGGCAGGCGCGTAGTCATCGCACACGGTGAGCGACCTGGCCTGTCGGGTGTTCTACAATGTGAATACGCGCGCTCGTGGTAGCTCTTCCCTACTACGGGCGCGCTGTTCTATTATGACAGTTTATTCATTTACGCTGTAAATCTTTCAGGGCCTATTGACAGTCAATTACAATTGTGATATACTGGCTATAGTGACAAACACGGAGTGATGAATGACAGATAAAATTCAGTTAATGAGAGAGCTACAATCTGATATGACACAGGCCGATTTTGCCGATATGCTGGGTGTAACGCAGCCGTATCTCAGCATGATTTATGCAGGGACACGTGAGCCAGGCATTGCGGTGGTAAAGGGGCTGCTCAGGGAATTTCCAGAGCAACGTGATACAATAACTGGCGTTTTTTTCTCTGAAATTATAACAGAAAAGGGGTAAAGCAATGACGGGTCTGGAAATAGCAGGAGCGGTTGTGGTTCTGATCGTTGCGATTATTTGCTTGATAAGCACAGCCAAGGACATCTACGGCAGTTAGTCATGGTGGTTCCGAGGATGAAAGGAGATTGACAAATGGGCTGTGACATTCACGCATTTATTGAAGTGCCGCATTACGGCATGATTAACTCGTGGGCATCGCTTCCGTTTCTAAAGCGCGACTATAAGTTGTTCTCGCTATTGGCCGGCGTGCGAAACCATGACAACGGGCTCCAGCCAGTAGTACCACCAAGAGGCGTGCCGGAGAACATGGCATGGGCCGCTGCTGATCTCTACAATAGCGATCTCTATATCTGGCACACTGCATCATGGCTACAACTCCACGAACTCAGACAAGTGGCGAAGCAATACCGTACAACAGAGATAGCCAATTATCCACTTCAAAACCACGATTTAAACGCAATCATCGCTGCAATGGCGGCGCTTGACCTGAGCGAGCGCGGCCTATCCAGGCTCGTGTTTTGGTTTGACAACTGAGAGGATGAGAAATGGACTTGGGTGAGTTTCTGAGGATTGTCGCCCTGCTGGTTTGTTGGTGCATTGTAGTGGCTGGTTTGTTCGGGCTTGTATCTGGCTGGTTCAAAAGTGGAGGAGGAGCGTAATGCTCAAAAATGGACTGAAAATGTTTGTCTTGGGGTGCATCGTCGTGGGGTTTCTGTTGCTGTTTGGCGAAAAGCTCTTGATGATGACGGGAGGCTGAGTGATGGACTATCAGGCAATGGCAGAGGCATGGAGAGAAGAACAGGAGGCGGCCAGAGAGGAAGAAGAGAAGGCGCGGCAAGAGCGGAAAGAGCGACGTGAGGCACAGTTGCCGGTGACACTGGTACAACCACAACCCATCGGGTTATTCGCAGAGGAGGATTGAATTGGAAACTAAAGTGGCGTATGACTGGATTAATCTGGAAACAGCATCAGACGGCTTCGGCCCAGCAACAAACATTGATGAGGCGCGGATCAGCCTGGGCAAGGCGCTGAATGCGCTGACAGATGCACGATTCGACAAGATCAGCAAGAAGCATTGCCTGTTGACAGCGAAAGATGCCTTTGACAAGTGGACTGCTAAGCTGGTCGCTCAGGCATGGGATGACGGCAAGATCACCGGCAGCAACGAAAAGGCGCGTCAGTTGTCCCGTGATGTGTACTTGGCTGAGCATACAGATTATCAGCTCAAAGCCAACGAGATCAAGGCGATGGACCTGGCCGCGGCGCACGCCTCCGCAATGAAGGAGCAACGACAGGATGAGTACAGCGCGGCGTGCCTGGTACTCCAGAGTTTCACGGCGGACAAATTCGCCATGATAGCAGTGGCATAGCCCACAACCAAAAGAGGAGAGAATCGCATGACATGGATGGAGCAGCAATACGACGAAAGTACGGTTGAACAGTTTTCAGAGCGGTTCCCATTCGCCTACTGGCTGAATGGCGACAAGAAGCTCAAACAGTTGGGCGGTGTGCCTTACACCGGCGGATGGTTCTTGCCGGCGGATCAGATCGATCATGGCCTGCTGAATGAGGATGGTGTGCCAGCCAAGGGATGGACGGCGGGACAGCTGGACTTCCAGAACGGCAACAGCACCGATGGCTTCTATGCACAGAATGTGAGCATCGCAATGCTGGCATGGCGCCGGCGCTGGATTGTGAACAATGTCAACGGTGGTTTTGCCTGGAATAAGTACGATGAGGCCAAGGCGCAAGGCAACCCACGCGGCCACATCCAGGTGCTCGGCATGATCCACGGCCTGGAAGCGGTCGGGCCGATGTTCTTGTCTGCGAAGGGCATGGTGGGGAAACAGATTTACGGCGCTGACAACTCCGTATTCAGCGGCTTCATCAGCAATGTGATTCTGGAGGCTGCGAAACTGCGAGGCAACAAGGGCAAACCGCCATTCCGTATGTTCTGGATGACGATTGGCCCCGAGACAGACGGCAAAGAACCGAAATTCACCACGGTCGGGACTGGCAATGAAACCTCGGTCATCACGTTGCCAGCACTGGTCGGGATCACCGGCAAGCTGGATAAGGCGGCGCTCACGAAGCGTTATGTGGGCAATGACTTATTCGCAGAAATGGAAGCGCTGGTACAGTCGCCGGAAGTGGAATCGTGGCGCACTGGATGGGATAAGACGGCGCTGGAAGAAAACGCTTCTCACGAAGAGCCTGAGTTCAACGATGAAGATATGCCATTCTAGGCTGCACCTCCTCCTCTCAACACAGCCGGGGTATGGAATCGGCCATGCCCCGGCGCGAGAGTCTCACTTGATGGAGATTGATCAATGAACTGTTACAACTGCGACTTCTGTGATGTGACAACTGACAGGTTTGGGGAACGGCACGGCAAGTGTATCAATACGGAGTCGCCTCAATACGGTGAGATTGTCACCTCATTCAGTGATTGCGATGAATTTGAGGAATACCAGGAACCAGGCCGCGAAGAGTCGATCAGATATTAGATTCACCGGCGACGTAGCGCCTTCGGGCGAGGTTGCGAAACCGCAACCAGGACGGTCACTGACCGATGGCTCGATACCATCCGTCGCCACTTGGTAGCCAAGAAGCACGTGAAACCCAATTTCACGGTGCGAGCCAAACTAAACATGAATCCCACGCCAGTTATGCGCAATCAAAGGAGGACAGAATGAGTAAAAAGGGAATGGTGATACACACAGATGTATCAGATTGGCATGATGAATACATGCAAGCGGAGCCAAACGTGTCAAGTGAGGACGCCGCGGTGCAGACACATGTAGCTGAGAAGTTTCATCCATTGCAGATGGGGCGGCTTCTCATAGTCGGGCGTGAGCGGGGCGACTCGCCTGATGACATACTGCCACCAAACAAGCTACTGCTGAACACAGGGGCAGCCTACGCATGGTCACAGAAACTATGCCAGCGCCGCAAGGCGGTAGAGATTCCAGGCACAGAGAAAACGGTATCAGTGCGTGAGATCGTCGGCGGTGTACGCGATGAGGACGGCGAGAACCCTGATAGCGGGTTAGTCATGTGGAACGATGCCGACGCAGTGGCACGTGCAGAGCAATACCTATCACGTGTAGTCACGGGTCACATTTTCGAGCGGTTGAAAAGCATCGCCGTCAATGGGGGCGACGTGCAGGCCGCGGTTGATGAGTTGAAACGGCGCATCGACGATATGGTGGAGCGGTTAGTGTAGGGATGGATAGCTATTCGACCAGTGAAAACCAGTGGGGGCGTGCGAGCCAGAGGATGTGTGAAACCCAGTCAAGACGTGCGAGCCAATATACCTGTGAAACCCATGATATATGTGCGAGCCACGAAGGATATGAAAACCAAAAGCAAAATGCGAGCCACTCGCGGAGTGAAACCCAAACAAGAGGTGCGAGCCAAGTCAAAGGTGAAACCCAGCACAGTTGTGCGAGCCAGGCGATGCGTGAAACCCAGGATCATCGTGCGAGCCATTCGTGCTATGAAAACCAAAACACCCATGCGTCAACACAAGAACAGGAGAGAGGAAAATGTCAGAGGACAAGAGGCCAGACCCGAAACCGAGAAAGAATCCGCAACTGTGGCAAGCGTATCTGTGGTGGGATGAAGTCACAGAAATGCGCAAGCGCCACCTGCTGAGAATATCCAGCATTGAGGCAGGGAAATCCAACATGGATTTGACCATCGAGCAGGACATCGTGGAAACAATGCAGCTTGACGCTATTCAGAACATCGCCAAGAAAATGATGATCCAATGGGGCAAGGCGACCGGGCCGGTATGGGACTGGATGACAAGCATAAAGGGGCTAGGGGTTGGCGGGGAAGCGGCCAAGCTGCTGGCACAGATTGACGATGCAGGAAAGTTTGACACCGTTTCCAAGTTGTGGCGGTTCTGTGGCTATGCAGTCATTGACGGCCACCGCGAATACAACACTTCAGGCGAGAAGAGCCACTACAACCGACGCATCAAGGGCATCTGCTATTGCATCGCTGACCAGTTTATCCGGCAACAGACACCTGTCTATGTAGAAATCTACTACTCCGAAAAGGAACGACAGCGCCGGATACATCCTGAAAAGATGTGTAAGACATGCGGGTGTGCATGGGATGATTGTACACAACGTAATACACACAAGAGCATCTATAGTGATGGACACATTCACGCCATGGCAATCCGCAAAATGATAAAGATTTTCTTGCAGCACCTGTGGGTTGTGTGGCGCGAGGCTGAGGGATTGCCTGTCACCAATCCGTATGTTGAGGACATGCTAGGTCACACGCATATCATACGCGTGAAGACATAGAAAAAGCACCACTCACAACTCTGCGCCCAGGCTGTGGAGCCAGTGCAAGCGCATAGACCGGATTACTCAATATCGTGGAAATTAGATAGCTCCGAGTGGTGCAGAAACTACCACCGCAACAGCGTACTCGATGCGCCAGACCGTGGGGCAGCGGTGAAGCGCACTATCACCCTCAATGTGGGGAAAATGTCGTGACAGGATGCCCCGGTGGACAGAAGTGCGAAAGGAGGGGCGGCAAGGATACTGACAACTGAAATGGGCGTCTGCGCCCACAATGAGTTACACCGCTTAATGGCCCGCTTTACCCAGGGGGGGCGGAGCGGGCCAGCAATTCAGGAGAGAGAGATGAGTAGTCATCACCAGCCACGCCAATACAAAGACGGCACACGCTACTGGGAAAAAGGGCATCAGTTCCCGGTCGTGTTCACCCGTGGCGTCTCCGACATTGCGCCAGAACCGGCGCAAGAACCGGAACTACCACGCATCACGGTGCGCTTCGGTGTAAGCGGTGGTGAGTGCAGGCTACTAGTGCTGGATGGTGAATCAGAGCTAGAGCGTCACACGTTGCCAGCTGAGTCAGACTGGCATGGTCTCCTGGAGGCGATGCGTTACGCGGTCGGGGTCCGTGAGGAGCGGGGGCCGGCGGCGTTTGTGTTTCAGTCAACATGCAAGGCGCTGAGGCGATTCGCAGAATACAACAGGCGCATGGATCGACTACGCAGGGCAGCGCGCATCAAAGGCTATGAGCTGCGCTATACGTCTCGGGCTGACAGTGTTATGGCGCCGGTATTGCAGAGTGAGGCCATGGTCGCCGTGGTATGCGAGATTTGGCGGCATATTTTCACACTGAGAAATGTAGAGTTTGAGGAGGGGTGGGAGTGATGCAATCATTCACCCACATGCCTTGTAACACGTGTTACACCGGCCTTCCTGAGGTTTTCTATACGACAAAGGATGTTTGTATCTAATGGGCGCAAAACAAGCCTTAAAATTGATTTACGCTAAATGTGGATCGTGGCGACGTGTGGCTGATAGCATCGGTGGTGGTCACAGTCCGAACACGTGGCGACGTGCTGCCGCAGGTGAGGCGAAGCTGTCACCAGATGCGGACGCGGCACTCCGCGCGGTGTGCGGTCTTGCGCCTCGGAATGCCAATGGTCGCATTGAACGGATGCGGACTGAGGTGCTGGCTGAGTGGGTGCGGGGAAGGCGAGAGATCGAGACACTATGACCAACATACCAGACACTGAAGGCGCAGAAAAATTTGTTGATCGGATGCCGCCTGAATTGCAGCGGGAGATCATTGACCTGCTCAATAAGCATGCTGGGAGCAACGGAACGGATCAGCAATCAGAGCGGTTCCGTATTTATACCGCGGCCGATGCGCTCAAACCACAACCACCGATTGATTGGATTGTGGAAAACCTTGTGGCTCCTGGGTCCACTCAGCTATGGGCCGGCGAGGGCGGCAGTAAAAAAACATATAGCCTGCTTGACCTCGGTGTATGTATTGCGCTTGGCAAACCGTGGCTGGATATGCCAACACGCCAGTGTCCGGTATTGATTATTGATGAGGAGTCTGGGCCGCGTAGATTGGCCCGACGCCTGGGTGAGGTATTGCGGGGCCATTTCGCAGGGCCAGAGACACCTATCTATTACATCACCCTGGCACTGTTCAATCTGCGAGAGCCAGCGGATTTAGCGCACTTGCACAGTGCGATCAACGAGGTAGGCGCTGGCTTCGTGGTGATCGATGCACTGGTGGATGTGATGCCAGGAGCGGATGAGAACGCTGCAGGCGATGTACACCCTGTTTTTCAGGGGATGCGCAGTGTGGCAGATGCTACAGAGAGTTGTCTTATTACGATCCACCACAATAACAAGGCTGGCAGCTATCGTGGGTCCACTGCAATGAAGGGCGCGGTGGATGTGGTGGTCAATGTGAAGTCGCCGCCAAAAGAGGGCAAGGTTGAATTCGATCTTGAGAAGTCAAGAGATTCTGAGGAGTTTGCATGGGCTGCGGAGTGTCGCTGGGTAGAAGATACGTTTGACATGGTGCGCGTGGAGCCGGAGGAGAGTCGGCCGGTGCTTGGCAAGGCTGAGCGGTATGTGCTGCGGTTCCTGGAGGAGCATGGGGCGTCAGAAGTGAGAATCATTCAAGAACATGCAGACAGTTGCACATCTCGTGCAGCAAGGAATGCGGTATATTCATTGGCTGACAAGCAAATGGTAAAGCGAATTGACGGTGGAGGGCAGGAAAAAGCAGCTACTTATGATCTTACAGAAGAGGGCCGAAAGTGGTCTTAGTGTCTCGTGTCCCTTGTCCTCCCCCTTATAGGGGGGAGGGACACGGGGACACGGTATGGGCAAACACTACAGACGGTGTCCCCAGGGACACGATAAGGACACGATAAGGACACGGGACACGGTACAATGGGTAGTAGTTTGAAGGCCATTCCAAGGCAATAATCCGCTATCTTGTGCAGGACACGATAATGGAGATATACATACTAGATGTAGTAAAAAGCAAAAAGGGACACGGTCATGCAAACAATCGACACCGAAACCATCAAATCGCAAGTCAATATGCAGGATATTGTGAGGGCTGATCTGGGTGAGCCTGCAAGCCGATCAGGGCGTACCGAAATGTGGCACTGTCCTTTTCACCAGGACAACGACGCATCACTGGCGGTCTATGAGGATGGTGGATGGAAGTGCTTCGGGTGTAGTGAATCGGGCGATGCAATCACCTGGGTGATGAAACGCCAGGACGTGGACTTTCGGAGAGCGTGTGAGATTCTGGCAGATGGAGACCTTGATCGATTTAGCACTGGCGAACCGACGCCGCGCAAGCCTCGCCCGGTTCCGCAACCTCCAGTCGGAGACTGGCAAGGCGCAGCGCAGGCATTCATTCTGAAAGCGGAGCAGGCACTATGGTCTGATGCCGGTGCGAAGGCGCGGCACTACCTCCAGGAGGAACGTGGCCTGACAGAAAAAACGATGAGGGTGTGGCATCTGGGCTACAACCCCGAATCGGTATTCGATGATCCGGCGAAGTGGGACATGGCAGACGGCAAGCGTAAGGCGGTATGGCTGCCGAGGGCGGTCGTGATCCCGCATATCCAGCGGGACGTAGTCTGGTCGATCAAGTTCAGGCTGCCAAAGCCATTCAGGGGAAACAAGTATTTCAGTTTGCCAGGCGGACGCTATGACCTGTACGGAATGGAAAAAGTGATTGGCGGTAGGCCGCTATGGTTCTGTGAGGGCGAATTTGATGCGATGCTCTTGTGGCAACATATTGGTGACGTGGCTGATGTGGTGACGTTGGGCGCAGCCAGTGTCAGAGAGCTGGAGCGTGACATGATGCTGCTGTATGTGAAACGACCTAATCGCATGTATCTGGTATTTGATCACGACGAAAACAAGACGGGCGACAGGGCAGCGGCGGAGTTGGCTGAGAAGTTGGCATTTTTCAAGCCGCGGCGCATTAATCCACCAGAAGAGGCCAAAGACATCACCGACGCATGGGCCGGCGGCGTGGACCTGCGAGAATGGGCCTGTATGACAATGGGCATACAAAATGTGGACAATACAGTGTTGGACACGCAAGCGTGTAAAGAGGGGTTAAATACTTATCATTTTGCATTTCCGGCTGATACGAAGATGCCAGTTATCAAGGGCAAGTGGCGCAGGACAGAGAAAGGTGAAATTGAGGCATGGTATACCAAAGCAGAAGCGGAGATGTGTATGGAGATGATACGATGAGCGAGATAACAAAGCGGTGTTCGAAGTGTGGTGAGAGTAAGTTGCTATCTGAGTTCAATAAGGATCGTTCTTCCAAAGATGGGTTTCAGCATCGGTGTAGGCAGTGCAGGAGCAATGCGTATAAGGAAAATAAAGAATTAGTTGCAGAACAAGGAAAGCGGTGGATAGATCAGAATCAAGAACGATACAGGAAATGGAAAATAGAATACTACCAGAAGAACAGGGATCGATTATTAGAGCAAATGCGCCAATACAATATTGAGCATCATGATGAAATTGCTGAGTATCAATGTGAGTATTATCGACAATACAAACGCAAACATCGCAAGCGATACTCGAATCACGAACTTAATCGCAGGGCTCGTAAGAGAAACGCCAACGGTTACGACTATACCACTGCTGAACACATCGAAGCGCGTTGTGAAGTATGGGGGAATAAGTGTTATATCTGCGGTGCACCCATGGAAGCAGTGGATCACGTCAAGCCACTGGCAGCAGGTGGGGCGCATTGGCCGTGCAATTTACGACCGGTTTGTAAAAGCTGCAATTCCAGCAAGGGAGCAAAGTGGCCGTATGCGGCTGTGGGTGTTGGCATGGAGATGATGCGATGAGCGACAAACCAACCGCGCTAATCAAAGCAGAAAAGATACTGACCAGGCGCTGCAAAGCCTACGATGAACTGTACAAAGACGGCGTGCCTCCGCAACAGCGCATAGCCAACGGAGAGGAGATACTAAAAGCCGATCCAAACAACTACCCGGTGATCAATGGCGTCAACTGGCTGCGAGCGCAAGAGGCCAAACGATGGGAAGAACTGTCACGGGCGTTAAGCGCCTACGAGACCGCGGCAGACAACGCCGGCGGTGACTACCAATGGGACTACGAAGCAGAGACAGCGGAATACCTTGGCGTGAGTGATGCGCAGATTGACAGCGTGGCCGAAGAACACGGCGACAAGCGAGTCGATGCAATGCGTGACAGAGTAGAGCAGGGAGTGATGCTATGACCACCTGGAAAGCAGTGGAACGCTCCATAGCAAAGATCGTCGGCGGTGAGCGAGTCCCGATCACTGGCCGGCAACGGGGATCCGCGCCAGACGTGGCGCACGAATGGCTGGGCATCGAAATCAAACACCGCAAGCAGCTCCCGGCGTGGCTGCACGACGCCATGGCGCAAGCGGTGGCCTGCTCGGACAATGGCGATAAGCTGCCCATTGTGGTGCTGCACGAAAAGGGCCGGCGGCACGACGATGATTTCGTGGTAGTTAGGCTGAGTGACTTTGTGGATCACTTTGGAGGTGACGAATGATCCCAGGAGCCAAGTGTTGCGGTAACTGCTTCTGGCGACGTGACGGGCGATGCCTGAGCAGTCCCCGCAATGAGAACCGGGGGAAGGTGACGAGCGCCGATGACGGCCAAGATTGTGCATATTGGATCACTGAGGGCGCAAGCGTGGCGGCGGAGATTGAGAGGTATTTGACGTGGAAGGGGGAGAGGGGCGATGAAGTGCCCGAAGTGCGGTGAGAAAAGATGGGTGTACAGCGCGCGGGATGTGAAAACAGGGAAGTTGATATGGGGCTGTGTCAAGTGTAAGCATCAATGGTCGAAGGGGGAGAGAGATGCTGAATAAGATAGATTTAGAGTTTGTTGAAAAGATGCAAGATGCGGTGAATACCCATCACTGGGTTCTTGCTATGGATACGTTGGTGTTGTTAGGCTATATTCTTCGCCTCAACGCCGAATGCTCCCGCCTGCGGTGCTGCGGAAATTGCCGGCACTATGACTGGCAACAAAGGCACGGGCATTATAGCTGCTGGAATGAATATAGCGACGACTATGATATATCTGTAGAGCCATGGGCAGATTGTCGATACTGGGAGGAACGCGATGTTGACTGACAAAGAGCTTGCCGCAATGCTTGAGCGGTATGAGGCGGCGACGAAGGGGCCGTGGGAAGTGGTTGGTTTTTCGGCGGCTGACTTTGAGGGAGTGCATACTAGATACGTGAAGGCAGGTGGCTTAGAAGTGGGTTCTATCCGCTTCTATCAGAATGCGGATGCATCGCTTGTGATTCATGCCCCTGACGACATCCCCGCGCTAATCGCAGAAGTGCGCCGGCTGCGAGAGAAGAGCGGTACATGCACATGGAAGTACGACGAGTGGCATGATTATTACGAGACAGAGTGTGGTTCGGCGTGGGCGCTTACCGATGGCACACTGGATGAAAACGGCGTAGTGTTCTGTCACAAGTGTGGCCGGCGCGTTGTGGTAGAGGGGGCAACCGATGAAGTGGACTGAGTTGACGCCGGAGGAAATCGACGCGCTGGAAGGTGACGAGTTAGACCTCGCTGTTGGCGAAGCGATGGGTTACGAAATGTCTAAGGTGAGAGATTCTTTCAAGCGTCGTTATACGAAGGAAAGACGGGTTCGGCTCAAGAAACCGAACGGGCGTACTGGTTTTTGGTATCCCCACGACGATGCGAACCAGGCGCTTGAGGTGTGGGCGGCGATGCCAAAGGATGACAGCGAACATTTTCATGCGTTGACATTATGGTTTGATAGCAGTGTTGATCTTGACGTTGACTATGAGGCTATGCGGCATTATAGAGGCGAATCCGGCACATTCTGCGAGGCCATCTGTCGGGCGTATCTGAAAGTGAGACTGACTGAGGAGTCCACAGAATGAAATGGATGTTGATAGTAGTATTACTGTTTGCGGTATTCGCGATACTAGTACCGAGTGATGTGCTGAACGGCCAGCCAACAGATGTGAACATGGGGCAGGTCATACGGGTGCTAATCAGCGGAGACACAACAGGCGCGGATTCTGCAACGGTTGACGAAGTACTGTCAATCAAGTCTAGTCTCACGGGGTTCTTGATCGTAGCGATACCGTGTTTCTTGGGTGGGCTGACCGTGATTGCAGTTGTGGGAAAGGGGGAATAATGACGCCCGATCTGTTTTGGGTGACGTTCGGTGCATCGTTTCTTGGCGTGCTTGCCGGCGTTGCCGTGTGGACTGCGATAAAGAGGCGGAAATGAAGGGCCGGCGCCAGTACCAGCACACCGTAGACTACGTGACAGGGGAGATCGTATCCAGCCGGCGGATACCCACGCGGCAGCAGAACCTACAGAGCGACTTCGCTGTACCTGCGTTAGTTGGGTTTCTACTTGGGATATGGGGCGGGCTGATCGTGGGCCTGTTGGCCTACATGATCTTTGACATCTTCTGGCTGCCGTTTGCGATCTTCGCCTTGACGTTCTCGCTGGTGGGCTTCATCTGGCGATTGCAATGCACCGACGCCACGATATGGGCCACTGAGCAAGTCGCCAGGTCGCAGGGCCAACAGGAACCGTACAAGGCGCTGCCGATGCCAGAGGTAAAGCCGCCGGTGTTGTTGAACCCCTATACAGGCAGAGAGCGGGCGGAGGCAGAACAGAAGAACGCAGATCAGGAGGCGTTTGAGGAGTTTGTGCGTGGATGCCAGTATGACACCTCCGCACGCAAGTGGCAAGGTGAGCCAAACTATGCCAAGTGGCGTGAGACATTGATAGCATCTGGCTGGGCGTCGTGGCGCAAAGAGAACGAGCCACGGGCTGGATGGAAGCTGAATGCAGACTCAGAGCGCATTATTGAGGCGTTGGGTGAACAGTACTAACTCACCCACCCCACTGACTACCAGACACAGATTACACGCTGTAATTTACAGTTACACACAGACACACAGGGCAAAAACACAGGAGGACACAGATGATTGATTACCAGAGATGCCCGACATGCGGGGCGATATGCACGGTGGAGGGTGAGCCGGAGTTTCGTGATAGTGACGTGGCGACGATGCACTACCAGTCGGCTTTAGCAAAGTGGGTGAAGGAGTTGGCGGAGTGGGAAGAGTTGGACATTTTAGCCGGTCATTATGGTGATATGGTAGTTGAACTTGCTGATCTAGCGCGTGAGATTCTGGAGGCGGCGAAATGATCGGGCAGCCAGTGAGGACAGAGATATTCTACCGAGAGGATATTCGCGGTGTGCTGGAAGGCATATTGAGCGCATCTGCCACGTCGCCGGCATTGTATCGAATCGGGTTCTTGAATGCAATCAGGGCCATGTGCAAAGCGTACAATGTACAGATTTCCGGCCTCGGAGAAGAACGGGAGCGGGTGTTGAGGTTGCTACAATCGGAGATCGACAATGCCTGATCCCTACCCCATCATTGCCTGTTGGCGTAACCACCGCGATGAACATGTTGACTGGAAATTCGCCGGCGCATTCTCACGCTGGCATTGTCCGCACAGAGCGGGGAAGTGCCCGTTCGGTGCTGAATGCTATCTGTTTCTGTTGGCATGGAAAGGCCGCGCCGCGAGCGTGGCGGAAGGAGTGGAGCTGTGACCAACGAACAACTGCGAATGTATCTGGATATGCTGTTGACGCTGTTCAATGATCGACTAGCAACGCTGAATGATGTGCTGGCAAGCAGCACAGAGTTGCCACAGGAACAGGGGTGGGAATATGTTGGTGACCCTGATAACTTTCACTATGTTGTGCCTTTTGCGAAGCGCGAAAAGAGCGACGATTGGGTATCGAAAGATACCGGCAGGGTGATTGCCCTCGAAGAGATGCGCGGGTTTGGTGAGAAACTAAACGATGCAATTGAGATGCTGGAGGCCGATAGATGATCTACTGGATACTCGGATACCTACTCATTGCGGTGCTGCTGTTCGCTGTCCTACGCTGGGCCATCGGGTCCAGCAACGCGGTCATGGCGGCGGCGTGTGCATTGTGGCCGCTGAGCTTTGTTGCTGGCTGGGGCATCATTGCGTGGTCGGTGATAGCGGGGATGGCGGGCGGAGAACAAGAGGAAAAAGCTGCTAACCCATGTATGGCAATTCAGTTTTCGCACTCAGTATGTCCGTATGAAAATCCAGAGGCAATAGATCATGGTGGATCGTATCGACATTCAAATGTATGCCCCAATGCCGGCACAGTAGAGTGCCCCAAGAGAAGGCGATGACAAATGGCTGACATAGCAGCAATAGTAGTAATGGTGACAGCAATAGCAGGCGCATTCTGGTATCTATTCTGGAAAGAGGTCAAACGTTGACATGCAAACATTCCACGCTGTACACACTGCTGACAGGATCACAGACTTTGACGAAGTCATAACAGCGCATGGACTTGCGAAACTACTGGAGGCGCAGCTAAAGCAGGCACAGAAAATGCACAGCGCCGCCGGCCAGCGCACATTGATACTAGACTTGTACAGTGGCAGGCACGTCAGAAATGAGCAACGGTTACATGATCTACTGCGGGAAGAGGCGGAAGTGTTCATGGGCTGGGCGGAGGACTTTGACTACACGCGCCACATGATGGAACTGTTGGGCCTTGATGACAGCGCAATTGACGAATACCAGAGGATCGTGCGAGAAGCCGCGGAGGCGGTGTTGGGAGGATAAATGCCAGTCATAGGAGATGCGATGGATAGCACAATAGACCCACGAGAACAGCGTTACGAAATCAAACGGATGCTCAAAGCCGCGCTCAACGACATGAACGTCAAGATGACCAGCCGGCACGACTATAGCAGTGTAGGCCTCCAGTACACGGAGAAATTCACGTCCTACATGGAAGTACTGAGTGCTATGTCCCTGCTGCCATGGCATCAAAGAGTGGCGATTGTGCGCAACCTGGGGCCGGAAAAGGCAACGCAGGAGAAGATCGGCGTGGCGTTGGGCGTGACACGTGAGACGGTATGCAGGTACATCGTGGAAGGGCTGACAGATATGTGTGAGCGTATTTACGAAAACTCACCTCACTAATGTCACTTTTGGTCCTTGAAAACGTGGTATAATACTATCGTGGACTGCTGCGTAAATTGCGCATCATCCTGCTGTTCTCTTTTCATCTCCTCCTGAAGCCGCCGGACTGACTAACCGGCGGCAAGGTGCATATTCTGGCGCTGCCAATAGGCGGCGTCTTTTTTGTTGGCAAGACAGCGGAGTGCCGGCGTGACATCGCCGGCGGGTAAGGGTGGGTAGAAGTGCCAATCAACAGAAGCAAAAAAGCCATAATTGAGCACCGTCGCCGTGCCGTGGCTGCTGCGCGTCTGCGAGGATTGACTATTCGCGAGATCGAAGAAAAACTGTTCAATGACGGCGTCTACAACGAAAAAGATGACAAGCCATGGTCTCGCGGCGTGATTGGCAATGACCTGAAGGCCATGGAATCGGAGTGGAAAGAGGCATCGCAGAGCGATATAGCGCAACACAAAGCCAACGTGTATGCGGAGATTCTGGAAGTGCGGCGGGCCGCGTGGAAAGATGGGCGCATTGACCTGGTACTGCGCGGGCTGGAAGATGAGCGTAAG
>Ga0180432_10005609_pt1 | contig 16613 bp, 22 predicted proteins | sample SS_ome_10_FD_132414 | JGI IMG/M metagenome (GOLD analysis project Ga0180432, IMG submission 132414) | Hypersaline lake sediment archaeal communities from the Salton Sea, California, USA - SS_1_MS_2 metaG | ecosystem: Environmental > Aquatic > Non-marine Saline and Alkaline > Hypersaline >... | reverse complement strand
TATGCGGCGCTGGCGTGCAATCTGTTTACCGGCTGCACCCATGGCTGTGGCTACTGCTATGCGCCGGCGTGTCTGCGACGGACGCGGCAGGCGTTTCATGGGTCGGTGCGGCCGCGGAAGGATATTCTCCGCTCGCTCCAGCGGGAGGCGGCGGAGCTGGCGGCGCGGGGCGATAAGCGGGAGATCCTCCTCTGTTTTGCCTGCGATCCCTACCCGCCTGATGAGCTGGCGATCGACGTGACGCGGGAGGCCCTGGCGATTCTGGCGGCCCACGGGCTTCGGGCGACGGTCTTGACCAAGGGCGGCCTGCGGGCCGAGCGGGATCTGTGGATCTTCCAGACGCGGCGGTGGCGGTTCGGGACGTCGATCATCTGGGACGATGAGGAAAAACGTAAGGCGTGGGAGCCCTACGCCGCGCCGCTGGCCAGTCGGCGGGAGGCGATTAAGGAGGCCAAGCGGCGGGGGATTGAGACGTGGGTGAGTCTGGAGCCGGTGATCGAGCCGAGCGAGGCCCTGGCGGTCATTCGGCGACTGCATGCCTATGTCGACCAGTGGCAGCTGGGGCGGATCAATCACGACGCGGCCCTGGTTAAGAGGGTGGACTGGCCGGCGTTTGTGGCCGAGGCGACATTGCTGCTGGAGGAGCTGGGGGCGGCGTATACGTTCAAGCGGAGTCTGAGGCAGTATGTGGAGGTGACGCGATGAAATACACAAAGACGGGGTATATGCCGAAGCATGAGCCGCTTAAAGATCAATTACATCATGTATTTACGCGCCGTCGCAGACAGTGGTTGTGTTGCACGAAGCGGACCGCTAAAGCGATGGATGCCCTGTGGTTTGCGAAAGAGCGCAAGCGAAAACCGGGCGTAAAGAAGGTGCGTATTACCGTTACAATCGAAGAGGTGAGGTGACGCGATGAAGCCGGAAATCATTGTCGATACATACGATGTGACAACGACGGTAACGCGACACGGAGAAACGCCCGAACATGACGACACGGAGCCGCGAATCCGCTGGTGGCACTGTGTGGTGGCATATCTTGCATTGTATCTGCTGCTGTGTGGTTTGATGTGGCATGTATGGGTGGTGGGGGAGTTAATTGATGAGGTGACGCGATGAATACGTGGACCAGCACGAGCGAGGCCAAAGCCGTCACGCTTGATGATCTAAAGGATACCTGTCGCCGCATCTCGGTTATGGCCGAGGCGTGCGGTGCCAATCGCCCAGCGGCTGTGATTATGACACCTGACTATCTGCGTGCATTTAAGGTGTACTGCGGTGGCACGTCATCTCCCGCCAAAAGCATGTTTGCCATCGCGACCGTGTTTGTGGCCCACACGATGGATGAGGCGAGGAAGAAGGCGACAGTGTTTCGTCTGCGGCGAGGGCTGGACGCGGAGATTCTCTATTGTGGGTATCCTGACGTGGAGGGCGAGTGATGCCTTTGATGATGTGGTTGGCTGTTGCTGTGTGGACTATTGTTATCCTGTTACCACTGTGGCCGCAAATAAAACGCGAATGGTGCGAAGGTCGCCGGTGTCGTGTATGGGTTTATGAGTGCGGTGCGTGTCGAGGGAGCGGGCTGGCATGGGACGACGACGAGTTCGAGTGCGAAGTGTGTTGCGGTACGGGTGTCGTTAAGAATAATCGCTCACCGGAATTTGTGGAGTTACTGTGCCTCTATGTGACAAAGGAGGGCGAGTGATGCGAGAGCGGAAGTTTAGGTTGTTGAGCAAAGGCCAGGTTGTGGGCAGTAAGCGAATCATATTAGGGCCGTTTGGTCGTGTATATGATGAGTCTAGCAATGTGGCAGGTCGTAGGGCTGGCAGCCCGGAATGGGTGCTGAGTGATGACATCCAAGAGTTCACTGGCTTTACCGACGCGGACGGGGTGGAGATTTACGAGGGGGACACCGTGGTGGATACGTTGGACGTTGATGAACGAGGGGAGGTGTTTTGGGACCAGGACGATGGCAGGTGGGCAGTAGCAAAGGCAGGTAGCAGAGAAGTCAGCGATGGCCTTGCGGGGTGGGTGCATGCCGGCTGCCGCGTGGTGGAGGAGGGCGAGTGAGGTGACGCGATGAGTCATGCGAGCGAGCAGGATAGGAAGCGACCAAAGCGGTGGCCGCTGCTGGAGCTGGCGTGCGGGGCGGTGACGCTGGCGGTGGCGCGGCGGGAGGCGGCCGAGCGGGTGGTGCTGCGGCTGGAGGCCGGGCCCGAGCGGCTGGCCGTCGAGCTCGACAGCCAGCAGGCCGTCCAGGTGGGGCGGTTTCTGGCCGGGGCGAAGGCGGCGGTGCGGCCGCCGTCAGCGACGCGCGAGGCGGTGGTAGAGCGCGAGGTGGCGACGGAGGCGGCCAGGCGAAAGGCGGCGGATAAGGCCCGGGCTCAGGTGCGAGCCGAGCGGATTGTGGCGGTGGTGGCGGCCGGCTGCAACCATACGGTGGCGGAGGTGGCGGCCGGGGGCAAGGATCCGGAGTTGTTGCGGAGCCGGCGGCTGGCCATGGCGGCGGTCAGAGCGTTGACGGGGCTGGCCTATCCGCGCATTGCCGCGCTGTGCGGGCGGGTCCATCCGGCGGCGATGGAGGCGTGTCGGTGGCTGGCCGAGCGGCGGCCGGTGCGGTGGCGGGGGCACAACTATGCGGACGGGCGGGCGTTTGTGGCGGCGGTGGCCGCGGCGGCGGCCGAGGGCGACGAGAGACCGAGTCAGCGGCAGGTGTGAGGCATGGATGGGCGAGCAGGTGAGCAAAGAGAGCATGGAGGTGCGGCCGGACGGGGCGCAATTGGTGCTGGATGGCCGGCAGACGGCGGCGCTGCTGGGGGTGACGTTGCGGTCGGTGCAGAACTATGTGCGGGAGCGGGGCTTGCCCCAGGTGGGGCGCGATCGCTACGACGGGCGGGCGGTCCTGCTCTGGCGGGAGGCGTCGCTGCGGGCGGAGCTGGCCGAGACGAGCCGCTCGGCCGAGGAAAAGCGGCTCATCAAGGCGCAGGCGGATGAGCGGGAGCAGAAGGCGGCCCTGGCGGCGATGGAGCGGGCCCAGCGCGAGGGCGAGCTGCTCGACAAGCGGGAGGTGGAGGGGCGCTGGCTGGCGCGGATCTATGCGGTGAAAACGGCTCTCAAGGCCGCCTGTCCGATGATCGCCCGGGCGGTGGCCGGTCAGAGCGAGTTGCTGACCGTCGAGGCGACGGTGCGGCGGGAATTGCAGGGCGTCTGTCGGCGGTTCGCCGGCGAGGACGATCAGGCGGCGGCGGGGGCCGTGCTGGCCGAGCGGATTGCGGCGGCGCTGGAGGCGTTGTGGCCGGCCAGAGAGCGGGCCAAACAGCGGGCGGCGATTGTGGCGCGGCTCGGCTCGGATCCGTGGGGGGCGTGCGAGCGGGAGGAAGAGGCGGTCACGGTGAAGCGAAAGCCGAAAGTGAAGGCCAAGCGGGCCAGGGTGAAACGCAAGGTGAAGGCGAAAGCGAGGTGATGTGATGAGACGGTGGCTGAATGTGCTGTTGACGGCGGTGGTGTTGGCGGGAGGGCTGGCGGCGGGGGCGGCCGAGCGGACGGTGACGGCGGCGGAGTTGGGGGCTCTGTTGGGCCGGCTGGGCCCGGGTGATGTCGTGACGGTGACGGGCGATTACGCCGGAAGCTGGCGGATGCCGTCGGCGGTCCGGGGGACGTCTGACAAACCGATTGTGTTGCGGTTCGAGGCGGTGACACTGGACGCCTCTGGCCAGAGCGGCTCGGCGTGGGTGCTCAGCGGCCAGGGTCAGCCGCTGCACCTGCAGATCGAAGGGGCCCTCAGAATCATTGGCGGGCGGAATAATCTCTATGTGAGCAGGAGCAATATCACGCTGGCGGCGGGGGCGCGGCTCTCTCTGGTCGATGCGGTCGAGGACGGGGTCAAGGTGGCGTTTGACGTCGCCAATAATCCGGTCCAGTGGGTCTGTCAGGGGCTGCAGTTTGGCGGGCGGGTCGAGATACGGAGGGCCGGTCAGGACGGGGTGGATATGGGCGGGGCGGGTTATGTCTTCGAGGATCTGGTTATTGCCGAGCCGCGGGATGCGGCCGACGGGCGGAAGAACGCCTGTGCGTTTCGTGACAAGGGGGCGGCGGGTCGGGCGGCCGGGACGCTGCGGCTGACCATTCGGGGCGGGGTGTATCCCTACACGGCCCTGTCGATCGGCGGGCGGTGCGACAACAGTCGGGCCGATCGCTGGGAGTGCGAGGGGCTGCTGGCGGATGTGAGGTTTGAGGCGGTCACGGCCGCCCAGCTGATCGCGTTCCAGGCGGCTCAGGGGTGTTCGGTCCGAGCGGAGGCGGCGGCGTGCGAGTCTACGCACGGCTGGCGGGTGGTGCGGGAGGAGGTTGAGGGTGGTTTGCAGTTGGCGTCGGTCGAGTGCACGGTCAACGGCGTTGTGTGCGTCGGCGAGAGCGGCGAGCTGGGGCCGCTGCCGGTGGTGGTGGAGCCTGCGGTGGACGTCGAGGTGCAGCTCGCGGCTCTGACGGAGAGAGTGGCCTACTGTGAAGCGTCTTTGGAAAATCTAGTCCGGTTGGCAGAGGCCGCCCATGTTGCTTGCGAGGCGACGCGTGCGGCCTGCGGGGTAGAGGTGGACGCGATCGAGAGCAAGCTGGCGGAATTAGGCCAGTACGTTGGGGCCCTGCAGATGGTCTGCGATGAGCTGGCGGCCGAGCTGGCGGCCCATACGGCCGTGCTGCAACACCACCGGCTGACGGAAGGGGGGCGGCAGTAGGCGATGACGGTCGTGTGGACAGAGGCTGAGCGTGAAGCGTGGCGGTGGGCTCCTCCCGTGGGGGTGGCCGACTGGGCGCGCCAGCACGTCTGGCTGACCAAGGCCATGGGGGCGGCGCACGAGGGGCCTTACGATCCGGACCTGACGCCGTGGGTGCACGATCTGTATGCGGCGTTTGTGGATCCCGAGGTGGAGGGCATGGTGTTTGTCGCGGCCGCCCAGGTGGGTAAGTCGCTGACGGTGCAGATCATTATCGCCTACGCCATTGCGGAGGATCCGAGCAACATTCTCTACTTCATGGATACGGACGTCAACGCCAAGTGGGCCTCCAAGCATCGGATCCAGCCGATGCTGGACGGGCAGGCGTCTGTCAGGGCCAAGATTGCCCCGCCGCGGGAGCGGCAGGTGCTGGAAATCCCGTTTGTGGGAGGGGTGCTCAATCTGGCCGGCTCCAACAGCGTCTCGCAGCTGGCGAGCAAATCGGCCCCGCGGGTGATTCGGGATGAGACCTCCAAGTGGCCCAGCCGGCTGGGCGATGAGGCCGGGGCGCTGGAATTGGCGGGCGAGCGGCTCAAGGGCCAGTGGTCGCGTAAGCTCGTCGATATCTCGACGCCGGTGATGGACGGGGACCCGATCCTCAAGCAGTACGAGCGGAGCGACAAGGGGCAGATCTTTGTGCCGTGCCCGCACTGCGGCCACTACCAGACGCTGCAATGGGAGCAGATGCGTTGGCCCAAGGGCGATGACGGCCATAGCGTCTCGCCCGAGGCGGCGGAGACGGCGGCGTGGTATGCATGCGCGGGCTGCGCCGGTCAGATCGAGGAGGGGCATAAGCGGTGGATGCTGCGGCATTATAAGCGGGTGGCGGCCGGGCAGGAGATTGTGGAGCTGGAGGGCAAGTCAGCGCGAGGTGTGGAGGATTGGACGGTCGAGTTGGCGGGCGGTAAGCGTTGCCGGTATCAGATGCTGGGTGAGCCGACGATTCGCAAGGTCTTTGGGCTCCATCTCAACCGGCTCTATTCGCCCTTTGAGACGTGGGGGCAGATGGCCAAGCAGTGGCTCGATATTGGCGATGATATGTCGGCGCGGCAGACGTTCGTCAACGCGGCGCTGGCCCAGCCCTGGCGGGTCAGGACGCTCAAGCCGGATGAGCATAAGGTGCAAGGGCATATCTGGGCGGCGGTCAGGCCGTCGACGTTGCCGGCGGGCTACGACCATCTGACAGTGGGGGCGGATATCCAGCTGCGGTGCGTCTACTACAGCGTCTGGGCCTGGCGGGAGGATGGGGCGTCGCACCTGGTCGAGTACGGCGAGCTGGCCGATATTACCGACCTGGAGCACGTGGCGGCGGAGACCTATTCGCTCGCGTCCGGGGAGACGACGGGGGTGGGGGCGATGTTCGTCGATACGCAGTATCGGGGGACGGAGGTGGAGGATTTTGCCCGGGGTTTGGCCAATGTCTACGTCTGCCGAGGGTCGACATCGAAGGCCTGTCCCAAGACGGGGCCGGTGGCCATGGCCTATGTCAAGACGGATCAACGCGGGCGCAAGCTGCCGCCGCACTTGTGGCGGGCCTATGTGAGCGTGCACGGGGCGAGCTTCAAGGAGGAATTGCATTCGCGGCTGGAGACGCAGTGGGACGGCCAGGGCGAGACGCCGCCGGCGGGGTATGTGAGTCTGCACAGCGAGACCGAGATGGACTACATCGAGCAGCTGCTGGCGGAGGAGCGGATCGAAAAGACGGACATTCGCGGGCGGGTGACGCACGAGTGGAAGCAGACGCGCCATGCGAATCACTATCTGGACTGTCGGGTCTATGCGGCGGCGGCCTGGCGGTATTTCTTTACCGAGTGGATCCGGCGGCGCGAGGTAGCGCGGCCGAGGCGGGTGGGCCGCCATGGACGGTTTAAGCGATAGCGATGACGATGAAAGGAACGATGATGAGCGAGCAGGAGACGACAGAGCGGGCAGCGGTGCCGACGCGGGAGCAGTTGGAGGCCGAGACGATCGGGCGGCTGCGCCAGCGGTGCAAAGAGCAACATGTCAACGGGCGGGGGGCCAAGGCCCTGCTGGTCGAGCGGCTGATGCTCTGTTACCGGGGGCGGGCGGATAAATACGCCGGGACGCTGACCAAGTGCCGCGTCTGTCAGGCACCGGTGCGGGTGATGAGCACGCAGCGCCATGAGCAGGCCGATGGGGCGACGATCATTGTGCGCCACCTGCGCTGCAGCGGATCTCACAGCCACAGATACCAGGTATCGGAAACGGTAAGACCCGCTGGCGGATAGAGTTACGAGCCAATAATACAGATCTGTAATGCGGGCGGTTTTGCTGGTGCTGTTAGAAGCGTACAGTGGGGGCATGAGTGCTTCGGATCCGACAGCGGCTGAATTGCTGACCGCCGTGAACGCGGCGATCTACGAGCTGGTGACCGGCAAGGTCAAACAGAAACAGATCGGGGAGCGGTCGTATACCTACTACGATCTGCCGGCGTTGCGGCAGTTGCGGGAGGATCTGCGCGTAGAGGCCCAGACGACGACGGGGACGGTGCGGGTGGCCGATGTGTCGAGGAGCTACGGATGATTGCCGTGGGTGCGACAGGTATTGATCTGCGGGGTGCAGCCCTGGCTGAGCGGCGATTGGATCGCTACGGGTCGGTCCAGGTCATGGCGTCGAGCGGCATCGGCTACGAGATTACACGCGGGGGCAATCAGCGGCGTCATTACGGCTTCGTCACCGGGCGGACGGCCAGTGCGGATCGGCACCTGACGTCGACGACGCTGGGGCGGCTGCGCGAGACGTGCCGGATGTACGACCGCGAGAGTACGCTGTTTGGCGGGCTGGTCGATCGGGCCCTCGATAACATCTTTGGGGCCAATTTCGATTTTGTGCCGCGGACGGGTGAGAAGGCCCTCGATCAGCGGGTCAAGGCGTACATCGCGACGCGGATGGATAAACGGTACTGCGACGCCTCGCGAACGCGGCATTTTGCGGATCTGGCGCGGACGGCGCTGCGGGGGGTCTGGGTCGATGGCGACAGCCTTTGGGCCCAGAGATCGGATGGGTCGGTACTGGCGTTCGAGGCGGATCAAGTGGTTACGCCCAGCGGCGGCGGCGGCGATAAGCGAATCGTGCTGGGCGTCGAGCTGGATGAATGCAATGCGCCGCGGGCCTATCACGTCCAGCAGCGACGGACCAAGAGCGATCACGGCGGGCTGCTGGATACGGACCGCAATACGCGACGGGTGGCCGCCGGATACGGGTGGCTGCCGGCGTATCGGACACGCTACCACCAGACGCGGGGCGTGCCGTTTCTGGCGCGGGTGCTCTCCTTCTACGATCGGCTGCACAATTACATCGACTACGAATCGCTGGCGGCCGAGATCAACTCCATGCTGGGCTGGAAGATCGTCAAGAATGGCACCACGGACGATTGGCCGGGCGTGGCGGATAACGACGAGGCCAGCAACGATACCTTCGAGAAGGTGCAGAAGATGGAGCCGGGCCAGGTGTTCGATCTGCGGCCGGGCGAGGATGTCGATATGATCGGCTCCTCCCGGCCCGGTTCAGCGTTTGACGCCTACATCCTCATGGCCTGTCGGATTATCGGCGTGGCCATCGGTATGCCGCTGGAGCTGGTGCTGTTGGATTTTTCGCGGACGAATTACAGCTCCGCCCGGGCGAGCCTGGGCGAGGCGCGGCGGATGTTTCGCACCTGGCAGCGGTTTGCCGAGGTGGAGTTCTGCATGCCGTGGTATCGCTGGCAGATTGCGAGGGGTGTGGCCAGCGGGGTCTTGCCGGCCGATGCGGCCGTGTTCGGGGCGCGGTGCCAGTGGCCGGCGTGGGAGTACATCGATCCGCTCAAGGAGGCCCAGGGCAACGCCGTGGCGATCTCCACCGCCACCAAGAGCATATCTGAGTGCATTCGCGAGCGGGGTCAGGAGCCGGCCGAAGTGCGTGAGGAATTGAAGCGTGATGTCGAGTGGCTCCGAGAGGTGGGTATTGCCCTGCCGACGGTGCATATCAAAGTGGAGCCAGAGAACCAGTCAGAGAGTGAGGCGGCATAATGGCCAAGGCGGCCACGAAAGACAAGCGAGAGGTGTTGCCGGCCGCGACGCAGGCCGTGACGGGGATGGGGCTGCTGCTGGAGGCGGTGGCCAGCCAGGCGTGGGCCATGGAGCGGGGCGTTCTCGAACGGATGTTGGAGATTGTCGAGCGGCATGTGATGGGTGTGCGACTGGACGCAGCGCAGATCGAGGCGGCCACGGCGTCCCGCAAGACCAAGCAGCGTGATTACGAGGTGACAGCGGACGGGCGGGCGATCATTCCGGTCACGGGGGTCATCGCCAAATACGCGAGAATGGTCAATGGGGTAAGCCAGCCGCAGGGGAGCAGTATCGAGCAGATGCGCCAGCAACTTGCCGCTGCTTTGAATGATACGGCGGTGCGGAGTCTGTTTCTGCTGATCGAATCGCCGGGCGGGTCCGTCTCGGGCCTGGCCGATTTTGCGGCTGAGGTGCGGGCAGCGTCGGAGCGTAAGCCGGTGGTGGCGATGATCGACGATCTGGGGGCGTCGGCGGCCTACTACCTGGCGTCACAAGCGCAGGTGCTCTACGCCAACGCCTCGGCGATGATCGGTAGCGTCGGCGTCTATTCTGTCCTCGTCGATTCCTCCAAGCGGGCGGAAGCGGAGGGGTTGACGTTTCACATACTCAAGTCTGGTGAGCACAAGGGCACCGGCACGCCGGGGGTGGCGATCAGCAGCGGGCAACTGGCCCAGCAGCAGACCTACATGGAGCATTTTTACGGGATGTTCATTGCGGCGGTGCTGGCTGGCCGGGCGGAGGCAGGGCTGACGGCCGAGACATTGTATCCCATGGCGGACGGTCGGTTGTGGACGCCGCAGCAGGCGCTGGAGTCCTCTCTAATTGACGGCGTGATGAGCGTCGAGGAGGCGTTGCAGACACCGTTGCCGTCGGCCAGAGCAACCATCAACAACAATAGTCAACGGAAAGGGTCAAGTATGAGTGACGAAACAGCAAAAGCGGAAGAGACGCCGCAAGCGACGGCGGATCAGGTGCAGGCGGCCCAGCAGGCCGAGCGCCAGCGGATTCAGGCGATCAGCAAGCTGCTGGCCGATGACACGCTGGCGGGTGTGCGGGATCAGGCGATTGCCGACGGCATGAGTCTGACCGAGGCGAAGGCGGCTGCGTTCGAGGTCTTGCAGAAGGCGCGGGCGGACGAGCGGGTATCGCTGCAGGCCGAGATCGACCAGCGGCAACAGCGGCTGGACGCCATTGCCCAGGGTGGCAGCGACGTCGAGGCGCAGGAGCCGGCGGACGCCGGCGAAACGGGGGCGTCTTTGGGGACGTCGGCCGATGACGGGCGAGCTGAGACATACGCCAACGCCGTTCGTCAGCTCCAGACGCAGGGGCTCAGTGAGGCCCAGGCATACGAGAAGGCCGTGCGGCTATTCCCGACGGCGCACGAGGCATGGAAAGATGCGAACGCTGTCGAGCAGCGTCGCTAGCGGACAAGTGAAGACGGGTTTGCCGACGGGCCGACGGGCCTAGGGCAACGCAAGAGCAAAGAAGCGGCCGTGTAGGGGCCTACACCCTCTATGCGGTCGCTTTTTTGTTGCCCTCAACCAAGAGATAAGGAGTTCTGTTATGGTTATGGCTTTGAGCAACGAAGGCCCGATCACTCTGACCAGCGGCGAGGCCCTGGCGGCGGATCGGCTGGTGAAATTTAGCTCATCCACGGCGATCTATGCCGACGCGGGCGATGAGCCGGTGGGGATCACGAAGGAGGCTGTCGCCACGTCCACGGCGGTGGCGTGCGATCTGCTCAATGGGTCGGTGAGGCGGGTGACTGCGGCGGGCGCCATCAGCGCCGGGGCCGCGATTTACGTGGCTGATGATGGCAAGGTCTCCGCTTCGGCGGTGGGTAAGCAGATCGGCCAGGCCCTGGCGGCGGCCACGGCTGACGGCGGGCGGATCCCGGCGATTATTTGGGGCCCGCGGGGCGGCAATGACTTTGCGGCCAGCCGCAACAGCGTCATCGAGTTCTTCGATGAGTTCTTCTGGTTCGACGACGGCGACGACTGGGTCGATACCGTCTCGGACGCCGGGACGATCGAGGTGACGGATGCCGCAGGTGGCGTGCTCTCCATCGCCACGGGCGCCACCGACAACAACGAATCCTATGTGAGTTTAAAGTCGGAGGCGTTCAAGTTCCAGACCAACAAGCGGCTGTTCTTCGAGGCGCGGGTCAAACTCACCGAGGCCAACACGGACGACGCCAACATCATCGTCGGGCTCAGCGATACGGTGGCGGCCAACTCCCTGGTTGACGACGGGGCGGGCCCGATGGCTAGTTACGACGGGGCCGTCTTCTTCAAGGTCGATGGCGGGACCGTCTGGCAGGCCGAGTGCTCCAATGCCGCCACGCAGACCACCGATACCTCCGCCGGGACCTTTACGTCCGGTTCGTGGCACCGGTTGACGATCTGGTACGACTACAACGACGGGACGACGGCCAACGTTTATTTCTATGTGGACGGCACGCTGGGCGCGACGCTGACGTTGACGATCTCCGGGCTGGAAGAGATGCACGTGCTGCTGGGGGCCAAGGCGGGCGACGCCAACGCCGAGGCCTTGCTGGTGGATTATGTGCATGTCGCGTGCGAACGCTAGCAGTGAGTGACAAGTGAATAACGGGTTTGGCCGGCGGCTGATCACTGCCGGGCGACGCAAGAGCAGAAAAGCGGCTGTGCCGGGGCCGGATACCCCTGGTGCGGCCGCTTTTTTGTTGCCCGCAACCAGAGCAATTACAGGAAAGGGTTGAACTATGAGACCAGAATCGACGAGTGTCGCCTTTCGGGCCGACCTGGCCGCGTTTGCGCGGGAGTTCATTTCCGAAAAGGCGCTGAAAAACTTTATCGGCATGCGGGCCGCTCCGGTGTTTGGCGTGCCGGAGGCTGAGGGAGGTTATCCCATCTTCAATCGCGAGAACTTCCAGAAGATGGCCGATGTGAAACGGACCAGCCGGGGTGCGTACAACCGTATTCAGGGCGAGTTCGGGCGCGGCACCTACGACTGCGAGGAGCATGGTCTGGAACACAGCATTGATGATCGGATGCGGCGACGCTACGCCCGCCTGTTCGACGCCGAGAAGGCGGCCACAGAGATGCTGATTTATCAGATTCTGCTGGCGCACGAATACCGCGTGGCCACGCTCTACAGCGGCGGTGGCTGGACGAACACGAACGTCAGCACTGCGTGGAGTACGGCCGCCTCGGCGGTGCCGATCAACGATATCCAGACGCAGCTGGATAACATCCTGGATGCGACGGGCGTGCCGCCGGAGGACTGCAGCATCATCATCCCGCGGGCGGATTACCTGGAGATGATCCAGACGGCACAGATCGCCGATCTGACCAAATACACCTATCCGGGCGTCCAGCCGGCCGTGCTCAACTCCCAGCAGATCGCCAACATCCTGGGCGTTAAGCAGGTACTGGTGGGCCGGGCCGCTTACGACAGCAAGGAAGAGGGGATCACCCCGAGTTTCGCGCAGTTGTGGACGGCGGGCGTCATCTACGTCTGCGTGCTGGCTGAGCCTGAGGCCCCGCTGGAATCGCCGTCGGCGGCTCGGACCATCATGTGGGAAGGCGACGCCGGGGAGATCCCGGTCGTTGAGACGTACCGGGAGGACAAGACCCGCTCGGATGTCGTGCGCGTGCGGGACGATACCGACGAGATCCTCATGGGTGCCACTGATCTGTTTGTCCGTAAATTGACCAACACGTAGGCCGGAGCTTGGGACCGACCGACGCCGCGAGAGGGCAGGTGGCGCGCTTGACTGCCGGGTGCGCCGCCGGCCCGCCTTTGGGAGGTGTTTTATGGGCGAGCAGGAGACGGGGGTTATCAATACGCGGCCGGCCTGTGCGGCGGGGATGGTGACCCGACAGCGAGTCGAGAGGCTGGAGCAGGAGCAGGAGCGGGTGTGGGAGATTATCGAACGGGTCCAGGCCCGCCCGCCCGTGTGGGCTACGGTGGTCATCGGGATTCTCACGGGCCTGGTGGGGTTGTTTGCGGGGATTGCATTTCGAGGCGGCTGATGATGCGCCAGACAAGCATGACATGGGCCCTGGGGCTCTGGGTGACCCTGACCGGCTGGGCCGGGCCGCTGGAGTATGTGGCCTATACGTACTATAGCGACAAGGAGCAATGATGGCTGGCATATGGACAGATACCATCGAAGTGGTTGGCGATGTGGCGCAAAAACGCATTCGCGTGACGGCCACGCGCACGGACGACGTTACGGGAAGGACCTGGACGGGCAGCGTGACCGGTCAAATAGACCTGCAGAACCTGGCCGCCAGTCGTGACAGGATCGCGGACACCCTGTATGCCCGCTACGAGGCCGAGCAAACGCTGGCGGCCATCATTGCCAGCTACATCGACGCGTGGGAGCCGGCCGTGGCGGCGGCCTTGCAGGCGAAGGAGGCTGACTAATGGCGGATACGGGATACAACTGGGGCGCGTGGGCATTCGCCAAGGATGACGGCGGCACCGACTGGGATGAAGATCTTCTGGTTGGAGGCATTACAGAGACCTCCAATACCTCTATCAGTCTGGACGGCAAAGCCGCCTGTGAGGTGGGTATCGCCCTGAAAGAGGACGGCGCCCTGCCTGTTACAGACGACACCACCATCTATGTCCTGGGCTCCGGCGGCGGGCTGGCCGATGAAGAGACGACGATCGGCAATCCGTGGTGCGTTACGATTACCGCGGTGACGAGTGATGTGGTCTACATGCGATTTGCGGTGGACCCGCGACAGTATGGGGACTTCAAAATCGCGGTCAAGAATGGTAGTTCCAACAGTATCAAAGTGTCGGTCAAGTACCGGACGGCCACCATTCCGGTAGCGAGCTAACACATGAGTATCCTCAAACCACCGTTATGGGCCCCCGGTATTGTGCCGAGCCACCCTATCAACCGCGGCCTCGTTGGTGCGTGGCCGATGTGGGAGGGCTCGGGCAATGTCGTCCACGATGTGAGCGGCAATGGCAATCATGGGACGCTCACTGGTATGGCTGCTGACGATTGGGTACAGTCGCCCTACGGGCACGCACTGGATTTGGATGGTAGCAATGACCATATTCTCATGCCTCTCGTGGTTGCGTCGCCTCCGTTCAGCGTGGTAAGCCTATTTCGAGCGTCTGCATCGGTGCAATATTTGTTTTCCATTTCCGACACGGGCAGTCTAAACAATTCGCACGTACTGGAGTCGAGACAGGTCAGCGGCTACGCCCGCGTATACAGCTATAGCTCTGGGGGGTTCGGCCAGGCGCGAGCCCTTGGAACATATAGCGTGGGTGAGTGGTATATAGCTGTGGGGGTATGGGCGGCCGATGACAGTCGGACGTGTTATTTGGCTGGGATCGCATCGGGGAGCGATGCCACATTAATATCACCTACGGGATTAGACGAAACACGCATCGGGAGCAACGGATCATCCTCGCCGTCTTACGGGCCAATGCAAGCCGCACTGACCCTCCTCTACAACCGTGCCCTCACCGCCGCCGAAATCGCCCAACTCTACGCCGACCCGTGGGCGGGCTTTCGCCAGCAGGACGAGACTGCCTTATGGTCGGCGGCGACACAGGGGGGCGGGACGCCTCCAGGGCTGGCCATGCCGGTGGCCATGCATCATTATAGACAAATGAGGTGTGCATAGATGCAATTACTCAAACAATCCACGTCGGTCACGGTCAAATTGGGACCCTTCGTCGATAGCACGGATGGGGTCACGGCCGAGACAGCCCTGACGATCAACCAGGCCGACGTACGCCTGACCAAAAACGGCGGCAACTTCGCCCAGTGCAACGCATCGGTCGGGGTGAGCCATGATGAGTACGGCTGGTACAACGTGCCGCTGGACAACACGGACACGAACACCCTGGGGCGGCTGACCATTGCCATTGGCGTCAGCGGGGCTCTGCCTGTGTTTGCCGCCTACCTCGTCGTGCCGGCCAACACCTACGATGCCCTCGTCAGTGGCACGGACAGTCTGGAGGTGGACGTGGTGGCCATCAGCGGTGACGCGACGGCGGCCATCAATCTGGAGTCGGCCTGCGACGGGACGGGCTACAACCTTGGCGGCGGGGCGGTGGTGGCGGCCTCCGTCAGCGGCAGTGTGGCGTCGGTGACGGGTGCGGTCGGGTCGGTGACCGGCGCGGTCGGCTCGGTCACGGCGGGCGTTACGGTGACGACCAACAACGACAAAGCCAGCTACTCGCTGGCGGCCGACCAGAGCGCTGTCACCATCGGCACCTGCACCACCAATACGGATATGGTCTCCGAACCGCCCACGGCGGCGGCCATTGCCGATGCCGTATGGGACGAGACGAGCACGGGCACACCGACGCCGGCAAGGCAGGGGCGCAGGTGTGGACCGATATTGACGCGATTCTGACAGATACCAACGAACTGCAGACCGATGATGTGCCGGGGCTCCTGGCGGCGCTCCATGATCTGGACGCTGCGGGCGTCCGGGCGGCTGTGGGGCTGGCGGCGGCCAATCTGGATACGCAGCTGGGTAATGTGCCCACAGTGGCCGAGCTGGAGGCGCGGACGCTGCTGGCGGCCAGTTATTTCGACCCGGCCACGGACAAGGTGACGCTGGCCAACGGGGCCCACGGTGGGGCGGCGGCCGCCATCACACTGGCCGATTACTCCGACTTTCAGGGGGCCGGCGGGGGCGGCGACGCTACGGCGGCCAACCAGACGACGATCATCACGCATCTGGCCGATCTGAAGGGGACCGGGTTTGTCAAGGACACGCACTCCTTGCCCCAGTGCGTGACGGCGACGGGCTTTTCCACCTTCGACGCAACCTCTGACAGGGTGTTGCTGGCCAACGGGGCCCACGGTGGGGCGGCGGCCTCGCTGACGCTGGCCGATTACTCGGACTTTCAGGGGGATGCGGCGGGCCTCAGTGTGGCCGAGATCGCCACAGCCTGCCGGACGGAGACGGACGCCGCGCTCGTAGCTTTGGGCCTCGACCACCTCGTCGCGGCGGCGGTGAGCGGCTCGGACGTTACCGACAACTCCATCGTTGCCCGGCTGGTGAGTAAGTCGGCGACGGCGGATTGGGACTCGTACAGCAACGAGACGGACAGTCTGGAGGCCCTCCGCGATCGCGGCGATATCGCCTGGGCCACCGCGGACGCTACGTCGCTGGCCGCGCTGAGCGGCGAGCAGGAGATCTTCCTGGGCGGCGAGGATTCGGAAACGGTCGAGTATCAGCCGCGGGATGGCTCCGCCGCCCGCACGATCTACGCCATGGTCGAGCGGGAGGGCTACCAGACGGATCCCGATAGCGGTTACGGCAGCGGTCCGGTGCTCAAGGTGTGGGTGGCCAATAGCGATACGGTCGGGATCAGTCGGGACGAATTGGACACGGGCGGCGATAAGTTGAACGTGGCGGTGGAGGTGGGCGGCTCCATGACGGCGCGGCCCATTCGCCGGGTGATCGAAGAGGACCCCTGCATGTTGTATCTGGAGCTGGGTTAATCATGGCGGTGCATGTCGATATCAAGGTGAACAAGGGGGATCTGGCGCGGGTCGAGCGTCTGCTGGCCGCCGTGCCCAAGGAGATTCCCGGCGTCATGAGCCGGTCCATTAACCGGACGCTGCGGTCGGCCAAGGGCAAGGCGGCCAAGCGGATTGCCCAGGATATCAAGGTCAAGCAGAAACAGATCCGCCGTCAGGTGGCCATCTCGAAGGCCAATCACAAACGCTGGCAGGGGTCTTTAACAATCTGGGGCCGGGCCGTGCCGCTGATTGGCTTTGGCGCCCGCCAGACCAAGC